>Ga0208980_10000647_pt1 | contig 20047 bp, 21 predicted proteins | sample WetSurMetagenome_3_FD_187993 | JGI IMG/M metagenome (GOLD analysis project Ga0208980, IMG submission 187993) | Wetland microbial communities from Twitchell Island in the Sacramento Delta, sample from surface sediment Aug2011 Site A1 Bulk (version 2) | ecosystem: Environmental > Aquatic > Marine... | reverse complement strand
TAATTCCTCCGGAGTTGCCTCGCAGATCGAGTATCAGGCTGGTCATTCCCTGGCTTTTCAACTCCCTGAGCCCCTTCATGAACTCATCAACAGTTGTCATTGCAAAGTTGTTAATCCGGATATAGCCGATATAACTATTTACCATATAATCAACATCAACGCTATACATTGGAATCTTGTCACGGGTAATCTCAAAAGGTAAAAGTTCTTTATGCCCGTTTCGGAGTATTTTTACCTTAACAACAGTACCCCTGGGCCCTTTAAGCAAACTCATCACTTTTTCATCGCTTATATGCTTGCCGGCAACAAGCGAATCATTCACATATAGGATTTTATCACCAGGCAACAGACCAAGTTTTTCCGAAGGTCCTCCGGGTATAGTGCTTATAACCAGGATCGTGTCTGTAAGCATATTGAATGAAATGCCAATGCCGTCAAAATTCCCCTGCAGTGGTTCGTTGGCTCTGGCAAGGTCTTTTGCAGGAATGTAAACTGAATGAGGATCAAGCTTTTTAAGTATTGCAGGAATAGCAGCTTCTACAAGATCATTTCGGTTCACAGAATCTACATAGCTTGATTCAACTATATTCAGGATGCTGTTAAGTTTATCATTTCTCGATCTGATATTCGAGCTTTTGGGTAATTCTTCATTTCCCGGCAGATACCTTCCTATTAATACACCAATAGCAAGCGATATACCAAGCAATACAGGAAGGAAAATAGCTTTTTTTGAGTTATTGTAGTTCATAAATGTTTTTTTCAGGGTCAATATATACTAATTCGATCCCGGCACGTTTCAGAAGATCAAGTCCATCAGTATTATGATAACGGTTGCAGTAAACCACTCTTTTTATTCCGGATTGAATTATAAGTTTTGAACACTCCATGCATGGGGAAGTAGTCACATACAGAGTAGAGTCTTCACTTGAATTATTTGATTTGGCAACTTTTGTAATGGCATTTGCCTCCGCATGAAGAACATATGGCTTTGTGATATTGTTTTCGTCTTCACAAACATTTTCAAAACCTGAAGGAGTTCCGTTATAACCATCGGAAATAATCATCCTTCCTTTAACTATCAGAGCTCCTACCTGACGTCTTATACAGTAAGAATTCCGGGCCCAGATAAGGGCCATTTCAAGATAGCGCTTATCGAACGCAATCTGTTTTTCACCATATGGTTTCAGATACCTGTTATCTGACATCATTTTGTACTTTGATACCATTTAAAAAAGGGTTCAAAGTTAATTAATTTATAATTAGTTTACTAATTGAATAAGCTGAAGAGATTACATGAATATGTCAATCGGATCAGCAATGATTTTTTTCAGAGGTAAAAATTCGGCTGTGATTTTATAATGAATTCAGTCAAAAAGTTTATATTTGATTATCAGGACTAATATAACAGATTCTGAAAGTCAAAGACTAACTAATATTTAAATATCATGTTTAATACAAACCATTTACACCCCATGATTGTGCACTTTCCAATCGCACTTATAACTATTGGCTTCCTGGCTGATGTTTTTTCACTGTTTTTCAAAAATGAAAAGTGTCTGTCAAAAACAGGATTTTACCTGATGGTCATTGGAGCCCTGGCAGCAATTGCCGCCTGGTCAACGGGACAGCTTTTTACCAGTGAACCTGAACAAGGTGCGATTGTTGATATTTTTAAAAAACATGAGACAGGTGCACTCATTACAATGATCCTGATTGTAATTGGTTCTGCTTTCAGGGTATGGCTGATAGTGAAGAAGATGGAGGAGACTCAACTCAAGTGGATTGCTTTCGGTCTCTATTTTCTGGCTTTCGCAGCTGTGACTTTTACTGGGTTTATGGGAGGAACAATGGTATTTAATTTCATGATGAGCCTTTAATAAAATGACTTGATTTAATTTGGGTTTCTTTTAAGATTCAGTAAATTGTATTTAACTTTGGGCACTCCAAAGATTAGTATAATTTAATTATAGAGTAGTTACATTGTTTAATATAACCTTAATCCAATTATTATGAAAACAGTTATCAGATCAATTATGTTTATTTCAGCCCTTATGCTGATTTTCGGATGTACTCCAAACCCGGTAAAGACAAAAGAGAACCTTAAAGCTGCTTATAATGGTGAATCAACTGCCAGCGCAAAATATGCTTCTTTTGCAGAAAGAGCCAAACAAGAGGGTTTTGATACCGTTGCTGTAATGTTTCTGGCTACCTCAAAAGCTGAAGCTATTCATGCCGCTAATCATCTGAAAGTACTTGAAAAACTTGGAGAGAAAATTGAAGGTCCTCAGATAGGCTCATATACAGTTCTTTCGACAGCAGAAAACCTTGCAGATGCAATAAAAGGAGAGAGCTATGAGATTGAGACCATGTATCCTGGTTTTATTTCAGTTGCAACAAAAGAAAAGAGTACAGATGCAGTTAAATCGTTTACATGGGCTGTAGATACTGAAAAGAAACATCTGGCTTTCTATAATTCTGCCCTTACAGCGCTAAAAGCCGGAGGAGAGAAAAGTCTGCCGGCGAATTGGTTTGTTTGTCCTGTATGTGGAAATACTTATGATTCCAAAACCGTGGCTTCTGCCTGTGATTTCTGCATGACCCCTAAGGAAAAATTTATATCTTTCTAATTGAGATTTAAGATAATCCCGGCACAGATATTTTGTGCCGGGATTTTTCTTTATAATAGTTATAGCTGAAATATAATAAATTGCTGATGACATTTGCAGACAAGATAATATCATTTTACAGGGAACTGGAGTTTAAGGGAACATTACCAGACGGGATTTCTATTATGAATCCGTTTAAAGAAAACCCTGAGATAATTCCATCCATTTCACAATTTTATTACAGATTTTATAATGATGAAAAGTCAAGGAATATTATCCTTGGGATCAATCCGGGAAGATTTGGTGCGGGAGTAACAGGGATTCCTTTTACTGACACAAAGAGACTCAAAGAAAAATGTGGCCAGTCAATTCCAGGTTTAAATACTTTCGAAACCTCCTCAGTCTTTTTTTATGAAATGATCGACGCCTATGGCGGAACAAGAAAGTTTTACTCAGATTTTTTCATCAGTTCTGTGGTGCCGCTTGGTTTTACCTCTGTGAAAAAGGGAGGGAAACCGGTCAACTATAATTATTATGATAATAAGAAACTTACGGAATCAGTATACAGTTTTATTATTGAAAGTCTGTTAAATCAGCTTCAGTTCGGAATAAATAGGGATCTATGTTTTTGTCTTGGAACAGGAAAGAATTATAAATTCCTTTTAGATCTCAACGATGAACTTAAGCTTTTTGATAAAATAGTTCCACTGGAACATCCAAGATACATAATGCAATATAAATCAAAACAAAAGCACATTTATATATCAAAGTATATTGAAGAGTTGAGTAAAAGATAACTTACCCTATCAGATATAAAATACGTTCATAAGGGGATTTTATAAGAACATGAAATAGTGATTGTTTTTTCCTCTTATCAGAGATCTATCTGTGCTGACCTTTTTCCTGCTTTTCGCGATTCAAAATCAATACTTACTTTCCCTTTTCCACTGATAATAAACCGGTACTCCAATTTACCCAAACCAGGAACCTGGCAAAACTGAATTTCCGGCTTATTCTCCTTAAATAGCACCAGATTACTATACCTGTTAGTCAGCTGGCCTCCACTTACTACTTTTATCGTTTCTCCTTTGACACTTAAAATATCTTTAGGATACAGATTGTTCTTTACTGAAAGGTAGGTCATCGAAGGCATTGGTTTACTGTTACTGAGCCTGACTGTGACTTCATACAGGTTTTTCCCTATATTTTTCTTATCTGTTATTTCAAGCTTAATATCGGGAGTCTGTTCGGCTGAGAATATTACAGCTGCAGATATTCTGTGAACCATGTCCTGAAGCATAAACGGATGAGGAAGCCGCGTGCTCATTTTTACCCATCCTCCTATTTCAATCTCTCCATAAGTCGGATGGTTAAACTTTTTCCATGGTAAATAAAGTTCACCCTGTACAACATTATCATTGAACTTCAATCTTTCCCTTTCCTGATTATTATCAGCTTGCAGCATATTAGATGAAGCATCGGGTGTATTAATTGATTTTCCGCTATATGTTTCAGTATTATTTGGGGTTAATTCACCAACAAATGAATATGTTCCGATAAGATTATTTGTGAAATCGGTAAAATCACCATAAGTCGGATAGAGATCCTTCCAGCTTATTAAATATCTGTAGCCGGGGGCGATCTGCTCATTATTTTTGCCCAGATAATTATATACACTTATATCTCCAGCCGGCAATTCCCCGGCAACTTTGATTGAAGGTCCTCTCAGGAACATTCCTCCGGCGTTATGAAAAGCATAGACCATAATAATATTTGGATGGTTTATTAACCAGCTGCTGATCGCTTTTATTCCGGATGCCTGAAATGGATAAAGTCCTGATCCGGATTGGACATACGGAGGATTCCAGCTATAGCCCCAGTTTCGGTTACCATCGAGATAACCTTCACTGTCTTCGTTTATTTTCCCGTCGTCATCATTATCTATGCCTTCTTCTCCAAGTATGGTCCATTCACCGAGTTCCCCGGGTTTAACAGGAATCATCAGCCGCGGGTCCTCAGGATCGGTCTTATAATTGCCAAATGGATCCTTCTTTCTCATTATTGAAATATTACCGTCACCATTAAGATCATCGGGATAATCCTCATCGACCAGGCCATCCTTGTCATCATCCATTGGGATCCTGAAACTTCTGCCAGAACTTGGGTCATTTGGATCAGAAAAAAAATGGACTCTTCCGTCAACATTGACACAGGGGAGAATGTACCAGGCATTTTTATTTATGACTTCAGTTAATTTATCATTCTTTCCAAAATTTTCCAGTAACCTGCTTGCAAGATAAAGGCAAACCTCTGAGGCCTGAATTTCGTTTCCATGTATGTTGCCATCCACATAGACACCAGGTTTATCAGAAGGGGCACCAGTAGCTTTATTATTAATAGTAATCAGGTAAATATCTCTTCCTTCATCACTTTTTCCGACTATTTCAAGGTTTGTAAGCTCAGGATAAGTTTTATTTAACAGTTTTAATGCTGTAACGATCTGATCATATGTATAGTAATGATCAAAACGTAAGGGCATAGTGATGGGATCCTGTGCCTGGACATTAGAAAACAGGAACAGAACGGGTAAAATCAGTAAACATATAATGCTTTTCATAATTATTCTTCAATTTTAATTTGTTTTGAGTCGTTGCCAGCTGATTTAGAATTCAGTTTAAGAGTTAAACTTGTACCTTTTTCTGCCTGTATAAGCCATGTTATTTTACTGGTCTTCAAACCCGGAACACTTTGAATTACCATTCTTTTCTTTCCCGAGAGGAAACTCAGGATGTTTCCATCCAATATACAAATGACCGGTGCAGGTTGTCTGTTCTTCTTACCCATTGCAGTCGGATATGGTATATATTTTTCATTTGATATCCATGCCTCCAGCTGATAAATTCCACTTCCCTTTGAAGTGATTTTTGTTTCTGATATCTTCAGAACAGGAAGTTGTTCTGTCAGTTTAATTATCCATGGTATCTGTGCTTTAATAAGTGAGTCTGCCATAATCTGTGGTGGAGTATTATCAGTGTAGGGTATGAAACCACCGATCTCAACTTCTCCCAGAGAAGGATGATTAAATTTTGTCCAGTTTACAAAACATGAACTTCCCGGTATTTTATCAAAAAAAGCAAGGATAGCCTTCTCCTTAGGATCTCCGTTATTTTCATCTTTAGCTGGTTTTGGCATCTGTTTCATCATTCCTGCAAGCTGCTTCGGTGTCATTTGTCCTGATTTTATGCCTTCCATAACCATGGATGCTTTGAATTGAGGTGGAGCTCCGGATTCTTTCATGAATGCTCCGAATTTCTCTTCACCAATTGCAAGAAAATCATCCTTCGACATCTTTTCGATCGATTCAAGAGTAATGCCTGAGGCAGCTGCTTTTTCTTCTTTAGGTTTTGGAACACTCCATAGATCCATACTGAATGCCGGTACACCAAGGTGATAATAGGACCAAAGCTCAAATGAACCGTCTTTCCCATCTTCCGGATCAAATCTCTCTCCATTAAGACCTGCCTTTTTCAGATATTCTGCATAGTCTTCGGATAATTTTTTATAGAAAACAAGATCTTCACTTTGAGGATTAACAATAGCTCCCAAACCAAGGAAACTGGCTATCATGTTTTCGTCAATGTCCATACCTGCAGGAACCATTGGTTTTACCATATCCATTATCTCTTTCATTGAATAGGTTCGGGTTGCATCAGCACCAAATTGCTTCGCTATGTCCTCAGGGATTGAGATTTTTTCAAAATCAACCGATCCTGCCCTCCCTCCTTTGGGAGGAACCAGGCAAAAGTTGGAACTGCCAAATGAAAAGGTCATTGCAATTTCAGGATGGTTAAACACAAATTTTATAATTCCGAAAGCCTCAGGGGAAGATCCCGGGAAAAGACCGTTTTCAGGAGTGAAGAATTTAAAAAGATGCGGGAAGTTTAATCCAACATTGGTACCACCAGGGCCATCTTCATTGTATTTTCCATCATTGTCATCATCTATTCCCTCACTGTAAAGCTTGTAAATTCCCTTTTCTCCTTTTGAAGGGTCAGCTTTTTTCATCAGCCTTGGATCTGAAGCTACAGGTAACCATTCCCCTTCAGGTGATTTAACCCTCATCATAGTTATTAACCCATTCCCATCAAGGTCGTTATAACCGTCTTCGTTGGTTTGGTCATCCTGATCATCATTTACAACGAGATCGTTCCGGGAATCTTTATATAATGGTTTCCCAAAGAATCTTTCACTTGCATCAGGATTGCCGGAAGGTAGTATGAACCATGTCAGATTTTTATAGTAATCATTTTTAGCTGAAATGGTTTCTGCAAGGGATAGAGCGGCTTCTGAACCAAGGGGAAGAATCCCCTCAAGGTTTGCAACAATAAGAACAGCAGGATTAGCCTTTGTGTCATTATTAATCTCAGTTCCTATCTCATAAAGCAGAACTGGCCTTTTCCCCGGAGAGGTGGCAATATTATGGATTTTCACAACTGAGGAATACTTACCCTGAAGATCTTTCATTATAGTACCAATCTGTTCCTGATTGTGGTATCTGCCAGAACCTTTCTGGATCTGGCCAAAAGCTGATAATGAAAAACCAGAAGATATAAGTAATAACACCAGTAAACCCTGGTAATTGGAAATAATTTGTTTTCTCATGAAATGATAATAATAGCAGAAGTTGTGTTTAATATTTCTTGGTTATCGGTTGAGATAATCTCAAAGGTAAAATAATTATTTTGTTTAGGAATAAATTTTCATATACGGTTTTACAAATCCCGGTATTCCTTTTCCCGTACAGGCACACAAAGATTAATTTTTATGGTAGATAAACCTGGAATATAAATAATCTTGTATATTTGTTTCGTAATTAGACGAAACACTAAATGATATGGAGATAAAGGAGAAGGTATACACTGATAAACAGGAAAAAATTGCCAGATATGCCAAGGCTCTGGGTCATCCGACAAGGGTGTTTATAATGGATTTCCTTGTGAAGAATACAGACAAATGCTGTTACAGCGGCGATATGGCTGAAGAGCTTCCAATTGCCAGATCAACCCTCTCCCAGCATTTGAGTGAACTTAAAGCAGCCGGACTTATCCAGGGTGAGATTAATCCTCCTTATATAAAATATTGTATAAATAAGGCTGGATGGGCTGAAGCTAAAGACTTGCTAGCTGTCTTTTTTAATAGAAATAAATAAATAATTGTATATGGAAATAAAAATTTTGGGAGCAGGGTGTTCAAAATGCAAAACACTTGAGGAAATTACCCGTAAAGTTGTAAAAGATAATGGTATAGATGCTAGTGTCACAAAGGTTGAGGACATTGTTGAAATTATGAAATTTAATATAATGACAACTCCCGCCCTGGTAGTTGACGGTAAAGTAGTTTCAAAAGGACGTGTACCATCAGTTGATGAGATAAAACAATTTCTGACAAAATAATAGAAATCCTATAAGGGAATTATAGTAAACAGTTTAGTGCTTCTTCTACTTACAAATATTTCATGTGCCATGTATTCATACCAGATCCCTGTCAAGTAAATCAAGAAAAATGAACATTTGGAATTCAGTAAGGAAGAAGCTTAAAACAAATATCTGGTTACCTGTTGTATTGTTACCTGTCTGGTACATTATATATCATTACCTCCAACCTGTAACCAACTGGTTAATTGATTCGGTTTTCGGAATGACCAAAGGGGCACATCTCACTGAAGCACTACGTTTCTTTGTTTTTGAATTTCCCAAAGTCATGATGTTGCTTACACTTATAATTTTCATTGTTGGAATCATCAGGACATATTTTACGCCTGAGCGAACCCGTAAAGCACTTGAGGGGAAAAAGACTTTCACTGGTAATGTAATGGCATCAGGATTAGGGATCGTAACTCCATTTTGTTCCTGTTCAGCTATCCCTTTATTTCTTGGATTTGTAGAATCCGGAGTTCCACTTGGTGTCACGTTTTCATTTCTTATTTCTTCCCCGATGATCAATGAAGTTGCTGTAGTACTTCTTTATGGAATGTTCGGCTGGAAGGTAGCTGCGATATATGTTGGGACAGGTTTGGTCATTGCAATTATTGCAGGTTGGGTAATAGGGTGGCTTAAGCTCGAAAAATGGGTGGAACCCTGGGTCTATGAAACACACCTGGGTAATAATGGGGAGGAAGAAGAAAAAATAACATTTGGTAACCGGATAAGCCTCGGGTATGATGCTGTTAGAGATATTGTAGGTAAGGTATGGATCTATGTAGCTTTAGGAATCGCAGTCGGAGCAGGTGTTCATGGCTATGTCCCTGAAGATTTTATGGCAGTGCTTATGGGTAAATCTGCGTGGTATTCAGTTCCATTGTCGATTTTAATCGGGATACCTTTATATTCCAATGCGGCCGGCATTGTTCCAGTTGTATCGGTGCTTATTGAAAAGGGAGCGTCATTGGGAACTGCTCTTGCATTCATGATGGCGGTAATTGGCTTGTCTCTGCCCGAAATGATAATCCTGCGAAAAGTTCTTAAACTCCCTCTGATATTTACATTTATTGGTATAGTAGGATTTGGAATAATGATCGTAGGATATTTATTTAACATAATATTTTAATAAACATTTTACGGGCATGTTGGATTCTTTCCTGAAGAAGAGGTAGTTACGGGATCGCAGTAAAAAGTGGTAAAACCGAATTAGATGAATAGTTTTTTTGATAATTATGGTTTTTTAAGCTGTGGAATTTTAAATATTACTCCACATGAAGCATTTGAACTGTGCGGAAAAGGAGCTGTAATAGTTGATGTGAGAGAGGTATATTTAAATAACTTTAAAAACTTTGACGTACCTGAAATCATTTTTATCCCGATGAGCAAAATGGAACAAGAATCATCAGAGTTGCCTCAGGATAAGTATCTAATATTTGCTGATACTGTAGGATTAAGAAGTAAAGAAGCAGTAGTCTTTCTTAAAGATAAAGGGTTTGAAAATATTGCCAATATGGCAGGTGGAATTGTTGACTGGGAGCGTGACGGGTTACCACTTAAAACAAATATTGAAGAAAGGCTTTCCGGATCGTGTATTTGTCAGCTGAAACCAAGGGAAAGGGGGAAAAATAAAAGATATAAGTCGAAGAAGAACTAAATCCCCTACCGAAGCGTATGGGTAAAAAGATAAAAGTAGTGTCATTGCATAACATGACCTGGTTTTAAATCACTAATACATAAATTATTATGAAACAGTCGATTGGTTTTATCGGTGGCGGAAGAGTGACCCGGATTCTTCTGCAAGCATTTAAAAATAAAAATGCACACTTCAGTAAAATTGTTGTTACTGACACTAACCCGGAGGTCGCAGGTAATCTGAAAAAAGCATTTCCTGATATTCAGATTGATAATGCATACGGTGCAGCCTCGCAGGATATCGTTTTTATTTCTCTGCATCCTCCCGTGGTTATGGATACCCTTGAGCTTATTAATAGTAGTATTAAAAGCAATACCATTGTGATATCGCTTGCTCCAAAAATCACCATTTCAAAAATTTTATCAAAACTTAATCTGGTTAAAAACATTGCGAGGTTAATTCCAAATGCTACTTCATTCATAAATGAAGGTTACAACCCTGTATGTTTCTCACCTGATTTTGCCAGGAATGAAAAGCAACAGGTTCTCGATCTGCTTGGGCTTTTGGGAAATACCTTTGAGGTTTCTGAAGAGAAACTTGAAAGCTACGCCATCATGTCAGCCATGCTTCCGACATATTTCTGGTTCCAGTGGAAGGAACTGGCAGAAATCGGGCAGAAAATCGGTCTGACAGAAAAAGAAAGCGACGATTCGATAAATGATACTCTTATTGCTTCATTAAATCTGATGTTTAAATCAGGCTTAAAACCAGCAGAGGTGATGGATTTAATTCCTGTAAAACCAATAGGTGAGTATGAGTCGCAGATAACTGATATTTATAGATCTAAGCTATTAATGTTGTTTGAAAAAATTAAACCATAATATTTTTAAGATCTGACAAAAATATTTTGAAAATTAATATTAATGTCGTATGTTTGCGACATTAGATATATTAGTATGAATAAAGCAGATAAATTTGACAATTCATTACAGCAACTTGCCTCTTTCTCGAAAGTGCTTTCACACCCTGCTCGTCTGGCAATATTAAAATATCTTGCTGAGACTAAATCGTGCATCTCCGGTGATATATCGGATTACCTGCCACTTAGCCGTACTACTGTTTCCCAGCATCTTAAAGAGCTGAGAAATGCCGGGTTAATCCAGGGGGAAATTGACGGTCTTAAAATCAATTACTGCCTGGATCCCGAAATTGTCGAACAATATTGCAAATTGTTCGAAAAATTCTTCGGTGACATAAGAAATACTGAAATAAAATGTTGAAGATTAAAATTATATGAAGATACTGATACTTTGTACCGGCAACAGCTGCCGGAGCCAGATGGCACAGGGATTTCTGCAATCATTTGATAAAAGATTACAGGTCTTTTCAGCAGGTACCGAACCTGCCCGAAAGGTAAATCAGATGGCAATTGATGTGATGAAGAAAGCTGGCGTTGATATCAGCCATAATAAGCCAAAGAATGTTGATCAGTATTTAAATGAGGAGTGGGACTATGTAATTACTGTTTGTGACCAGGCAAATGAGGTCTGTCCGGTTTTTCCGGGAAAAGTGAGAAACAGGCTTCATATGGGATTTGAAGATCCTTCTGAAGCTAAAGGAAACTATACTGAAATTATAAATGAGTTCTACAGGATCAGGAATGATATAAGAGACGAGTTTTACAGTCTCTATGAATCGGAACTCAAGAAGAAACTCTGAAACTAATTTGAAAATGAAGCCGTTAGTAACAGAAAGTATTTCTATTTCAGGCAAATTGATACCAACTGTTTCAAGAGAGCTAAATATTGATGATTTCCTGGGTGCAGTAAAGGTACGCTGGGGAATACGTCGGGATAATTACCGGGTTTCTCCTGGAATTTATGCAGTTGGTATGCCCGACGAGAATTCAGATGTTTTTGTAACTGCTAACTATAAACTTTCATTCGATCATGTCCGCAAAAATCTTTCAGGAATAAACGGGTGGATTCTTGTTCTCGATACAAAAGGTGTAAACGTATGGTGTGCAGCAGGAAAAGGAACATTCAGTACAAAAGAGCTTGTAAAGAGGATAAAAGAGATTTCTCTTGATAAAATTGTTTCACATAAAAGGGTCATAGTTCCGCAGCTTGGTGCTACCGGAGTAGCTGCTCACAAAGTAAAAGAGGAAACAGGCTTCAATGTACATTACGGTCCGGTACGTGCTTCTGATATTAAGAAGTTTGTTGTAAATGGTTACAGGGCTGACAGAGAAATGAGGCTAGTCCGCTTTAGACTTGCTGATCGGATAAAGCTTATCCCAAACGATTTCATGTATGGCAAGTATTATCTGCTTGGAGCATTAGCCGTTGTCTTTATAATTTCCGGACTTTCGGGGAATGGTTTCAATTACAGGGACTTTTCGAATGAAGCTGCTCCAGCTTTATTGAAAGTATTTTTCGCCTATCTTTCAGGAATTGTAATTACTCCAGTGTTCCTGCCATATATCCCCGGGCGACCTTTCTCAATAAAAGGATTTTTTATGGGGTCTCTTGTCTTTCTGATTCTTCTGATGATAAATTTAACAAGAGGGAATATTTTTGAAATACTATCCTGGTATTTCATAATAACAACAATCTCTTCTTTTCTGGCTATGAATTTTACCGGATCATCCACATATACTTCGCTTTCCGGAGTTAAAAAGGAGATGAAAATGGCAGTCCCGTTACAGATAATTTTTGCTGTTACAGGAATTATTTTAATGATTATAGGTAAGTTAGTTTAAAAGATCTGCGATATGAGAGATATGGTCTATTTGTCTGATGTAGTGACTCTTCAACTCTGCACGGAAACATGTAATGGCTGCGGAATGTGTTTAAAAGTATGTCCGCACAACGTATTTGAGCTTTCAGGGAAAAAAGCAAGAATTGTTAATCGCGACTCTTGTATGGAGTGCGGAGCTTGCGCCCTCAACTGTCCTGTAAACGCTATCTCAGTCAAATCGGGGGTGGGATGCGCAGCAGGTATCATTAACGGTATCCTCACAAATTCTGAACCAAGCTGTGGTTGTTCGGAAACAAATTCAAACTGCTGCTAAGGACTGTTAGATTTATCTTTGAATTCTTGTTTCAGGAGATTTAAATGATTAACGAATGAAACCAAAATTAAAATTCCTCGACCGCTATCTGACTCTCTGGATCTTCCTTGCAATGTTTATCGGAGTCTTTTCAGGATTCTTATATCCGGCTATTGCTACATTCTGGGATTCCTTAAAATCTTCTTCTGAAAGCACCACTAATATTCCTATTGCAGTTGGACTTATTCTGATGATGTATCCTCCGCTGGCAAAGGTTAAATATGATGAATTGAGTGGGGTATTCAGAAATTTTAAAATTCTTGGTCTCTCGCTGGTGCAGAACTGGATTATAGGTCCTATCCTTATGTTTGCATTAGCCATAGTATTCTTTAAACTATTCCCCGGGAAAGAGAACGCCAATCTGCCGTATATGTATGGAATTATTTTGATTGGACTCGCACGGTGTATTGCAATGGTAATTGTCTGGAATGATCTGGCAAAAGGGGATGCAGAATATTGTGCCGGACTGGTAGCCTTCAACTCCATATTTCAGGTGTTGCTTTTCTCAGTTTATGCATGGGTTTTTATCGCTGTTCTGCCAGGATGGTTTGGTGTACCGACAAACTCAATAGTCGAAAATATTACAATCGGGCAGATTGCAAAAAGTGTCTTTATTTATCTGGGAATACCTTTTATCGCCGGATTTCTAACCCGCTTCATATTAATAAGGGTTAAAAGCAAGGAGTGGTATCAAACTAAATTTATTCCCAAAATTAGTCCGGTCACACTTATCGCTTTATTGTTCACCATATTTGTAATGTTTTCACTTAAAGGCGAATACATTGTTAAATTACCTCTTGATGTCGTAATGATTGCAGTCCCGCTTATAATTTATTTCATAATTATGTTCATGTTCTCCTTTTTTATGAGCAGGAGGGCAGGAGCGAATTATGAACAAACAGCAACACTTTCATTTACAGCTGCCAGTAATAATTTTGAACTGGCAATAGCAGTTGCAATTGCAGTGTTTGGGATAAATTCCGGTGAAGCATTTACTGCTGTTATCGGTCCGTTGGTTGAGGTTCCGGTAATGATACTGCTAGTGAATGTTGCACTGATACTTAAAAGCAAATATTTCACAGATTAGTAGGATCCAAATTCCAGTGCAGCCTTTATCATTTCTTCAACAGTTTCAATTGTAACATCAGGCTGCAGAATGTGAGCCGGGGCTAAAAGGTAACCCCTGTTTTTTCCTAAGATGCCTATCCTCTTTTTTATCTCAGCTCTGATACTTTTAATATCACCGGAGGGAAGGAGATCCTGTTGGTCAATCCCGCCAAAAAAGCAGATCTTTTCTCCATACTTGTCCTTGAGTTCCTTTGGGTCTGATCCATATACATTGGGCTGAACAGGATTATAAACATCTACTCCGATCTCAATAAAATCATCAATAAGAGGAGCAACAGCACCATCAGAATGCATAATAATTATAATTTCTGGATTCTCCCTGCGCAGTTTTTCTATCATTCTCCTGTGACGTGGTTTAAACCTGGTCCTCCAGTCTTCAGGCGAAATGAGTGTTGATGTCTGGCTGCCCAGATCTTCACCAAACCATATAGCATCAACACCTGCCTTTACAAGCTGCAGGGCCAGTCCAGTGCTCCATTCTTCTACCCGGTCATTAAGCAGGTCCAGCCAGGGTTCATCACAAAGCATACCCACCATATATTTTTCCATACCAGTAAGATGCCAGGCTAACTCAAAAAGCGAGATTTCCACATCCCCGATGACAAAATAGTCTTTTCCATATCTGGCAATATCTCTGTGGGCTTTCTCAAATCGACCCTTGGCATAAGGATCGGGGAATGAGTAATTCTCAATATCACTGATATTTGCAGCATTTTCTAGGGGACATTTGACAACTTCAACATAAAGAGGGGTAGGTTTCATATGCATGCCGAACTCGTTAGCTGTGATATTTCCATGAATAATTTCAGGTGAGTAGCCGGAAGGAACAGTTCCTCCCACAACTACCACATCACTTCCCATCTTCGTCCTGATATCATTCGAGGAAATCCTGTATGTGAGGTCTTCATAATACGAAAGAGAATAATCTGGTTTGATTCCTAGTTTTTTGCCAAAGGAGTCAGTGAGTTGCCTGCATAGATCAAACTGAATGGGTACTCTGTCGGGATCTCCTTCAATTTTCCGCAATGCTCTTAATACCCTTTCTTTTGAATTCATGATCTGGTTGTTTTAGGTTAAATACTTCTAAAACAAATTTATTGTTTCTTTGATTAAGAGGGTTGATTATTTAAATGAAAAATATTTAACTGTTAAAAATCATGGGGTAAAATCTTTTAATTAATTTGGGCTTTTATCATTATAATTGATAGGGGAAGGGATTTTTGTGCTGGAAAGTATAATAACTATATCGATCGCAGGGTTATTGGCAGGATTTATTTTCTCAATGCCAATTGCAGGTCCTATAAGCATCCTGATAACTTCCAATGCCCTCAAGGGAAGGATGCGATACTGTAATCTGGTGAGCCTGGGTGCCTCTATTGCTGATTTTGGTTACGTCTTTATTGCTGTTTATGGTTTGACAAGACTTTATATTTTATACAAACCGGCAATCCCTTACATTTTTGCTTTTGGTTCATTATTCTTTTTCTATCAGGGATACAAGATAATGAAGACTAAGATTGATATTGAGCATCTCGAAGACAAGAGCCATCTTGCCGAAAAGATTGCCAAGAGGGATAAGGGAGCCTTTTATACAGGATTCATGATTAACTTGCTTAATCCCACCTTATTTATCGGAGTTCTTACATCTTCCTTTTTTGTTATTTCTTTGGTAGCTTCCATGGGATTCCATACCGGAGGGCTCGCGGGTAAAATGGATCAGAATATAAAGGAGATCAGCAAAGTTGAAAAAATAGAAATTGATAATTCAAATGTGTTGTCACTCAAACAATTTGAAAACATTCATATCGGTAACAATAAAAATGACAGGAAGGATCAAACCATCTATCCGGCAAGTTTTCATATGGTCATAAGTACCTTCTATGCTTTTTTTCTATCCTTCGGCAGTATTCTGTGGTTCTATCTTTCTACATTCCTGATTGTCAGATTCCGGCAAAAGATCAATATTAAAGTTATTTCGGTATTTATTAAAAGCCTTGGAGTTGTGCTCGGTTTTTTTGGCTTATACTTTGGTTACATGGCAGCAAAGATCTTCTTGTGAAATACCTATTTCCTGGTTCCGGTTTTGTGAATTAAAACAGTAGTATCATCAACAGTAATAATATGTCCTTTTCCGATTTTTTCGAAAAAGGGTTGAATAAATTCAATAAACAATTCTATTTTATCCGGCTCATCTATGATTTCAACAACCAACGGAATTTTTTCTGTGATTTCCCATAGGTTGTTATTGTAAATTTCGCTGCTGGCTCCATAACCCATAATCCCTTTAAGCACTGTAGCTCCTGTTAATCCATTTTTTCTGGCAGAATAAACTATCACTTCATAAAGAGGTTTGTGTTCGAACTTATCGGTTGAACTGATATAAATCCTTAGCCGTTTAGCTTTATCATTAGGGTTCATAATGCTATAATATTTTTGTTATTAAGACTCCAAAAAATGTCGCCAGTATTCCCAGGAAAATACTCAGTCCGGTGTAAAGAAAGAAATAGAAGAAGGCCCCGTCTCTGAGCAGTGCCAGATTTTCATTGGCAAAAGTTGAGAAAGTGGTGAATCCTCCGCAGAAACCCGCTGCAAGGAACATTTTCCAACCCGGTGTGAGTAAAGCACTCTTTTCTGAAAAGCCATAAATTATTCCTATAAGAAAACATCCGGTTATATTTACAAAGAATGTACCGAATGGAAAGGCAGACGGGAAATTGTCCTGCATGAATCGAGATGCCAGAAACCTTGAAACACTCCCCAGAAATCCACCGGTACCGACCAGAAGTATCGTTTTAATCATAATATTCTGAACTACTTTAACACAAAGAGACACAAAGTTCATTACAACACAAAAAAAATAGTCACTATATTTAGATTTATGATTAATTAGAGAAAACGAATAAAATCTTTTTAAATTTGAGGTTGTAAATTGATTTTCAGGTGACTTTTGTTAAGTTGTTCAATAACGATAATACTTGTATTTAAGGGCATTAATAATGGGGAGTAAAGTCAAAATAGGACTATTTGGAATCGGACTCGATACTTATTGGTCCCAGTTCGGGGGCTTACTTGATAAGCTGATGTCCTATCAACAAAGGATTAAAGAGCGGTTGGAGCTGTCAGGAGCTGAAGTTTTTGATGCCGGGATGGTTGATAATCCTGACAAAGCAATATCAGCAGCAGAGTTTTTTCAAAGAAGCGGTGTTGATCTTATCTTTCTTAATATTTCAACCTATGCCCTGTCGCATAATGTCCTTCCATTAATTCAGAGAGTCAGCTGTCCTCTTATTGTTCTGAATCTCCAGCCTTCGGAAGCAATCGATTATGATAAGTTCAATTCACTGGGAGACCGGGGTAAAATGACCGGCGAATGGTTATCATATTGTCAGAGTTGCGTGACCCCGGAGCTTGCAAGTGTGTTCAACAGAGCAGGCATTAAATATCATCTCATTACAGGATACCTGGATGAAGCATATGTTTGGAATGAGATCGCAGAGTGGCTTAACGCCACTTCTGTTATGAACACATTAAAAAACACCAGGGTAGGAGTTATGGGACATTACTACAATGGGATGCTGGATGTCTATTCTGATATCACTATGCTTGCCTCCACCTTCGGTTGTCATTTCGAACTTATGGAGTTCGGGGCTCTGAAAAGTCTCAGGGAAAAAGTATCTGATGATGAGGTAAATTCAATGCTAAGTAGCTTTAATGACTGGTTCAGTGTTTCAGATGAGTGTTCTTCCGAGGATCTGTTTCAGGCAGCCCTGAGTTCAGTTGCACTGAGTAAAATTGCAACGGAATCACAGCTTGGTGCCCTGGCTTATTATTACGAGGGTGAAGGTGATCCGGCATATGAGAAAATAGTTACTACACTTATTCCGGGCATGACACTGCTTACAGGTCAAAATGTTCCAGTTGCCGGTGAGTGTGAGATCAAGAATGTTCTGGCAATGAAGATAATTGATAGTTTTAAAGCAGGAGGGTCATTTTCAGAATTTTACGGGATGGATTTTAATGATAATATAGTCCTTATGGGTCATGACGGACCGGCTCACTTCAGGATTGCAGACGGAAAAGTAGGTCTTGTTCCTTTACCGGTTTTTCATGGAAAGCCAGGTAAGGGTCTTTCAATACAGATGAAGGTAATGAATGGTCCGGTTACCCTTCTTTCCGTATGTCAGGGAGGCAATGGAAAGGTGACGCTTCTTACAGCTGAGGGCTATTCCGTTGAAGGCCCGACCCTCCAGATTGGAAACACAAACAGCCGGTATAAGTTTCTCATTTCTGCAAGAGATTTTATTAATAACTGGTCCAAGGCAGGTCCATCGCACCATTGTGCTATAGGGGTTGGTCATATTTCTGAAAATATCCGTAAATTGTCTGATCTTTTGAACATTGAATATATTTCTATATGCTGATAAAACTATCTCTTCTGGCAGTCTTCGGTATCGCAATGGCACACTTTGAGGGTGTTGTTGTTGTGTATTTAAGGAAAGTACTGGGATTGCTTGATTCAGAGTCAAACAAAGAATCTGTTGAGAAATTTCCCAAAAGATATCTTTATATCGAAATGACAAGGGAAGCAGCAACAATAGTTATGCTTGTTGTTATTGCTATTCTGGTAGGTTCAACCTGGGCAGAAAAAGGATTCTTCTTTCTCTGGACATTTGCTTTCTGGGATCTCTTTTATTATTTATCACTATACATTCTTATAAAATGGCCACCTACCCTGAAAACTATTGATGTTCTCTTCCTGATCCCAAAGCCATGGATTGCTCCTGTCTGGTTTCCGATAGGTGTATCATCAATCACGATTCTAATCATAGCGGCTCTCTATCTGTTACAAATAATTTAGTTGTTCTTTTATTTAAACTCGGAGCACAGATTAACAAGGATTTTTATGCATTTACCCTCCGTGCAATTCCCTGTAATCCGTGGTAAGGTACTTTTGTATTGTCAGAAATGGAATTTTCTACTGAAAGGACTACATTTAGAGAAGTTTTTGAGGTTATAAGTTGTAAAGTGTCTGGTAGAACAAACATATCAGTCAGAATCAAAACAGTATTCCGATCACTTCAATACAGGAATTACCGGCTATTTTTCAGCGGCCAGAGTATTTCGCTTATAGGAACATGGATGCAACGAATAGCAATGCCATGGCTGGTTTACCATTTGACAGGATCAGCCCTGCTTCTGGGTATTGTCAGTTTTGCCGGTCAGATACCAACTTTTCTGCTTGCCCCGGTGGCAGGAGTACTTACTGATCGCTGGAGCAGATACCATGTTTTGCTGGTAACACAGATTATTTCTATGATCCAGGCATCTATTCTGGCCTGGCTTTGTCTGACCGGTCAAATTCAGATATTGCACATAGTTGTCTTAAGTATAGCCTTAGGTTGCATAAATGCATTTGATGTCCCCTCGCGTCACTCTTTTGTTATAGATATGGTTGAGAGAAAAGAAGATCTGGGTAATGCAATAGCACTTAATTCTCTTATGTTTAATGGAGCAAGACTTATTGGTCCGTCAATAGCAGGGTTATTGCTGGCATCAGCTGGAGAAGGCATCTGCTTTCTGCTTAACGCTGTCAGCTATGTCTTTGTAATCATTTCTTTATTCATGATGAAGCTCAATATGAAAGTAATCAGGAAGAAGAGGTCACAAATACTGAAGGAACTTGTGGAGGGTCTTAATTATACGTTTGGGTTTCCTCCGATTAAACATCTTATTCTTTTACTTGGACTTGTCAGCCTTATGGGGATGTCATATTCAGTACTGATGCCTGTTTTTGCCAAAGATGTTTTAAATGGAGGATCTCATACTTACGGCTTTCTGATGGGGGCAGCCGGATTCGGTGCCCTTCTGGGGGCACTGTTCCTTGCCTCGCGGGAATCAGTTCTTAAACTCGGAAGGATTGTACCGGCAGCTGCAATCCTTTTTGGAACAGGGCTGATCCTTTTATCATTTTCCAGGGTATTTCCTCTTTCACTCGTATTAATGATCTTTGTGGGTCTTGGCATGATGCTTCAGGCTGCTGCAACCAATACTATTTTACAGACAATTACTGATGATGATAAACGAGGCA
>Ga0208980_10000646_pt1 | contig 20053 bp, 16 predicted proteins | sample WetSurMetagenome_3_FD_187993 | JGI IMG/M metagenome (GOLD analysis project Ga0208980, IMG submission 187993) | Wetland microbial communities from Twitchell Island in the Sacramento Delta, sample from surface sediment Aug2011 Site A1 Bulk (version 2) | ecosystem: Environmental > Aquatic > Marine... | reverse complement strand
ACATGAAGAATTTTCATGTTTTTGCTGCAGATACCGACCGAGTCTCTCGCTCCCAAATCTCTTCCATTGCCACGCAGACTTCCTCAATTGTTATAGAGCGGATGCAGTTTTTATCGTGGTCACACATCTCGGTAAGACGGCATCCAAAACAGGGCGTTTGATGATAGAGTATCCGATGGTTGACACCGAAAGGATACCATTCTCCTGGCATATCTCGGGCACTGAAGATAGCTACACAGGGCTTGCCAACCGAAGCCGCCAAATGCATGGGACCACTGTCATGCCCGACAAAAAAAGCAGCAGCCTTTATGATCGCAGCAGTTACTCGAGGAGTAAGACCGCACAGATTGCGTGTTGGCCCGCGCCAAAACGCAGTCATTTGCTGGCTAAGGTCATATTCGTCCGAAGAGCCTACCATAACCAGCCCAACCTCAGGGTGTTTTGCGCTCCACATTTTAAACAGCGAGGTCCAGTTGTCGCTACCCCAATCCTTAACCCACGCCTTAGTTCCTATACTAGCGCAGATAAAAGTTTTCTTAGAAGCCCATTGGTCCAGAACCAGCTGTGCCTTTTGCTGCTCTGCCTCTGTCAAGCCCAGGTCCCAGCTTAATGGGTCATGGATCATTCCATTTCCGAGGTCTTTGAGGCAGCGCAAAAGGCGCGCGGCTTCGGACTCTCTGAAACCGGCATGGTCCAATTTTCTGCATTTCTGCAGATCTTGCGACAAAGGCATCGCAATGAGTTCAGGAATGCCGCATGATTTAAAAAACATCGCATCCCGCAAGGCTTTCAACCGACCCCTAGGTGAGGCAAGATAAACCAAGGCTTGAGGGCCCCATAGGCGGATCTCGGACGCAAGCCGATAAAGCGTTCGAGGATCACGGATCTTCAATGGATATTTAAAATAGCCATGGATCAGGTTCATGGGTCCAAGAATCGTATCCGCTGGTGCTACCTTTAACCCATCCGGAATATTCGTGAGCATGCGGCGCTCTGCTCCAGAAAATATCCTGGCAATGAGTCGGAACGCTGGCAGCGCCACCACCGTATCGCCGATGCTTCCTAAACGGTAGATGAGAACCTTCGAAATGGTTTGCAATCTGCATGATTTCAGCGTCATTGAACCTGTCCGCATTCACTCCGACGGAAAAAACTTGGATCTGTATTGCGGCAGTGCAGCTATTTTCTAGCCACCGCAAGGAAATTCTGGCTAAAGATCGCCTCACGGCTGGTATCGCCCGTTTCGGCAGCGAGGTACAACCGCAGGAGGCTTCGAATGCACCTCCAGAGTAACAAGCGCCCGGCGCTCTTGACGCCGTGGGGCACCGGCTCGTCTTCATAGCAATCGACTTGTGAAAATCCTGAAGAGAGTAGAAGTTGAGAAAGAGACATCCGAGTAAAAGCCAGTTCGTGGCTTAGGTCGCAATAGCGGCTTCTCATACCAAATGGCGATTCGGCATTAGGGGTGTGGATAATCCAGCGGCCTGCAGGCTTAAGCACGCGGTAAACCAAATCCACCAACGGGATAAGTTCAGCCTTGCTAAAATGCTCGAGGAGATCGAAAAAAACCACACAGTCCAGCGAACATTCATCTTCTTTACCCAAAGCATCCATAGCATCGCCATGTTGAACGTCATCGATGCCTAGAGCCTTGGCCGCTACTACCTGCTCGGGCGACCTGTCCACCCCTCGAATATGGCAATAGCCAATTTGCCTGGCCACATGAATCAAGGCGCCGTGGCCGCACCCCAAATCCATGATGGATGCATTGATATCCGGCGGAAAATGCCGCTGCACCAGCTTTTTCAGATACGGCAATCTTGGCTTTAATCCCTCCAGTGTCGCCGGAGCCAACTCCTCGTGCCTGCCAGTGACGTAAGCATTGTAGATGCGGGTCCGATAGTTATTTTCCATCAAAGACCACCGGTTTTTTGAGCCACGATTTGAGGATGCTCCCTCTGCCAACAGCATCCAGGATCCAAAGTACTACAAAATCCTGGGGGAGATTTCGCAGGATGTTAATAAGATACGCATCTGAAGAACCTTCAACAAACTGATTGTGAACGCGAATCAGCATGTAGACAACCCATATGTTGCTCCGGATCTCCCAACCCGCCATTTTCCGTATTATGAGCAACCACGCTAATCCCAAGGCAAGCGGGTAGAGAAGCGAACCTATCCACGAGAATGCGGCATAACCGGTACCAATCAACGCGGCCGTGGCAAATGAACCAGGATACGGAATCCCGATACTCGAATAATGCCAATATCCCTGGCTAAAGCCTACAGCCTTATCTGCCGAGAGTACTCTCGGCAGTGCTCGCTTCAAAGCCAGGCGCAAATCCTCAAAGCCGACCGTTCGCCATGTATCTGCACCGTTCTTGAGGACATCTACATGGTTGATATGGCTAACTCGTTCAAATACGTTTTGAGGACTTCCATAGTAGTTGAGATACCATCCAAGTTGGTCTTGTTGATCTCTGTACTGCATGAAGTTTGATAAGGCATCCGACCAGTTTGCAGCAGCCTCCATTGTAGCTACTATGCGGGTTGTCCAGGGTAGATGACTATGAAAGCTGCGCACATATAAAAAAACAGGTGTGATGAAAATCATCATCACTACTATCGAAATGAAAACCATTCCAAGCTGCCGCCACCGGATCTTATGTTCGAAGGCCGAGACTGTTACCACGAAACATAGGAGCGTTTCCATTAGAGCCATACGGGAGTTTGCGATCATTCCGAAAGCCAATTCGGCTATCAAGATAATGACAACCCAAGAATCGACAGTTTTCCGGCGATTCGATGCGACGATGATACGCGCAATGCCCGTTATCAGGGCCAGGTGCAGAAAAGATGTAAAAAACTCCGCGATGGTGATTCCTGCATATTCCTCACCAACTCTGAACGCAATGGCCAGATTGGCTGTGATACCGACCGCTGCCGCCATAAACGATATGCGGCCCAAGATCCTTTGATCCAATGTCCGCTCCAGCAAGGGACGCCCTATCGGTATTTTGGCAGCTGTCCAGAAGGCACACAGATAGCCCAAAACACCTACGAGGACCACCCCGAACGAACCGATCGGATCCAACAAGTAGGAATCCAGCGGTTGACCCATAAAAAGCTTCGCAAATAGAGGAAAGCCCACATATCGCAGACCCACCAGGCCGACCAGAATTGCGGCCGAATTGAAAACTCCAAAATAGGCAATAGGAAGTAAACTCAACAAGGTTGCCGCCGCCCCCATAAGCACAACCACAATACGAGCCCCCAGGAGCATGTGGGCGCATGCTGCCAGTGTTACCAGTAAAACAGCGGCTTTGAAATAAAGCCAGGTTTGCCTCATGTCTGATGCAATATCTTGTATATCTGTTTTCGGCATCAGTGGCTTCCCTGCTGCTTCCTTTCTGAAAAAGCACCCTTTTGCGCCGGTAGCGCATCGAGAATCCTTTTGACTGTTGGTTCATTCAGATATCCGCTCTGAATGCAGCGCTGTCGGCCTGCGAGGGCTATTGCCTGCCTAGTAGGTTCATCAGCCAAAAGGGTAAAACACTTCTGTGCACACGCTTCCGGCGTATCCCAAAAGATGGCTTCCTCGTTTTCCTGGTACATGGCCTGGTGTTCTATGGTACGCTCGGCACATAATACGCTCCCGATGTATGGGATCTCCGCCGATCGTTGGGTGTGCAGATCGCGGTTGCCTTTTGAAAGCAAACCCAGACAGATTTTAGCCGATTGGATTGCTTTTACGTAATCTTTGCCAACAAGGCCCGGACCATGCCACGCTTTCCTGATTATTGGCCATTCGGGCGCCTTGCGCCAGCGGTCGCCGTACAATGTCAGAGGGACACCTAGGTCCAGGAGACGAGCTAAAATAGGACCTCGCTCCGGCATCCACGTGCCGACAAAGGCAACCTCACTGCGCCATTTTCGAAGATCGTCAGGCGATAAATCAACAGGAGAATGCGCTACCTCATCTGCAGAACGAAAAACACAGACAACATTTTTAACACCATAAGTGCGCGCTTCCTGAACATTGGGCTTCCGCACTGCAGCAAAAAGATCAAATACCCTGAGCCCCTTGCGATAAAGCAGAAATCTCTTCAAATTTAGCAGTCCAAACGGATCGTCCACGGCATAGGTGACCAAGTAATGCGTATGAGATTTGAGCCATTGAACAGTTCGCAATCCTATTAGTTCAGATTGATCACTCCATATAACATCAAAAAGGCGGTTTGTTAAAACCGGTATTAGACGATGATGCACATATGGCTCCAGCCAATCCGCTCCAATTTCATAAACGAGCTTTCCAAAGATTTTCGCTGCAAATTTGCCCTTGGGTAGAAACTCCCAGGGATCGAGAACCTCTACTTCATGTCCAATCCTGCGAAGGGCGTCGGAGCGATGAAGTGAAGTGCCGTAGTTGTGCCCAAGATAAAGAATTTTGAATGACTGACTCAATGTCACACAGAGGCCTCAGGAGACAATTATTCAGGCGCAGGCCCGTCAACTTCATTTGGGCTTGTTGCTTTTGAATAACTCCCACGCCGGCTCAAAATGATGGAATTTTCCGATGCAGACAAGGGTTGCTTTCATCTGTCTTGGGCCATTCCATCACGCGATTTACTACGGTATGGCTGCAAGCCATCGCTTCACGCTTGCGCTGATTTCGCCAACCATATCAATAGGCGGCCGCAGGACGCTCTTTAGCCATTCGGCCAGAGGCATGCTAGCCATCGGCAACGCTTCGTGGATCACGATTACCGGCATAACGGCTTCAACCAAAAGAATAGCGAGAGCTGCGCCGGCAAGCCCCAGACCGGCTGCCCCAAAGCGCGCTAAAACCAGAGCGAGCACTCCATAAACCAAGCCATAAAAAATGGCTATTCGGCTATGGCGGTTCGTGGCATAAGGGACCATCAGGGCTGTATTCCAGATGGCGTTCACAGGCACAGCGGCAAGAAGCAAAATAAAGGCCGGCCAATGCATGGCAATCTTCCCACCAGTCCAGACCGGCAAAACCCAGCCTCCCAATGACCCCACTAACAAAGCTCCCACAAGGCATCCCCAGAAGGAAAGCCGACACGACTTGGCAAAAAAGCGGCGAAAAAGAGAAAAATCTCCGGCTCCGAAGGCTAATCCCAACTCGGGTTCTATCAAACTGTTGATGACAGCCCGCGGCTGAAGCGCCAAGTTGCTCATTGTGCGCAAGGGCACAAACACGGCAACTACGGCAGGGCCCAGGACAAAGCCCACGACCAACCGAATGCCTTGAATATTGAGCGCATTGCCCAAAGGAAAGGCCAGGGAAGCAAAGGCCGGCGCGGTGAGGTGTTTGAGCTCGGCAAGTGAAGCGTGCATTAATCCATGCTTCAGCCATATGCTTACCCTGCGCTGGCCCAGCCACATGACAATCGTTCCAATCAATCTGCAAACCATATAGGCAATGGCTGCCTCAACCGGTCCGCCACCCAGGGCCACGGCCGCGGCAAGGCCTGCAAATTCCAGGAGTTGGATAATGGCCACAAATGTCATGCCTAAAGGATAACGCCCTGCCACCCAAAATCCGCCGTTGAGGAGTCCACCCTGAAAGCCGATGAGCACGTGACCCGCAAGAAGCAGTAAAACAACCCGCATCTGGGCCTCAGTCATGGCTGTAAAGTCAAACCAGTCTCTCAGGGGTAAAAATGTCACACACAGAAAAACCAGGACACCCGTAACAGCGGAAATTGCGAGGAGCAAAACCCAGGTGCTTTGGAACATGACCAGGGCACCCTTTCGGTCTCCGGCCCCGGCACGCATTGTCATGTCCCGGCATGCGGCTGTGGCGAAGCCGCCGTCGCTCATTGAAAGGTATACCGGAATGGCTGAAAGCATGAGCCATTCACCATAAAGCTGGGTCCCCCAGAAACTTAGGAGCAAGGGCACTTCCGAAAGGCGGATCACAAACTGCACCGCCTGGCCAAAGCCCTGAGCTCCCAACCCCTGAAGGAGTCGCGCGCGCAATGAAGAATTGGTAGACCGATCGAGCCGGTTCATTCTGCGATCAATGTCAGCGTCAATCAATTCCTGCGTAGACGATAGCCGCGAGGACACCAGCGATACCGTTAATTAGACCCCGTCCAATCGCCTTTGTTGTTGATCCCGGAACAAACACCACGTCATCATGGGATATCAGCAAGTCCGGGACTTCTCCTTTCAGCACTTTGCCTGCATCCACAGCAATCTGCTTTGTTCCTCCTTCGGCGTCTTGACGGATGATTATCGTTTTCGAGCTTTTGGCCGTGGACATTAGCCCTCCGGCTGAAGCCAGCGCCTTGGTAAATGTAATAGCCTCGCCCTTCTTGATCTCGAACGCTCCTCCGCGGTTTACATCTCCCAAAACATAGAAAAAATGCTCGGTTCTCTCAGGAACAGAGACAACATCACCGGCATAGATTGGAACATTCAGACTGATATCGCCTTTTTCCAGCAACTGCCTCAGGTCGATCTCCAGAGTTTCCCCTGCTGCTGCCGTCTCGATGGACGATGCTGACAGGATTGATCCGGCGCGATGGACCAGGGCTTTGGATTCCGCCTTTTCCGCAAGAAGGCCTCCGGCCATCGCCAGCGCATCCACCAGAAACGCACGGCGAGTCAACTGGTATGTGCCAGGCTTCAAAACCGCTCCGAGCACATTGATGAACTGACTCCGGTATTCCTTCACATTTACGCTGACCTGAGGGTTCTTCATTACCGTCGCTTCAAAAAGCGCCCCAATCTTGACCTCTGCTTCACGGGGGGTCAGACCCATAAGCTGAACTTCACGGATGAAGGGAAGAGATATCTTCCCTTCAGCATCCAGAACGAGCTCTTTCTTCTTCAGTTCTTCCACGGCGAAAACAGTGACCTCAACGATGTCTCCGGGACCGAGAAGATAATCCTGCGAAAAACGGGCAGCGCCCGCCATGGCGCGAAGCCGCTCATTGAGATCGATGCGAGAATCGGTAAGGGAACCGGTTGTCTGCTGGCGGAGAATATCCTCAACGGCAATTGGAATTCGTTTGCGTTCAGGTTCCTGCGCCAAAATGAGGACGGGGATTAAGAATAGAATTAAGATGCGCATGGAAGGAATAATCATTTCAAGTATCCTTCTTTCGGCTGAATTTGGCTCCGCCATCTCACTTACAGGCGGAAAATGCCATAAGTGACATAGATTAAAGGTGATAGCGCCGACAACTCTGGACCGTCTCCTTCCACATATCAGTCAAGCCGCTCGGGCCGGATAAATGAGGAAACGAAGACAGCAACTCACACTTCAGATTCTAGCGTGTTGCAACAGCATATCCCTGAAGAGCGCAGTTTGAGAATGAAGCCGGACTGTATAGGAGGCAATCATACTACACACTCCACGCTCTATTAAAAACAAAGATTTAGTCCGCGATTGCATGGTAAAGCGATTCGCCTGGTACCCTTGATGGCTGACTACAAAAGCTGCAGATTTTTGTTGCCGGTTTAACAAGAACAATCCAGCCCCGTCCAGACGCCATACATTTATTCTGAAGAGCAAAAAAGCCGCATGGATTAATTCCTTCGGGATGTCGCAATTCCAGCTCCTGATTGTGTCGGAGATTACTAAAGTATAGATTTCTTTATACCGATGAGCTATTGCAAATATAATCTTTGGAGAGGATTATAGAATAATCGAAGACGTGCATCATTGCATGTGCTTTGAAGGAGCCCGGAAAGTCCTCCCAAGCGTTCGTTAGAATTGATAGGCTTAGGTGCTTAGCCGTCAGTCTAGTTCATACTTGGGATTGTGTGACTTAATTAGCGGTAGCTTGGTGAAAATCTGAATTTCCTCATCGTATCAGGGCTTATCGTTAGCTGTCTAATTAGTCTCCGGCTGAAATGCGATCGACATTCTGATAAGCTAAAGCAAAATGGGACACTCTAAACTGCAGGTACGTATTTTTGTTTTTAGTGATCACGCGATGTTTCGCCACGGCCTAACGTGTCTTTTGAATGCTGAGCCTGGCTTCAGCGTGGTTGCAAGTACAGGCGACAGAGATACGGCGATGAATCTTGTCGTAGAACTGAAACCTGATTTGCTACTCTGTGATGTTACAGGTTCGAAGCTGCATCTAGCAGATGCAGGCTTGCAGGTTCTGCGTTATCTTTCCTCCAAAGAACAGGAAGTGCGTGTCATTTTGCTGACTGCATCAAATGACGAAGGGCAAATAGTCGACGTACTGAAACTCGGCGTTCGCGGCGTGGTTCAAAAGGAAGCGAGCTCAACGCTGCTCTTCAAGTGTATACGCTCTGTAATGGACGGCGGGTACTGGATCAGCCGCAAAACTACATGCGAGCTTGTCAAGAGCCTTGAGTCCCTCAACGCCATGTTGGAGCAGATGCCCAAGCTTATGGGATGCAACCTGTCATGGCGGGAAATGCAGGTCATCAAAGAGGTTATATCAGGGAGTACAAACAAAGACATTGCCAAGAAGCTGTCGATCAGCGAGCAGGCTGTTAAGTACCGCCTCACAAAAATTTTTAGCAAAACCGGCATGTCAGGGCGAATGAACCTGGCTCGTTTCGCCATCCGCAATCAACTGATCCGAGAAGCATAGCGCGTTTGAAAAAAGTTTCCCGTCTCCATTAACAATCCATCCAGTTTCCATCACGAGAAAAAAAATGGCATATGTAACTCGCGCAACACGGTTTCCCCTCCACCTTCCCTTGCTCTATCGAGAAAGCGGAACCGATCCCTGGCAGGAGAGTAGTACTGTAAACATCAGCCGAACAGGGATCCTTTTTGAGACCGGGCAGGCTCTTCCGCTTCAAACTGTCGTGGAAATGCGTATCAAAATTCCTCTGCCTTCACAGGCGACTCTCTTCTGCCGAGGGCCCGTTGTGCGAAAACAGGACTCGATACTTCCTGAGACGCGCTCGCTTTTGGCAGCTTTGATCCAAACTGGTCATTTGCGCCCTACGAAAAAAAAGGTCATGGACCGCCCGGGCGCAGGGAGCACTTTGGTCGAGGATTAGGCTTGACTGGAAAGCCATTGCAGAAGCGAGCGACGGCAGAGTATCATAATGTCTATTATAAACCAAACACAGAGATACGTAAGAGATTCCGCCTGGCTAGCTGAAAGGGTTCGGAAGAATTATTTCGGACGGTTGGAAGTGTGACCGAATTGACAGTAGCGTAAATAGAACAGATGTTTCTGGAGACTGGATTTGATTCTCCGGCTTCAAAAACATTCGCACAAGTTTTGGCAGCTACCTGGAGCTAAAATGAACGATCTACCCTGGTATGCTTTACAGGTCAGGCCCCGATACGAAAAGATAATAGCTTCGACATTGCTTTCCAAGGGCTATGAAGGCTTCCTTCCTCTCTACATCCAAAGGAGCCGCTGGTCTGATCGAATAAAGGAGGTCCAGCTTCCGCTATTTTCCGGATATCTTTTCTGCAGGTTTGATGTGAACAATCGACTTCCCATTCTGGTTACTCCGGGCGTTATACGTGTGGTTGGAATTGGGAAAACCCCTTATCCAGTCGACGAACATGAAATCCAGGCTCTTCAGACCATAGTCATCTCAAACCTCCATACGGAGCCATGGTCCTATTTGAATGTAGGCCAGAAGGTTCGAATTGAACTCGGGGTTCTTGCCGGTGTAGAGGGTATTTTGATTGGCCTCAAGGGATCGAGCAAGCTTATTGTGTCGGTGAGCCTTTTGAAGCGCTCGGTGGCGGTTGAGGTTGATGAATCCTGGGTCATTCCGATAAACTCCGATCACAAGCGCTCTCCGGCGCGAATCAGCTCAATTTTGGAATCCAAGCTCATCACGGGCTAGTGTCATGTTTTACATTTCCTTTAAAGAAAGGCGGATGTCATGAAAATTCGCCAATATGGTGTTCTTCTCATTGCCTTGTTTTGGTCCAGCTTGTTTTTTTTCATAGAAGCCGGACAAGGACAGAGTGTGGGCGTTCAACCGGAGGGAACTGCAAACGTCACATCATCAATCGCGCAGCCGCGCTCTGACTATGTGCTGGGTTCAGATGATGAAATTTCCATACATGCTCGGGATGCGGATGAGATTTCCAACAAACCAATGCGTATTGATGGCAGGGGAGAAATTAACGTTCCCATGTTGGGGAGAATACGAGCCGCTGGTTTCACTATTCGCGACCTCGAGGCTGAGATAGAGAAAAAACTGGCGACATACGTTCTTGAACCGGAAGTCTCTGTTTACATTACGGTCTATCGGAGTCAGCCGGTTTCCATAATCGGTTCTGTAAATAAGCCGGGCGTTCTTCAACTCGAAGGTCAAAAGACATTGATTGAAGCTTTATCTCTCGCAGGGGGGCTGAGCAGCGATGCCGGAAGCATCCTGAAGATAACCCGGCGAATGGAATGGGGCAAGATTCCGCTTCCCAACTCGACCGTGGACACATCCGCTGAATACAGTGTTGCCGAAGTCGGTCTCAGGAGCTTAATGGATGCTCGGGCGCCGGAAGAAAACATCATAGTCATGCCCAATGACGTGTTGTCGGTTCCCCGCGGCAAAATCATCTATGTAGTAGGCGAAGTCAACAAACCGGGAGGGTTTGTGCTTGCCGAGCGCGAATCGGCATCGGTGCTCCAGGCAATGGCCATGGCTCAAGGCTTAACTTCAACGGCAAGTGCCAAGAGTGCTCAAATCATCCGTCCCGTTGCCGGCGCTACCCGTATTTCGATCCCGGTAAATCTCAAGGATATTCTGGCTGGGAAAAAGGTCGACGTTGCCCTGCAGCCGGAGGATATTCTCTTCATTCCAAACAGCTTTGCGAAAAGCGCATGGCAGCGCTCCATGAACACCGCCATGGGAGCAATTGTAAATGCTGCTATCTATAGCGGCTGGTAAATTCAACTGGACAATTCCGAGCACTGAATATGTCACAAAATGATGATTGGTTCCGGAAACAGATAGCTGAAAATCCGGGAGTCACGACGGACTTGCTGCCGCAGATTCCGCAGAATAATCCTCGGCAATTCGAGCTGTCGCGGGCCGCTCCGACTTTTTCACAGTACTACGCAGAGCCAGTGGAAACATTGACATCTGAGGATCCCTTTTTCAAAGTGCTGGAGTATTGGCATATCTGCTGCCAGCACAAGATCAAAATTGTCTGCATAATGCTCCTGGGGGCGTTGGCAGGATTCGCATATAACTTGTTTCTTATACCCAGGTACCGGGCCGTGACATCGATGGAAATGCAGGGTTCTCAGGATTCTCTCGCTTCAATCAACCTTACCTCTAATAGCAACGTTTCTATTCAAACTCAAGTAGATCTTCTAAAGAGCGAGGGCTTGATCGATCGAGTTGGCTCCAAAATGGCACTGGACAACAATCTGGAATGGCAGGAACAGCAGGATCTCCTCGCATCCTGGCGCCAAGCTCTGGGCGTGCAGTCAAGCTGGGGATTGGCCGCCTGGCAAAAAGCAGTGTGGATAGCACAAAGCACGCTGAAAATTATTTCCAAGCGCGACAGTAACATCATCACTCTGCAATGTGACTCAACAAATCCGCAGGTTGCTGCAGACTTTCTAAATGGCCTGACAAAAGAATATATCCAGCAAAGGATGGATGAAAGATGGGAAGAATATCAGAACACAGGCAAATGGCTCAACCAGGCGCAAGCAGAACTCAAAGCCAAAGTTGAGGCTTCAGAAGAGGAGTTACAGCGATATGCCCGCACATCCGGTCTGCTGTTCACCTCTGATACGGAGAATGTTGCGGAGGAAAAGCTTAGACAACTGCAACAGGAGCTTTCAAAAGCCGTAGCGCAGAGGATTGCAAGACAGGCTCAATTTGAGGCAAGCAAATCCAGCAGGCCTGAGGCCTTGCCCGAGGTGCTCGACAGCGGCCCCATAGGGACATATCAGGTGCAATTGACGGAATTACGGCGCCAACTGGCGGATTTGAACGCTACCCTCACACCTGAGCACTATAAGATCAAGAGGTTGCAGGCTCAAATCAGCGAGCTGGAAACCGTTGTTGAGCGCGAGCGGGGCAACATCGTCAAACGCATTGGAAATGAATATGAAGCGGCTCTGCGCACAGAGAACCAGATACGGGCCGAATACGACCGGCAGGCTGCGTTGATTTCCGGACAGGCTGAAGGCCTCATTAAATATAGAACCCTCAAGCGAGAGGCCGAAGTCAACCGGCAGCTCTATGAACTGACTCTCCAAAAAGGCAAAGAAGCCAGTATTAATTCGGCGTTACGGGCGAGTGACGCCCGTGTAATTGATGCCGCTTGGCCGGCAGTTGCACCTTACAAGCCCCTTCTTGCTCTGAATTTGGCGGGGGGGATGGTGGGCGGGCTTTTGTTCGGGTTGGTATTCGCTATAGTGCTCGAACGCCTGCGGGCTACTGTGCACTTGCCAGGTAATCTATCCTTGCTGTCGAACGTCCGAGAACTGGGTGTTATTCCTTCGGCAAAAATCGACCGGCTTTTATATGCAAAGCTTAAACATAGCATTTCGAGCGCCTCAAAACGCATCAGCTTGCCTGCCGACACATCATTGCTGCGTCTACAAAGCCATGATGCCCGCAAGGAGCTCTTGGGAAATTCTCTGGAGCTGGTAACATGGAGTTTCCAACCCTCGGTTTTAGCGGAGGCATTCAGATCGACCATGGCTTCGATTCTGTTTTCCTCCAACAGCAACACAGGACGCCCCCAAACAATTGTTATTACCAGCGCATTGCCAAGTGAAGGTAAGACAACTATTGCATGCAACCTCAGCATTGCTTTGGCCGAGATTAACCACAGTGTTCTGATCGTAGATGGCGATATGCGTATTCCGCGGCTACATAACATCTTTGGTGTGTCGAACGGCTGGGGGCTCAGTGATCTGCTGCAGGATATAACACCAATCGAAGAATACCCGCTGGACAAACTGGTGCGTAAAACCGAAATTCCCAACCTTTGCGTCTTACCCAGCGGCTCCACTCGGACAAGTTCCTCAAGCTTGCTCTATTCTCCCCGGTTGCCGGAGATTTTTGCGCGCTTCCAATCTGAATTTTCTGTGGTAATAGTTGACGCACCTCCGGTGTTGAATGTGCCCGATGCCCGAATATTGAGCCGCGCAGCGGATTTTGCAGTACTAGTCTTTCGAGCTGCCCATACTACTCGAGACGAGGCAGCTGCCGCCTTAAGGTGTTTCGAAGAAGACGGCACCGTGGTTTTGGGCACAATCCTGAACGACTGGAATGCGAATAGTGCGGGATACGCGCCTTACCGCGCATACTCCTCCTCATATCACTATTATGGAACTGGATCGTAGAACCTTGGAGTCATAAATACTGATGATTAGCCACAATTTGAGCGATCCTTCCTTGAAAGGTGCAGCTGCCGGGATGCGGGCAGTGATCCTGGCGGGAGGGAAGGGCACAAGATTAGCGCCCTACACAGCAAGCTTTCCCAAACCGCTGGTTCCGCTGGGGGATGTTCCCATATTAGAGATCCTGATTCGGCGCCTTCTGCAATATGGAATTGCAGATATTACGCTTACCTTGGGACACCTGGCTGAACTCATCATGGCCTACTTGCAGCACCGCCGTTGCTTGTCTGACCAGTGCACGCTTCGATACGTAACAGAGGCGCAGCCTTCAGGCACAGCCGGCTCACTTGCACTGGTTCCATCGTTGGACCGGACGTTCCTGACAATGAATGGGGATCTGCTGACAAATATTGACTTCCATGCTCTCGTCGAATTCCATCGCGCGCAAAATGCCATATTGACCATTGCCGTGCATAAGCGCGAAGTGAAGATTGATTTAGGGGTAGTAGAATTAAATGGCGGATATACCGTAGCGCGCTACCTTGAAAAGCCGAGAAACACTCACAATGTAAGCATGGGCATCTATGTGTACGAACCCAAGGTGTTGCAATACATAGAGCCTGGGCATTATCTTGATTTTCCAGAACTCGTTGTAAAGCTTTTGGAATCGGGGGAACGTGTTTGCGCTTTCCCGAGCGATTGCCTCTGGCTGGATATAGGCCGACCCGACGATTATGCACAGGCCCAACAGCTGTTTTCCGCCAATAAAGAAGCTTTTGTGGAGGAGAATGTCGTCAGTGTCTGAGTGGCGAATTCCGCTAAGTGACCTGGACTACGATATGGCAGAGGAGGAAGCGGCTCTGCGCGTTCTCCGAAGCAAGTGGCTCTCGATGGGTGCGGAAGTGGAGGCATTTGAACGAGAATTTGCATTCTCTGTTGGTTCAAAATATGCGCTGGCGGTCGCAAACGGAACTGCTGCGCTGCACCTGGCATTTCTGGCCTTAGGACTCGGTCCGGGTGATGAGATTATTCAGCCTGCCATCAATTTTGTAGCAGCTGCCAACATGACGGTCACCACAGGCGCTTCACCCGTATTTGCCGATATCGCCGGAATAAACGAACCCACCATTGAATCGGTGGAAATTAGCCGCCGCATAACGACACGTACCAAAGCGGTAGTGGTCATGCACTATGCCGGGTATCTGCCCCACATGTCCAGGATATCTGAGATTTGCCGGAATCATGGCCTTGCGCTAATTGAAGATGCCTGCCATTCGGTGGGTGCACAGTACCTGGATCCGGAACACAAGCCCCCGCATGGAAAGATGACCGGGAACCTCGGCGACATCGGGTGCTTCTCTTTCTTCAGCAACAAGAATATGGCGGTTGGAGAAGGAGGAATGATTACGACAAATAATGAGAGCCTGGCCAAAACTATCCGGTTGCTCCGCTCACATGGAATGACCACGCTTACCTGGGATCGTCATCAGGGGCACGCCGACACCTATGACGTCCAACTGAACGGACTCAACTACAGACTTGACGAGATTCACGCGGCGTTGGGCAGGGCACAACTCCGCAAGCTTCAGAAAAATAATGAACGCCGGAAGCAACTGGTCTCCAAATACAAAGACCAATTGTGCGGATTGGACGGCTGGGTTTTCCCCTTTGAGAATTATCGGGGCAGCAGTTCGTACCACCTGGCGGTTCTTGTTGCACCCGATCAAGATCATCGCTCCCGCGTTGTCCGGGCTCTCAAAGAGGCTCGCATCCAAACCAGCCTCCACTATCCATACATCCCTTCTTTCAAGGCTTTCAACGCAATTCCGGCTGATAGCCTCGAGCGCAGCAAAGAATACGCCCAGAGAGCAATCACACTTCCCTTGTTCCCTGGAATGACAGAATCACAAATCGAAGAAACTTGTTCCATTATCCGCAGCAGCACTTGAATTTCAGATTCCAGTGTTGTAATTCTTGGCAGCAGACCTGAAAAACCTCATCGCTGAGACACAGGCATGAAAGAGAGCGAAATAAGGGCGATCCCAGGCGCATGAGCTGCCGTTGCCTTATTTGAGAATGTTATGGAAGCGCAGCTGAATTTAACGAGAGGCCGAATGGTCGATTGCTCCAGCCATATAAAACCTGAGGATGTGGCAAAGCGCATATTCGATATTGTGGCGGCGGCACTTGGTTTAATCCTTCTGACACCGCTGTTCGTGATCCTGCGTGTCTTGATCAAGCGCGATTCGGCGGGACCTGTCATTTACCAGGGATGGCGTGTCGGAAGAGGCGGGCGGCCGTTCCGGATCCTCAAGTTTCGAACCATGTATGAAAATGGCGCAAGTTATGCCGGACCGCGCCTGACCTCCAGCGAAGATGAGCGAGTAACGCCGCTTGGGCGCTGGCTTCGAGACACAAAAATTAACGAGTTGCCGCAACTCTGGAACATCCTGCGGGGAGACATGAGCTTAGTCGGACCCCGACCCGAGGATCCTGAGATAATCAAAGCCTACCCTGCGGAACAGCAAGATGAGCTTCTTTCAATCCGGCCCGGGATCACCAGTCCAGCCAGCGTTCTCTATCATAGTGAACAGGACCTGCTCAGAAATGATGATCTGATGGGGACGTACCTGAAGGAAATCCTGCCCGACAAGCTGCGGCTCGATCTATTATACGTGCGTAATCGGTCGTTTATATCGGATATCGATATCGTATTTTGGACGCTGGCCATCTTCATACCCAGGCTGGCCAAGACGAAGATCCCGGAAGGACATCTTTTTGCCGGTCCTCTTTCACGCTTTGTTTATCGCCATTTTTCGTGGTTCCTGGTGGATATTGCAGTTGTCTTTGCAGCCTCCTCCATCACTACACTGGCCTGGCGTACTCACGGACCTTTGGATTGGGGATGGAATAGTCTTCTCCTGTTGTCGCTTGCTTTCGCGTTCATCTTCAGCACAGTCAATTTTACTCTCGGGTTGAATCGCATTTATTGGTCCAAGGCCAGATGGGACGATGCATTCGGCCTCGTTTTTTCAGCAGGGGGAGTAACTTCTGCCGCCCTGTTTCTAAACTATCTGCAAGATACATACCTCTGGTTCCCCTTTCCAGCACTTCCGCCAGTGATGATCATATCCGTCGGTCTTCTAGCGACCTTTGGGTTTGTGTCCGCGCGCTATCGCTTGCGTTTGCTCACGATGTTGGCCGAGAGCTGGCTGGTTGCGAAAAGAAATGCACATGGAACCGGAGAGCGAATCCTCATACTCGGTGAGGGTGAAGCCTGTAATATAGCCACATGGCTGCTCGAACATGGCGTGTTCCGCCATGCTTTTTCTATTGTCGGCATCGTGGCCAGCGAAGATCCCACTAAGCAAGGCATGCGAATAAATGGCTCTTACGTGTTGGGAGGGATTCAGGATTTACCGGCTCTGGTCAAACAGTATGACGCGCGGATGATTTTGTACACACTCTCCAGTCCAGGAGCCGGTGTCCGGGACATGGTTTTTGCTACAAGCAAGGCGTCCGGTATCAAGCTCATCTTTCTGGAAGACCTCTTGAAATACGTTTCCCGTAATGCGGATAAGCCGGATGAAGTGCGCGAGTATTTGGATTGGCTTCAAAAACGTGCTGATTCCAGCATGCTGCATGATGCCCTGACGGGACTGCCGAACAGCAACCTGTTGGAAGAGCGCCTGCGGCAATCCATAGCTTACTCCAAACGCTATAACACAAAGCCGGCATTATTGCTTATTGAATTGAACGGATCCATTAATCGTGGCGGGCTCGATAGGCGGAACATGGAGGATGATCTCCTGAAGATGGCGGCCAAGCGACTTATGAGTATCAAAAGAGAAAGTGACATGCTGGCGCGATTTAGATCGCATGAATTTGCTTTGCTTTTGGAAAATGTCCCGAATGATAGTGCAGCCGAAACAATTCTCGCGCGCACTAAGGCCTTGATCTCTGAGCCAATTGCAATCGGAGACAACACAGTATCCGTTCAGGCTAATATTACGCTTTGTTTCCCCGTGGGCAATCTGGAAGACTTGAAGAAGCGGCTCCACCTGAGTTCTGCGGATGAAGAATCTGAGGCCAAGCCATTGGCCTACAAGGCGACGGGCACAAACGGTGCGGCTCATCTTGCGCGAGGGATTCCCAATCGGCGATCCGTGGATCCCAAATGACCAAGACACGCATTCTTGGCATCTCAGCCTTTTACCATGACAGCGCCGCGTGTTTGCTCGAGGACGGCCGGGTTGTTGCGGCAGCACAGGAGGAACGCTTCTCGAGGAAGAAGCACGATTCCCGGTTCCCGCGTCACGCCTTGAGCTATTGCCTCAGGGAAGGTGCTGTTGCGTTACAGGATTTAAGGTACATCGTTTTTTACGATAAGCCGTTGCTCAAGTTCGATCGGCTGCTTGAGACTTATCTGGCATTCGCTCCGCGCGGGATTCGTTCTTTCCTGGCTGCCATGCCAGTGTGGCTCAAAGAGAAGCTCCTATTCAAAGTCATGTTGCAGAAGGAACTGGTTACTCTCGCAAACAACCTGAAAGCTTCGGAGCTTCCTCCCATCCTTTTCTCTGAGCACCACGAGTCTCATGCCGCCTCCGCATTTTTCCCTTCCCCTTTCGCTAAAGCTGCCATTCTATGCATGGATGGCGTGGGCGAATGGGCGACCACCTCGACATGGGTCGGGGAGGGGAACAGTCTGACGCCGCTCTGGGAGATACCATTTCCTCACTCCCTGGGACTTCTATATTCAGCCTTTACATATTTCACCGGATTCAAGGTTAACTCTGGCGAGTACAAGGTCATGGGCCTCGCACCCTACGGCCAGCCCAAGTATGTGCAAACAATCTACGATCATCTGATCGATCTGAAGCCGGATGGCACTTTCAGGCTGAATATTGATTACTTCAATTATTGCACCGGGCTGACTATGACCAACGGCAAGTTTGATTCCCTTTTTGGCGGCCCGCCAAGAAAACCTGAGGCGCCCATGACTCAGCGTGAAATGGACCTCGCCCGTTCTATCCAGGAGGTGACCGAGGAGGTCATGCTTCGGCTTGGGCGAAGTCTGCACCGCGAGACAGGCTCAGAGAACCTTTGTCTTGCAGGTGGTGTGGCGTTGAACTGCGTGGGTAATGGAAGGATCCTTCGTGAAACACCTTTTAAGGGCTTATGGATCCAGGCTGCTGCCGGTGATGCCGGCGGCGCTTTGGGTGCTGCCTTGTCGGCATGGCACCTATACGATAAAAACCCAAGGCTCGCGGATGGGACAACCGATTGTATGAGGGGCAGTTTTCTGGGCCCTTCCTTTACAAACGAAGAGATCGAACATTTCCTTTGCGGCATAAGTGCGCCGTATCAGCGTTTCGAGGAGAAGGATCTGTTGGAACACGTCGCCGATGAACTGGCGTCCGGCAAGGTTGTCGGCTGGCTTCACGGCCGGATGGAGTTCGGCCCTCGAGCTCTGGGCGCAAGAAGCATTCTTGGAGACCCGCGGAATCCAAAGATGCAGTCTGTGATGAATCTCAAGATAAAGTTCAGGGAATCCTTTCGGCCGTTTGCTCCTTCCGTACTTGGGGAACGAGTATCCGACTACTTCGATATGGGTGTCGCCAGTCCCTACATGCTGCTCGTTGCTCCAGTGCTTGAGAAACGGAGAATTCAGAGGACTGCGGAGCAGGAAGATCTGTGGGGAATTGATCTGTTGAACGTCCCGCGATCGGATATTCCGGCAATAACTCACATTGATTATTCCGCACGCATTCAGACAGTACACGCGGAAACAAATCCCCGCTACCACAAATTGATAAAAACCTTCGAATCCAAAACCGGGTGCGCTGTTCTGGTCAACACGTCTTTCAACGTAAGGGGCGAGCCTATTGTCTGCTCCCCAGAGGACGCCTATCGCTGCTTCATGCGGACGGAAATGGATACACTGGTTCTCGAGAACTGCCTGCTCCATAAGGTTGATCAGAAGCCGCTGACCGGGGACACAGACTGGAAGAAGGAATTTGAGCTGGACTAGATCCGGTGCGCCTGCATTAGGGAGGCTGTCTCAAAGAGATATGAACAAAAAAGCAACAACGCGGCAATTGAGGTCATTTGGTTTGATTGTCGGCGGGATTTTCGCCATTATTGGTTTCTGGCCAACTGTGTTTCGGGGTGCGAACCCGCGATGGTGGGCTTTGGCCCTTACCGGCCTGTTGGCTGTCCCCGCAATGTTGTTTCCAAGAATTCTCGGACCTTTCTATCGAGGCTGGATGGCCGTTGGGGAGCTTCTTGGTTGGATCAACGCCAGGATCATCCTGGGCGTGCTTTTTTATACGCTCTTTCTATTTGTAGGATTCCTGTTGCGCATTATGGGCAAGGACCCTATGCAACGCAAAGTGGATCCCTCCGCCAAAACCTACAGAGTGCCGCGGCAATTCCGGCCCGCCTCTCACATGCAACACCAGTTTTAGAACGCAAGGAGCTTCCGATGGGCGAATTTCTCAGAGAGCTATGGAGTTTCATGAAAGAGCGGAAGAAATTCTGGCTTCTACCGATAATTCTTTGCCTTCTCTTGCTGGGAAGTCTGATCGTTTTCACCTCGGGCTCTACAATTGCACCGTTTATATATACATTGTTCTAAACGACTTTCGAAATGATCCCACAAAAAGGCGCCCTTCCGCCGATCCGAGCTCCTCTTCCGGATTTAGCTGCTAAGGAGGAAACTGATTGAATAAGACAACGATTCT
>Ga0208980_10000645_pt1 | contig 20057 bp, 18 predicted proteins | sample WetSurMetagenome_3_FD_187993 | JGI IMG/M metagenome (GOLD analysis project Ga0208980, IMG submission 187993) | Wetland microbial communities from Twitchell Island in the Sacramento Delta, sample from surface sediment Aug2011 Site A1 Bulk (version 2) | ecosystem: Environmental > Aquatic > Marine... | reverse complement strand
GCAACAATGACCCCCCCCACACCCATCGTGTGGTTCTTACCCATTGTGACCGTAAAGGTCTTATTCGGAGGAAAGTTGGCGGTTCGAATAGTCACCCTTTCATCCGGAACGACACTTACGATCGAGATTGTTGGTATGACTCGATCTGGTTTCGCTGACCCTGGTTGGGATGTAATGAAGATGCCGACCACAACCAGCATGGTCGTAATGAAATAAAGAGTGTTTTTCATGACTTGTTCCTCCTGCCAGACGGCTGGTGCAGGTTTACTGCTTGAGAATTCATAATTGAGTCCTTTGGATTCCTATCGCCCGGCGTTCAAAAATAGCTTTCTTATGGTTGATCCAGTCAAGGATCAGGAATCCTGCCACAGATAGCAGTGCAAATATCGCGCCAACATACCACATAGCCGCGGTGAAGAAGTAGTCACTGGTGAACCCGGCGATTACCGGTCCGATGCCCACCCCCACCCCCCAGGTTAAGCCATAAATACTCATATAGCGCCCCCTCATATCCGGAGGTGCGATATTGGCAACCAGGGTTGTGAGGGTGGGGGACATGATCAGTTCTCCAACTGTCATGATGACCATGCAGGTCCAGAATGCAATAAATGTTGAACCGGAAGCGACGCTGCCGATACCCAGTGTGTAGAATACAGCTCCAACAGCCAAAACTGGAAGTGCGGGGAACCTTTTCGTGATCATTGTAACCGGGTATTGGAAAAGCACCACCATCATTGCATTGGTTGCCATGATGAACCCATACTGGCTTTCGGGGATACTATAATTTTCCTTGGCATATACTGCCAGGAGCATCATTAGGACAGAACTGCCCATGACCGTTAAGGTATAGCTGCCCATCAGTGCAATGAAAGGTCGGTCCCGCAGGATCGGTCCCATGCCTCGGTTGGGAGGAGCAACTGAATCAATAGCAGCCTTTTGGGGAATAGTCTCATGGGCGAAAACCAGAATCAGTAACGAAAAAATCAGAAAGGCTATTGCAGCTGCAAAAAAGCTGATGTCATAGGAACGGCTGACCAGAAAGCCCCCGATCGCAGGTCCAATAGCAATTCCGGCGTTACCCACCATGCGTACAAGAGAATACGCTTCCTGGCGATTTTCGGGTTTAGTCAGGTCAACCACCATGGCATCCGCGCCGACCCGATAAACCGGGATGAATAACCCGCGCAAGAACATGATGACAATCCAACCTGCCAAGGATTCAGTGAAGGCCATGGCAATGAAAAGGCTTGAGACCATAAACAATCCGATTACCATCATGACTTTCCTCCCAAAGTAGTCAGCAATCGGTCCAGTAATGAAGGAGGATGCCAATGTGGTGATTGATGTGATGGTTATCAAGCTGGCAACCACAACCAGGGGGATTTCAAGAGTACTGCGTAAATAAATGGTCATGAAGGGCCAGATCAGGCTGGATCCCGTTTCTGTTAGCAGCATCCCTGCCAGGATCAACCAGAATTGACCAGGGTAACGAGCATAAGTGTTATGAAGTTTTGTGAACATTCGGTTTTACATCTGGCCAGGGCATGTAGATAAATGGCTAAGGAATTAATAGGAACTAATTTTGAAATTACTGTGAATCAGGGGGGGGCTTTAACCCACGGGTTGCATGCAAGGTACCAAATAAGATCACCACCATTAATAAGACACCCGCCAACACAAGGCCAATCGTAACATCGGGTTCATTTGGTTTTTCAGTGATGGATGGTGTTCCACTTTGAAGTTCACCAGGTGTCGAAGTGATCTGTAATCCTTTTGATGCCTCACCTGTGGAGATACCTACCGTTAACGAAATAAAACCCACACCAAGCAGGCAGAGTATGGCAAGCACAGCAAGAATTGATCTCATTTTTCCGGGAGAAATGGTGTTTTTTATTTTTGTCATGGCATCCTGTTTAACCTGAATATTAAATTGTACAACAAGTGGAAAAGCTGTTTCCGTTTGTTTTGAAGAAACTGGGCGGATTTAACGATATCCTCATTTGTATTCATCCTGGACTGTGGGTAAGAGTATGACAAGCACAACATTAATACTCCAACCAATCTTCTATCCAGAAAGCTTTAATTCTTTCAAAAAGTGTAATTCTTGTAGACACGTTAATATACTTTGCATAGCCAGTTTCATGGCTGGAGAGGAATATCGGTGGTCTCTGCGGTCGAGATACTGGTTGGCATATCTGTAATGGTGGGTGTCGGTGTGGAGGTGGGGATTGACGTGGCAGTCAGGGTGGCTGTTGCTGTCGGGGTTGTCGTTTGAGTGGGCGTGATGGTTGGAGTGTTAGTCAGCGTGTTCGTGCGCGTGACAGTCGCTGTGCGGGACAGGTAGGGGGTCAAGGTGATGGTGATCGTCTGTGTGATGGTTGGTGTGCGGGTCTGGTAGGGAGTCAGGGTGATGGTGATCGTGCGAGTGAAAGTTGGTGTATTGGCTGAGATTGGAGGATAAACCACCAGGGTTGCGTCCGGTTTCAAGGCCAACACGATCAGACCGGTGCAATAACACGGGATTGTAGCCAGAAGGATGGCCGCGAACAAGAGTCGTAAATTCCGATTATCGTTAAACCAGTTTTGCACGCTTACTTCCCTGTGAATGCAGCGATGATAACACCCGCCCGGGCTCGTGACAAGCAGGTCAGTTTGATACGCTGTGTGAGCGATTTAGGCGGTTGAAAAGCCTGGCAAAAATGGAAGTTCGTTTCCCAAACCGTGTCGCATTCTTAAGCGCGATACGCAACTCGACAGGGTTGTGAAAATCCGGGAGGGTCAGGCCAGCTACAGCGATTTCAATGCCATCATGTGCATCCGAACCGGCTGTACCCATCAATGCATACTTCTGTGCAAAAGCATGTGCGCGTTTATTTGGATGATCCGTGAGGCAATGTGCATTGAAGGTTTCGATGGCGTCCAGAAAAGGAAGAATCTCTAGCAAATAGGATATTTTCCAACCACCATTTCGGAAAATATCGAAGGGATGTGATACGCTGATCACAGCACCTTGCGCTTTTAGAGCTTGGATGGTTACCAAGGGATCCAATCCCGGTTCGATAGGTTTCCATACGTAATAAGCGATTAATTCTCCGCGGTTCGTCATAATCTCCAGACCGGGGATGATACGATCCGGCCAGCGCTTGGTTGCTTCCAAAGCGCCTGTCAGAGTATTATGATCTGTTATTGCTATTTTATCGATACCCCTGCGATCACAGGTGTCCATTAACTCGTCCAGGTGAATATGTCCGTCGCTTGAAGCCGATGTGTGGCAATGAAAGTCAACTTTGATTTGTGTTGGCATGGGAAACCGTCACCGGATTATATCAAAGATAATATGTTAGACTTGTCTGGATAAGGAAGCGTTTATGGTAACCAATCAACCTGATATTATAAAAATCAGTCCTGAAGTGAAAGCTGCCATCCGCAAGCATAACCCGGTGGTTGCCCTGGAGACAGCAGTAATAACCCATGGATTACCCCATCCAATCAACTTGCAGCTTGCGGGTGACCTGGAGCATATCATCACCAATGCAGGCGCTCTACCAGCCACGATTGGCTTGATCGACGGCATTATTTATGCCGGTTTATCCCATGCGCAATTGGTTCACCTTTCTGAAGCAAAGCAGGCACGGAAGATCAGTCAAAGAGATTTTGGGACAGCAATGGCAACCCGATCTGATGGTGGAACGACCGTGGCCGGCACAGCCATCATTGCCAATGATGTTGGTATTCAAGTGTTTGCTACTGGGGGTATCGGTGGAGTTCATCGGGGCGCACCGTTTGATGTTTCTGCAGATTTACCAGTGCTTGCTAGAACACCCGTAGTGGTTGTTTGTGCGGGAGCAAAGGCCATCTTGGATCTTCCGGCCACCCTGGAATACCTCGAAACCATGGGTATACCTGTGATCGGTTACCAGACGGATGAATTTCCTGCTTTTTACTCGATTTCTAGTGGATTATCAGTTAGTCAACGCGTGGATACACCCGAGCTGGTTGCAGATATCGCGCGCGCCCATTTTAGGCTTGGATTGAAAAGCGCCGTTCTTGTAGCAGTTCCACCTCCAGCGTCTGAAGCCATCCCCCTTGAAGAGATTGAGTCTCAGATCCAAACAGCAGTGAATCAAGCCCATAAGGAGGGAATTTGGGGTGCTGCAACGACACCATATCTATTGGAGCGGATGAACGTATTGACATCCGGACGCAGTCTTGAGACCAATCTGGCCTTGTTGAAGAATAATGCACGGGTGGCGGCGGAGATTGCCTGTTCTTTATCGAAACAACCCGCGCGAATAATAGCTGCTTGATAATTACGGGGTGGGTGGAATTACGACAGCGTTAGTTCGCGAGGGTGTCGCGGAGGAGTTATCCCGGGAAGTGGGTGAAGGCGTATCCGGAAATCCAATCACAGTGAAGCTTCCAGATCGTTTCCATTGAGTTCCAACAAAGAGTTGTACTTCGTATATACCTGGAGGCCAGTATTCATCTGGGGGATCCCAGTCTGTATACCCGTAGCCACCGGACCCGCCATCCCAGACGAGAGATTCAAAATAGACCAAATCCCCATTTCGATACCACAAGGCGGTCCATTGGCTACCATCCAACATTTTATCAAAACTAAAAGTACCGTAAATATGTTCGATGGGATTCTTGAACTCCGTCAGGGGCGACACCGGCTGATTGGAGTTATCGATTCGGCGTGAAAATTTTAATTGACTGAAAACGGCATCAGGATTAGGCGCAAGCTGAGCTAGAAAACCAGCTTCGATTGTAGGTGGAATTCCCGGAGTACTGGTCTCAGAAGGAGTGGTCGTGATAGTGGGCGTCAAGCTGATGGTGGGTGTCAGGCTGACCGTTGGGGTTAATGTAGCCGTCAGGGTCGGTACAAGGGTGGCTGTAGGTGGAAGGTATGTGTAAATGATTGGCTCGGCATAAGTGGCTGTGAGAAAGGTAAACAATAAGAGGAGAAGTGATAGGAAGATTATGAACCAGCCTTGACCGGATGTGTCGCGGCGAATTCGGAAGAACTGGATTTTTTTTACAGATAACAGGGTCCGAAACCCGGAAATAAAAATGGCAGTTGTCGCCAAAGCCATTAATATCACAAACGTCGTTACCCCAGAGTGAATATCGAGATTCATCCTTCGCCAAGTCCCTCAAACGCATTATAAGCTAGATTAGAACTCATTCTATACAAGAAATCATACACAGGATAAAATAAGCCTGTTAAAGAAAGGTGATTGCTGGTGACTCTGGAACCTGGCTTTCTGCTTCATAACCGCTACCGTGTTTCTGAAGTGATCACCCGTGGGGGCATGGGGGCTATCTATCGCGCATACGATGAAAGTCTCAATATAACGGTTGCTATCAAAGAAAACTTCTACACGACCGATGAGTACTCGCGTCAATTCAAACGCGAAGCGACGATGCTGGCATCCTTGCGCCATCCGAACCTCCCGCGAGTCACAGACCATTTTGTTCTTAGCGGTGAGGGACAATACCTGGTCATGGACTTTATTGAGGGAGAAGATCTGAAAGTCCACCTCGATAAAACAGGTGTTTTGAAGGAAGATGACGTCATAATCATTGGTGTGGCAATAAGTGATGCCCTTAATTATTTACATACGCGCGAACCAGCAATCGTTCACAGGGATGTCAAGCCAGGCAACATAAAGATAACCCCCGGCGGCCAGGTATTCCTGGTTGACTTTGGCCTGGCAAAACGCGTCGAGGGTGGCCAAATGACGACCGTTGGTGCCCAAGCTCTCACACCGGGTTTTGCCCCCCCCGAACAGTACGGAGGTGGGACCGATGCCACTTCAGATATTTACTCATTGGGCGCAACCCTTTACGTGGCTGCCACGAATACGATTCCGGTTGACTCCCTTGAGCGCGCGCTAGGAGGCCCCCAACTCGTTCCGGTTAGGAAACTGAACCCCAAGATTAATGAAAAACTGGCTGCGACTATCGAAAAAGCCATGAATGTGGAATCGCGTGATCGATTCCAAAGCGATAATGATTTTAAGAAAACTTTAATAGCATCCAGACGCACCGGTTCAAAACAGAGCTCAAAAAAGAGTGAGTTGCTGGCTGGATCAATGCATTTATTGGAAGAAACCCATCAGCGATCTAAAACTCCTGGCCACTTGGACTTTAACACAAAAAAGTTTACGCCTGCCACCTGGGCGTTGGTCGGTTTGGCTGCATTGGTAATTTTGGGAATACTTTATAAATATGTTGCACTCCCTATGCTGGATGGTAATGGGTTGTCTGTGATAACGACTGCTCCGAATGGCACTGCTGCCGGTTCATTGCCCACCTCACCTACCGATGAAATCCTCCAGGGAACAGTTGCTACGCAACAGGTAGGTACGCCAGTTCCAACCTCGATCCCGATTGGCGGTGGAAATGGTCAGATCGCCTTTGCCTCGGCGCGAAATGGAGGTGTTCCGCAGATATTCCTAATCAATACCGATGGAACCAATCTGGTCCAGATAACATCCCAATTAGATGGAGCCTGCCAACCAACTTGGGCGCCAGATGGAACGCGATTTGCGTTCATATCTCCCTGTACAAAACTTATGGATGAATATCGAGGATCGAGCATATTCATCATGAATGTAGATGGAAGTGGTTTGACACCTATCTCCATTACACCGGACGGTGATTATGATCCAGCCTGGTCACCAGATGCAAAGAATCTTACTTTTACTTCCCTTCGCGATGGGCGACCCCATATATACGTATATGATCTAGCAGGTGGAGTCGCGACACTGCTATCACCGGAATCAGCCTATGACAGCAATCCCGGTTGGTCACCTGATAACCAGATGATCGTTTTCGAAGGTATGCGATCCGGATTGAGCCGCATTTGGACTATTAATGTGGATGGCACCAATGAAAAGGCAGTGACACGAGAAGAAGTTGGCCAGACTTACACACCAACCTGGTCTCCGGATGGAGATGTCATCCTGTACATTCTTGGCATCAACCCACCCAAGCTATATGGCCAACGCGTAGCAGATAACACACGTAATTTTGCGGTTGGTACGAACGAATTCCCGATCTATCGGGCTAATTATTCTCCGGACGGTATGTACCTGGCGATAGAGGGCAAGCAGGATGGAACCGATCGGGATATTTTCCTAATGACCCGAAACGGCACAGGGTTATTCCGGCTGACAAATGACCCGGCAGATGACTTCGGTGCTGTCTGGCGTCCACTTTCGCAGTAGCACGGATTACTGTAATATATTCGTGTACTGGGTCGCAAACAAGGTCGGCGTTCCCCCGGTGTGCCAGAAGACAACTGATTCCCCCTTCTTGAAAAACCCTTGATGAATTAGATCGATTAGACCAGCAGCAGCCCTGCCGGTGTATACCGGATCGAGAATAAGCGCCTCCTGCTCTGCGAAAAGGCGGATAGCTTCCTCCTCACGTTTACCCATGACCGCATAACCGTCAGCTGTGTAAGCGTCATTGACCAGGTTGGTTAATTGCAATTGGGGGAGTTCCAAGGAAATTTTTGCGGCACCAGCTTCTATTAACCCCTTTATTTTGTTAGTTAGAATTGGTTCTTGTTCATCAACGCTGATCCCGAGAAGACCACCCTTCCAGTCAGCCAATTGGGCACCAATTGCAAGACCCGCCTGGGTCCCTCCTGATGAGGAGGCAAACACCATCCAATCCATCGGATCCATTTGGTCATGTAATTCGAGAAAGGCTTGTGCATAAGCGATAGCTCCAATGGCATTGGATCCCCCATATGGGATCAGATAAGGTCGTTGCCCATTTTCCCAACATCGATCAAAGGCCGCTTGAAGTGTAGCATCACGTTTCTCACGCTGCGTCCATATGATTTGCGCTCCCAAGAGATGGTCCAGTAGAGTGTTGGCTTCCATGACCTTTGGTTCATCTCCAGTTAATACCAGGATGCAATCGAAACCAAACCGGGCGGCTGCTGCCGCAGTCTGGCGACAATGGTTGGATTGAACAGCGCCGGCTGTTAATAATGTCCTGACGCCATTTGCTTGAGCCTCTGCGACCAGATATTCAAGCTTACGCGTTTTGTTTCCACCGAAAGCAAGACCGGTCAGGTCATCCCGTTTGACATAGAGAGTTGGTCCTCCTAATTTGGCCGATAATCTGGGCAAAGGTTCAAGAGGTGTTGGAAGATGAGCAATCTTGACTCGGGGTAGGGTGATCATGTTAAGGCCTCCTCTATCGTTTTACGCCTTCCACGATAGCGTAATACAGCCAATAATTGTGGCATGAGGCCAGTATATAGACGATATAAGAATGGACGAGTGGGGAAATCCCATGCACCGATCGTGCGGATCACCTGTCCGCCTAAACCTTCTTTAAAGCGGAATACACCCCACATCCTATCCGATTCGTTGAAATTGTCCGGAGCACCCCACAAGTCATAAATACCACAGCCCAAATTTCGGGATTTCTGTATGGCTTTCCATTGCAACAGGTAGGTCGGCATGTATTCACGGTGACGCTCGGTGGACATGCCATAAAAGTAATAAGATCGTTTACCAAAATGGAATAGAACCAACCCGGCGACAGGCTCACTTTCAACGTCGGCGATTAGGAATGTCAGCATATCGGCTTCGTACAGGATTTTCCATACGCGTTCATAGTATTCCCGTTCCCGCACAGCAAAACCATTACGAAGCGCGGTTTCCATGTACATTTTACTGAGCATTTGAGCATCCTCAAGGGAACCCTCACGGACGACAACCCCTTTCCGCTCTGCCAGGTGAATATTGTAACGAGTTTTTTGTTTCATCCTATCAAGCAAAATTGTGTCTGGTGTTGTCAGGTCGATCACGAGTGTGTTTTGAAATTGAATTTGTTCACCGGATAAATGCCATCCGGTATCTTTCAGGAGCATTTGTATCGGGGATGCTTCTGTTTGTATTTTTTCTTCTTCGGTACCCGGGCATCCTGTAGCCAGGATGATTTCCGGATCGATTTTAATAAATATAGACTTTTCGGATTGGGTAATCGTTTTTAGGTCGGAAAGAACGCGCCTAGCCAAAGACCGATCGCGCCAGTCAAGCAGTGGGCCTCTTGGAGCATAAAGAATGCTGGCAGATTTCAAGCCGGGAAGATGGCTTACTTCTCTTTTTAATAGAAGACAGGCAGCTTGACACTTGCCCCCATCTTCTTTCCAGGTATAAGCCATCGGAGACCATCCAAGCGGTGATTTGATGGATGACCATTCGCGGGTTTGAAGCAGGTGTGCACCTGGAAAATTAAGGATGATATCGTTCCATCCTTCCAGGTTTACTAGTTTTGTGAGTTGTAACGCGTTCTGGTTGTCCATTTTCATTCACCTTGCCTGAACAACCGTATATATAACCGATATAACTGATATGGGAACTTTTTATACACCCGATCGAGGGCGCCAACCGTACGCGTCAGCGTTCCACCGAATCCGCGTTTGAAGCGATACACACCCCACAGACCATCATGGCGTTCCTCGAAGTGTTCCTCCAGGAAGTCCTCATCCTGGTCGGGAACCCCCCACAAATCGTAGCTGGTGCAGCCCTGGTTCTTTGCCCATCGTATCGCTTCCCATTGCAACAGGTAAGTGGGCATTAAATGCCGTTTTTGATTCCCGGATGCACCATATAAATACCAGGCACGTTGACCGGCAGTAAAGACCATCAGCGCGGCTAATACCTCTCCCTCATGGAAAGCAGCCAGCAGTTCACAAGCTTGGTCGGGATGGAATAACTCATAGGCTTGACGGTAATATTCAAGGGAGTGCACTCCAAAAGTGTCCCGTTCGCCGGTCGTTAATATCATCTGGTGGAATCTGCCCAGATCGGACCAGGGATTTATGGTGACCCCCTTTTTACGAGCAAGACCGATATTATAACGAGTCTTTTGTTTCATGCGTGCCAGCAGGATTTCTTCCTCGTCAGACAGGTCGATAATAATGGACCTTCGCGGTTGAATGGTTTGAGGGCTGGGTATTGCCCCTTGAAGCATGGCGGCGACTTCACTCAGATCAAGATACTTATCAGGTTCTATCTTTAAAAAGGTTATCCCTTGAAGAAGACAATACTGATTAATTTCGTTTAATAATTCAGACCAGCTGCTACCAATCGGACCCATTGGAAGATAAGCCATTTTTTGACCTAATGGCAGTCCGCGGATCAGTAATTGAGCACCGGTTCTATTCTGGATGAACCTGACTGGTTCCCATCCAAAATGGCTTTTTAATTCCCCCCACTTGGCGCTTTGCAAGATATGCGCTTCGGGGTGACTGGCATAAAAAACAGACCATTCGGCAAGGCTGACAATTGGCATTTAATCGATCGATGTGAGGGTGGCGGGAGGTGTAGCTTCGACCGTTGCTCCCGGGATTATTTCATCCAGCAATTTAATAATGGTATTGGCATCACCTTCATCTGCTAGACGGGCAAGTTCGTCAATGGAGTCGAATAACTGCTTACCACTTAGTTGGTTCTCGAGTTCAATTTGAAAGATATCTACATTCTGGGTAGGGATGGTTTTACAACCCTCATCCCATAAATCCTCACTCAGTTTTTCTCCTCGCCGAATACCGGTTGTAACGATCTCGATATCACGCCCTGGTTCCAGTCCGGATAAACGAATCAGGTCTTCAGCAAGATCTTGAATTCTAACCTGTTCGCCCATGTTCAACATGAACAACTCACCACCTTTACCCATGGCAGCCGCTTGCAAGACCAGGTTCACGGCTTCTGGGATGGTCATAAAGTAGCGTCTCATATCAGGGTGAGTGATCGTGACCGGCCCTCCGTTTGCAATCTGGCGTTTGAAGAGCGGTACGACACTGCCTCGGCTTCCCAATACATTGCCAAAGCGAACTACCGAGTACCCCCCATCACTTTGCTCAGCCGCAGCCAAGACGATCATTTCGGCGATGCGTTTCGTCGCCCCCATAATATTAACCGGGCGGATGGCTTTATCTGAGGAGATCAAAATAAATTTTTCCACCTGATTCTTAATGGCAGCATCCACCAGATAGCGTGTCCCAACGATGTTGTTTGTAACTGCATCTTCAGGATTCAATTCCATGAGTGGCACGTGCTTGTGGGCTGCCGTGTGAAAAACAACATCCGGGTGATACTCACGAAAAATGGACGAGATCCGGAGATAATTGCGTATGTCTGCAATAACCGGGTGAACAGTCAGGTCTGGGAAGATCTCTTGCATCTCGAGCATTGCGCTAAAAATACTGTTCTCGCCATGACCCAGCATGATGAGTGCCTTGGGTCCCCAACGGGCGATTTGCTTGCTAAGTTCCTGGCCTATGGATCCACCCGCGCCGGTAACCAGCACGGTCTTACCGCGCAGGCTGCCACCGACTAATTTGCTATCCGTGTTGGATGGTTCGCGCCGTAACAAGTCGGTAATCTCGACTTCCCGCAGTCGGTTGATACTGACTTTACCACCCAATAATTCATACAGACCGGGCATGGTGGATGATTTTACATTCTTACTGCGACAGGCATTCGTCACCTGGCGAATGACTTTGCCCGGTGCACTGGGGATGGCCATGATCACTTCATCAATTCTATAATTCTCGATGGATTCAGTGATGCTGGCTATGGTACCGACCACGGGAATACCGTGTATTTGGTTGTTCTGCTTGGTAGGGTTGTCATCGAGGAAGCCCACCGGCATTTTTCCGAGCTGAGGATTTTTCTGCAACTCTTTTACAACCAATGCACCGGCATCTCCAGCACCAACAATTAGTATGCGGGCACCCTGGCCGTCGTCTTCAGACACGTGCGCCATGCGTCGATTCTCAGCAATTAATCGCAATGAGAAGCGTAATCCTCCCACGAAAGCAAGCGATAACAACCAGTCAATAATGAGTACGGAACGTGGGAAGCCAACAAAAAAACCTTGAACGAACATAGCCACCATGGTGAGACTCACCACGATTGAGGCAGTTGTTACCGCCAGCGCGATGATCTTCAATTCCTGTATACTGGCATAAACCCACAACCGGCGGTAAAGACCAAACAGGTAGTAAACCATCGGTTTAATCAAGAGCGCTGTCCCTATCATCCATAACGCAGAAGGGAAATAAAATATGAACGCTGCGCCCAATTCAAGTCGCAGGACATATCCACCCAAAACGGCAACTATGATTAACAGAAGGTCGCCGATTAGTACATATCTGTTGCGGATATTAAGGAAAAAGGACATTCTTATCATGTCCCTCTGAGCATGATGATAGAGCTGGCGGTGCGCAGTATGGTGATAATATCCATGATCAGGCTACGATGCTTGATGTAATAGAGATCAAATTCCAGTTTGGTAGTGGTATCTTCTACTGAAGAGGCATAACCAAAATTGATTTGCGCCCATCCAGTCAATCCGGGTTTGACAAGAAGGCGGGCTCTGTAAAATGGGACCACTTCCTGGAGTGCAGCAACCAATTCAGCGCGCTCAGCGCGCGGACCGACTAAACTCATTTGCCCAAGCAGAACATTGATAAACTGGGGAAATTCATCGATGTGGCTCCGGCGGATCAATCTTCCAAAGCGGGTTATGCGAGGATCATCGTGACTCACAGCCCGAATGATGTTCTCGCTTTCCTTACGCATACTACGGAACTTGATCATCATGTAAGGGGCGCCATTTTTACCAAGGCGATTCTGGAAGTAGAAGATTGGGTAGCCAGTTTCAAGTAATATCATGATGGCGACCAGCGGGAAGATGACCGCAGTCACGAATAGACCGATCAACGCCCCAAGGATATCTATCATACGTTTTGCCAGTTCATAAAATCCACCGGTGTGGACTTGATCGATAAATGATCGCAAGAGCCATTCAGAATCGAGCAATAATATGGGCACGCGGCCTAGCAGTTCTTCATATACCACCGGCATGGTGGTTACCTCGATACCACTCTCTTCAGCATCCAGAATGGCTTGCAGCATACCGGGTTTAATTTCAATCGTGATGGCGAAGATAATATCAGTGATCGTATATTCATTAATTATCTCGATAAGTTCACGACTGCCACCCAGGACTTTTGTGCCCAGAATGGTCTTGCCAATTTTTTCCTCATCATCATCGATGAATCCGATGATGTTGTAAGGTGTTGGTTGGATCTCTTTAATGACCTTGTGGATGGTCTGCCCGGAGTTGCCGGCGCCAACGATCACGACACGCCTGTGAAAGCGAGGTTGTGTGAATAGATTGATGGCAACCAGACGCCATAGCAAGGTTAATACGGCTGTAGCGATAATGAACATCGCCACACCGCGGCGGGGTAGTGAATTGGGTTCGGAGGTGAAATAAACAACCAGGTATAAACCGATGGATATTAAAGCAGCCAGGCCAATACCACGAATAGTATCCATAATACGACTGGCGCGCTTTAAATCGTATGTTTCAACCAGGAGGATCAGCCAAATGATTGGCAGGACCCAGAACCACGATGCAGGACGGGTTTTTAAAAATTCCGTTGAAAAGTCAAGCCAGGCATCACCCTGTGCCCAGAAATACAGGCCGATAAACAGAGCAAAGATTGCTGCCAGTGCATCCCCTATTACGAGGAGTATGCGCTTTTCGGTGGATCGTACCCTCAGATTGACCCGTCTCGGTCTGTTATTGATCGTTTTCATCAGACTATTTGATCATGCTCCATATGAACCCTGTGCCCCAGCATAAATGCATGCTGGCAAGAGCCGCAGGGAAACCGATTATACAACCAAATCGATGCTGTTTCCGTGCAATTATTGCACCAAAAAAGAGAAGAATGAGCAGGTATAGGAGTAATTCAATCCCAAGCAGGTACATAGCCTGATAGGAAAAGATTGAAAGGATTCCCAGAAATACCAGGCTGACTACGAAAAGCGGTGGCAATGCCTGTCGCCAGCGTAAAGTGCCGGGAAACCGGCGCAGCATCTTAAACTTCCAATAACCATAACGGAAATACTGTTTTGCAAGCGCCTCCAAGTCGGGCCGTGCAAGGTAAACTGTTCTGATCGATGGGTCGAGCCAGACCATGCCACCACTCTGACGAATGCGAGTATTGAATTCATAGTCTTCGTTGGTAAGGAGTTCTTCATTAAAACCACCCAATTGGTCGAACAGGCTGCGTCTGAATGCGCCGAAAGGAACCGTATCCACTACCCCGGCTTGTTTTCCCAATCGATATTGGGCATCCCCAACGCCAAGGGGATGAGCGGCAGCCAGGGCAATGCAGGCAGCCAGTTGTGTGTCGCGAGAAGGTTTGATCTCCCATACGCCCCCGACATTATCGCCCAGCTTTTGTTCCAGGGCAGCCACACACTTTTCCACATAATCCGGGTAAGGTTTGGAGTGGCCATCCAGCCGGATGATAATCTCACCATGTGATGCACGCACGGCCGTATTTACGCCAGCCGGGATGATCCGTTTGGGATTATTGACCACCTGAAGCTTGACTTGTGGGTTATCAATCTGGAAGGCTTTGATCACCTGTCGAGTTTTATCGGTTGAAAGTCCGTCGGCAATGACCACTTCTAGTCGTGAAACGGGGTAGGTTTGGGCGCGAATCGCAACCAGCAGATCACGGATGGTATTTTCTTCATTAAAACAGGGGATGACGATGGAAACGGCGGGTTTCATGCTGGGGGTGGTTATATTATAAATCGCTATCGGATCTGAGTGTGCTCTCGATATCGATGGACCTTCTTACAGTTGGTACTATCCGCCTGTCAGTGTCCTGTCTGACATCTTCGTGCAGGCGGCTCAAATGGGCGATTGACGACATGTTGTATAAGACCGGCAACTTCATCCCTTGCATCCGCAGCCACACTCATCATCATCGCCATCATTACACTCACAATCCCCGCTGCACTTGGTGGCGATGGCTTCGATCTCGACTATGGCATTCTTGGGAAGTGCAGCTGCCTGGATGGTCGTCCGGGCAGGAGAATCTTCGCCGAAATATTCAGCATAAATGGCGTTCATGGCCGCGAAATCACCCATAGATTTCAGGTAAACTGTTGTTTTGATCACCTTCTCCAGGCTTGAACCGGCTTCTTTAAGGATAACGGCCAGGTTTTCGATCGTCTGGCGTGTTTCAGCTTCGATACCGCCGGGGATTAGTTCGCCGGTTTGCGGGGATAGCCCCGCCTGACCTGAAGTGAATATCAGATCGTGGGAGATGATCCCCAGTGAATAAGGTCCAATGGCTTTGGGTCCATCCTTGGAAACTGTCACGATTTGCTTGCATTTACAACTCATTTGTTTTACCTCTTGTTGAAATATATGAAAGTATTTTAAGGCAAGACGGGTTACCGGTCAAACCGCCGAATGCTAACAAGATGACAGGATAAAGGGTTCATTGAAGTGATTAAGGAAGGGCAAACAGAAAGTAATAGCTGACAGTGCTAGGGCATAACTGAGTTGAGTTGACTGCGCGCATCCGCACACACGCAGGCACGCACAGTTGAGCCACCCTTGACCAGTGTGCCTTCATAAGCCGCATCGCCGCAAAAAGCCTGCCAACCCTCCAGGTTGAATCCGATCACACCTTCCGCCAGAATCCATTCACCGTTGTACTTGCGGGCGATATGCACATGGGTACCGGTCGAACTGCCACGCTCGCAGGAGGGGTGCCCGACAGCATCCCCGGCTTTCAAACGCGTCCCAACTGCGGCACGGCCGTCCTCGCGTAGATGCAGGTAAAACACATTCCAGCCGGTGCGTTCATCACCGTCCATATCCAGATCCAGAACGACGATGCCTGTCTCTGAACGGGAGACCAGGCCGTCTGACATGGCTACAACCCATTCATCTGATAGTGCGCAACCTGTCTGGGTTGATGGTGGGGCAAAATCGATGGCGGCAAAGGGTGCACCTTCTCCCCAGGGAGAATGTGGTCCGCCGGTATAGGCCCAGTATTTATCGGGCAGGAAGGGCAGGCGAAACCCCGGTTGTCGCAGGCTACCAGGGATGTGCGGTTTCACATCCACCCAGGGATCACCGAATAACTGACGATACGTGGCAGCCAGTCCATCCGGACTGGTGGCTCGCAGGTAATATGGCTTGGTGAAAACCTTCGAGAAATACACCTGCAGACCCACCGTGGCGGCATTCTGCCAGGGATCCGGAATTTCAAGGCTGCCATCCGAGAGATCCAGCTCGTTCAAATCCCCACTGCGCCAGGCGTAGTAACCGTTATTCAATAATTCGGCTGCATCCAATAATTGCAGGTAAAGCGGTTCGCGTTCCTTCTGTTTGAGGTCTAACAGGAATTCATCACGGGGTTGCCTGGGGTCACTCAGAGCGCCAGTCTGGTATTCCAGCAAAGCCAGCAGCAGTTGCGGGCTGAGACTATAGTTGAGTGCCACCAGATCGACGATCTCGGCACCGCTGCGGCTCTGACCGGAGACATAAGCGCGGTATTTGTTCAGCCAGCCATCAGTCTCATTGACAAACGCGCTGGAATTGAAATCGACTTGTTCAGGGCCGTTGATATAGAGGCTGTCCGGGATGATCTGGTAAGGGCTGCCCCACAGCGAGCGATAATAAATCGGGATCTTCATCGGCAGGCCGGGCGGCATGGTGGTCGCATCCGCAGGAACGATTGGGTTGGCTGTCAGGATCTCCGCGACGGTCGTGTTGAAATGCAGTGCCAGAGCTGCCAGTGTGTCACCGGTTTGGGCTGTGTAATCAACGAGCTCACCCGGTCCGTAAGGGGGACGGGTCGGGTAGGGTGTGATCTCGAATGGAAGTGAGGGTGTTGGTTCTCCGCCTGGTACCTGGAGGATGAAGGGGTAATCGGGCGTGCAACCACTGACCAGTATCAGAAGGAACAACATTGAAAAGAGAAAATGAACAAAGCGTTTCATTAATGACTGATTATTAATAGCGGGGACTAATCATCACTTGTGCGCATGATGTTGGTTTTAAAATCAGAACAAGTGCAGGCCACCACCACCCGGTCATCCTTGACCAGGATGCCTTCATAGGGGGAATTGCCCGCCTGGGCAACCCAGCCGCTCATCGTAAAGGGGATCGATCCGCCGGCCAGCATCCATTCACCGTTGTACTTGCGGGCAATGTGGACATGCGTGCCGGTTGCATTTCCCCCCTCGCAGGAAGGATGCCCGATGCGGTCACCAACCGAAACCCAGCTATTAGCCTCAATGCGGTCCTCAGCAGCGACGTGCAAATAGGTCAACACCCAGCCGGATTGCTCCTGGCCGTCGCCATCCAGATCGATGACCACCACGCCACCCCCGCTGCGCACGACCAGCCCTGTGGCTGCGGCGGTTACCCAGGCATCCGATGGGATGCAGCCCGAGCTCATACTGGCCGGGGCAAAGTCCAGCGCCGCGCGGGCACCCTCAGGACCCCAGGCCGAGTGTGGCCCGCCGGTGAAACTCCAGATGACATTGGCCTGGAAGGGAAGGATCAATTCCGGCTGCGAGAGCGTGGAGGGGTAGAGCGGCTCGATGGCTTCAGCCCGCAAGGCTGGATCACCGAACAGGCGTGTATGCAGGGCTGTCAGGCTGTCATCTCCATACAGGGCACTCGACCAATCCCCGCGTTCTTTAAATTGTGCAAAGTAATATTGGACGGCCACTGTCCCGGCGTTCAATTTGGGTGACAGACGCAATACCTCATCATCTGGGAAGGTCAGGTCCACCACCAACCCATTTCGCCAGCCGTAGTAACCAAGTGACAGCTGGCTGACTGCCCAGCTCAACTGGGCGAACAGGCCTTTCTCAAGCGGATCCGTGTATCCCAGAGGGTAATCGACAGAAGAGCCGGTTTTTGGCTGCCCGGTAACCCAGCCGCTCTGGTATTCGAGCAGGCTCAACAGCAAGCGCGGATTGATCGAATTATCCAGCGCCACCCGCTCGATCACCTGGGCGCCATTATTCCAGCCGGAAGAGTTCAGGTATTCGCGGTAGGTGCTCAGGTAGCCACCTTTACTTTCCACAAAGGCTTCCACATCCAGGTTGAGTGCGGTGGGTGAGTAGACCGTCTCACTATCGGGAAAAAGGATCGAATCGGGGGTGGTCTCGCCCAAACGATTGGGGATGAGCAGGAGCTGCCCGGGTTCCAGGAGGGCTGAGGAGGAGACTGGCTGCAGCGAGGTGATCTCGCCGGGGGAGACCATGAAGCGCCCGGCGATCAGCTGTAGGGTATCACCGGCCTGGGTGGTATACATCAGCGGGGCACCAACGGTAGGTCCATAGGTGGGTGTGATGGTTGGTTGAGGTGTGGCGCTGGGAAAGATGGCGATGGGCGTTTTACTTGGAGAGGAGGCGACCTGCGTGGCAAGCGAAACGATCGGCGCGGCGGGGGTATTGCCAGGAAAGGCTGGCACGGTTCCAGTGGTGGTGTCGTGCCGGTAGACACCAAATGTTGTCCCCAGGGCCAGCAGGATGGCCACAGCCCACAGGATGGCTGCCCGGCGGGCGAGTTTGCGGCTCGCCCGGCGCGAGCGATTGCGCCGGCGGATGGCCATTTCAGGGCTGCGGGGGTTATTAAAACTCATTCTCAGGTCTCATTATAATGCCGCGCATGTGGCGCTGAGCGGTGGGTGCATTGAAGGGGTGTATCGGTTCAGCCGAAGAAAACCGGCATGTGCCTGCCGCCTATCAGGTGCAGGTGCAAGTGTGATACCGATTGCCCGGCATCCGGTCCGGTGTTGATCACCAGCCTGTAACCGTCGTCGGCGATACCGTTCTCAGCTGCCAGCCGGGCCGCAGTCAGGATCAGCCTGCCGAGCAGGGCGGAGTCCGCCGCCTGAAGCTGGTTAAGCGAGTCATAATGGGTATTCGGTACGACCAGCAGGTGTATGGGTGTCTTGGGAGCGATATCCCAGAATGCGGTAATCTCGTCATCTTGAAAGACGATGCGTGCCGGAGCCTCACCCCGGATGATACGGCAAAAGACGCAGTTGTCGGTCATATCAGGGTGTGGGTGTCTCCGATGGAGTGACCTCGGCAGTTGGTATTTCACCATAGGTAGGCCGGCAGACGATGTCGTAGTATTCCAACTCGACCGCCTTGTCCGTTTCGGCTTGCGCAATGGCTTCCTTGCCCATCACGCGGATGAAATCCAGGTACTGGCGTACATCCGTATCCCAGTAGCGCGGCAGGACCATCAACGGGTCGCCAATCTGGCCTTCGGGCATATAGCTGGGGCGCAGCGGGTCGGTCGTATCGCCCAGAGGGACCCAATTGTACATCAGGGGACCACGCGGATTGACCGTGAAACCCAACCGATAGCCGGCTTCGCGCGCCAGTTCGACTGCGCGCTGCGTAAACCCACCACCCGGCCAGATGATGGCGATCGGCTTCTTGCCGAAATGCTGTTCGAGGATTGGGATGGGTGTTTCCAGCTCCTTGCGGATGTAATCATCTGAGACGGACGGATTAATCGCAAAATTATGAAAGAAGCCATGGGCCTGGACATCCAAGCGACCGGTTTTATTGTAGGCTTCCATCTGTTCCCATAGGCTGTTGAAGACATCCTCGGGATAACCGTTGATGGGTGAGGCTGGCTTCTTATCGGTCGAATCCTCGCCCTCACCGATCAGCCAGCCCAGCGTGACGGTCCAATCGTATTCCTCCAGGATGGGCAGGAAGTGCTGTCGCACGGCGCCCGGGCGGCGGTCATCCAGGATCAGCAACACCGAACGCCTGGGGATCTTCGCGTTGGATTCCATGAAATCCGCCAGTTCCTCGGTCGTGATGGACTCAAAGCCCTGGTCGTGAATATCGCGCATCAACTGCTGAAAATCAAAAGCGCTGATCTGATTGGCATCGGTCACAGACCCTTCTGTGATCGAGTGGAACATGACCGGCATTACGATCGTGCCGGGTATGCTCTTGTTAGGATCCCAGCGATTCTTGAGGTAGGTGCAGGTGTCTGCAACATACGTATGCGGGGAATCCTTCAGAACGTAGGTTGAGGAAGTGAAGATGGCTGGCAGTGCCGGGGGTGGAACGGCCGGGCACGGCCAACAGGCTGAAGCAGACGCCAACGTCCTGGCCGTGCTAATCAACAGGGCACAGGATCAC
>Ga0208980_10000643_pt1 | contig 20085 bp, 20 predicted proteins | sample WetSurMetagenome_3_FD_187993 | JGI IMG/M metagenome (GOLD analysis project Ga0208980, IMG submission 187993) | Wetland microbial communities from Twitchell Island in the Sacramento Delta, sample from surface sediment Aug2011 Site A1 Bulk (version 2) | ecosystem: Environmental > Aquatic > Marine... | reverse complement strand
TACGTCGTGCCGCCGAGCAGGGCATCCTGCTTTCACCCCCTTCCCGGATCCGGCGCGACCCCGCCGTATTCCCGGCGGAGGCCGGTGAGGAAGTCCTCGTTTCGCCGATGTTCACGCTCCAGTGGCATATCACCCAGGCCTGCGATCTGAGATGCAAGCACTGTTACGACCGCAGTCGACGCTCGCCCCTGAGCATGAAAACGGCCCTGAGGGTCCTCGATGAGCTCCGGGAGTTCTGCCGCGATCGTTTCGTGGGGGGCCAGGTGAGCTTCAGCGGTGGAAACCCCCTGCTCTACCCGAAGTTCCTCGATCTCTACCGGGCCGCTGTCGACCGGGGCTTCCCCGTCGTCATCCTGGGAAACCCGACGTCGCGGGAGATGCTCGAGCGGATCGTCGAGATCCAGAAGCCCGCCGCCTTCCAGGTGAGCCTCGAGGGGTTGGAGACCCACAACGACCGGATTCGGGGGCGGGGGACCTTCCGGCGGGCCATGGAATTCCTCGATCGGCTCAGGGAATTCGGCATCTACTCCATGGTCATGCTGACGCTCACACGAGACAACATCGACCAGGTCCTGCCGCTGGCAGAAATCCTGCGAAACCGCGTCGACCTCTTCACCTTCAACCGGCTCTCGAGGGCGGGTGAGGGCGCTGCCCTTGCCCTCCCCGGGCAGGCCGACTACATCGGCTTTCTCGGCGAATACCTGGAGGCGGCAGAGAACAACCCCGTTCTGGGCCTCAAGGACAATCTCCTGAACATCATTCTCAACGCTCAAAGCAACGGGGTTTTCGGCGGCTGCACGGGATACGGCTGCGGAGCCGCCTTCAATTTCCTCACGCTTCTGCCCGACGGGGAGGTCCACGCCTGCCGCAAGTTCCCCTCCCCCATCGGAAACATCCGCGAATCAAGCCTTGCCCAGATCTATGACTCCGCTCCGGCCCGCCGCTACCGCTCCGGCTCGCAGGCCTGCCTGGGCTGCCCGATCCGGGCCGTCTGCGGGGGGTGCCTTGCATCGGCCTACAGCTTCGGTTTGGACGTCCTGACCCACCGGGATCCTTATTGCTTCATCGACGCCATTCCTGCAGTATAGTGACCTGTGACCGGTGGCCGATAAAAGAGCCCGCCGGACATGCGCCATCGATCACAAATCACTGTATTCGGCGGCGGCAATCTGATAAACAAGGCTGCTGATCACAATGTCGGGAGGCTCTTCCCAAACCGTGCCTGAAAAACTTTTTCTCTTCGACTTCGACGGCGTTCTCGTCGATTCCCTCAGCCTCTATGAAAAGTCGGTGAATCTCTGCCTCGAGAGGATTAGCCAGCGGCCGATCGAAACCCGCGAGGAGTTTCTCGATCTCTTCGAAGAGAACTTCTTCAGCGCCATCGCGAAGCGCGGTGTCGACGTAGGCGAGTTCATGGCTGCCTCGAAGGCCGTGACACCCACCCTGGACTACAGCGTTACCAGGCCCTTCACGGAACTCCTCCCCGTGCTGGCGCAACTGAAGAAGCGGAGCGCCCTGGTCATCATCTCGTCGAACTCCTCCTTTGCCATCCGTCTGATGCTCGCGAAGTTCGGCTTCGAGCCCTTCTTCGACGACATCCTGGGGGCCGATTTCAACTTCAGCAAGGTTGAGAAGATCCTTTACGCCAAGGGGCATTACGGGACGAACAGCGGGCACACCTTTTATGTATGCGACACGGCGGGAGATGTCCGGGAGGCCAGGGAGGCGGGAGTGAAGACCGTCGCCGTCACGTGGGGGTGGCATCCGCGGAGCCGGCTGGAGAGGGCCCGGCCGGACGTGATTGTCGATGACCCGAAGAAACTTCTTGGTCTTGCGCTGCTGACGTCCATCTGAGATCCTTTTGCCGAAGCGGAGCGGCCCGCGGGCGCTCATCGGGCATAAAAAAGGCAGAGCCTTCGGGGCCCTGCCTTTTCTTTCTTAGTGCCAACGGCACTATTTCCTGGTTCCGCCTCAGCCGCTTTGCCCGGGCTTCTGCTCGGGTGCTTTCTGTTCTTTGCCTTTTTCCTCCTGGCTTTTCTGCTGCTGGGCCTTTTCTTCATCCAGTTTCTGCTGTTCCTGGGGGGTACGAACCGTACCCGGTGTGCTTCCGCTTCAACCGGTTTGGGGGGCGCGGACCGCGCCCGGCTTCTGACCGCCTCAGCCGCTCTGACCGCTCTGCTGGGCATTCGCAGGCGCCAGTCCCGCTCCTGTCAGAAGCCCCGTGAGACAAAGTCCCGCGAGAAATTTTTTCATCTGCTTTTCGTCCATCATGCGCCTCCTTTCTTTTAACAATCGCGTGGGCTCTTCACCCTCGCTGGAAAGTCCCTGGCAGGCTGCCTTTCTCTCGTGCCGGCCTGACGGAGACAACCATTGCCGGAACGTCTCCTGAGTTTGGTGTGGGGTTTGTTAGAGGGTTGCAATGGATACGGACATCCTTAACATCATCAGGGAGCGTGCATCGCAAACGTTGATGGATCGGAGGCTTACACGCCAGGGAGATCGCGGTGATCAGACGATTCAAATGAAGCCGTACTTCATGTTATTTTAATCCTTCCATAATCGGATGCAATCGAAATCTTCACAGCCTGAACCCAGGGATGACGAACATGAAATTCCTTTGACAAGGGCCTGCGAGGGGCCTATAGAAAGATTAAGGATGTTCGCGCAAATCGCCTCGCACTCTGATGAAGAGATCTCTTCCTGATCCGTTTCGTTCAAGTCCCCTTTTCCCATTCCAATCCTGCTCCTGCTGTCCTCAAACCGCATGACGCAGCGTAAGGGCTTTCCCGCCGCAGATCCAAGCGGCGGCCTGCCCGCGGCATCAGGCTGCTGCCGGGATGAATCCACCGGGATGCCCCGGGGCGTGTAACCCATTCATGGAGGGAGGTGATAAACAATGTTTGCGCCGAGAAAGATCCTCGTGCCGACGGATTTTACCGAAGATTCCGCTCGGGCGCTGAGGGAGGCAATCGACATTGCCGCGGTCTCCCGCGGGAAGGTCTATCTGCTTCATGTGGATCAGAAGGTCCCCCTGGTTGTCGGCGATGCCGTGATCGATCCGACGGTGATTGATGCCGTCGAAAAGAATGACGAAGTGATCGCGCGGCAGAAGATGTTCGAGGAGATCAGGAAGGTGGCATTGCAGACCGATGTCGAGATCGAGATCGACGAGCGCCACGGGGTGACCTTCGAGCAGATCCTGGCCTACATGAGGGACAAGCTGATCGATCTTGTCGTCATCGAGCCGCACGCGAAGAAAGGGGTCCTGAAAAGCCTGATGGGCGGCGTGACGGACAGGCTGCTCAGGGAAACCTCCTGCCCGATGCTCGTGCTGCCGGCCAGGGCCTGACACCGCGCTTCGAGCCCGCTTCGGGGAAGGCTGCCGGGCCGTCTTCCTCCATGGGGCAGGCTTGTGCGCCGGGCACCCGCAACCCCGTCCCTGTCAAAGGGCCCAGAATTGCCGGAGCTTCTCCCGGCCATCGAGAAGAAGATGGAGGTAGTCCGTTTCCATCTCCACCATCACCACGTCTTTCTTTCTCAGCCATTCCGAAAGCCAGGCAAAGCGCAGGGCAATCACAAACTCGGGAAGGATGGCAAACCCCGAGGCGTCGAAACAGCCTGCGGCTCGAAGATCTTGAAGAAACGCCACGATCAGCGGTCCCGCAAGGCTTGCGGGATCCTCCATCCCGATGCAGCCCACGACGAGGGCCGCGTCGTAGATCTCAGGCTTGTACCCCGAGAACTCCCAGTCGATGACGCCGCGGATTTCGCTGTCACCCCAGATGACATTGATGGGGTGGGGGTCACCGTGGCAGAAGGCGACGGGAAGTCGGTCATGGGCGGGAAACAGGTGCTTTTCGACGTGGTCGTAAACCTTCTGCGCGGCAGCTGCCCGCTCGGGGTTGTGTCGCTTCATTCTGATCATGAGATCGCGGGTGAACTCCGCAATCGAAAAGGGGCGCCCCGGCTTGCCGAAGGGAATGCCCTCCGATTTTTCCTTCATGTCGATGAGGAAACCGGCCAGCGCCCTTCCCCGCCAGGCCTCGAGGGTGTATTCGGGGCGCCTGAACTCCACGCCGTCTATGAAAGGGGAGACCTGCCAGAGGCCGCCTGCGGCCTTCGTGATGAAATCCCCGTCCCGGTTCCTGAGATAGGGATGGGCTCCCGCCAGCCCCTGCCCGGCAAGGTACTCGAGTGCCGCGGCAATCTCCCGCTTCCGATCAACCATCCGGGGATCGATTTTTTCGAGCACGAAACGCCTCCCGCCGGCGTCCTCGACGACCGTGCGGTACAGCGAACGCTCCGGGCTCCCTGCCAGCGGCACGTCCGCGCGCTCGCTTTTAAATACCAAGCCCCAGCAATGAAGGATATCTGCGACGGGAAAGGGATGCACACGTATCTCCCCGGATTCCTGGACCGAATAGACGGAATAGACTGAATAGACCGGATAGACCGCCGCGTCAGCGGTTTGTCCACCTCATCCACAGCGCTGCCGTCCAGCCCCAGACGGCGTTGAAGAGGATGACGAAGGCGGGAGTCCACGTACCCAGGTCGAGCCCCATCATCCCCTTGCCCAGCCTCAGGGGGAAGATCACGAAGAGCATGACGAGGGTCGGGCCGATGCTGAAGAAAAGCCCCCGGAGAAAGGGGTTTCTCTCCCAGAGGGGGACGACGAACAGCAGCCCCCAGATCCCTCCCCAGACAATGCGCGGGTAGATCCATGCAGGGGACAGGGGGGCGGCGAGGCTTACCCCGAGGGCCGCCGTGAGTCCGTACTTCACGGCGAGCCAGACGCAAAGGCCGTTGACGAGTCCGCCCAGCGCCCCGGCGCTGAAGGCGAGGGTCAGGGTTCTGGCAAATTTTCTCATATCTTCTCCCTGGAGGGGTTTTTCCTGTGTCGCTTTGTGACGGGCCTTGTCCGCAGGAGGATGCACGTTGCCCCGGCGCCGCCGTCGCAGAGCCTGGCACTCGAGTAGGCGATCACCCACTTTCGCCAGGGCCCGCGGGTGAGCCACTCGGTCACTTTGGCCTTCAGGACGGGCTCCCCCTGAGAGGAGAGACCCCGGCCGTGGATGACGAGCAGCGAGCGGCGGTTGCGGATGACCGATTCGCGCAGAAAATCCTCGAAGGCGATACCGGCCTCCTCGGCGCCGAGTCCGTGCAGGTCGATGTGGGCCTGGATGGAGAACTCGCCCCGGTGCAGCCGCTCGGCCATCTTCGGGTCCACCTGGTATCCCGTCCCCTCGATGTACTCGGGGGTGTCGGCGACGACGAATCCCCGGCCGGAGGCAATCAGCGCCTTCATCCCTTCCAGCGCCTCCTCGCCGCCGCTCTTCGGCGGCAGGCCTGCATGGGCAGGTTTCCCCTTGCCCTTTTCCCGGTTCGAGCCTGTCAGGGGACGGGTTCCCTCCATGGCCTGGAGAAAGCACTGCCTGTCTTCTTTCGGGTCATGGGCAGGGGGTAGAACGACAGGCTTCCCTGGCGCCTGCCGCTTGTCCTCGGACTTCCCTTGGGGCTTTTCCTTGAAGCGGGTTTTCAGGTCCTTGAAAGGGTTGTGACCGAGGGGCGATCGGGTTGAATCCATGGTCCTTATGCCTTACGCCTGCTTTTTCACAGATCGTAGAGTTTGTCGTCGACCCGCGGCGCGGCGCCCTTTTTCCCTTTGGCGGCCTTTTTCGCCATCACGAACAGATCATCCTCGCCGATGCTGTCGCCCATCTCCTCTTCGATCTTTTCGGGGTCTTCCCCTTTTTCCATCCGTGCGAGGGCCTCCTCCATTTTCGGCCCGAGGGAGAGCCCCGTGGCATCGGTGAGCTTCCGCATCAGCCGGGCTGCCTGGCGGGGGTCGTTTTCGTCGATCCCCCCGGCCTCACTGGCGAGCATCTCCATGGCCTTTTCCATCTTCGACTCGTCGAAACCGGGCATCTCTTCGGGCGCGGCGCCCTCGTTTCTCTGCGAGATTTTGGCGAACACGGACATCCGGCGCTGAAGTTTCACCTTTTTGCAGCGGGGACAGGAGGGGATTTTCTCCGTGTTGACGCTCCGGGAGAAGAAATTGTAGAGGGTGTTGCACTTCCGGCAATAGAACTCGTAGATGGGCATGCGTTCTTACCTTTGCAGCCTGTTTTGCCGCATTGTATCGATTCACGGGTTAAAATCAAGGGGTCTGCTTGTCCATGGCCCGCAGGCGCTCCACCCGCTCGGCAAGCGGCGGGTGGGAGTAGTAGAATGCCACGTAGGTCGGGTGCGGGTGGAGGTTGGCCAGGTTCTCCTTTGCCAGGCGTTTCAGGGCCTGAGCCAGGAAGCGGGTCGATCCGACAAGCCCCAGCACGTAGTGGTCCGCATCCCTCTCGTACTTTCGTGAGATGGCGGCACCGAGGGGTGTGAGGAAGAAGGCCGCCGGTTTCAGCAAGATGGCCGAAAGCAGCAGCCCGGCATAGGGCAGGGGCCCCGCAAACCCGAAGGTCTCATAGAGCACAGGCCAGCCCATGAGGCGGAAGACCACGTAGAACCCCGCGAGGGCGACGACCTCCATGAGGATGAGCTGTTTCAGGACGTGGCGAAGCTTCCAGTGGCCGATCTCGTGGGCGAGCACGGCCACGATCTCGTCGCGGCTGTGGGTGGCGATGAGCGTGTCGAAGAGTACGATCCGTTTCGATCGGCCGAGCCCCGTGAAGTAGGCGTTGGAGTGGCGGCTGCGCTTGCCGGCGTCGACCTCGAAGATCCCCTCGGCCTTCAATCCGGCCTTTTGGGCCATGGCCATGATGCGCTCCCGCAGCACGTCATCTTTGACGGGTACGTACTTGTTGAACAGCGGGGCGATCACCAGGGGGTAGAGCCAGATCATGAGCATCTGGAACAGGGCGAAAAACACCCAGGCGGCAAACCACCACGACTGCGGCAGCCAGTGGATCAGCGCAAAGAAAGGGATGAAGAGCAGGGCCATCAGGATAACGGAGACGACCAGGGACTTGACGAGATCGACGAGCCAGAGCTGCGGCGTGATGGTGCTGAAGCCGTATTTCTTCTCGATGACGAAGGTGCCGTAGAGGCTGAAGGGGATGTCGAGCAGAACGCTCGCCGCGTAGAGGATGCCGAAAAAGAGCGTCCCGGACCAGACGGCATGGAGGTTCCACGATTCGAGGGCGCCGCAAAGCCAGGGGAGCGCCCCGCCCGCTAGCACGGCCAGGAGAAGGGCGTCGTCGGCAAGGGACTCCAGGGACTGGAAGCGCGATGATTCCACGGTGTAATCCCGCATGCGGGCAAGGGTCGCACTGTCGATTTCCTCCCGGAAGGCCTCGGGGACGATGTGGCCGTGCTCGCGCAAATGGGCGATGTTCATCCGGGCCAGCACATACCGGGTGAGGGCGGCCGCGGCAAACAGGACGATGAAGCCCGCGAAAAGGGCGTTGAACTGGATCATGCCGTTTGTTTCCTGGGTCAAGTCGATGGGAAGTTTTCCCCGTAGAGCTCCGTGAACCGGTCCTTGCCGCCGGCCATCATCAGGCTGAGCGGCATGGCCTTACGGGCCTGGGCCAGCATCTGCTCCGTGAGCCGCCGGATGTCCCACTGGGCATGGCGGTCGGCCCGCAGGCGCGCGATGTGGTAGAGCTCCCGGGCGTTGAGCTTCATGAGAACCCGCTTGCGGTGGGCATTGGTGAGGATGTAGGGGGCAGCCAGGGGCGAGGAGCGCCGGAGCGTTTCGAAGGTCTCCTCCGTCCGGGCCATCATTTCGCGGAAGGGCTTTTCCATGCCGATGGCGGCAATCGAGGGCGGCACAGTCACATCGAGGGCCGGATCGTAGTCCTGTGTCACGAGCGTGGCCATCCGGTGCCGCTTGAGCTGGGCGAAACAGGAGGCGCTCACGACGAGGTCGAACTGCAGATCCACGTTCTCGAACTCCCGAAGCGGCGTGTCCCAGGCCTTCATGCAGCGGAAGGAGGCCTTGAAGAGGGCTTCCCGGTCGTCGGGGGCCATGGAGGCGGCAATCCCCTGGCACTCCACGAGGGGGAGGCGGGATGCGGCGTGCAGGAGCGCGGCGGCGGTGCGGGTATCGGCATCGGGTGTTGCCCAGGCAAGGCGGATCTCTGCGGGCGGGCCTTCGGCGGGGCGGGAGCCCGCTTTGCCGATGATCGTCCCGGCGATCTCGCGGAGATGATCCCTTGTGAGGCAGTCGTATTCCGTGGCTGCCGTGTAGCGGACGAGCGAGGGCGCTATGTCCCTTGTGGCGTCGTAGAGCTGCCGGCTGTACTCCTTTGCCTCATCGAGCGGGTGGGCGGCAAGCCTGCGGAGCATGAGCTCGAGATTGCGCGTGTTGAGCGTCATCCCGAGCTGGGCCTCCGTGGCAAGGCAGAGTACGTATCGCGCATCCTCCTTGGCCCAGCCTTCCAGCATGGATCGGTTCGCCGGTGAGGAGGCAAGCTCTTGGTTCTGGTCGAGGACCCAGGGCAGCAGGCCCTCGTAGAGACTGTGGTAGAAGGAATTCTGGGCCTTCACGGTCCGGGTGAAGCTCTCCGCGAGGCCGGCCTCCCGGATCTCCCGGGGGATGACGAAGTCGTCCTGCAGCAGCACGTAGCGCTGGGACTTCTCCGTGTAGGAGCACAGGCGGAACTTCTCGATCTCCTCGACGAGCAGCCGCGAGACTCCCAGCACGTCGATATTGAAGACGGCGTGCTCGGCAATCGAGCTGTGCCCCATGTCGAAGACGATGGCCTGGTTCGAGCGCCGAGCCTTCTCCACTTCCTTGCGGGCCGCCGCTCGAAGCTCGTTGACGGGCGCCGGGTTGCGGCTGATGCGCGCGTAGGCAGCCGAGACGGTCTCCGGCGTGAACTGCTCCGCTGCGGGGCTGGCGGCCCGGGCTTCTTTTATCGTCTCGTAGTCGAGATTGAAACCGGCAAGAATGATTTTCAAGGGATGCGATTCCTCCTGTTGGAGGCGAAATTTATAACAGGATTTCCGGCACCGGTCAAACCGCTTTTCGCTGCACGCAAACGCCCGCCCGCAGGCCGCTGACGCGCCTCCAGGGCTTTCGGGCAAATTTGGGGTAGCGTTTTGAGCAAAATGTGTTACATAAAGATGGTAAAATTTTCCGAGTGCTTGCAACGGATAACGGGGATGGCCCTCAACGAACTCGACGGCGTGGAGATTCTCTCTCTCCAGGACAACTATATCGAGATCACGGCCATGGACGACAACGACATCGTCCGCAGGGCCAGAAATGTCCGGGACGGAGAGATCTGCAACTCCATCGGGGCCGAGCACGGGTTTTCGGCGATTGTCCGGGCGACGCGCGAAGGCCGGACGAGGACACTCCTGTTCGATTTCGGGTTCTCGGAGAACGGAACGGCGTATAACGCCGATGCCCTCGATGTGGACCTGCACGAGGTGGAAACGCTTGTGCTCTCCCACGGCCACAGCGATCACACGGGCGGCCTGAAGCGGCTCGTCGCGAAGATCGGGAAAAAAGGGCTCGACCTCGTCGTGCACCCCGGCGCCTTCAAGCAGGACCGCTACATCACCCGGCGGGGCGAGAAGGATCGCTTCCCGCGTTTTTCCAGGGAGGCCCTGGAAGCCCTCGGGCTCACCGTGGTGGCTACCCGAGAGCCGAGAGCGCTCCTGGACGGCGACGCCCTGTTCCTCGGCGAGATCCCGCGAACGACCCCCTTCGAAAAGGGAGTGCCCCATGCCTTCTTTCTGGAACAAGGAAAGGAGACCTGGGACCCCATCGAGGATGATTCGTCCCTCGTGATGAACCTCAGGGGCAAGGGCCTGGTCGTGCTTTCGGGCTGCGCCCACTCGGGGATCATCAACACGGTGCGACACGCCATGGCCGTCACGGGCGTCGGGAAGGTCCACGCCGTGATGGGGGGATTCCATCTCTCGGGGCCGGCCTTCGAGCCGGCCATCGGGCCCACCGCGGAAGAGCTGCGGAAAATCGGACCGGATTTCGTCATCCCCTGTCACTGCACGGGGCGAAAGGCGATCTTGCAGGTGGAGCAGGCCATGCCCAAGCAATTTATCCTGAACATGTCGGGCACCACCCTGACTTTCAGGGCCTGACGGGGGTCTCCCCCCGGTTCGAGGCGCGCTGTTTGCATGGCGATTCAGCGCAGGTCATCTGTTCGATAATAAAACAGGCACGCATACACCGATGGATATTACAAACCTTCTTCACAGCTTCCGGATCCAGGATTTTTTCGACATCCTTCTGATCTCCTTCATGATCTACGGACTGCTGGTCTGGTTCAAGGATGCCGCCTCGCGGTTTGTCCTTGTGGGGATCGGTATCCTCGGCATCATCTACTACCTGGCCCGCTCGTTCCAGCTCTACCTCTCGGCGGCGGTGCTCCAGGGATTTTTCGCCGTCATCCTGCTGGCCATGGTGATCATTTTCCAGGAGGAGTTCCGGCGGTTCTTCGAGCGAATCGCCACCTGGGGCCGCTTTCGCAAAAGCGGCCGCGTCTCCACGCTCCACGCGGAGGTGGAGATCATCGTCCAGTCCGCGGCGAACCTGGCCCGCCAGCACATGGGCGCCCTGATCGTCATCCAGGGGCAAGACCCCCTCGACCGGCACGTGGCCGGCGGCTTTCCCCTGGACGGGGTGCTCAGCCAGCCTCTGCTCGAGAGCATCTTCGACCCCCACTCCATCGGTCACGACGGGGCCGTCGTTATCGATCGCGGGAGGCTCGTCAGCTTCGGTTGCCACCTGCCCCTTTCGACCAATGTGGAAAGGATCGGCAACCTCGGCCTGCGCCACACGGCGGCCCTCGGCCTGTCGGAGCGCACCGATGCCACCTGCATCGTCGTTTCCGAGGAGCGGGGCACGATCTCCGTGGCCTTCGCGGGACGAATCGACGTCCTGAAGAATCCCACCGAGCTCAGCATGATCCTCGAGCGTCTCTACGGAAAAAAGATGCCGAAGGAAAAGACCAGCCACATCCTGAACTGGTTCCGGCGCAATCCCCTGGAAAAGGCAACGGCCATCCTCCTTGCCTCCATCCTGTGGGTTGCCTTCGGATATCAGAAAGACCTCGTCCGGCGCGACTTCACCCTTCCCATCGAGTACAGAAACCTCTCGCCCCAGTGGGTCATCGAGGGGACGAAAATCACCGAGGCGAAAGGCACCCTGTCGGGGCCGGAACAGGCCTTCAACCTCCTGAACCCATCGAGCCTGCGGATTTCCGTCGATCTGTCGGGCGTAAGGGAGGGAAGGCAGGAGATCGAGCTGACCAACGACATGATCAAGACGCCGGCCAACATTTCCGTGGTGAACGTGACGCCCAGCCGCATCATCGTGAATGCCTCCAGGCTGCGCACCGCGGTTCTGCCTGTGGAGGTGCGCTCTGAAGGGGCCTTGCCCCCGGGGGTCATTCTGCAGCGCATCGAGACAAAGCCGACCCACGTGTCGGTGCTCCTGCCGAAACGGTTCATCGGGACGGACCTGCAGATTTTTACGGAACCCGTCGACTTGAGAAAAGTAACGGCCACCACCACCCTGTCGGCCAAGCTGATCACCCCGCCCGAGGTGTCTTTCGAGGGGGGCAAGCCCCTGAGCGTCGAAGTGACGATCCGTGTGAGGCCAAAAGCGGCGCCTTCCAAGGGTGCGGCGGAATGAGAAAGCGTACAGCGTGTAGCGTGTAGCGTGTCGGGGAATATAAAAGAGAGATTGATAAAGCCTCTGGAATTTCTCGCCTTTTTACCCTCCCTGCTTCTCAACCCTGTATGCGCCTGCCCGTGCGGGCAGCCGATCTCCTTGTGAGTAAGGATGACGCGATGCCTGAACTGCCTGAAGTCGAGACCCTGTGCCGGCAGCTGCGCGAGGTGATCGTGGACCGCCGGGTCCTGTCGTCCCGTGTCATCGACCCGAAACTTAAGCACCTGCCGCCGCTTGCGGGAAGGACCGTTCGGTCGGTGTCCCGTCATGGCAAGAAGATGGTCTGGACGCTTTCCGACGGGATGTGCCTCGTCTTCCAGCTCCGCATGACAGGGCGCTTCTTCTGGCTGGAGAAGGACGAAATCCCGCCCCATGCGAGACTGGAACTTGCATTCCCGGGCGGCCGCCTCGTTCTCTCGGACCCCAGGCGTTTTGCCACGGCTGAGCTGTGCAGCCCTCCAGTGCCGAGCCCTGTGCCCGACGGCCTCGAGAAGCTGGACCCGAGTCGGCTCGCCGAGGCAGCCCGCAGGCGGCGGCTTCCCGTCAAGGCGTTCCTCATGGACCAGAAGGCCGTCGCCGGCATCGGCAACATCTACGCAAACGAGATTCTCCACAAGGCGGGCATCGATCCGATGCGCCCTGCCTGCAGTCTTGCAACGGCCGAGTGGAAGAAGATCGCGGCTCTGTCGACGCGCATCCTGGCGAAGGCCGTCAAATCCCGGGGAACGTCGATCTCCGATTGGAGGGACCTCTACGCAGGCCACGGGGAGTACCAGCGTCAACTGCGGGCCTACGGCAGGAAAGGGGAGCCTTGCGTAAAGTGCCGGTGCGCGATTGAGCGAATCGTGATTGCCGGCCGCAGCACGTTCTACTGTCCGAGATGTCAGAAGTAAAGGATCGAGGATCGAGCCCTTCGACAGGCTCAGGATGCCAGCGCGAGGTTCGAGGCTTTTTATTTGTACCTCGGTCCTCGTTCCTCGGACCTCGAACCTGAAGCCTTGTACTTCATGTGCGTTTCGGGTATAAATTCTTGCACCTGATTTCTTCTGGAAAGGATACCGGCTATGAAAAAATACGAATGCACAGTTTGCGGTTACATCTACGATCCCGAGGAAGGGGACTCCGATGGCGGGATCCCGGCAGGGACGTCCTTCGAGAAACTTCCCGAAGATTGGGTTTGCCCGATTTGCGGGGCGGCTAAGAGCGAGTTCTCACCGGTCGACTGACAGGCGGGTTAGAAACGCCCATCTGCGGCGTTTCCCTCGTCCTTCGTCGGTCAACGTACGCCAAGTACGCCTCCCTCCTCAGGACTTCGGGGGCCTTGCATCTGGGCATTTTTAACCCGCCTGGTACAGGGCCCGTCACCGGTCCCTGTAGGATGGAAGCCATGATTGAGATTGACGGCTCCATGCACTCGGGAAGAGGCACGGTGCTCCGTTGCGCCGTCGCCCTGGTCGTGCTTCAGGGGGTGCCCTACCCGTCCGTCGCATCCACCCTCATTCCCGTCCCCCAATGACCGACCATCGCTATCGGGAAATAACGGAAAGTGATCGAGGGATGAGCGAACGGGAAAGAGACAACAGGCCGGGTAGCCGCATCGGCCGCAGGCTTCGGGAGAGCCTCGAGCGGGCAAGCGACGTCGTCGTCATCGAGCGTGACCGGGCGATGTCCGCACGGCCCTTTGCTGCAGCCTGGGTCGACTTCCGGGAGTACCACGAGGCCCAGCGGCTCAAGAGCGAGTTGCTGCGCAGGTACCGGGGCCAGTCCCTGGAAGACGTCCTGCCCGGCGAAGAGGTGCGCACGGCCCGCGGGGTCTGCTACCGCCTCGTGAGCCGCGACGCAAGCCGCCTGCGGACCGTCGACCCTGCCGAGGCCGGCCGCCGCATCCTCTCTGATCTCAAGCTCCTCTACGGCGTGGGCGAGGTCACCGAAACGGCCATGAAGCGCCGGGGCGTCGGGACGATCGCCGATCTGGCCGAGCACCCCCGCTTTGGCGGGCAGGCCCGGAGTATCCTGAAAATGGTGGAGGAAGGCGATACAACGGGCCTTCTCGACTGGATCGGCCGGGGATTCCAGAAATCCCACCCGCTGGCCCTCTTCTCGTCGGGTTTCCACCGCGAGGAGGACTTCATTCTCATCGACATCGAGACCCTCGGCATGTTCCAGCGGCCCATCATCCTGCTGGGGCTTGCCCGGGTGCACGGCGACGAGATCCGGGTGGAGCAGTACCTCCTTCGCCGCATCGACGAGGAGCCGGCAGCACTGGCAGGCCTGCTCACCCACCTGAGCGGCCGGAAGGCCTTCGTCACCTACAACGGGCGCACCTTCGATATCCCCTACATCCGGGAACGGCTCGCCTACTACGGCATCCGGGCCAACCTCGAGGGGCCCCACTTCGACGTCCTTCACTTCTCCCGACGGGCCTGGCGCGACTGCGTGCCTGACTGCAAACTGACGACGCTCGAACGCTGCTTTCTCGGCATCGAGAGGGAAGACGACGTGCCGAGCGCGATGGTGCCCGAATTCTACGAGAGCTACATGCGGACCGGAAACCCCGGGCCCCTCGTTCCCATCGTGGAGCACAACCGCCGCGACCTGCTCACGCTGGCAAGCCTTTTTTCGAAACTCCACGAGGAGTGGCAGCCGTGATCGAGACCGCCCTGGAATCGCTGAAAATGAGCCCCCGCTTCCGGGACCGCATCGCCCACATCGAGGTCCTGCCGGCCCGGGAGCCTCAATACGGAGAGCTCGACAAACCGCTCTCGGCCGGCATTGCCCGCTACCTGAACTCCCGTCACATCCGCCTCTACAGCCACCAGTGCCAGGCCGTCGAGGCCCTGCGGGCGGGGCGAAACGTCATCCTCTGCACGCCCACCGCGTCGGGGAAGACCCTCGGCTTCGACCTGCCCGTCTTCGAGACCCTCGAGGACGACAGGCAGGCCACGGCCCTTTTTGTCTACCCCACGAAGGCCCTGTCGAACGACCAGCTGAAGGTCTTCAAGGACATGGAGCGTGCCACGGGCATCCGTGCCGACGCGGCCGTCTACGACGGCGACACGCCGGTTTCGCGCCGCGGGCGAATCCGCGAGATGTCGCGGATCATCGTCACAAACCCACACGAACTTCACCACGTGCTGCCCTGGCACTCGAAGTGGGAGCGCTTTTTCCGCAATCTTCGCTACGTCGTCTTCGACGAGGCCCACCGCTACCGGGGCGTCTTCGGGTCCAACGTGGCCTTTGTCATCCGCAGGCTGCGCCGCATCGCCCGTTTCTACGGCGCCTCGCCCCGCTTTGTCCTCTCGACGGCAACACTTGCCAACCCGCAGGAGTTCGGCGAAAAGCTCGTCGGCCTTCCCTTCGACGTCATCTCCGAAGACGGCTCGCCCCGGGGCGGGAAGACCTTCCTGTTCTACAACCCGTTTTTCGACGGCGTGGGCACGCTCTCGCCGCACCAGGAGACGAGGGACCTCTTTCTGTACTTCGTGAAGCGCGGACTGCAGACGCTGTGCTTCACGGCTTCGAGGAGAATGGCGGAGCTCATCGCCCTGTGGTCGAAGGAGGCAACTGCAACCGGGAGTGCACTCTCCGAACAGATCGCGGCGTACCGGGCGGGCTATCTTCCGCAGGAGCGCCGCGAGATCGAGGACGCCCTCAAGCGGGGCCTCCTCACGGGAGTCACCTCGACAAACGCCCTGGAGGTGGGCATCGACATCGGCTCGCTCGATTGCGTGATCATTTCGGGTTACCCCGGGACGGTGCTTGCCACGTGGCAGCAGGCGGGCCGCTCGGGGCGGCGCAACCGGGATGCCCTGGCGGTGCTTGTGGCCTTCCAGAACCCGCTGGATCAGTACCTGATGAAGCACCCCGAATCCTTTTTCGGCAGAGCCCACGAGCAGGCCATTATCGACCTTGCCAACCCTTACATCCTTTCGGGGCAGCTGCTTTGCGCCGTGGCCGAACTTCCTTTCGAGACCGGAAGCGAAGAAATTTTCCCGGCGGCTCTTGCCGGTGAAATGCTCGGCGAGCTGGCCGCCGAGAGCCTCGTGAAGGAAACGCCCCACGGCTGGGTCTACACGGGCCGCGGAAGGCCCGTGGAGGCCGTCGGCCTCGACCACATCGCCCGCGACGCCTACCGCATCACCTGCGAAGGAGTGCTCCTGGAGACGATGGACACGGGGCAAGCCTACCGGGAGGCCCATATGGGCGCCGTGCTCCTGCACCAGGGAGAGACCCACGTGGTGAGGCGCTTCGACGTGGAGAACCACCTCGTCGAGGTGGAGCGAAAGGATGTCGACTACTATACCCAGGCCGTGAAGGCCGTCGATCTCGAGATCCTCGGCACGCGATCCACGCGCAGGCTCGGACAGATGGCCGTCCACCTCGGCGAGCTCGAGGTCACCGAGGCGACCCTGGGCTACAAGGTAATCCAGAACGACCAGGTGATCGCGCGGGAGGAGCTGGATCTGCCGCCGCTTCGCTTCCGGACGACGGGCCTCTGGTTCACCATCCCCGGCGAACTCAGGCGGGCCATCTATGACCGGAGCCTCAACTTCGGAGGCGCCCTGCACGCCCTCGAGCACGCCATGATTGCCATCCTTCCTCTCGAGGTCATGTGCGACCGGTGGGATATCGGCGGGCTTTCCACGCCCGGGCACCCCGGCACGGGCGAGCCCACCATCTTCCTCTACGACGGTTACGAAGGCGGGATCGGGCTGACGGAAAAAGCGCAGGGGCTCATGGAGCGCGTCACACGCCTGACCCTGGAGCTCATCCGCGACTGTCCCTGCGAGGTTGGATGCCCCGCCTGCATCCTCTCGCCCAAGTGCGGAAACGACAACCGCCCCATGGACAAGCAGGGGGCGCTTCTGCTGCTGGGGGGGATGCTCGAGAATATGAGGGTGGCAGGGGACAGGTAACAGGTGACAGGTCCAAGGAAAGAGGAATAGAGAGCGATTATGGACATTCCATCACCCATCGAAACGATAAAAAAAAGAGTATCTTGCCGAAGCTTCGACGGCAGGCCGCTTGAGAACAACATGAAGGAGACGCTGCGGACCTTTTTCCGGGAGAACACCCCGGGGCTTTTCGGAAACGCCCTGCGGTTCGAGCTCATCGATCTCACGGAAGCGGAACGGGCTGAGCTGAAATCCCTCGGCACCTACGGGGTGATCAAGGGGGCCTCCCTCTTCATCGCCGGTGCCGTGGCAAAGGGGCCACGCGCGATGGAGGATTTCGGGTACGGAATGGAAAAGAACATCCTGTTTGCCACGACGCTGGGCCTGGGGACCTGCTGGCTGGGCGGCACGCTCAACCGGGCTGGCTTTGCCCGGAAGATCGGGCTTGCCGCGGAGGAACTGATGCCCGCCATCAGCCCCGTCTGCCACCCGGCACAGAAGCGGTCGCTCACGGACCGGGCATTCCGCTTCATGGCGAAGTCCGATAAGCGCAAGCCCTGGCAGGAGCTTTTCTTCGACGAGCAGCCGGGCAATCCTCTTTCCAAGAAAAACGCGGGCGCCCTAGAGGCTGCCTTGGAAGGGGTGCGGATCGGCCCATCGGCCTCGAACCGACAGCCCTGGCGAATCATCCGCGAGGAAGCGTCCTGGCACTTTTTCCTTGCGCGCACGCCTGGCTACGACAAGATGTTGGGCGAGATCCGCCTGCAGGAAGTGGACATGGGGATCGCCCTGTGCCACTTCGAACTCGCGGCGCAGGAGTTAAAAATCCCGGGAATCTGGAAGGAGGCGAAATCCGCATTCGACGCGGGAACGTTGGAGTACGTCGTGAGCTGGGTCACAGGATGGTGACCGGTGGCCAATGACAGGTGAAAAGACAGGGCGGGACACGAGATCTTTTCCGGGTCCTTACTCTTTGGAAGCTCCTTGACAACCTCCAGCGAACTTGGTAGCTGTAAACTCGGTCAAGCGCCATTTCCTGTCACCTGTCACCTATCATCTCAGGGCTTTGAGAGGGGCAAAATGAGGTACCTGTACATCGGGCTGATCGTTGTTTTCACGGCCCTCGTCCTGCTTTTCAAGTTTCAGAACCTTGAGACCGCAACGGTTTCTCTCTTTTCCGCCAGCGTTACCCTCCCGCTGTCCATCCTGGTTCTTGCAATCTACATCCTGGGGATGTTTACGGGCGGATGCCTGCTTGCGCTGCTTCGGACGTGGATCCGTGGCTCAAGACGAGCTGCCTGAAGCGGCATTGCGTATAGTCCGGTCGTACCGCTCGTCATCGATCGGCTTTCAATCATTCAACCCCCCAATCATAGGAGAAATCACATGAGCAACTTCTGGGATATTTTCGTGTTGATTTTTGAGGCCTTCATTTTCATCGCGTACCTGATGATCCTCTTCCAGATCGTCGCCGACCTCTTCCGGGATTCCGAGCTCGGGGGGGTCTCGAAGGCCCTCTGGATCCTCGTGCTCATCGTCGTGCCGGTGTTTGCGGCGTTCATCTACGTGATCGCCCGCGGCCGGGGCATGGCCGAACGGCAGCGCGCCTCCCAGGAGCGGGTGAAGTCCGATACCGACGCCTACATCAGGCGGGTGGCCGGGAAGTCGCCGGCGGAACAGATTGCCGAGGCCAAGGCGCTTCTCGATGCCGGTGCCATCAGCCAGGACGAGTTCGCGCGACTGAAGGCCAAGGTGCTCGCCTGAGCCGCACAGTCCGACCGCGCGTACACCGAAAAGGCCACCCCATATCGATGCCGCGACCCGAGAACGCACCACCTGCCTTCCACCTGCTGGCAAAGCCCACGGGCGCCGCCTGCAACCTGGATTGCGCCTACTGCTTCTTCCTGGACAAGGAGGCGCTCTATCCCGGAAGCCGCTTCCGCATGAGCGACGCGACGCTGGAGCTCTACATCCGCCAGCTCGTCGAGTCTCACCGGGCGGACACGGTGAACATCGCGTGGCAGGGGGGCGAGCCGACCCTGATGGGTCTCGATTTCTACCGGCGCGCGATGGCGCTGGCCGAGAAATACCGCCGCCCGGGCATGAAGTACCTGCACACCCTGCAGACCAACGGCACCCTGCTGGACGACGAGTGGGCGGCCTTCTTCAAGCAGCACGACTTCCTGATCGGCATCAGCATCGACGGGCCGCGCGACGTGCACGACGTCTATCGCGTGGACAAGGGCGGCCGGCCGACCTTTGACAGGGTGATGCGCGGTCTGCGGCTGCTGCAGAAGCACGGCGTCGAGCACAATGTGCTCACCACCGTCAATGGCGTCAACGCCGACTACCCGCTGGAGGTCTACCGCTTCCTGCGCGACGACGCCGGCGCGACCTGGATGCAGTTCATCCCGGTGGTGGAGCGCATCGGCGCCGACGGGTCGGCCCTGCTCCAGGAGGGGACGAGGGTTTCCGAACGCTCGGTGGGGCCCGATCAGTTCGGCCGCTTCCTGTGCGCCGTCTTCGACGAGTGGGTGCGGCGCGACGTGGGCCGTATCTTCGTCCAGACGTTCGAGGCGACGCTGCGCAACTGGCTCGGCATGGGGACGTCCGGCATGTGCGTCTTCAACGAGACCTGCGGCGCGGGTCCGGCCCTCGAGCACAACGGCGACCTCTACTCGTGCGACCACTTCGTCGAGCCGAAGCACCTCCTGGGCAACATCCGGAACGAGCACATGATCGAGATGGTGGCTTCTCCCCGGCAGCTGAAATTCGGCCGGGACAAGCGGGACAGCCTGCCTCGCTGCTGCCTGGAGTGCGACGTGCGCTTCGCCTGCCACGGCGAGTGCCCCAAGAACCGCTTCATCCCGGCCCCGGACGGCGAGCCGGGCCTCAACTACCTGTGCGCCGGGTTCAAGGAGTTCTTCCACCACGTCGGCTTCCCGATGAAGCTCATGGCCGGCCTGATGCGGCGCGGTCGCGATGCCAGGGAAGTGATGCCGGTCCTCCATCGGGCCTTTGCGGGCGTCCACGGTCACGATCCCTGTCCCTGCGGCAGCGGCCGCGAGTTCGCGGACTGTCACGGGCGGCCGCAGGCCGGTCCCGGCACGAGGACACTGCCCGGTCCGCAGGCGCGATCCGCCGTCACACGGCGGGGACCGCCCGGTTCACAGACGAGCTAGGGAGAGCAATGGATTGGCGTTGCAGTGGGTGTTTTCTCCAGGCGAGCCGCTACACGAGACGCAGAAGCACGGCAAAAAAGGCGAAGGTGCCGACGCAGATGACGGCAACGGCGACCGCGTAAAGCGGGGTTTGCTTTCCCTCCGCCCGCATGCCCGCGATCTTCGCGAAATTCTCGCTCCACAGGTAACGAAGCGTCCAGTGGAACTCCCGAAGCGAAATGACCATCGCCATGACGCCGCAGAAGATCAGCGCAAGCCCCAGGTACCACGCGGCGTCGGGATAGCGGGCGGGAGCGGCCCCGGGCAGCTGGTGAATGCCGTCGAAGAACTGGACGATCGCGAAGCCGAATCCGAT
>Ga0208980_10000642_pt1 | contig 20101 bp, 21 predicted proteins | sample WetSurMetagenome_3_FD_187993 | JGI IMG/M metagenome (GOLD analysis project Ga0208980, IMG submission 187993) | Wetland microbial communities from Twitchell Island in the Sacramento Delta, sample from surface sediment Aug2011 Site A1 Bulk (version 2) | ecosystem: Environmental > Aquatic > Marine... | reverse complement strand
CTTAAGCTCAGTTAAATCGGTTCGTGGAGTAAAATTTGTTTCTTCCATATTATTTAGTTCTTTCGTAAAATTTTTCGATTTGAAAATTGATGTTGACTAATTCTTCTTCAGTTATTTTTTGGCTGTGATTTATATTTTCAATTTCTCTGATAATTGATTTAATTTCCACGGGAGGTATTGAGGACTTGTCCGCAATTTTTTGAATTGAATCCTCATCAAAGCTGCTTGTTTTGATAAAATATTTGTTCCTTATATAATCAAGGAAGTAAGATATTTTTTTCTCTGCAATATTCTTGAAATCTTTTTGTTGATAATATAGATTGCCTACGGTTTCTACAAATTCCACGGTGGTGTTGGTGAGTGGTGGAATAATAGGAATTATTCTTTGCTTTCTCCTCCCATAGAAAAAAATAAATAGCATAACTGAAACTAAAATTATATAATACGCCCACTTCAATGATTCCTGCGATAGAATATACTGAAAAGCTGAAGCATTAAATTTATTACCATCTTTGTAATAATCATCCCAAAATGTTTCCTGCACAGGCAAGTGAGACAAAGCTTTGGAAACATATTCATTATTTTCTGAATTGAGCAGATGATAATTAGTAAATGCAAGCGGAACTGTATTTAGAAAGAAATTACCATCGCCATATTTGATTCGTAAAAAGTTTACATTTTTTTCTTCGCTTCTACCTAAAACCTGGACGAGCGATGTATCATATTCACTGAAATAATTTTCAAAATTTCCTCTAATGTAGGTGTAGCCATTTTCAGATTTCAGTTCAGGCAAGTTGAAATTGATATTTACCGAATCCTCACTAATAAATATATCATATGTTTTAATTCGAAGTGAATCCGCCAGATCGCCATAAATTCCAAATGCAGAAATAAAAACGTTGTTACCTTCCGCGGCATAATCGAGTAAATATTCAGTATCAAGCCTATCGGGAGAAAAGTAAGCGTTTATGAAAACATAGTTTGTACTTGTATAGTAATTGTCTTTCAGGATATTATAGATTGGAAGTTCTTTTATAACCAACTTCTTCTCCTGGAACAAACCCTGAGCTAAATCATAAATTATATATCCACCAAAAGGAATTTTATCATTCTTCGCAAAACTTTTTGTCCAGTCAATTTCTTCCGGCTCTGCGATTTTGATGATCGTAAGCAAAACGATTGTAATCGTAATAGGAATTAAAAATTTTAAGTTCTTATTTTTCATTACGGATTTATCATTACAAATAACTTATTAAAATCATTTTGTGATGACTTCAGAATATCCTCATTGACTGGAAAATCACCATACCATATCCACTCAAATCTTGAAGTTGTATTTCGAAATACTTCAGCTATCTGATTGTTCTTAATTTCTGATATATACTGATGATTGGTTTTATTATTTCGCAGTTCAACCAGACCTGTTTCAGAAAGCAATTTAAGTGACTTCAAGAATAAATATCTTACAGCGAGTTTGTACTGTTTTTTGTCTACTGCCATTGAGATTAGCTCATCAAAGTTAATCTTACTAATATCCTCTTCACTTCCAACGATTTTTATTTCACTAGTATTTACTTTTCCGAATAGTAGAGCTCTTCTATCCGCCTTTATAAGTCCTCTGATGATGAGTAACAAAGCAACTATCATTAGTCCATAGTACAAATAATCTAAAATAGTGGAATAGACTTTTGACGAACTGAGTGCAGCTAGCTGTTGATTAATCCAGTTTTTAATTTTTGTAATCCAATCATCAGCTTCAGAGGGAACATTATCGTAGTTAAAGTCAGGATCATTCTTATATTTTTCAAGAAGATCATCTGACAAGATGCGAACTTCAACGCTAAATTCATTCTCATCAGCAGGTAACATTTTTTTTATTGAATCCGCATAAGTATAGTAATCTGCTTTTACGGAAGAAGCAGTTCTTTGTCCAAAACACAGCTGGACGTTTATCGACAGAGTGAGGATTGTCAGAATAAAGAGACGCATTAACTTCATAAATTATTTTATCTCTTCAATTTGTTGAAGCAAACCTGGAGCCTCTTTGCGTTCAACAAGATTATAGTAATGGAATGCGATAGCAATTGTGCTGATAGAATATAAGAGTACTGATAATGAAGATATTATTGAAGAAATAATATACAGTATTCGATTAAATCCTCCGGAGTCCGAATCTACTCCAGTAAAAGCGACAAAAAATGTTACCATATAATTTGGTAATACAAGAATAAATCCAAGAAAACCCTGAACAATCCCGACCACAATTATCAATCCAAATGTGAACCACCAATTATCCTTAATTAATTTTGTACATCGTGAAACAGCATCAAAAAAGCTTAATTCTTCTTCAAGTCTAACAATAAAAATTAATGAAAGTGCAATTGACAGATAAATTCCAGGAATGATTAAAAGTACAAATCCTAATCCAGCTGCAAATGAATAACCTATACCTGTGAACAATATCAAAAAAAAGTTTTTCTTCACCATTTGCCAGACGTCTTCAATATCAAAGATTCCGTCTTCTGACTGTTTATAAACCATTAAATGAGAATACGTGACAATCGTGACTATTGTGTATGCAAGAATGGTAAATAGCAAGCCTATCAAAAATGGAATTCCAATAAGTGCTAAATCAGGAGAGTCAGTGAAATTAAACATAGATGACTGATAAATACCCATAAATACTCCTGCAAGTAAGATAGCCGGAGCACTGATGAGCAGATTTGACTTAAATAAAACTTTAAAGTTCTTTTTTAAATAGTCAAAAGTCACATTTAATAAACCACCAAAGTCTCTGACTTTTCTAAACTCTATTTTACTTTGTTCCATTTTCTGCAGCCATTTTATGATAATTTTTTGATGGATAAATAAAAAAATACCAAACTACAAAAGCGAGTGAACCGAGTATGATTGTTGAACTTAATAACACTGGCATTCCTGTATACCGAGTAACAAAGGATTCAAGAAATCCTGCAAGTATAAAAATTGGAATAAGACTCACAATCATTTTCAAACCTTCTTTTGAAGCGATCATAAACGATTGACGGCGGGAATATGTTCCAGGAAATAGTATGCTATTGCCAAGCACCAATCCGGCTGCACCAGCAATAATAATAGCAGAGATTTCAAGAGTTCCGTGAATCCAGATTACAAGAACAGATTCAAATAAAAGATTATGTATGTGGAAAAAGTATTGAAAGGCTCCTAGCATAATTCCATTAGAGATGAGTATCCAGGCTGTTCCGAAGGAGACAAGAAGTCCCATCATAAATGCAAAGAATGAAACACGAATATTGTTGAAGGTGATCCCTAAAAACATATCAACACCGTTCATCTGCTTGTAAACAGCCATCGGATCTCCTTTGTCAATATTCTCAAGAGTCATATTCACATAGCTGTCCCCCATAATCAGTCTTACAAAACCTGAATCTCCGGCTGATGATACAACTCCAATCAGCATTGAAAGAAAAAATATTGAAAATGAAATGATTATCTTCATCCTGTGTTTATAAAAGAGAAGCGGGGCTTCATATTTCCAGAAACGGAGAAATCTTTCTTTTCGTTCTTTCTTACTTTTATAAATTGACAAATGTACTTTGGCAGTCAGCGAATTGAGATATTGAGTTGTTTTGCTTGTAGGATAAAATGTTCTTGAATAAGATAGATCATCTGTAAGCTGAATAAAAAGATCAGCTAACTTATCGGGATTCACTATAGTTGTAGATGATAGAAATGCTTCTACTTCTTTCCATTTCTCGGCATTCTTTTTCAGGAATGTAACTTCTCTCAACTTAGTACTTTCAACTAGTTTTCATCTTCATAGACTATTAACGAATTGACTTCATGATTCCTGAGCTTTTCTCGTCCGTTCAAGAAGGCCAGCTCAACGATAAACGAAATTTGAACAACTTCACCACCAAGTTTTTCAATCAGCTTACAGGCAGCTTCTGCGGTACCTCCTGTGGCTAATAAATCATCATGAACTAATACTTTATCGCCCTTATTAATGGCATCCTTGTGAATTTCAATTTTATCAAGTCCATATTCGAGCTGATAAGTTTGCGATTCTCTTTCTGCTGGAAGTTTTCCAGGTTTTCTGATGGGAACAAACCCGGCTTTCAGCTCATTTGCAAGCATTGCACCAAATATGAATCCACGCGATTCAATCCCAACTACTTTATCAATCTTCTGTTTCTTTAAAGAAGATAGTAGCTGAGATAACGTTTCATTAACTGCAACTGGATCCTTTAACAAGGTGGTGATATCCCGAAACATAATTCCTTTAATAGGGAAATCTCGAATGCTCCGGATGTATTTCTTTAGATCTACCGGCATATTAGTTCCTACTTTTTAGTGAGAAAATTGTCTATTCTTTCTTTAAAGTCCTTAGTAGTTCTGCCAATTGTATTTAGTCCAATACAATATTCAACCGCATCTTCGATTGAGAGACCTGATATATTTTTAATCATACGCTTTGTTAACTCCATACTCAGCTGTGAGTTACTTTTCAAGTTAGATGCAATATCTAATGAAAACTCTAACACATTAGAAGACAAGTAGTTAACAAAACCAATATCATATGCTCGTTCGGATTCAATTAACTCACCTGAGAGTAACAATTGCTTTGCCATTCCTTCACCAACTCTTCTAATTAAAAATGTAGAAACAATAGCTGGTATGAATCCTATTTTTACTTCTGAATAGCCAAACTTTGCATTGTTTTCATCAGCAACAATTATATCACAAACAGAGGCTAATCCACAACCACCAGCAATAGCTGCTCCGTTCACGCTTGCAATAACGGGTTTTGGAAATTTGTAAATCATAAGAAATAATTCTGCAAGCTCCCTTGAATCCTTTTCGTTTTCTACTGACGAATAGTTTTTAATCTCATTCAGGTATTCAATATCTGCACCGGCGCAGAATGCTTTTCCTTCACCTGTAATAATTAAAACTTTTACTGAACTGTCTGACGCTGCTTCCTTAAGCTTTTCTTTTAATTGACTGACTAATTCAGGATGCAGTGCATTCCGTTTTTCGGGACGGTTGAGAGTTAGAATTCCTATTTCATTGATTATTCCATATTTGATCATAAATTCACCATTGAGTTATTCAAAGAAGCGAACAATTAAATAAATCTGCAAATAAGTGGACACGAAAGCGAGCAGAACACCTGCAATCACTTGAGCTAAATTATGAACCTTTAATTGAATCCTTGACCATCCCACCAAAAATACGATTATAGTAAAGATTAAAGATATCGGTCCGAATACATAAACTAATGCAGCTAGTGGACCAGCAGAACCCATTGCGTGTGCACTTATTTTCCAATGCTTATTAATTAAGATTGTAACTAACGTATTGGAAATATAACAAAACCAGAAAGCGATTGAAATAATGTTGATTTGAAAAATTATCAGTATGATCAGCCCAATTATATAAAACCCAACGGAGATCAAGAATGGTGTAGTCCTTTGCTCTTTCACAGAAGCATCCAGATCAACAATTTTTCCCCATCTCCGAAGAATTACAAATAGAATTATCTGTGCCGTAAATCCGAATAATAATGCATTGGATATTGTTACAACTTGCTTGATTGTTTCAGTTTCGAGTACTAAAGCAAAGAGTGTGAATATGATTATGGTAAACGATGGAGGGACAAAAAGTGTTGAGATGATTCTGGCGATTTTATTTTGGTTTATCTGCAAAACAAGGACTCGCTTGTGGTTAAATTTTCCTTGCTGTCATTGCGAATCCCGATTTATCGGGATGAAGCAATCTCACATTAAATATTATTGAATTTAGATTACTTCGTCGTCCCAATTTCTTCGGGACTCCTCGTAATGACATACGGTTGAAATTCCTCATCCTGCTGTTTAAGCGAGCCAAGATACTTTAGCAGCGCATCTTCTACAGGATTGTATTCAGTAAGTTTCATTAGTTCAGATCGTATTCTTGCTGCACCGTACATTCCCCTCTGATAACCAGCATAAAACTTTCTGTGCTCTAAAACTCCTCTTTTCTCACCTTTAACTTTTACTGCAAGTTTAAGATGTTTCAGACAAGTATTTATCCTCATCTCTTCATCAACAACTGTTGTAATAGTACCGGTTGAGAGAAGTTCTTTTGCTTCTTTAAAAATCCACGGATTACCAATTGCACCTCTTGCAATCATAATTCCATCGGCACCAGTTTCATCAAAGGCCTTTTTTACGTCGCGAGCAGTCAAAACATTTCCATTAAGAAAAACAGGAATCTTTACCATTTCTTTGACTTTCGGAATCCAGCTCCAGTCCGCATCCCCGCTGTGACCAACTTTCCTCGTTCTGCAGTGAACAGTTATAGCAACAGCCCCTGCATCTTCCATTCTTTTTGCAACTTCAAGAATCTGAATGCTGGTTTCATCCCAGCCCAATCTTGTTTTTACTGTTACTGGCAATGAAGTTGAATCCACAACTGCTTTTACTAATTCCTGCATATAAGGAGGATTTTTTAGCAGCCCGGAACCAGCACCACAACCGACAACTCCCTTAACCCAACATCCTGCATTGATGTCTATTAAATCCGGATTTTCTGCTTCTGCAATTTTAGCTGCACCGACCATTGATTTGATATTCGCACCGTAAATCTGGATTCCAACTGGTCGTTCTTCTTCAATAATTTTTAGTTTCTGATGAGTTTTTGCATTCGCACGTACCAATCCTTCAGAGTTTACAAATTCTGTGTAAACAATATCAGCACCCAATTCTCTGCAAACCAAACGGAAGGAAATATCTGTTACATCTTCCATTGGTGCAAGGAGGATTGCTTTGTTTAGTACTATGTTACCGATTTTGAACATTTATTAACTAATTTATCTATTTGCTGGGCAAAGATAGTTATTTATAGGAAAAACTTTGAGGTAAGAAAACTTCTAGTTTATCGAACTAATCTTCCTTGGTATATAAAACATCGTAAAAATAAAAACCACAAACATAAACGCAGCACCAGTTAAAAACGGAAAAGGATAACCAAGAAATTCAAACGCAAAACCTCCCCACAAAGGACCCATTACTCTTGCAAGTGCAGATAAAGATTGATTTACACCAAGTGTGACTCCCTGTTCGTGATCAGGTGTTACATCAGAAATTAAACTCAAAATCGTTGGCTGCAGCATTCCGGTACCAATGGAAAGAAAACCGGAAATAAGAGCTAGGCCAAGAAAACTTCCTCCATATGGAATTAGTCCGAGGCCGAGACTTATTATGAGAGAACTTATTTTGAGAATATTCTTCTTAGTCATCATTTTATCTATGTGTCCGATCAAACCACCCTGAACAATTGCTGAGACTAAACCTGTGATCCCAAATAAGTATCCATTCTGCAAATCAGTAAATCCGTAGACCTGGATTCCAAGAAGTGCAAAAGTTCCGTATATATTTGCGAATGAAAAAATTAAAATAAAAAAAAGTGTTATAAATATCGCTCGACTTGGTTCGTTAAATACTTTTTTAAGCGCTGCAAAATCAAACAGCTTTCTTCGTACAGTTTGCTCCGGAGAAATCACTTCTTCACGTTTAGTTAATGATTCAGGAAGGAATATCATTGTAACTACAAATGCAACAAGCGAAAATCCTCCCGCAACTAATCCGGTAACCATATAACCATACTCAGCAAGATAACCGCCGATGAGTGGTCCGAAAACAAAACCCAGTCCGAAAGCAGAACCAATCAATCCCATACCTTTTGAACGATTTTCTTTTGTAGTTACATCAGCGATGTATGCTTGTGCAACTGCAATACTGCTTCCACCAACACCGGCGACAATTCGTGAAACTAAGAGAATGATGTAGGAGCTAGTAAATGCAAAAATTAGATAGCCTAAAGCATTGATAAACAGGCAAATTACAATGACAGGTTTTCTTCCGTGCTTATCTGAATACTTTCCGAGAATAGGATTGAAAATGAACTGGACAAAAGAATAGATAGCAATTGAAATTCCGATTGCAGCTTCATCAACTCCCAATTTTTTAATTGCGAACGAAGGAAGAATTGGTATTAATATTCCAAAACCCAGGAGATCAATAAAGACTGTAAGGAAGATTAAGGATAGAGCTGATTTATTTTTCAAATTTTTGTCCCTGTGTTTTTATTCAGCATTCTAAATTGATGTCAGAATGAGGTAATTTTTTTGTTTAGCCAGAAAAACCAGTTATGATATGCAATTCGGACATCTCCATTTTCATCATACAAGCCCGTATCTTTCCAAACTTTTAAAAGATCGTCTGGTGAACCAATATCTTCCCAGAGTGCATCATAATCCCGAAGAACGAAATTCACCACAAACTTTAACTCGTTGTCTTCTGCTTCATTAAGCATAAGCGTAATATATTGATTCTGCTTTTGAGGAGAACCATTTAATATAATGCTGCCACCGTAAACAGTAATTGAGTCTGCTGCATAACCTGTTTCAGTAATTGCGATCGGTTTAGACAATTTTGAAAATATTTTGTCGAACATATCAGTCGGAATTGTATCACACACAAATCCAGTTAGATATGGATAAAGTGAAATCCCGCAGTAATCTGTATAATTCATCATATCATTAAGAACTTGCAACTGCTGCGAATGATTTGCATTTGTATATCCATCAACTAAATCCATTCCCGTGAAAGAAACGAGTATTGGGAATTGAGGATCTAGAGTTTTCAGTTGTTGATAAACGTATTTGTGTAATTCGAGATATTCATTCCATAAATCAGGTGCCTGAATCATTAAAAGATTTACTTCTATTCCAATAACGAAAAAATCAGGATTAAAATAATTCATTATCCTTTGACAATAGTTCAGATATGCTTGCTTTACATCTGGATGATTAAATGAAATTGTGTCCCAGGGTGCTGGCAAAGGTAAGTCACCAGTTTCAGCTTTGTAAGGAGCTAAACCGTTTCTAAGAAATTTTATTGGTGTAACCGATAGAAGAATTTTATGAGAGGCTGGTGTCCGTGAAAGCCTGTACTGCCAATCATTCATTATGTTGATGTGAAAATCTGTACCGCTTAATGCTTCCGGCCACGGAATACCATCATCGAAGTGATGTGAAATTAAATCTGCGTCTGTTGCAAGTTTATCATAGACATAATCAACAGCCTCATTTGAAATATCATATGGGAATGGAGTAAATCCCATATAAAAACTTCTTGTTGCCTGTGGAGGAGGTTCAACTATAGGATTTTCTTCCTTCGTGCAGCTTGAAATCAAAGGCATGATCAAACTAAGAACTATTAAAAAAAATTTTCTCTTCATTCCGACAATTTAATTTTATTGTTTGTTGAATATTTATTGATAATTTCTTTTGTATCTCTGAAAGCTTCTTTCATTAATATTTTATCCTGGGCCGTCAGATAATAATAAGTTGAATCATCTGAATTGTGAGACGGTAAAATAATATATTCTCTTCCCCTTTCCGTTTGACCTCTGAATACCCACGTTGGCAGATAACTGACTTCACTAATGTAAATGGAATCGCTCAAAATATTATTTGAAATTTCTATGTTGAGAATTACTCCAGCATCTGAATAACGCCATCTCTGATTTGAAACAAAATTTCCCATTGAATATGCAACAAATCCTGAATCGAGTTTTGTATCATTTGTTTTGAAGAAATCGACTGGCTGAATAACATGAGGATGACCACCAACAATTATATCAGCACCAAGCTCAATTATTTTTTGAACAACTTCTGTTTGATAATCATTTGGTTCTCTCAGATATTCTATCCCATAATGAAGATGAACCAGAACTATATCAACATCTTTCTCTCTTGCTTTAACGATGTCCTTCCGAATTACTTCTTCATCAATAAGATTAATTATAAAATCTTTTCCTTTAGGAATCGGAAGTCCATTTGTGTTTTCGCTGTAAGCAAGTATAGCGATCCTGATTGAATTGATTTCAAATATTCGAACTGAATCCCTGTCCTCCTGAGAAATAAAAGTTCCAATCTGATAAAGTCGATTTTCATTAATAACTTCAATAGTTCTTTTAACACCTTCCCATCCTTGATCAAGTGCATGGTTGTTTGCTGTGATGAGTAAATCAAAACCTGCATCTTTCAATGCATAAATGTAATCATCCGGTGCATTGAAATATGGATATCCGCTATAACCATTATTCTTTCCAGCTACTACAGTTTCAAGATTTCCAATAGTTAAATCCGGTTCAGATAGATATTGTTTTACCTCCTTGTAAATACCTGTAAAGTCAAAGCTGTCTGGATTAACTTTTGCATAATTAAACTGAGTTGAATGGCACATCAGGTCACCTGTAAAGCAAAGAGTTGCAGTAAGAACTGAATCCTGATTAATTTTATTCCGCTCTAATCCGGCAGGATTAAAAAAGAAATTCTGAAAAGTTACAACAATGCTGATAATAAATGTCACAAAAATATTTTTCATAATTATTAAGAAAGCTTCCTCTACAAAAAATAAGGCTGGATTGATTTCTCAACCCAGCCCTCACATTTAATCGGGAAGCCTTAGCTTAGCCTTTAGATGCTTTTCTTTGAGCTTTTACATCCTGCACGTCTTTACGTACGTCCTGGCAAAGTTTTCTAAGATCACTTAAGCCTTTTCTTACGCGAGTACCTGCAGCGGATTGACCTTTCTCATAAAATTTATGAAAATCGGTTTCCAATCCTTGTACGAATTGAACCAATTGATTGAATTTATCCATAGATTCCTCCATTTTTAGTGGTTGATATATTGTTAGTTAGAATTTTCAAGAATAATTTCCGCAATATCTTTTACTTTAACTTCATCAGTTTTTTCAAAATGCTTTACGCCGTCCGTCATCATCGTCATACAAAACGGACAAGCTGATGCAATTGTATCGGCTCCTGTTGCAAGAGCTTCTCTTGTTCTTTCTTCATTAATTCTTCCGCCTTCATCATCCTCAAGGAACATTCTTCCGCCTCCAGCTCCACAACAAAACCCTCTGTCTTTATTTCTTTTCATTTCTATGAGATTTATTCCTTCCAAAGCATCGAGACTTTTTCTTGGAGCATCGTAAACTTCATTATACCTACCGAGATAACAAGAATCGTGATAAGTAACGTCATATTTTCCATCTTGCTTCAAACTCAATTTACCAGATGAAATCATCTCATCAATTAATTCTGTATGATGAAAGACTTCAAAATGACCTCCAAATTGTTTGTATTCATTTTTTAATGAATGATAACAATGAGGACAAGCTGTAACAATTTTTTGAACTTTGTAGTGATTTAGAGTCTCAACGTTCTCCATCATAAACATTTGAGCTAAGTATTCATTACCAAGTCTTCTTGCTGTATCCCCGTTACATTTTTCCTGCGTTCCGAGAATCCTAAACTCAATGCCACCTTTCTGCATTAGCTTGGCAAACGATTGTGAAACTTTTTTGTATCTATCGTCATAAGAGCCGGCACAGCCAACCCAGAATAAATATTCGCAGTTGGAATCCTCAGCCATAGTTTTGATTCCAAGACCATCCGCCCAGTTTGCTCTGTCGGCAGGATTGAATGCCCAAGGAGAAAAATTTGTTTCAAGACTTTTGAAGACGTTATTCAATCCTGATGGAAATTGTGATTCAGTTAAAACTAAATTTCTTCTCATATCAACGATACTATCAATATGCTCGATCATTACTGGACATTCCTGAACGCAAGCCATACACGTAGTGCACTGCCAGAGAACTTTATCTGTAACATAATCGTGAACAAGAGTTTTCTGAAACTGTTCACCTTCAGTGATTCCATTCACAAGTAAAGGTGCTTTATCTTTTGTTCTTTGTCTTATGCTAACAATTATTTCTTTTGGTGAAAGTGATTTTCCGGCTGTATGAGCAGGACAAGCATCGGTACATCTTCCACATTCAGTGCAAGTATATCCATCAAGAATTTGTTTCCACGAAAGTTGTTCAATGTCTGAAGCTCCAAATGATGTTGCATTTTCATCTTCAAGATTCAAATGCTTGATTGTGTTTCTAACTGGATCAAGATTTGCAAAAAATGTATTTGGGATTGATGTGAAGACGTGCAAATGCTTTGAATATGGCAGCAGATTCATAAATCCGAAAATTGTAAGAATGTGAATCCACCAGTAAACTTCATATGCAGAATTAGCTCCGGCAGAAGGATTATCAAAGAAAATTGGCGATAGTGCAGCTGAAACAGGACGGACTTCATAACTATGTAAAACAAAATCATTCTTTGCAATTCCAGCCATATTCTGAAACATCATCGAAACGACAACTATCAAAATTAAAGTCAATATGATTGTTGCATCTAATGAAGCAGCTTTATCAACTTGCAATCTTGGAATTGAAAAAACATATCTTCTTAAAAGTGCTACGATAACTGCAATTATAACAAGTACTCCAAAAACATCTTGCACAACAGTAATCACAGAATAAATTGGTCCTAAAAAGGCAAGAGTAAACGGTGAATAAATTCCTTGAATGATGGCTTCGATAACTGCAAAAAGGAAAAGCATAAATCCCCAAAATATGAGAAAGTGAACTGTTCCTGCAGCAGGATCTCTCAGCAGTTTCGATTGACCAAATGCAATTTTAATTACATTGCCAATTCTTCTTCCAACATCACTAAATCTGTCATCTTTCTTCTTTGCAACTTTCATGTAGAGGAATAGATTTCTTAAGCTCCAAATAAGAAATCCAAAGGCAGAAAAAAAGACTACAATGAATATGATGTTTTTAATTGTCATTAAGAATTAATCAATTAAATAAAAAAAATATTATGGAAGTCGTGGCTGTTTTTTTGCGAATGCAAAATAAATCGTCGCTGCAGCGAACACTTTGACTACCATCCAAACTGTAAATATTGCTGCTCCAGTTTTAATCGCATCAATAAAGTTGTGAAGATAGGCTAGATACAAATATGATGTGCCAACTAAAATCACAACCAATTCGGCGACGAACATTGAAACAATTACACTTAAATATTTTTGATTCTTTTCGGTTAATAATCCTACCAAATAAGCAGCAACAGGAAATGCTAAAAGATATCCACCTGTCGGTCCTATTAATCTTGCAAATCCCATCGTTCCATCTGCAGTTTGGGCAAACACTGGTAATCCAATCACTCCAAGAAAAATATAGATCACCTGGCTGTAAGCACCATTTTTTGCACCGAGAAATGCACCAGCTAAAAGAACTATCATCGTTTGGAGTGTAAATGGAACAGGTTTTATTGGGAGTGATATCTGTGCTGAAATTGCAGTTAGAATAGAAAAAGATATAATCCAGAATAACTCTGATTCTTTTATTAAACTTAGTAAATGTGAAATAGTCAGCTTCTTTGTGGATGTTTTCATATGTCTCTCAATTTAAGTGTTTGTTAAAAAAGTCTAGTGATTTCTCTAATACAAAATCGAACTTTGCATTACTTCCCTCAAATGGATGATTAACACCAAATGTGTGCCCCGTCCCCTTAATTTTATGAAATTCAGTTTTCGCTTTATTTGACCAATTATAAATTTGTTCGCCCTCTTCTATTTTAACGGATAAATCCTGATCACCATGAATAATCATCAGAGGTTTATTCAATTTATTTGCTGCTTTTTCAAGGTTTAGCAAATCGTTTTTATTCTTTTCAATATCTTCGAGCAAAGAAACATTTAATCTCATCATTTGATTTGTTCTTGAATTCAAAACTTCAAACACGCCGTTTTTTCTCCACTCCTCGGCTTGTCTCTCAGTATATCTGTCAAAATTAGCAACTGAGGCCCAAAGAACAGTCGAAGCAATTTCTTTTCTTATTGAAGAAATTATAAGTGATTCACCACCACCTCTGCTGTGCCCAATTATTCCTATAAGATTATTACTTTTCCTCCCGAAGAAATTATTCAAATATGCATCAATTAATTCATTTAGCTCTTCAAGTTCAAGAGAAAATGTATTATTTGCGAATTTATCAAGTTCTGTGAACTCAGTTAAGCTATCTCCAACACCATTGTGTGAAAAATTAAATGTAAGAACAAAAAAACCTCTCTCAGCAAAATAATTTCCAGTGAAAGGCCAAAAGCCCCAATCTTTAAATCCTTTGAATCCGTGAACAAAAATAAGGCAAGATGCTGATTTTAAATTTTCGTAACCATATGATGTGATTCTTAGTTTTTCGCTTTTCTTTGTAATTAACACAAATTCTTTGTTCATTCGTGTCAAATATGCCGATTATCGTTAGAAAAGTCAATATTCGGCGAAAATATAATATTTTAACAAATAATTAACTTTTTGATGTATTTGAGGCGTTTTTTAACTTTCAGGTGAGTTACTAAAGATTATTCATCATTCCAAAACTATTGATATTATGAATTTTACCTTTTCTGAAGATTTGAAAATGATAAGAGAACTGGCTAAGGAGTTCACCGAACGTGAAATAAAACCCATTGCACAAAAGATTGATGAAGAAGAAAAAATACCGGAACAATTAATTAAAAAATTAGCTGAAGTTGGTTTTTTCGGGACTTCCTTTCCGGAAGAATACGGTGGTGGTGGATTTGGTAAAGTCGGTTATTGTGTTATGATGGAAGAAATAGCACGAGGATGTTCATCAACTGCGGCAATGGTTGGTGCTCATCAGTCAATTGGAACAAATGCCATTTACATTGGTGGATCAGAGGAATTGAAGAAAAAATATTTACCAAGACTTTGTTCCGGGGAAATGATTGCATCATTTGCACTAACTGAACCTGAAGCTGGCTCTGATACATTCAGTTTGAAAACTGAAGCAAAGAGAGTTAATGATAAATGGATTTTAAATGGATCAAAGATTTGGATTACGAATGCAGGCATAGCGCATGTATTTTCAGTTTTCGCCAGGACTGATAAAGGTATAACAGGATTTGCAGTAGAGGCAAATTCTCCAGGAATTACTATTGGGCCACCTGAGAAAAAGCTCGGAATAAAAGGAAGTACAACAAATTCGATCACATTTGAAAATGTTGAAGTCCCTTTAGAAAATATGATTGGTAGAGAAGGCCGTGGATTTATTATTGCAATGAAAACTCTTGATGGAGGCAGATTAACAATCGGTGCATGCTGTCTAGGTGCTTCAAGAGAATTGTTAGAGCTCTCAACAAATTATGCAAAACACCGGAAACAATTTGGAGAACCGATTTCCAAATTTCAAGCTGTGCAATTTATGCTTGCAGAAATGGCATCTAAAATTTATCCAATGGAAAGTATTGTTTACAGATGTGCTTATGATTACGATCAAGGCAAAGATGTTTCTGTTGATGCAGCAATAGTTAAGTTTTATGCATCCGAAGCTATGACTGAAGTAGCCGATAAAGCGTTGCAGGTTCATGGAGGGATGGGATTTTCCCGTGAACTTCCGATGGAAAGATATTATCGTGATGCCAGGATTTTAAGAATTTTTGAAGGCACAACGGAAATCCAGAAAATGATTATTGGAAGACATATAATTAAAGTAAATGGGAAAATTTAATCTATTATGAAACAAAAACTTTTAGTCATACCATCAATAGACATAAAGAACGGAAAATGCGTTCGAACAGTTCAGGGAATACCAGAACTGGATTGTTACGAATATGGAAATAATCCGGTTGAAATGGCAAAAATCTGGCGGGCTGAAAATGCAAAGATGATTCATGTAAAAGATTTTGATGGTGCCCACGAACAGTCAAGAAGAAATTATAAATTAATACAAGAAATCTGCTCATCTGTTGTTATTCCGGTAGAGTTTGCTGGCGGAATTCGGAGTCTTCAGGATGCTGACGATATGATAAAAACAGGCGTGATAAGACTTGCAATTAATACTATGGCTGTAGAAAATAAAAATGAATTTATTAAAGTCCTTGAAAAATATGGACCATCAAAAGTTGTAATCTCTCTTGATATTCTTGGGGAAGAACTGTTGATTCGTGGTAGAAGTAAAAAAACAGGAATTAATTTCAGAGCACTTTCGAAGGAAATGCTGGAGATTGGGGTGAACAGATTTATCGTTTGTGATATTTCAAGAAATGGAACGCAATTAGGTCCGAACCTTCAGTTATCCAAAGAAGTTGCTGAAATGACTGGAGCTAAAGTAACCCATGCTGGTGGTGTAAGAAATAAAGACGAATTACTGGATATTCAAAATCTGATACCAAATGGAGTTGATTCCGTTATTATTGGTCGAGCTCTTTATGAAAACAGATTCCCCTGCCAAAAGCTTTGGCGAGTTGCTGAATCGGGTATATTCAACTAAAATCATTTAATAATTCTTTTTTAGCTATACTGTTTTTGTTTTTAAATGATTAATTTTGAGTGTGATTGTATGAGTGATTGGTTAATTAACTGGTAATTTGCGTATTCAATATTTTTTATTATAAACTTTTTACCTGCAATGACTGAAGAAAATAAAAAGGCAATTCACAGCAGCTTCTGGGCAAATATTTTCCACACACCGACCGAATCCGATGAGCTCATCCATGTCCTGCAAGCAATTCCATTATTTAAATCTTTAACTAAAAAAGAAGTTAGTGGTCTGCTAGGCATTATTCATAACCGAATTTATATTGCCGGCGAATACATTTTTTATCAGGGAGATCCAGGAATCGGGTTATATATTATAAGGGATGGCGAAGTTTTGATTAGTCGTGAGAATGAGAAAAAAGATAAAATAACTTTGGCATTATTTCAGAAAGGTGATTTCTTTGGTGAGCTCGCGCTTATCGATAGCGAAAAAAGATCAGCATCTGCAATTGCCAACAGTGATACAAAACTTTCTGTTATATTCAAACCTGATCTGGATGAATTCATCGAAAAGTACCCGAAGAAAGGAATTAAAATTATTCAAGGAATTGCAGAGATTACTGCTGTTAGATTGAGAACTTTAAACGAAGATTATTTTAATCTTCGAACAGAAAAAAAATAATGGAGGTATCTTATGGAATCAAACATCCAAAAAATACTCGTTCCGATTGATTTTTCGGATTATTCAAGAAGTGCTCTCAAGTATGCAGTAAACTTTTGTAAAAATTACAAAGCCGATATGTTCCTCATATATGTTGTTGAACCGGTTATTTATCCACCGGACTTCAGCATGGGGCAAATTGCAATTCCATCTGTTAATTCTGAATGGGATGAAAGAGCCAGACAGGAACTCGATAAGCTGGCGAAGGAAGAAATTCCTTCTGGTGTTTCGGTTAAGACAATTATTAAAACTGGCAAACCATTTCTTGAAATAATTGAAACTGCCGGTGAACTCGATGTGGATTTGATAATTATCGCAACTCACGGACGTTCTGGTGTCGAGCATATTCTTTTTGGCAGCACTGCAGAGAAAGTTGTTAGAAAAGCTCCCTGCCCTGTTCTTACTTTAAGAGAACCTATCAAGGGATTTAATTATAAAGATAGTATGAAGAAAGTAGATAGTAAGAAGTAGAGAATTAATTTTTTCTATCCACTACAAAATCAACGAGGGCTTCAAGAGCAAGTTTACTTTGCGAATCTGGGAGTTTTTTGAGTGCATCTTTTGCAGCTTGTGAATAAGTTCTTGCCTTACCAACGGCATAGTCAATACCTTTGTTCTCTCTCACAAAATTAATAACTGTGTCAACATTAGGCTTTTCTTTTCCATTTTTGATGATTTTTCGGATCTCAGAAGCTTTTTCAGGTGAAACCTGGTTAAGAGAATAGATTAATGGCAATGTTATTTTCTTTTCTTTAATATCTCCACCAGCTCTCTTGCCGGTAATAGAAAGGCTTCCTTCATAATCAAGTATGTCATCACGTATCTGGAACGAAATTCCGAGATTAAGTCCAAATTCTTTCATTGAAGAAATGTATTCGGGATTTGTGGCTGCGCTCATTGCACCAATTGTGCAGCAAGTTTCAATAAGAGAAGCAGTTTTATCTGATATCACCCTGAAATAAGTTTCTTCATCGATGTCAAGCTTTCGGGTTTTCTGTATTTGTAATAGTTCTCCTTCTGACATTCGCTTTACTGTATTAGTTACAACTTCCAGAAAATCGTAATCTTTTCCTCCCATTGCAATTAGTAAACCTTTTGATAAAAGATAATCCCCCATCAATACAGCAATTTTATTTTTGAAGACTTTGTTAATTGACCAAAGACCTCTTCTTTTATCTGCATTATCTACAACATCATCATGAACAAGAGTTGCAGTATGAAGTAATTCTACCAACACTGCCCCACGATAACTTCGCTCATTTATTCCTCCTGAAACTTTTGCAGAAAGTAAGACGAGCAAAGGTCTGAGTTTCTTTCCCTTCTGTCTGATTATATAGCGTGTGACAAGATCAACAAGTCCTACCTTTGAACGAAGTGATTCCCTAAAGATTTGACTAAAGGAGTCTAATTCACTTTTAATTGGTTGAGTTATTTCGGAAAGCTGAGTCTTAAGCACTTTTCTTTGAAGATAATTTTGATATAAAAATACTTATTTCGTATAACAGAACCAACGGAACTGCAAGTATTATCTGTGAAACCGGGTCTGCACCTGGTGTTAAAAAAGCTGCAAGAACCAAAATGATTACAATTGCATGTCTTCTGTATTTCCGCATAAATCTGGGAGTTAATATTCCAAGTTTCGAAAGAAAAAAAGAAACCATTGGTAATTCGAATATCAGGCCTGCTGCAAGCATAACACTTATTATTATCGACATATATTCATCAATTGCAAATTCGTTTGATATTTCTGCCGTTCCAAATTTTGCAGCAAAACTCATTGTTAATGGCAGCATAACAAAATATGCAAATGCAATTCCAGCTAGAAAACAAATAGTTGAAAATAACACGATCCATAAAATATAGCTTCGCTCCTTCTTCTTTAATGCGGGTGAAATAAACTGCCATAACTGATAGAATATATTCGGAAGACTAGCAACAATTCCTACGGTGATAGCAACCTGCATATAGAGAAAAAGTTGGCCAAAAGGTCTGAGGTTTTGCAGTGAGGCTTTTGCATCCCTTGCAGGTTTAAGTAAAACAATTTCTATTAATGGATCTATGAATATCCATGCAACGACTGTAAAAATTATAACACCAATTAAAGCGTAAATAATTCGCCAGCGAAGTTCTTCGATGTGATCGAGGAAAGACATTTCAACATCACTGTCTTTCGGTGATTCAACGTTATTAAGAAGCATCTCTTCTTTACTCAAGATTAGTATCTCAACCTTTAAATTATATCTTTATAAAGTGGAAATCCGGAACATAAATCTTTAACTTCATTTACTAGTCCATCAAGGATAGATTCATTCTCAGCATTTTCAATTGCTTTATTGATAATTTCAGCAATTCTCTTCATTTCATTTTCTTTCATTCCACGCGTAGTTACCGCAGGAGTTCCGATCCTTATTCCGCTCGTTACAAAAGGACTTTTAGTATCGAAAGGAACCATATTTTTATTTACAGTTATACCTGCTCTCTCGAGTGCATTTTCAGCTTTCTTACCCGAAATATTTTTATTCGAAAGATCAATAAGCATCAAATGGTTATCTGTTCCACCTGATACAACATCAAATCCAAATTTCATTAATTGGTCTGCAAGAGTCGCTGCATTTTTAATAATCTGTTGAGCGTAAACTTTAAAATTGTCATTTAAAACTTCTGCAAATGCAACAGCCTTAGCCATGATTATATGCATCAAAGGACCTCCTTGTATGCCAGGCATTACTGAGCTATCATAAAGTTCCGACATCAATTTAAGTCTATCACCTTTGGGAGTTTTCAAACTGAAAGAATTTTCTTTGTCTTTACCCATTAAAATGATTCCACCTCTTGGACCACGAAGTGTTTTATGAGTCGTCGATGTAACTACATCACAATACGGAAGTGGGTTATCAAGCAAACCTTTTGCGATCAGTCCAGCAGGATGAGCCATATCGCACATCAGAAACGCTCCTGCTGCATCAGCAATTTCCTTCAATTTTTTATAATCCCATTCACGAGAATACGCACTTGCACCGGCAATAATAACTTTTGGTTTTTCTTTTTTGGCAAGGTCTTCGATAATATTGTAATCAAGCAGTCTGGTATTTTTATTTAATTCGTACCCAACGGCATTATAAAGCTTGCCTGAAAAATTAACAG
>Ga0208980_10000641_pt1 | contig 20113 bp, 21 predicted proteins | sample WetSurMetagenome_3_FD_187993 | JGI IMG/M metagenome (GOLD analysis project Ga0208980, IMG submission 187993) | Wetland microbial communities from Twitchell Island in the Sacramento Delta, sample from surface sediment Aug2011 Site A1 Bulk (version 2) | ecosystem: Environmental > Aquatic > Marine... | reverse complement strand
CTAATCTCAGCAGATTCCAGTATTTCATCCAGTCTCTCGGAACTTCCTGCTTTAAGCATTTTAAGAATTCCAAGCGCCTTAATGAATTCCGATAGATTTATCTGGGGTCTCATTGCCACATTTATTGCCTTCATTTTCTGCTCGATCTTTGCCGTCCCTGCCATTTCCAGAAAACCATTTATTTTAATAGGGTCAACACTGGTCTTCTTCATAAAGTCAACTACCTCATTAACCATCTCCATCTTCTCTCTTAATCTGTCTAACCTAACCTTCATTGCTGTTCCCAGATCAAACCCCTTCTCTGTTAATCTTTCGTCAGCGTTGTCCTGTCTTAATAAGATCCTGTATTCTGCCCTTGAGGTAAACATTCTGTAAGGTTCATCTACGCCCTTTGTAACCAGATCGTCTATCAATACACCTATATATGCCTCCTCCCTTCCCGGAATAAATTGCTCCTTATTTCCTAACTTCAGTACAGCATTTATTCCAGCCATTAACCCCTGGGCTGCTGCTTCCTCATAACCAGTTGTTCCATTTATTTGTCCTGCAAAGTAAAGACCTTCAATTTTCTTTGTTTCAAGAGTATGTTTTAATTGAGTTGGTTGAAAAAAATCATATTCAATAGCGTAACCCGGCCTGTAAATATCAACATTCTCCAACCCCTGAACTTTTCTTAATGCTTTAAGTTGAATCTCAAGAGGCAAACTACTTGAAAAACCATTTACATAATATTCGTTTGTATCCCAGCCTTCAGGTTCGATAAAAAGCTGATGGCTGCTTTTATCCTTAAATGTTACAATTTTATCTTCAATACTAGGACAGTACCTTGGACCTCTACCTTTTATTCTTCCTGTAAAGAGCGGGCTGAACTCAAGTCCTTTCCGCACCTCTTCATGGACATTTTCATTTGTATGAACTATAAAACAACTTTTTTCGTTTTTAATATCAATCCGGTTATTCAGGTAGGAAAAACACCGTCCCTCTCCTTCTCCTTTTTGTTCCGTCATCTTTGAAAAATCAATAGTCCTTCCGTCAAGTCTTGCACTTGTTCCTGTTTTCATTCTCTCAACATTGAATCCTATCGAACCTAATTGTTCACTAAGCCCCGAAGAGTCCTGATCCCCCGACCTTCCTCCCTTATGCTTTCTGAATCCCACATGCATTAACCCGTTAAGAAATGTCCCATTTGTAAGAATAACAGCATTACCTATGAATTTTGTCCCAAATGCTGTTTCAACTCCTTTAACTCTATTTCCTTCTACAATCAGTCCGACAGCCTGTTCCTGCCATATCCTCAAATTATCTGTATTTTCAAGTACCTTCCGCCATTCTCTTGTAAACATTTGTCTGTCGCATTGTGCCCTGGGGCTCCACATTGCAGGGCCTTTCGATCTGTTAAGCATTCTGAACTGGATCATACTTTTATCTGTAATCACCCCACTCATTCCGCCAATTGCATCAATTTCTCTAATAATCTGTCCTTTTGCTATTCCACCCATTGCCGGATTACACGACATTTGTGCAAGCTTCGTCATATCCATGGTTATTAGAACCGTTTTTGCACCCATTGTTGCAGCAATGTGTGCAGCCTCACAGCCCGCGTGACCTCCTCCAACAACGACTATATCATAATTGAATTCCATTTTAGACCTCCTTAAACCTGTCAATCCAATAATCTTCCAGTTTTCTCATTCTTTCCTTTTCTAATCTTGTATTATCATCATAACCGCAAAGATGTAAAGTACCATGAACCATTACTCTTAACATTTCATTTCTATAACTAACTTTATAGTTTTTAGCATTTAGCTTAACAGTTTCTACACTGACGTAAATTTCTCCTTCAATAATCTTACTATCTCCCAATCCGAAACTAATAACATCTGTAAAGTAATTATGGTTCAGAAATCTTCTATTCATGTCGAGTAGGGTTCTGTCATTTGTCAGAATAAAATTAAGGTCACCCGAAATCTTACCCTCTTCCGAAATGACCTTTTCAATTAATTTTCTGATCCTGTACCAGCCTTTTAGCCGGTAATCTACGCCATCATAAAATATCCTAATATTCAAGTCCTTATATCTTTGAATTTCATAGTTACCTTATTTCCCTTTTCCGTAAATTCAATCTTGTCAGCCAGTTTCGACATTAAAAAAACGCCCCGACCGCTTATTGCTTCAATATTTTCAGGTTTCGTAGGATCAGGAATTTCAGATGGTTTAAATCCGGGTCCCTCATCTTCTACAGAAATAGTAAGTTCGTCATTATAATTTCTTATCTCCACCTTTACATATTTATTACTATCTGATTTGTTACCGTGTAAAATCGCATTATTTACAGCCTCCATCGCACATACCATAATTTTTCCATAATTGTCCTGTGCTATTCCAAGTTCTGATGAGATGTTATCAAGCTCCTTCTCAACTATCCTCAGGCTTTCAATTTCAGACTTTATCTTAAAGTTTTTTTGCATTCGTACACTTTTGCAAGTCTTATACTAACTAAAAACTTATTTGTTACAAAAATCGCTATTTTTTCGTTATCCATTGCTCAGGATCTACTTTAACAGGTTCCGATTTCCCTGTATCCAAAAAAATCATAAATTTCAGAATAGATTTGTTCCCATTATCTGATTCGCTATATATTTCACCTAATGTATCCTTAATATCAACCATATCTCCCTGCTTTACTCTAATATTTATCAGATTCTGATAAACAGTAAAATATTTTCCATGCCTTAGGATAATACTTGTATTTGCTCCCTGGATTGCAAATATTTTAGAAATCTGTCCCTTGAAAACCGCCCTGACCATTGTTTTACCGTAACATGTAATTTCAATTCCAATATTATTCTCACTAACATAATTAAGTATCGGGTGCTTTTGCGGACCAAATTTTGAAGTTACAATCCCCTTTTCAACTGGCCATGGCAGCCTTCCCTTGTTTTCCTCAAAATTTTCTCCAATAAGCTTCATTTCTGGCGTAATACCAGTATTGACGCTTCTTTTTCTCTCCTCCTCTATAATTCTTGCTATCTCTGCTTCTATTTTCTGGGCAATCCTTTTCTTTTCCTCTAGTTCAATTTTAAGTTGCTTTTCTTTACTCCCAAGAGTATTTACCATTTTCTTCTTTTTTTCCTGCTCCTCCTGCAACAGGATCTTTTGTCTTTCCTCATTTGACTTCAATTGTGAAACATTATCAAGGTCTATTTCCATTTTGTCCTTCACAATTGAAATCTCCTTCTTAAGTCCTGCAATTGTTTCAGCCTCATTTCTTCTGAATTGTGCTACCTGTTGAAGATACCTCACTCTTTTATACCCCTGGTTAAAATCCTTTGCAGATAGTACATAGGCCAATACTGGATAACCTTTGCTTGATTTATATGAATTTATAATAGTTAATGCATATTCTGTTTTTAGAGTTTCAAGGTCTTTTTCCATCAAACTTACCGCCAGTTCATTAATTTCGATTCTCTCAGTCAACAATTCAACTTCCTGACGCATTCCGTTTATAACACTTTCTCTCAGAGTAAGTTTATTCCCGATAATCCTGATATCATTTATTCCTGAACTTTTTTGCCTGGCGGTCTCTTTTATCAAATTATCTACAAATGCAATTTCTTCTAGCGTTTTCTTGCGGCTGGCTTCAAGCTCACTTCGTGATTGAGCTGAAACAGAAAGTGCAGATAAAATATATAACAGAATGACAATATATTTTATCATAATAGAGGTATAATTTCATAACCCGATCCTGGAATAAATTCAATTTCACCTATCCAGGGTGAAGTATATTTATCCAGTGAAAGAGTGATTTTAATTTTCCTTCTGAAATCGTTTATTTCAACTTTTTTAGGCAGTCCGATACGATCATCTCTTGTCTTTCGGTAATCAATAGTAACGAACTCATCAGGTACACCCGTTGTAAGCATTACCGATTTCACTTTCTCTCTATTGCAATCAATAGTCGACTTTACCATTAATCCATTAAAATATTCACTTAATTTAACTTCATTATCAATACACACTTCGTCGGGCTGTAATTTTGGATCCAATATAAAAATATCACCCAGACTAACTTTTAGCAGAGCTAAAGGCAAACCTATAATCCTTTCGAAATCATTCGTATTCCCGTAAAGAACAGCCTTATTTATCCTGTCATTTACAAGAACAGTATCTTCAGTCAGATATACTCTGAAAGCTTCAATACCTGTCTTGCTTCGTATACTAATCAGATATTTTGCCGGAGGTGAAAATTTCATTGTAAAATAAAGGCTTATCCTTCCATTATCGTCAGTACTCAGGATCCTTCCCTTATGAATAAAAAAGCCACCATCCGTTATGTTACGTTGCGCCGTTTGATCAACGACCTGCCGGGCGCTTTTCTCCCTTGTTATTACTGAATCCGAACTTAATTTACCCGATCCTGCACAACCGGATAAAACTAAAATGAAAGCTGCTGATATAATTAACGTTTTGAACAACTTTCAATCTCCTTTATCAGATATTGTCTCTTATTATCTACATATATTGCTCTATTCCAATATATTATAGCGGTATCACACCTCTTCAGACCTTTCATAATAAAGCCATAGTGTTCAAACCAGTCTGCGTCATCTTCCCCTTCTTTCATTATTTCCTCCATAACCTTTGAAGCTTCCTTAAACTTTCCCCTTTTGTATAATACCCAGGCATAGGTATCCAAAAATGTCTTATTGTCCTTCTCTTGATCAATTACAATTTTTATCATTTTTTCTGCTTCCTCAAGATTTTCATTCCGTTCTGCAAGAAAATATGAATAATTATTTAATATCGTCAGGTCTGATGGATTTAGCTTCAAAGCCTCCCTGAAAGTTGAAAAACTTTTTGAATAATCTTTCTTCCTATAGTAAATATCTGCTTCGATTGACAAAGCCTGAATTAAAAGTTCATTCTGATCTCCGGCCAGAATTTTTGCCTTTCTTATCTCTTCAAGTGCAATATCATATTTACCTAATTCATTTGCAGCACTGGCGTAAAGAATTTTTGCAATATATGATCTGTTAAACTTTGTTGCACATTCACTCCCTTTAATAAATAACTTCTCATAATCTCCCGTCTCAGAATATAAAAGTAAAAGCTTCTCCCATGCATAATAATTTTCCGGACTTTCAGTTATCAGCTCTTCAAGCCTGCTTATTGAAATATTTTTTTTACCAATTTTGATATAATATTCAGGTCTTAAAAGATTTACAATAGGATCGCCCTTGTATGTAGCTTCCATAATTCTTAAGACCAGTTCAAATTCATTTCCCCTGCTACTCATTAAAGAGTCGTTTTCGATGCATTTCGCCATTAGCGAAATCTTTTCTTCTTTCTGAATTTTCTCATTCAGAATAATAGTATTCAGAACTGTAAAAAGTTCATTAAAGTTCTTTGTCTCCAGCAAAAAATCCCCAATTGAAAGAAGTGTCTGGGGATCTGATGCATCTATATCTACAAGCTTATTATATACATCAAGGGCCTTTTCATTTTCTCCCTGGCTTCTGTATATTTCAGCAAGAATGCCATTATATAACATCTCATTCGGTGATTCCTTAATAAGAATATTTATCTTCTCTTCAGCAGCCTTAAAATTTCCTTCGTTAATCAGGTTTTTAATCTGTGCCATTGCAATATTTTCGTTTAACCCGTATTTTGATTCCAGGTAACTATAAGTCTCTGCCGCTTTTTTACTATCGCCCTTTTCAGAATAAATACTTCCTAACGTTAGCTTAATCTCATCTCTATCAGGAAAATATTTAACAATTCTTTCATAATAAATAAGTGCGCTGTCGAGGTTCTTTTCCTGGTAATAAATACTAGCTAGTAAAGAGAGATACCATATATTTCTTTCGTCATTTTCAAACGCCTTGAGAGCAAATTTCTTCCCGGTTGAAATATCACCATGAGATAGCATAATCTGGGCTATCTGGAAATAAGCAGCATCAGATTTGGGATTCATTTCAATACATTTTTCAAATAAACTGACTGCATCACCAGAATTTCCCAATAATTTTTGCTTTATAGCTTCGGTATAAATAAAATCATAGGTAGCTGTATCATATTTGCCGTTAAGTTCGGGCTTTAACTTAAATCCCATTGAATGTTTCGAGCATCCCGACAGTACGGTAAGCACTGCGATAACTAAAATTAACCATTTACTGTTCCTCATTTCTTTCCAGTATGACCAAATCCTCCTGTTCCCCGTTTTGTTTCATCCAGCTCCTCAACCTCTGACCAGGAAACTGTCTCATGCCTGCATATTATCATCTGGCATATCCTTTCTCCATCCTCAACAACAAAATCTTCGTTTGAAAGGTTTATCATAATTATGCATACCTCACCACGATAATCGGCATCAATTGTGCCCGGAGAATTAAGTATTGTAATTCCTCTTTTAATAGCCAGCCCGCTTCTTGGCCGTATCTGTGCCTCATATCCCACAGGCAGCTCTAAAAACAGACCTGTTGGAACCAGTATTCTCTCGAGCGGTTTAATAGTTATACTTGATTCAATATTAGCCCGCAGGTCCATTCCGGCTGATCTTTCAGTAGTATATTGTGGCAATGGATGCTTTGACTTATTTATTATTTTAACTCTCATCAATATCTTTTTTCAAAAAAACATTAAATAGCTTATCGCGGTATTGAGCAAAGCTCACGAATAATAACATGAATACCGTATTAACTCCCATCCTTAACCAAATATTGCCATAACTGAATTTAAGATCGAATATAACAAGTGAAATCGTAATAATAAAATAAGGCACCAACCTGGCCATGTTATAATCAATTATGTAATGCTTCCTCGCAAATAAGAATGATAAAATAATCATCGAGCCGTATGAAGCAACATGTGCCCATGCAGATGCCATGTAACCGTATTCAGGTATAAATAAGAGATTAATAACGACAGTAATTAAAGCACCAGCTAATGTTATATAAGCTCCATACCTTGTAAGATCATTTAGTTTATACCAGATGCTGTGGTTAATATAAATTCCATACAGCAGGTAAGCCATGCTTATTATCGGTACTACAATAAGTGAATCACGATATGACTTTCCCAGGAGAAACTGTATACCAGGAAGATACAAATTAATTAAAAGGTATACGATCAGTAAAATAATAACAAAGTATTTCATCACATCGCTGTATGTCTCCTTGGCGTCTGAATGTTTTGACCTTTCGAAAAAAAATGGTTCAGCAGCGAATCTGAACATTTGAATAAAAAGTGCCATAAGAACGGCGACCTTGTACCCCGCACCATATTCTCCTACTGTTGCAAGTCCGTTTTCCTCACCCGAAACTCGTCTCAGAATTACCTTATCAAGAGCATCATTTATTGATCCGCTCAGGCCTGCAATCAACAATGGAAAAGAATACCTCAACATTCTGTTCCACAATTCTCTGTCGAATATAAATCTGATCCTTGCAATAAATGGTATCAGCATAACAAGTGTAACGATGCTTCCTGCAAGATTTGCTATAAATACATAGCCAACACCATATCCCGGATCATAGATCCTTCTGAACCATCCATGGTTATTTTCATATAAAGAAGGGGCAATTTTAAGCAGAAAAATAACTATAGCAATTGTCACAAATACATTCGTAACCTTTATAAAACTGAACATTATTGGCCTGTTCTCCCTTCTCAGCCTGGCAAAAGGTATTGCTGAAAATGAGTCTATTGCCAGAATTAATGCAAACATTTTTATGTAATCCGGATTATTGCTGTAATTCATAAATGAAGCAACGGGACCTATAAATATAAACACGAGGATAACAAATAATAATGATGTCATGAAAAGACTTATAAGGGCAGTACTGTAAACCTTTTCGTATTCCTCTTTCTTCTGTGAAAACCTGAAAAAGCCCGTTTCCATTCCGTATGTAAGAACAATCTGAAGTAATACCATCCATGCATATAGTTCAGTAACAACTCCATATTGTTCTTTTTCAAAAACTCTTGTATACAAAGGAGTCAGAATTGCATAGTTAAGGAATCTGGGGACGATTGTTCCCAGTCCATAAACAGCAGTCTGGCCGGCCAGCTTCCTTACCTCTTTCATAAACGGAGCCCGAAATTTTAAAATATCGGCCAAAGTTAAATATCTTTGCAATCAGATTTTCTGAACGTTATTAACTAATTATATTTTTCATGAACATATATAGATTATTCCTTGCAATAGCTGTATTGCCTCTTCTCTTAATATCATGCACCGGTTCCAGTAGTAATGAAAACACCCTTATTTCGGTAAAAACAACCCTTGGTGATTTCAAAATAAAACTATATGATGAAACACCTTTGCATCGTGATAATTTCATCCATCTTGTCAATAACGCGTATTATGAAGGCATATCCTTTCATAGGATAATAAAGGGATTCATGGTCCAGACCGGAGACTATTCGACCAGAAAAGATTCAAATCCCCTTAAAACTGATTCAATTTCGAATCAGACTATTCCATCCGAATTTGTACCAGGGTTATATCACAAAAGGGGAGCTGTAGCAGCAGCACGACAGGACAATAGCATAAATCCTGAAATGAGATCCTCAGCAACACAGTTTTACATTGTACAGGGCTCAAAAATGAATGAATATGAGTTTTCTCTTCAGGAGCAACAGCGGGATAACAACATAAGGCAGGCAGAGTTTATAAAAATATTCTTGCGCATGGCAGACAGTTGTAAAAAAGCCGGATTATCACTTAGCCAGGGGGAAATTCAGGAAAACGCAATTCTTCGCATGGATGCCATGCCTGATAAGGCTACTGCATTTAAAACTTCAGAAACAGAACGAAATACATATCTGACCTCTGGTGGTGTGCCCCCGCTTGATGGTACTTACACCGTATTCGGTGAGATAGTTGAAGGAATGGAGATCATCGACAGGATAGCATCAGTTAATACAACACCTGAAGATTCGCCTGTAGAAGATATTCGCATTATTAAAATGAAGATTGTAAAAAAATAAGTTTCAATCATAAAATGATGCTCGATAGGATAGAAAAATTACAGCAGGAAATTGAATTGGTTACCGCAGCCAACAATGAGGAACTCGAAGGTTTCAGGCTAAAATTTCTTAGTAAAAAAGGGCTCATTCCCGACCTCTTCGATGAATTCAGGAATGTATCCCCTGAACTCAAGAAAGAGACTGGTATGAAGTTAAACCTACTTAAAAATGCGGCGCAGGAAAAGTATAATTCGTTGAAACAGAATATTGAATCGGCCGCAGATACATCGAAGAATAATGATCTTACACGTCCGGCTTTTCCTTATAGCCTTGGTTCAAGGCATCCTATATCAATCGTCAGGAATGAGATCATTTCTATTTTCAGTCGAATCGGTTTCATTGTTTCTGAAGGACCGGAAATAGAGGATGACGATCATGTCTTCACCAGGTTGAATTTTGCTCCGGAACATCCGGCACGTGACATGCAGGATACTTTTTATATATCGCGCATATCAACGGAAGATTCAAATCCTGACGATATTCTGTTAAGGACGCATACTTCTTCTGTACAGGTTCGTGTAATGCAGGGTCAGCAGCCTCCTATCAGAACTATATCTCCAGGAAGGGTATTCCGGAATGAGGCTATTTCTGCAAGGGCTCACTGTATTTTTCACCAGGTTGAAGGATTATATATTGATGAAAATGTATCGTTTGCCGACCTTAAACAGACTTTGCTCTATTTTGCCCGTGAAATGTTCGGCAAAGAGACAGAGATTCGTCTTCGTCCTTCATATTTTCCCTTTACTGAACCATCGGCTGAAATGGATGTAAGCTGCAGGCTCTGCGGAGGTAAAGGATGCAATGTATGTAAGTATACCGGCTGGCTCGAGGTTCTGGGTTGCGGTATGGTTCATCCTAATGTTCTGGAGGCATGCGATATAGACAGTAATAAATATACCGGTTTTGCTTTCGGAATGGGAATTGAACGTATTGCGATGCTAAAATACCAGGTCAATGATCTCAGGCTCTATTTTGAAAATGATCTGAGGTTTCTCGATCAGTTTAAGACGTCTCTTTGATTATAAGTTCGTGGGTGATCTTCATCGCCAAACGGTAACTGTAGCTAACACCGCAATACTTTTCCTGTGACAGATCAATTGCTTTGTTAACCTTATCAGCAGGTATATTTTTTCCTTTTATTGAATAAATTATATGCATGTGGTCGAAATGCATCGGGTGCTCCTCAGTTATATTACCTTCTACTTTAACAGAGAAATCCTCAAACTCAACGTGCATCTTTTTCAGGATTGAGACTACATCCATTCCGGTACATCCTGCAAGGGCCACAAGCATAAGGCTTTTTGGCCGTGGCCCAAGATTGTTCCCGCCAGATCCGGGAGCTGCATCAATAATCAGTTCATGTCCGTTTATACTGGCTGTAAAAGACATATTTTCCCGATGTTGTACCGTAGCCCTATCTTTCATGTTTTTTGCAAGGTTTTTCTATTATTCTACCAAAAGTAAACAATTATATCAAAGCGAATTGCAATCTTTGCATTGTTATTGAAATTATGTTATGAAACAGCAGGATAATTACGTCCCCTTTTGTGAGAAATGTGCACTGGAAAACAACTCAATTTTCAAGTATCTGAACGGTGACGAGTCGGAGCAGTTAAATTTTGACAAGGATTTCAGACATTATAAAAGGGGAGATGTATTATATAAAGAAGGTAATCGCATTAGCGGGTTTTACTGCATAAATAGTGGCATAATCAAGGTATTTAAGACAGGTTTGGATGGCAAGGAACAGATAATCAGATTTGCCAGGCCTGGTGAAATAATAGCCTACCGAAGCGTCCTGAGCAGTGAACCTGCGTGTACAACTTCTAAAGTAATTGAAGATTGCCAGGTATGTTTCATTCCTTCAGAAGTACTAATTTCCCTTATCAAGAAGAATTCAACATTCGCACTGGAATTAATGAAGCTCACATGCCATGAGCTTGGTGAAGCAAACTCCTATATAACCGATATAGCGCAAAAAACAGTCAGGGAGAGACTTGCCGAGGTACTTTTAAAACTTGTTGATGAATTTGGTCTCGACGATCAAAAGTACCTTAAAATATCACTCACAAGAGAGGAGCTGGCAAATATAGTCGGCACTGCAACGGAATCTGTAATAAGGCTTTTATCGGAATTCAAAAGTGATAAATTCGTGGAGCTTAACGGAAGAAAGATAAGGATTATGAATGTGAAGGGGCTGGAGAAGATCAGCAACGTGTTCATGTAAAAAAGGGGTATTTCTTTTCGCAGTTTTTCAAAACAATCTTCCCATCTGGTCCGTTCCGGTCGATCTGCCAAGATGCTTATATGCATGTTCTGTAGCCTCCCGTCCTCTGGGTGTTCGTTTCAGATACCCTTCCTTTATCAGGAATGGTTCATAAACCTCTTCGATGGTACCACTCTCTTCTCCAATGGCCGTTGCAATAGTATTAAGTCCAACCGGACCTCCACTGAATTTATCAATAATTACAAGAAGGATACGGTTATCCATTTCATCCAGACCGTGGTCATCAATATTAAGAGCCTTAAGCCCGTATTTTGTTATCTGAAGGTCAATCTTTCCGCTGCCTTTCACCTGAGCAAAATCCCTGATTCTTCTTAACAGGGCATTTGCTATTCTTGGCGTACCCCTGCTTCTTGAAGCAATTTCAACTGCAGCATTTTCATCGATAATGATTTTAAGAATACTCGCAGACCTTTTTACTATCCCTGTAAGTATTTCGTTATCATAATATTCAAGGTGGAATTTTATGCCAAACCTTGCCCGTAGCGGACTTGTGAGAAGGCCCGATCTTGTTGTTGCTCCGATAAGCGTGAAACTGTTCAAAGTAAGCTGAACAGAACGGGCGGAGGGACCTTTATCGATCATGATATCAATTTGAAAGTCCTCCATGGCGGCGTATAGATATTCCTCAACAACAGGACTCAGTCTGTGTATCTCATCTATAAATAATACATCTCCTTCCTGGAGATTTGTAAGAAGGCCTGCAAGATCACCCGGTTTATCGAGAACAGGACCTGATGTGACCTTAAGACCCACGTTCAGCTCGTTTGATATTATTGTTGCAAGTGTTGTTTTCCCAAGTCCTGGAGGTCCGTGAAGAAGCACATGGTCGAGCGCTTCGCCTCTTTGTTTTGCTGCAGTTACAAAAACATGAAGATTATCGATGACCTGCTTTTGTCCCTTGAAATCGGAGAATGACAGGGGCCGGAGCTGCCTTTCAAACTCTTTATCTGTTGTTGAAAGGACCTCCTTCCTGATGTTGAAATTATCGTCCATACAGCAAAGTAACTATTTTATAAGCTTCACATCACTTTCCGGAAGCTTGATTTTAACACCATTTATACTGATTTCAACATCATTTTTGTAAGTGATGGTAAGAATAAGAGTACCGTCCTCGTCAAATTTTTTCCACGTCTTGTCTTTTAAGCCAGATTGATAATATCTGTCTTCCTTTACCCTTCCGTTTTCGTGGTAATAAATATGTTCTCCGTCGGCTGTTCCCTGTACGAAATTGCCCTTGAATCTCAGCTGACCGTCGGAATAGTATGATTTCCAGACGCCATCGCGCAAACCAATTATGAATTTTCCCTCTTCAATATTATTTCCTGATTTGAATTTCCATTCCCCGTTTCTTTCACCGTCGGAATATTGACCCTGGGCAATTATATCGCCACTTCGTGAATATTCCGTATATGTTCCATCGCGCTGGCCCTGAAAGTACTCTTCTTCTCTTAACAACGAACCGTTCTCAAAATACCATTTCCATATTCCATCGGGCCTGTCGTTATTAAAGTTGCCTGTTTGTTCAACTTTTTCATCCTGATTATAGAATTTCCATAATCCTGTCTTTCTGTTGGCTGTATACTGGCCCTCTGCCTGGGTCTTGCCATTTGAAAAGAAATCCTTCCATTTCCCATTCCTGTTCCCGGCTTCATCCACAATCCCTTCAGATATAAGCAGACCGTTGTCGTTATATACTTTAGATCCTGTAACTTTTCCGTCGGGTCCGAATTCCCTGTGAATACCAACAGGTACGCCGTTTCTGTAAGGTCCGCTGTATGTCAGTTTCCCGCTCTGATCATATTTATTTACTACTTCAATATCGGGCTGGTCTTCAACATTTGATTTCACAATAGCTCCGTTTTCATATAGCATTGTTAGTGTAAGAACTCCTTTGCTGTCATATTCCTTATAATATCCATGAAGCATATCATCCTTATATGAACGTTCTGTTTTAACTACTCCTCCAGGATAGAAATCTTTCCACACACCCTGCTTAAGCTTGTTATTATCGATCCGGTTTATTTTTTCCCGGCTTACAAGAAAATCATTGCTGTATTCCATCAGTGTAATTACAACGCCATTCTGGTCATATTCTTTTGAAAGACCCTCTTTTTTTCCATTGTTGTAAACCAGTGTCTGCATTATCTTTTTACCAGGGTAATAAAAGTATGCCGTTCCTTCTTTCCTATCGCCTGCAAAGAGTTCTCTCGACCAGATATAAAGTCCCTCTGCCGGATCCTTTTTGTACTTATAATAGTAGCCATTCTTTTTCCCGTACAGGTAATTTATTTTTTCTATTGTATCACCAGTCTGGTCAAAGAATACCCAGATACTGTCGAGAAGAAAATTTGTGCGTTTTCCTTCCGACTTCTTTATCCCTGTTACATAATAGCTTTTCCAGAAACCGTCTGGTTTTCCGTTTCTTATAAATCCTTCACTTGAAACTGATCCGTTTGGATATTTGAATATCTGGTATCCGTCAGGCAATTTGTCAGCTGATTGGCCATGGGAAAAGGATCCTGTCATAGTGACAAAAAATAACAATGACAGAAATTTAAAATTATAAGACCTCATTTCTCTGATATTTTCATCATTCTCCATATCGGCTTTGAAGCTCTTTCGATGATATTATCATCAAGTATGATTTCAGGCTTCTCATCCTTAAGGCAGTTATATATTTTTTTAACCGATATAAGCTTCATAAAATTACATTCGTTACATGCACATGTCGAATCCCTTGGAGGAACCGGAATGTACAACTTATCAGGATTTTCTTTTTTCATCTGGTGTATTATACCAGGTTCAGTTGCCACAATGAATGTTTTTCCTGGATCAGTTTTAGTAAACGAAAGCAAAGAAGATGTTGAACCAATAAAATCAGCAACCAGTCTTACCGGCATTTCACATTCAGGATGCACTATTATTTTGGCATCCGGATGTAGCTTTTTAAGGTTTATTATTGCCTCAAGAGAAAATTCCTCATGAACATGACACGTTCCATTCCAAATGAGCATATCACGTCCGGTCTTGTTAAGGATATAGTTTCCCAGGTTCCTGTCGGGTGCAAATATTATCCTTTCACCGGCTGGAAGCGATTCTATTATTTTTACAGCATTGGATGAAGTGCAGATAATATCTGACATTGCTTTTATTTCTGCGGATGTATTTACATAAGTAATTACGGTTCTCCCAGGATTTGAATCAATGAATTTCTTGAATTCTTCTGGCTTGCATGAATCTGATAGTGAGCATCCGGCGGCAAGATCAGGAAGCAGTACCTTTTTTCCAGGAGAAAGTATTTTAGCAGTTTCTGCCATGAATTTAACACCGGCGAAAAGAATTATATCTGCGTCATTTGAGGCAGCCTTTTGGGCAAGAGCCAGGCTGTCACCAACAAAATCTGCTATATCCTGAATATCTCCGGTCTGATAATAGTGTGCCAGTATAATTGCATTTTTCTGATGCTTCAGTTTCCTGATTTCCTCAGTATAGGATATCTCTTCTTTCATCTCAAAAATGGTTTATCAACCAATTCTCTATCCACAATAATAATTATAGTTTATATTAAATATATCTAATGATTATGAATATATCCTGTTAATTGTGTTGATACAATAATTCGATTTCCCTTGTCTTTTATGCTTTCAATATTATAAAAACAACTTATCAACATCTCAAAAAACATACCATTTTTGAATATCAGTGAATTAGCAATATAATTAACAATTGTTGACAATGCTTTATTAATAATCAACTTCAGACAAAAGTATAAGTTTTAATGTTCATTCGAGGTTTATAATCATATGTTAATTTATGATAAAACTATCTTTTACCACAAATTTGAAAAAAGAGTAAATCTTTTATCCAAAACCATGTTTATTTCAACATGTTTTTAATGGCTTTCCTCACATGTTATTAACAATCAAGAGATCTTTTAATTCATCCATTACTAAAATAAACAATTTATATCCCGACCTGTTCTACATAAACATTAAAAATAAAAAAGATAATAATATATTTTTTTCTTTTTGAATCAAATGGTTAATTTGCATCGACAGAAATAAAAGGAAAATAAATCATAAAATGCCAGCCATTAAAAAGATAGCTATTGCATCTGATCATGCGGGATTCCTTCTTAAGGGAAAAATAATTGAATATCTGAGGAATGAAAAATTTGAAGTGAAGGATTTTGGTGTTTTTTCAGAAGAGGCAGTTGATTATCCCGATTATGCCCATCCACTAGCAAATTCGGTTGCAGGAGGAGATTTTGACCTGGGTATATCTATTTGCGGGACAGGAAATGGAATAAACATGACCGTTAACAAACATCAGGGCATAAGGGGTGCTTTGTGCTGGAATGAAGAGATGAGCAGGCTTGCACGAGCTCACAATAACGCAAATATATGTGCAATACCTGGAAGGTATGTTAACGAATCGGAAGCCATTTTAATAGTAAAGACATTTTTGTCGACATCATTTGACGAGGGAAGGCACAGAAGACGAATAGATAAAATTCCAATAAAAAAGTACTGAAATGTTATCAAGCTCATGTAAATACGGAATAAGGGCTGTCACCTATATAGCCAGCAAATCAAAAGAAAACGGGAAGATAGGCATCAGGCAGATATCGGAAGACTTAAATCTTCCAACGCCGTTCCTGGCGAAAATTCTCCAGCTTCTTGCCAAACAGAAAATACTGAGTTCCTCAAAAGGACCTCATGGTGGATTTGCTTTGCTTAAGGATCCCAGGAAAATTACGCTCCTCGATATTATCATAACAATCGACGGCAATGATCTTCTCGAGAATTGCATTATTCATAATACAACATGCAGTTGTGTCGGTGAAGAAAAACTCATATGCCCTATTCATGACGAATACTCAAAAATGAGGACAAACCTGGTTAAATTATTCACTACCAAAACTATTTACAGCCTTGTACGATCAGCAAATAAGACCAGCGACATAATTATTTAGGAGTTGAAAAACTTCAATTTTTTTACCAGCTGCCACATACCTACAGAAATAATTATTCCTGTGAGGTTGAATAAAATGTCCAGAATATCCCCGGTCCTGTCGCTGGTAAAAAGAGTTTGCATTATTTCGATAAGCGACCCGAAAATCAGGGGAATTGTAGCAAGGATAAAATAATTTTTCGGGCCTTTAAGAATGGTCCTGTTTTCATATATCAGAGCCGACATAAGTGCAAAATATAATGAAGCATGCACAATTTTATCGAGATACGGAATATGGGGGATGTTTAGTTTACTGAATGTACTTTGCCCGGTAAGGCTTAGAACCAGTATGAAAATTGCAATTATTGACGATATGATATTTTTTCTGACCATCCCTGTTTTTCATGTTTTCACAAAAATAACAATAGAAATGATATTTTCTTTTTAATTTTATTCCGGGCTTAAAATAATGGCAGGCGTTTATCTACATATACCATTCTGTAAAAAGATCTGTCATTACTGTGATTTTTACAGAATCATTTTGCCCGATAACATTAAACCGTTTATTTCTGCGTTAAAGAAAGAATCGCAAGTAAGGGCCGAATATCTGGCAGGAGAGGACATTTCAACAATTTATCTGGGCGGCGGCACTCCTTCTGTACTTTCGATAAATGAGCTGAGTGAAATCCTTTCGGCGATTTACAAGAATTATTCAGTTAAAGAAGGTTGTGAAATAACAGCCGAAATCAATCCGGATGATCCCGATCTGAAATGGCTGAAAGGCTTAAAAAAAGCGGGGTTCAACAGGATAAGTATTGGCATTCAGTCGTGGCGTGATGAAGACCTTAAATTTTTAAACAGGCGACATGATTCGGCGCAGGCGGAAAAAACACTTTTAAATACATTCAGGGCTGGATTTGAAAATGTTACACTAGACCTTATATATGGACTTCCCGGATTATCTTCCGAAGATTGGGCAAAAAACCTCGACCGGTCTTTATCATTTGATATTCAGCACATTTCGGCATATCATCTCACAATTGAACCGGGTACTGTATTTGGAAAGATGAAAAATGCAGGCCACCTGACCGAAACAGACGAGGATGAGAGTAACAGCCAGTTCAATATCCTGACCGAGAAAACCGAGAAAGCGGGATTTATTCACTATGAGATATCAAATTTCGGGAAGGAGGGATATTTCTCACGCCATAATACAAATTACTGGAAGCAGGTAAATTATATTGGCCTGGGTCCTTCTGCCCATTCATTCAATAACTTTTCACGTCAGTGGAATATAAAGAATGTTCATAAATATATAGATGCTATTAATAACGGCACGCTTTGTTTTGAAACAGAGGAGCTCAATATGAAAACCCGTTTCAACGAGTATATTATGACCTCATTGCGCACTATGTGGGGGGTTGATCTGGATTATGTTGAGAAGGTTTTTGATAAAGAGGGATTTGATTATATAATGAACATGGCAGGTAAATTCATCGGGTATGGCCTGATGAAGCAGGAAAATAAGAGCCTGGTCCTTACGAACCAGGGTAAGCTAATATCAGATAATATTATTTCCGAATTTATGATGGTCGATTAACGGCCGTTACCTCTTTGTAAGAATAAAAGTAGAGCCCCCTATCTTTATCCCGTCGAGATAAAGGTCTGCTCTGTAATTTCCAATAATAAAATCACCTGTGTTATCAACAAAGATACACATGTCGACATCCTGATTCATATAATCAGCTTCACGGCTTGAAGTGTAAATTGCCTTGGAGCCATTAAAATCAAAAAGATTGTCGGGACTAGATGTAATAATAAGCGAATCAGGCCTGGTAATTCTGAGGTAAACGGTTTTTTTGCCAGCAGTGGCAATAGGATTCTCCCTGAGTGTGAAGCAGATCCTTAATTTTTCTATTCTGTCGAGGCGGGTGGTCTCTTTCCGGCTTTTGTTCAATGCGACCGCAACGATATCTTTGGCCTGTATCACAGATGCTATTTCCACTTTCGAATTAAGCTCCTCCTTAACCCTGGTCAGTTCGACATTGGTTTTCTCCACTTTTGTTATTTGCTGTTTTATGTCCTGATTCTCAGCAACAAGGATCTTATTTCTGGTATTAAGTGAATCGATCTGAACAATATAGCTTTTCATTATTTCACGCATGGTAGTAATCTCACTGCGGTATTTTTTTACCAGTTGTACATTACTGGCATTTATTGCAAGTAATTTTTTTATTCTCTCTTTTTCGCGGTAAAGCTGGGCGTTGAGACTGTCATTATTTGTCCTCATTGTATCATAGCTGTGTACCATCCTCAGAAGCTCACCTTTAAGCGAGTCTTTCTCCTGGGTCAGAACATTTTCCATCTCAATCATCCTGTTCTTTTGCCCAAAATAACTGTAAACCAGGAAAGCAAGTCCAAGAGCAAGGATGACTGTAAGGAAAATCAGGAAGACAGGGGCTCCCTTTTTATCTTCGTTAGATTGCAAACCGGGGCTGTTTATTTCTGTCATTTCAGTTACATTTAAAATTATTCGGAGTGTAAAAATAATAATATCCCTTTAGTTTTTATGTTTTCCGAACCAATGATTAAATTTACATAGTGATTAAATGTTCTTAATCTGTTAATATTCTGATATATGAGTGGGTTTTTCGGTGTAGTTTCAAAGAGAAGGTGTGTAGAGGATGTTTTCTATGGTACTGATTATCACTCTCACCTTGGGACAAAACGGGCAGGAATGGTTTTTATTGTCCCGGAAAATGGATTCAGACGATCTATGAACTTGCAGGACGAAAGGCAATGAAACAACTCGGTGCAAAAGATGAAGAGGTAAAGGAATATGCAGATCCTGATTCCGTAAAACACAAAAATATGGTTGCCCAGGTGGCTGAAAACCTCGATTTGGATTCATTAATGTATCAGCGGCTCGACGATCTTGTTGAAGCCATAGGGTTGCCAAAGGAGAAGTTGTGTACTCATTGCTGGGACGGATCAAGTTATTTTTAGAAAAAGAGATAAGAATTAACAGAAAATAGTCAGAAAATGAAATATGTTGGTGCTCATGTAAGCGCTGCAGGTGGGGTTGAAAATGCTCCCGTTAACGCCCAAAAGATAGGAGCGAAAGCTTTCGCTTTTTTTACTAAAAACCAGAGACAATGGGTTGCCCCTCCATTATCCAAAAAAAGTATAAGTGGTTTCCGGGAAAACTGCGAAAAAATGGGATTCAAACCATTCCAGATACTTCCTCACGATGGATATCTTATCAACCTTGGTCATCCTGAAAATGAACCTCTTGAAAAATCGCGGCAGGCGTTTCTTGATGAGATGCAGAGGTGTGAACAGCTTGGATTGGACAGGCTCAACTTTCACCCAGGAAGTCACCTGAATACGATCACACCGGAAGAGTGTCTGAAAACAATAGCCGAATCTATAAATATTGTCCTTGACAAAACAGCCGGGGTCACAGCAGTTATTGAAAACACTGCTGGACAGGGAACTAACATGGGACATACATTTGACCAGATAAAGTACATTATTGATCTTGTCGAGGATAAATCGCGTGTCGGAGTTTGCATCGACACCTGCCATTCATATACCGCTGGATATGATATCAAATCGGGTTACGGTTTTAATGAGACATTCAGGTCATTCGAGGAAATTATTGGCATAGAATACCTAAAGGGAATGCATGTGAACGATTCCAAAAAGGAACATGCAACAAGGGTCGACCGTCATGAAAATATTGACGGACAAGCAAACCCACGAAACCATGAAGGCCAATGCCCTGGAACACAGCCCCGCCGACGCGGCGAAGGCGATCGTCCGGAAAATGATGGAGGCGAT
>Ga0208980_10000640_pt1 | contig 20122 bp, 22 predicted proteins | sample WetSurMetagenome_3_FD_187993 | JGI IMG/M metagenome (GOLD analysis project Ga0208980, IMG submission 187993) | Wetland microbial communities from Twitchell Island in the Sacramento Delta, sample from surface sediment Aug2011 Site A1 Bulk (version 2) | ecosystem: Environmental > Aquatic > Marine... | reverse complement strand
TAATCACCTTCATCACCAAGAAATTGAAACCATAAACCAGTGATTTTTAATTCACCTTCATAATATTTACATATTCTACTACTATCTGTATCTAATATGAAAATATCAATATGTGAAACTGGTGGAATTAAATTAATATAAACACCACAATCACTTAATATACTATAAGGATTTATATTAGTTATTTTTACATAACCAATTTGTGGTATTGAATCAGGTTTAATTGTTTCTTTTTGACAAGAAATCAATCCTAAAAGGATTGCTACTAATAAAATTTTAATTGTTTTCATAATCTTTATTTATTTGTTCTGTTATATCTTTACCCATTCTGGATTCTTTTTCAATCACCATATTCATTACATTTTCACCAGATGTAATTTCTAATCTATATTTATTTTCTTCTGGTGTAATATAAGTGTAGTGATCCTGACCAAATATAAAATAGGTAAATAAATACTTTGGTCCAATTTGTTCAATAAACCTTAATTCAGGTAAATCTTTTTTAATGTTTTCATTTTTCATGTTATTAGGATTATTTTTTTATAAATTATATAGTTATATATAAAAAAAGTTGTCGCCCCTTTCGCATATTTTGCATGTTTTTTGAAAATATTTTTAATTATTTTTATAACGCAAGAAGCCACTGAATTTAGTGGCTTCTTTTTCGGTTTTAGGGTTCTTTCTTTAATTACGATACTATTTATAGTACAACCTAAAGCTATGGACAAATCCGGATTTTAATCCAATTTCTTTACCATACTAATATAATCAAGGAAATGATTTATTGATGGATAAAAGTCTTTAATTTTATAAGGTTTAGCTGTAAAAAATTCTATTTCTTTAATAAGATTGGTTTTAATATCTTCATTACTTAAACCTTCTTGTTCTGTTAGAAGTCTTAAAGAAGCATAGATTTCAGAATTGTTTAATATTGTATTGTAGATTACTTGCTTTTCATCCATAATTAATTATATATATTAAAAAACCTTTTCTACTTTTAAAAATATATATAAGTATGTACGATGAAAAAAAGAAATTATATTATCAAAATAATAGGGAAAAAATTATTGAAAAGGTTAAACAATATAATAAGGATCATATAGAAAAACAAAGGGAGAACTTAAAACGGTTTAGGGATAAAAATCCTGGTTATTATAAAAAATATTATAAGTATCAAAAAGTTGAAAAAAAGGAAAAGCCGGTTAAGACTCCCAAGTCAAAATATATTATAAAAACCAATAAGGTGGTTTCTGGGCGATCCGAACCTAAAAGTTATACCAATATATATTTGGATCAAACGGACCTAACCAAGCAAACTATTTTAAGTCAAGCCCGGGGAAAAGTAAGTTCAGAACTTTGGAGTTTTTGGAAATTGATAATTGATAATTATTCCTTGAAGTTTATTAATATGGATTATAAACTATTACAAGATTCTAAACAGGATTGTTATATTGTATTAAATAGAAATCTTTATAATTACAACTATGAAAAGTTTAATAATGCTTTTCCTTATTGGACTGAAATAGTTAAAAGAAGTTTTTATGATAGTTTTAATAAATGGAATAGACTTAAAGGTGATATAAGTTTAGATGCTATGAAATATTAAATACCATCAGGTTCTTTTTCTGAATTATTATGTTGATTATAATTATATGGGTTATAATCATTATGACCACCTTTATAATCTGTCCAATTTTTAAGTCCAGCCAAGCCTGCACTTAATGCTAATGAAAATATAATTACTTCGGCATTTTTAAATATAAAAGCATAAGTGGAACCAATTATTAAAACTGCTAATGATAATAGTTTAGTAAAAGTTAAAAATATAATTATACCAAATTTTTTATTCGTTACTTTTTTGTTTGTCATTTGATACTATACTTAAATTTTTATAAGGTATGATAGGATATACTGTTTTATTATATGTATAATCTTTACGACCTGTAATATAGTCCATTTTTTTATCCATATTATCCATTTTTTCAATAATAAATAAATGATCCTTTCTATTTTCAGATTCATCGGCTTTTGTGCTTAGTATTATATTATTTTGTTGAACCATTTCCCACATTCTATTTTCAGTTTGATTGGAAGCTTGTTGTGAAGTTGTAATTTTACCAATTTCAGTTTTTAAAGTAAATGTATTAACTACTAAGAAGGTTAATAGTGAAATTATTAGTGGTAAAGTGAACCAGAATATACGTGTTACAAGTTTGTTATATTTACTTTCTGTCATAGTTATTAATTTTTTTATTAGCATAAAAGCTATTAACCTTTTCTTTATTAGGTTGATTTTCTTTCAATAGAAATTCTATTATTTTGTTAATAGTTTTTGTGAGTTTTATTTTTTCTTTCATTATGCAGCAACTATTTTTATTGTTCCACCAGATACTTGAACATAATAACCAACACCATCATATACATCATATACTTTTAATGCTGTTGTTCCAGAACTTGTTATTTCTAATGTAGATGTTATACCATTAAATGATTCACCTGAACTTCCTGATGTACCATCAGTTCCATTTATACCTGAACTACCTGATGTACCATTTACACCAGATGATCCTGATGTTCCATTTTTACCAGATGATCCTGATGTACCATTAACACCAGATGATCCTGATGTTCCATCAGTTCCTGATGTACCAGCTGCACCAGTTGCACCTGATACGGTTGTTCCTGAAATACCATATATATTTACTTTTAATGCGTTAGCACTTCCAGAACTATCTATAACGGCTGCAACTAAATCTGTTGCTGTTGATTGTGCTACATTTAATGTGTTACCTTCTACAATAGATGCTATAAGGTCACGTAAAGTTTTTGATTGTGTTGACATCGCTTCAATGTTTTTTTTTGTTTATCTAATTAGATAATCATCATCATCTACATGATCTTTAGGATAATAATTCCTACCAATTCTACTTATATTAACACCATAATTAGCAATTTGTCTACCTTGACTATGGGTTGCAGTTCTTGGATCTGTATCACTTTGATATAATGGATAAGATGCTTCATTTTCTGTGAGGTACTTAAAAAATTCACCTTTTAAGTAATCAATTTCATCAGTAATAGTTTGTATATAAAAACGAATATCTTCTGGTTGTGCAACTTCTGATACATCAAAAGTTTTAATTCTTAAACCTGCCCTTTCAATATGGTAAGTTTGTGTTATAATAATTTTTTGTTGAACAAAAAAAGCAAGTATCAATTTTATATAATCATTTACTATAATTTCATTTGCTGCTGAATATGTACCACCAGATGCTTGTGTCATTATTTCTTCATACCAACTATAACTTCTTAATAGTGGTCTAATTTTCATATCTTGAAGTCTTTCAATTAAACTGGTTATAATAGTATTATCAATTTCATAACCAATTTCAGGTATTAGGGTTTTTATATCTGTTGCTGTTATTATAGGATAAAACATTTTATTGAATTGTTTTTGTTTCAGGAAATAAAGTATTATCACTTACAGTATATTGAAATGGTGTCTGTAAATAAGCAATTATTTGATTAAAACAATTAAGTATTTTATTTCTTGCTGGATAAATAACATTTACATTATAAATCCTTTCGGAGTCCATCATTTCTTGTGTACCACCTAATGAACCTTGTACCCTAATACCTGCAATAATTGGATTTGGAATACGGTGGGCCACTATAATTTGGTCTAATATATGTTGTGATAACCATTGATATTTGGAATCATCAGCACCATCATTAAATTTAATAATTTTAATTGGATCTTCACTTGAACCATCACCATAAATAACTAATATAGAACCAGCATTTTCTGAACTGGTAAAATCTTTTTTAATACCATTTTCAAAATCAACTTGTTTTTCAGTATCCATTGGTGCTTGAACTGAAATAATTGTATTACTTACAAAGTTATTTTTAACTAAATTGGAATAATAAGTTGCTAATTGGATATCAGTATAGATCCAGTTAAGACCACCATAATATAATGGTTTTGGATAAACTTCAAGTCCTGGTGTATGTTCCTTGAAATAATAGAATTGTATATTTTCATTACCTGGTTCTGGATTAAATGATTGAACCATATCAATTTCTTTATGGCTATATTTAAACCAATCAGGTGAATAGAAATATAAACTAACTTTATCTGTATCAGCATCAATAAAACCACTTCTAACCTTTGAATAGTCAACATAATTTACTTGATTAATTTTGGTATGGTTTGCATTATAAATTAATTCTAAACAAAATCCACCAAATATGCTGTAATCTAAAGTTGCTTTACCAAAAATTTCATTGAATTTATAATCTTTAATTATTTGTGAGTCTTGTGGTGTTACACCCTGCATACCAGTACCAACTACTTTATATGCTAAAGTTTTAATAAAACTTGAATGTGCTGAAGAATTTTCATAGTAATAAATAAGATGTTCAAAGAATTTATTATCTATCCCTGCATTAAAATAATTTTTATTAGTTGGTATTTCTTTCATCTTTGGTATTTCAACACTGGAAAACTTTATATGTTGATACCTTTCTTGATTATTATCCATTTATTTAATTTCTTTTTATACTTATATATATTAAAAATCAATGAATACTTTAAAATAATTATGACAAAAAATTAACCAGCATAAATAAAAGATTCAAGCATCAATCTATTTATACACAACAAAGTTGTGGTCTTATCTTTTTAATAAATGAATTTTTTTTTGTTTACGTGGGGGGGGACACAGACGCCGTAGGCGTCTGTCTTCATATAAAAATTTATTTATGAAAGACATTGACGGACAATACTTTAGTGACTTTCGGCATTTTACTTTAGTCTTTAGTCTTTTCCTTTTACTGGCATTGCGTTCGTATATGCGTTCGCATTGCGTTCGCATAATTATTTAATATCCAATCGTATAAAAAATAATTTAAAATAAATTAAAAAAACAACAAAGGGGCGGACTAAATATATATATATACATAAAAAATAATCCAATAAAAAATGAATAGAAAAACAGACAATCAAAACAGGTTAACCACTTATGTATTTCAATTTAATATTGAAACCAATGATCATATCAATGAATTAGTAGATCGTTCGTATATGTCAAGGGTTGGTATAGTTAGAATGGCTATTGATTTTCTATATTATACTTCTAATAATATAGAAATTCCAGATGAACTCAAAGAAGTTCTGAAAGATTTAAAAAATGAAGTAAAAATTAATTAATGAATATGAATGATAAACTTAAACCCTATAAAAATTATTTCAAGTGGGATTATTCAGCAAGGCATGACCAAAAAATAAGTAAATTAATTCGTCAAGAAGGATATTCTGGTTATGGTATATTTGTAGCAATAGTTGAATTATTACACGAATATGAAGGTTGTGTTGATATAGATACTATTGAATATGAATTAAGAATTTCGGGAGACTTATTAAATCGTGTATTAAATGATTATGGTTTATTTAGTCAGGAAGATAATTGTTATTTTAATAAACGTGTTACTGAACAATTAGAATTTAGACAAGAAAAATCCAAAAAAGCAAAAGAAAGTGCTGATAAAAGATGGAATAAATAAGTAAGGTCCGGCACAATTACCGGACCTTTTACGTCTAAAAAATTTATGAAAAATGAAAGAATACTACTTACACCTTACACAGTATAAGTAGCTATAACATATTGGGTTGTATCAATTTCAATAAATGGTTCAGGTTCTAAGCCAGTAATTGTGACTTCTACCCCTTTCATATCTTGATTTGCTACACCTGTATTAGCAGTTGCTGTTGCTACATCCAAGCCATTACTTTTACCAAGTAAATATTGTTTTCCGTCAGTTGTTTCAATGACGGCCATTAATGTTGCTTGTGATAATGATTTGAATATAGTTCTAATTTCAACTTCTAAACCTGCTAATTTGAAGATTAAGGAAGGTTTAAAGATATAGGCACCGTTGGAAACGGAAGCTAAAAGTTCATCAGTAAAATTTGATGTTTCACGACCAACTTTTATATTATACCAATATTTTCCAGTGGTTTCACCTGATGCAGTTACACCTGATACAGATGTAACTTTACCTGCTGATTCTGTAACAGAAATTATATCTTCATAATTAGCAATCCATAGTTGCTTTACACCTGGGGTGCTTCTGCAAGGTTTTGTAATTGTTTGATTAAATCTTAAACAAGTCATTGGTTTATTTAATTATTTTTTGAATCCATAAGGATTATCTTGACCATACTATATAGTCTCCGAAGAAATAATTAAAACCAATTCTAAATTTAATTTTAAATTTAAGCCTTTCTTCATTTTCATCCCACCAAAGTCTTGCGGAATCAAATTCTGATTGTAAATCGTAAGCTTCAATTAAGTTAGAAGCTGGGGTTAACATTACATTATTAGCAGGCATTTGTGTTGGGAATACAGTGATGTTAGTTCCTGGAAAAATCCAAGGTACATTACCACCTTGATATTTAGGATCTGTGAAATCAATATGATAATTACCTGCAACTATAATAGTTTGTAACATTTTCCTTGAAATTGCATGGGGAACATATAACATTAAATCTTGAATATTTTGTAAATCAACAGGTAAATCATTATACATACCATAAATTTCTGCAAAATAATCTGATGCAGTCCAAGTTGTTGCTGACCATACAAATGAACGGTCATTAACATCTGAATCAGCACCAGCAATTGATAATATACCAGCTGGTTGTGCTGTTCCACCTGAAGAAGTTGAAAAAGCATATCCTTCAATTGCTTTTTGGATTGTAGCAATTTTAAGTTTAACATATTCTTGTTCAAAAGAAAAATCTTCATTCATACCAGGTTTCATACCAAGTTGGAAAGAAGTAGCATTTAAGTCTTCTGGACATAATTCTTCATATTGCATCAAAGAAACAACTGTAATATCTTTATCTGTTAAAGATGTAGTACCTGAACTTGTAGGGTCACCGCAAGCATAGGCAATTAAATTAGGTAATGTATCAATACCTAAATACTTTATTTGTTCTTTGTATTTTACGCCTGGCATTTGGAAAAACCCCTGTAAAGCTTTAGGTTCTAAAATTGCGGCGCTAAGAACGGTTTGGTTATTTTCATTAACCCATCCGTTAATTGTACTTACTGAAAAAGCCATTTTTTTTTATTATTTTTTTAAGCCTAAGGCTTTCATACGGGAAGTAGTTACAGATGATAAATTAAATATATTATCATCTTCTACAATTTTGTGCTTTTTAATTGGAATAGCACCATCCATTTTACTTAATTTTTCTTCAAAGCCTTTAATTTCCTTAGATAGATTTTCTTTTTCTTCTTTTAATTCTTTATTTTCGCTTGTCATTAAAGCAATAGTTTCTTCAAGTTTTGTGAGTCTTGTTTCAAATTGTGTAAGTTTTTCATCAACTGATAATTTTGGTTGTTCAGTTTCTTGAACTGGTACTTCTTCTTCAACTGGTGGTTCTTCTGGTTTAGCTTCTGTTATTTCAGTTATCTTACCTTCAACAACTGTAATAGTAGATCCATCATCTAAATCATAAGTTCCATCAGGTAAAGGTTTATTACCATCAGCAGTATTTACAAATACAGCTACACCTACTGCAACGTCACCTTCTATAATTAATTCAGTGCCATCTTTTAATACAGCATTTGCCTTGAAATTTGTAATACCTAATAAAGTTTTAAGTTTATTGAACATTTTTCTTTTTTGTTATTTTTTTTACTTCCCTTATACATATATATTAAAGAAGTATATACACTATAAATTGCGATTAAATTATTTAACCTTAAATAGTGCTTCAACGGAAAATCCCACTACAGCTTTATCCTTAACGGCTTGCCATAAAGTATCTTCTAAAACTTTATAATGTAATCCCCATTCAGTATAATTTTCTTCATCATTTTCAACTAACCAGGAATTTAATAATATTAAAGTTCCAGTTATATCTGCTGAATGTTCAATAGTTACTGTTCTATTAAAACCATATCTTTCTTTTATTTTTCTAATTGTATCCCTTGAAAAATAAACATAACCATCACCTTGATTATCAATATCTTTTCTATAAATAAATTGTCCGGATCTTAAAGCAATACCAGAAATTTCATGTTTTTCAGGATTTGAAACCTTTAGTTCAATTTTTTGGGATGTCAGTTCTACTTTTTCATTTTTAAATAAATGTTGTTTATAAACAGGTATTTCATCAACATTTCTAACCCTTCTAAGGTGGTGACGGCAGCCAAATATCTGTTGATCTATGTTTTTATTGGCTTGTGAGCCATCAAAAGTTGCAAAAAATGAACTGGAAGTCACGAATTTATAGGTATCTGGGTCTAAAGTAGCCCATTGTTGTATTTCTGATATATGAAATACATTACCAGCCTTCTGTTTGCATAGTTTATGACTGGTTGATATGATTTCTGAGTCTGGTTCAGCTGTATAGACCCAAAATTCATCTAAATTAACACCTGCTTCTTGTGCTTTTTGTTGTCTTCTACCTAATTTAATGGTTTGTTCATTAAAATATTCAAAGGCTGTTTCAATTGCAGGTTTAGAAACTAATGAAACTGCATATACACCTAATTCTTCATTTTCATCATCAATTATAAGTTCTTTTATTATCATTTATTTTGGATTATTTTTTATTTTTTTTATGGTACGTTCATAAATCCTATAACATACCAAGTATGTGAACTTGAATATGCTTGAAAGGTTACAACATCACCACGACCAGGTGCTGGTGGTTCTGAAGCATATACTAATGTATCACCAGCAGTAGCGGTTAAATTTATAGTGTTATTGGTCATACTTTTTATATTAATAATTCTACCATTATTTCCAGCTGTAGATGGAAGTGTCATGTTTATATTTCCTGCTGCCCCATAAGTAAGAATAATTGTATAATCAGTAGTTGAACCTGTATAGTTTTGTGCATTAGTAACAGTTATATTAGATGAAAAACTACCAGAATTATTTATACCATCAGTTACAGTTAATAAATCTTCAACTATTAGATTACCATTTTGAATTTTTATATCACCATCTTCCAATGCTATTCTTGTTGCTGGTGTTGTTGTTCCTGATGTGGTGGTTTTAAAATACATATTAGAACCATACTTACCACTGGACCAGCTTTCAGAAGTTTCAGTTTCTATTGATGCTGTAGTATATGAATGACCACTATATTCCCCAACCCAAGTTAATTTACCAATTACATCATTATTATCAATATCATAATTAAACTTAGCAAAATTCATATCTGATGATATAGAAGAACCAGTGGATGCTAAATATATTCGTGATTTAATTCCATACATAGTAAATAAATTTTCACGGTCAGCAGATGGTGAACTCCATCCAATCATAGATAAAATACAAGGTTGATAAGTTAATGTACTTTCACCATTAATTGTATTTCCACTACCTGTTGCTGTTAAAACATAATTATCAATATTATTAATAATATTAATATTACCTGATGAACCGCTTGTTCCAGATGAACCTGATGTACCATCAGTACCAGAAAAACCATTTAATCCATCTTCACCTGAACTACCTGATGTTCCATTAATACCAGAAGATCCTGATGTACCAGTTAAACCAGAACTACCTGATGTACCATTTGTACCATGTGTTCCAGAACTACCTGATGTTCCATTAGTTCCATTTTTACCAGAACTACCTGATGTACCATTTTTACCTGAACTTCCTGAAGTTCCATTAGTTCCTGAAGTTCCATTAGTACCAGATGTTCCAGAACTACCTGATGTTCCATTAATACCAGAACTACCTGATGTACCATTAATACCAGAACTACCTGACGTACCAGTTAAACCAGAACTACCTGATGTACCAGTTAAACCAGAACTACCAGAAGTTCCATTAGTTCCTGATGAACCAGAAGTTCCATTAACACCAGATGAACCAGAAGTTCCATTAACACCAGATGAACCAGAAGTTCCATTAACACCAGATGAACCTGATGTACCATTAGTTCCATTTTTACCTGAACTACCTGAAGTTCCATTAGTTCCTGATGAACCAGAAGTACCATTAGTTCCAGATGTTCCATTAGTTCCAGATGTACCATTAGTTCCAGAAGTACCTGCTTGACCTGGTGCACCTGCTAAATTAATTGACCAAGGTGTTAAAGTTCCTGTGCCAACATTAGAAGTTGATAAAAATGTAAATGCACCATTTGATGAATTATAATATGATACAGTTGCTTCAAATTTATGTGTAACATCATAAGCAATAATAGCAGTTTGACCTATAGTCCAACTTAAAGCTGTTCCACCAGTCATATAAACTGTGGTTGGATGTGATGTTGGTATTGATACGGTCGTATTAGATGTTGTTGCGTATTTATCACTATTACCATCTTCACCAGAACTACCTGATGTACCATTAGTTCCAGATGAACCAGATGTACCATTAATACCTGAACTACCCGATGTACCAGAAGAACCTGATACACCTGATGAACCAGAAGTACCATTGGTTCCTGATTCACCACCTTCTGTAAATTCAACATAAACATTATCACCAACTGAAATGCTACCATTATATCCATATGGTGCACTAAGTGACATAGACCACCAAGCTCCCACATCAGTTAAATTTCCTGTGCCATAAACACCAAAAATAGTTGGATCTGATGCTTTAATGATTTTAATATTATTATTAGCGCCCCTTCCTTCTACATATAAAAGTTCAGTTAATAAGGTAAGAATGCTAATTCCATTTAAATCTGTTTCATAAATACGAACACTTGATAATGTTGAAAAATTACCTGTCGGAAAATACATTTCACCATTAGTATCTGGTGTATTGTCGGTGCTATACTGGAAAAGACCTCCCATAAGTAAACCATTAATACCATTGATACCTGATGAACCTGATGAACCATCAATACCTGAACTACCTGATATACCTGAACTCCCTGATGTTCCATTAACACCTGATGAACCAGATGTACCATTGGTTCCTGATGAACCTGATGTTCCATTGGTTCCAGAAGTACCAGAAAATCCATTTAATCCATCAATACCTGAACTACCAGATGTACCATTAGTTCCAGAAGTTCCATCTATACCAGAAGATCCTGATGATCCATTTGTTCCCACCCCTGAACTACCTGATGTACCATCAGTTCCATTAGTTCCAGATGAACCTGATGTTCCATTAGTTCCAGAACTACCTGATGTACCATTAGTTCCAGAAGTACCATCAGTTCCATTTTTACCTGAACTTCCTGATGTACCATTAACACCTGAACTACCTGATGTACCATTAACACCTGATGATCCTGATGTTCCATTAGTACCGTTAGTTCCATTTTTACCTGAACTACCTGAAGTACCATCAGTTCCATTTTTACCTGAAGAACCTGATGTACCATTAGTTCCTGATGAACCAGAAGTTCCGTTTATACCTGAACTACCTGATGTTCCATTAACACCTGATGAACCAGAAGTACCATTAGTTCCTGAACTACCAGATGTACCATTAGTTCCTGAACTTCCAGATGTACCGTTAGTGCCATGTGTTCCAGAACTACCAGATGTACCATTAGTTCCAGAAGTACCATTAATTCCAGAAGATCCTGATGTTCCATTTACACCAGAACTACCTGATGTGCCATTGGTTCCTGATGAACCAGAAGTTCCATTTTTACCTGAACTACCAGAAGTACCATCAGTTCCATTTTTACCTGAACTACCAGAAGTACCATTAGTTCCTGATGAACCTGATGTTCCATTAGTACCATTAATACCTGAAGAACCTGATGTACCATTAGTTCCTGATGAACCTGATGTTCCATTAATACCTGAACTCCCAGAAGTACCATCAGTTCCATTTTTACCTGAACTACCTGATGTGCCATTAACACCTGAACTACCTGATGTACCATTAACACCTGATGATCCTGATGTACCAGTTAAACCAGATGATCCTGAAGTTCCATTAGTTCCACTTATACCTGAACTACCCGAAGTTCCATTAGTTCCATTAGTTCCAACACCTGAACTACCTGATGTACCATTAATACCTGAACTACCTGATGTACCATTAGTTCCATTAGCACCTGATGAACCTGATGTACCATTAATACCTGATGAACCTGATGTACCATTAGTACCAGATGTTCCAGCTTGACCAACAGCACCTGCTAAGTTTATATACCAAGGTGTAAGTGTGGCCCCAGAACCTTCATTACTTTGTGAAGAAAAAACAAATTGACCATTTGCTGAATTATATGAAACTACTTCTGCTTGAAAATTAAAAGAAGTATCATATGAAACAATTGCAGTTTGTGCTGGTGTCCAGGCCAAACCAGTTCCACCAGTCATATAAATAGTAGTTGGATGTGATTGTGGATTTACAACAGTTGTATTAGAAGTGGTTGCATATTTATCACCATCATCACCTGATGTTCCATCAGTACCAGATGTTCCATTAATACCTGAACTACCTGAAGTACCTTGAACACCCCTCACTGAATATGAAAAAGTTATCTGTTCATTTTGGTAAAATAATTGTGATAAATTTGTTAAATTAATAAAATCAAATCTGAAAAAAGTAGTTCCACTTGTTATACCTGTAATTTGTCCTGTTCTAAATAAACTATTATACTTTGAATCCGTAAATGAAAAGTAATCATTAACTGAAATTTCATTAAGCCATAAAGTTCTATCTACACCATATCTATCTGTGGTTGAAATTGTAATAGTTGAACCAGAAATATAAGTATAAGTTGCACCAGTATTTAATTGGTATATCCATCTTCCAGAATTTGCGCCATCAACACCTGGTTCAGCATTTGTGAGTAAATAACGACCATCTAAATTTGTAGTATAAGTATTAGAATTATTTAATCTATAAGTTAAATCCCCGGTTGCTGTATTAAAAGTTCCACCAGTTGTATAAATATCATAAGCACCAAAGCCATCCAATATAAAATCTTTTAAATCATCTATTGTAGTTTTCTTTGCGTCACTATATGAAGTTCTATCAATACCAATGTTTGTATTTCCTGTTAAAGGATTACTTTCATAACTTAAATCATATATTCGTTTATCATCAGCCATTTATTTTTATTAATTTATTCTAATTCTATCAGTATCATCTGTTAAAAAATAGTCATCATTCCCTGGTAAATATTTAATTGACATTAAATTATATTGTCCTGGAACACCTGAATTATATGGTGTAACTAATTTTAATAATTCAACTTTTGAACTTACTTGTTTTGTTACATCATATTCTATTTTTTGTAGTAAATACATTTGTCCATCTATTGTTATTGTATTTCTAAAACTTAAATTCAATATATCACTTAGTTTTAAATCTAAATACATCGTTACATATCTGCAATTTTTATGTTGAATATTATCAATCTGATTTTTGTAAAATAAAGTATATAAGTTATTATCTGGTGATTGTAAAATAGTGTTATATAATGGGTTTGTAGTTTCAAAATTTACATCATATTCTTTACCACCAAGTTCAGTCGCATGTTGAACTGTTATAAATCCTGGTGTTCCATCTAAATATAAAAATTGATTATATCTAAAGTCAATTCCAGTATATCCACTATCAAAATTTGCAAAAGGAATAAGTATGGTATTATCAACATTTATAGTTAAAATTCCAAACATACTATTCCAATCTTTTCTATCATCAAACCATGTAGATTTTTCAGTTTCGGTTATAATTGAAATTAATGTATCACTAAATCCCCACCAGTTATACATACTATATGATTGAAATAATAATTCTAAAGTATTTTCATCATTAAATAAAGTATTAGTTGATTGAATTTTTTTTGAACCATAAATTTTATTATAATTGGCTTGGTATAATTTATTGTAATAATCTTCACCTTCAGTATAAGTTAAATTTATAATTGCATAATTTTTATCATTAAGATTTTTAGCATTTATTGATTTATTGTAATCAACTTTATCAGACCAATCAACCATTGAACCATCGTAGAAATCATCCCTTGGTTCAATTATTAAATTTTTATTATTTATTTTTGATGGCTTTATATATAAATTACCAATTTTTATAATTTCCCTTAAAAAGTCCGCCTGTGTCATATCAGGTAAAGTTGATGCTAAATCTATAGTTGTATTATATTTATCAATAGAAGTAGTTTGTCCAGACCAACATTCTTGAAGTTCAATTGATGCTGAACGTATTGTAACATCTATTGGTTCACCTGGACTACCCATCGGGCCATCATTATTTTGTTCACCTGGTCTTACTGTCATATAAATAATATCATCTTTCTTTAATTCTAAATAAGTTAATCCAGTAGTAAAACAATAATTAGGACCTGGACCACCCATTTGTTCTGTCTTATACCAACCTAAAAGTTCTTCAGTACCTTCTATAAATCTATAATGGTATAATAAATAATCACTTTCCCTACCATTACCATTAGTTTCACCATAATCTGATTGAATATCAAACTTCATATTTATTTTATAAATTAAATCAATTGGTATTCTTAACCCCCTTATTGAAGTATTAACAGTTGCACCACTTACTATTAATTTACCATCAAAATAATAATCATCACATTCATAATAATTAATTTGCTTAGTATTAAAAATACCATTAACCCTATCATAATATATTTGTTTACTACTATCTATATCAGACATATAGTTGGTTATTGTTTGTCCAGAACACACATAATTACAATATCTTGCTTCTGTCCATTTAGAACCTTTATTATAAATAGTAGCAAATTTTGTAAATAAACTATCATAACTATTTCCATTTAAAAAATCTGATGTATAAGTATAACCATTATCATAAAATATTTTATCAAAAATTGCTTTAAAATAAACTGATGGATAGATTAATCCCAATGAAGTTCCATGTAAAGGATAATTTTTATTAATTTTATTAATATAGTAACCATAATTAGTTAAAGGATAAAAATATGGTAGTGTAGTACCAGTATTTATATTTGCACTAACTACATTATTTTCATTAAATATATGGTCACCAATTCCCCAAGTTGAAGTTCCAAAAGTAAATCCAGATGAAAAATCTAAATCACTTAATTTATATTCACCTAAATCATCAAAAAGATTTTTAACTTCATCAAAGATATTAAGTTCATAAAAAATTTGAAATTTATCCCCAATCATATATTTATCTATAGAATTTAAAACCAAGAAACCATCGATGATAGAATTATTATTTACAGTTAAAACACAATCATGTTTTAATGTCATATCAAAAGAACCATCTATTTTAATATCATAAAGCTGTCCAAGTAATTTATTATTATTCTTTGTGCCTGGAACTTTTATTGTTTTAGAATAGGTTGATTTTCTACTTCCAAAATTTGAAATATCATCAATAGAATAAACAATAGAAATACCAAATTCTTCTGATAATTGTGTATCAAGTTCTAACTTACCAATACCTTTTATTAAGACTTCAACATTATTAATCATTTATAAATTGGACATTTTTTCATAAGCCATCATGAAGACTATTGTATGGAAGAAAATCTTACCTTCATTATTAAGTTTAGTTTTTTCTTCTATTTCTTTATTTGTAATTATTATTGGATATATATTACCATTTCTAATAATAAAAACTTCTGGACTTAAATATAATTCCATTAAATTTTGTGAGGTTGTAGTATCTATCCAACCACTATAAACTTGATGTTCTTCTGTTGCTTTTAAATTTACTATTCTTCTACCCCTATTACCAATTGAATAATGATAAGTTGAATCAAAACCCCAGTAATTCTTTCTACTTTCACTTCTTTCTATATTAAAAGATTTAATATCTTTTGCACGGAAAGTATATGTTTCATATGTACCAAGTTCACCCAACCATAAAAATTGAACACCATCGTGTTTATAACAAGTTGTATCAACATCAATAGTAAGTGTTTCACTTTTATAACTGGTAGTATTACCAGTTTGTATTAAAGTAATTGTATATGAAGTTGTTGTTGATGATATAATATTTCCAGTATAAGAATCATAAGTAGTACCAGTTTTTGTAAAATATAAACTTGCTAACCCACCAACATTTAATAGTTTTGGTCCAGTTGGTAAAGTGAATATTTTTGGTGAGGAATAATCAGGGGTTGTTTTAATATAAAAAGTTCCACCATCAGATGTTACAATTTTTGCAGCGTCCCAGGTTGATTTATTGTTAACATCAAAATCACCATAAAAACAATTAATAGTTCCATATTCATCAATTTTATAACTTCTATTTCCTTCCCAATTACTTAAAAACTTCTGGTTATATTTATTCATCATATAATCTTCTGAATCCCAAAAATCACCATATTGTTTTACACCACGAAAAGTCTTGAAAGTTCCACCTGTAATTGTTTCACCTGAAACTGCTAATGTATATTCTGTAACTGAATAAGTAAAATCTAAAATATCTTCTGATGCTGTGGTGATACCTGAACAATTCCAATTATTAGTTGAACCAATGAAATCACTTAAAATCATAGCTGCATCATAAATCATATAATTAGAATTAGTAGTATCTGGATATATAAATAATGAAACTGATGAAGTTGTAGTACCAGTTATATTTAAGGTTACATAATATCTAAAACCAATATCTGATGAAGTGGTTGAACTTACAACAATAGGTATAGGATTATTACATGGTGAAAGTATTAGCGGATTTTGTATAATTGATAATGACATTTACTATATATTATTTTTATAAAACTGCTGCGTTTTCCATCACTTTAACCTTTTTCTGAGTTTCAGTAATATCACTTTCAACAACATATACTTTTTTATTATTAATAGCATCAGCAATTAATTGGATTGTGGATGGATTTAAATTAATTGAACCATCACCAGTTCCAAAATTATTTCCACCACCAGCAACATTTACTGCTGATGCTAAATTTCTTAGATTGGGGCTTGACATTGAATTTTTATTTATTATTGATTCACCACCTTCAACTTCACCATAAGGTGTTAATATACCACCATTAGCATGTGCTGGTCCATTAAGAATACCACCTTTTGCAAATTGTTGTTTAGAAATGGTTGCTATTTCTATTGCACCTGCAGCCGCTGAAACAGCAGCCATAATATAACTTATTGGTGGGGGCATAGAAGCTAATGCCTGCATAACTGCTGATGCTGTATCAATAATAGCTTGTATATAAGCCATATGCTTTTTCTTTTCAGCATATTTTTTTCTAATCTTATCTTTTTCTTCTTCATTATCACCAGCGGCTTCTAATTCTTTATTCATTTGTGCATCATAGAAAGCACCCAATGAAGACATTATTTTTGTGGCACCAGCAAAAACTGCTTGTGCTATTGCAATTTTCTTTTCTTTTGCTTTCTTTTCTAATTCTATTTGTCCATCAGTATATGTTTTATAATCAATTAAACCAAGGTCATATAATTTTTGCAATCCTTCATTAGTTTGCATTTGACTTTCTATCCATAAATCACTTTCATATGTTAATTTTTCCTGTAATTTAATTGTTTCTGGATCTGAATTTGGGTCATAATTAGGTTCTTCAGGTTCGGGTAATTCATCTGTTTTTTTGTTTAAATCATTAATATAATCTTGAAGGTCTTTTTGATAACCTTGTTCTTGTGTTAATAGCATATCTTTATATGCTTTATCTGCTGCTAATTTTTCTTCTTGTTTCTTCTTCCAATCATCTTGTCTTTTTGTTTCTTTTGCAGCTGCATCATCTTGTGCCTGATTTATTCTATTTTGTGTTTTTTCAGAAAGTGCAATATGTTGTTGGTTTATATCTTCCCTTTTAAGTAATGCTTCTTTTAATTTATCAATTTCTTCATCAGTTAATCTTCCAGAATCAGCTAAATAATTAGCATATTCAACACCTTTTTCTTGTAATAATGCTAATTCTTCATCTGTTAATTCTGCTTTAATTTCTATTGCTTTTTCAGCATTAGCAACTTCTTGATCATTTAACGATTTTGATTGATTAAATTGTTCTTCTTCAAGACGCATAGCTTCATCCATTAAAGCTATTCTTTCTTCTTCTGTTTTTGTTCTATCTTTTGATTGTAAGATTAATTCATTAATACTGGTTTGTAATTTAGCATTACTTACTTCTGTTTCTTTTGTAGTATCTTCTAAATCTTGAATTGCTTTTTTTAAGTTTGCAGCTTCAACAGCAGCTTGCTTCATTCTTCCACCAAGACCTGAAAATGCTTCACGAAGATTTTTTGCACCTGTTACTAAAGCAAATATTGTATTTTTAATTACTTGAAAAACAGCTTCAAGTGCTGCCATTCCTTGTTCCATTAAATCAAATACTGGTTGAAATGATTTTAAGATTTTCCATAACCCCATAAAAGCAAGAACAATTGCAGCAACAATAGCAACAATAGGATTAGCAACAAGGGCCCATAATTCTTTACCCATTGCTTTTAATCCTTGAATAGCACTACCAATTGGACCACCTAAACTTGAAAGTGCACTACCAAATGAACCAAATTTACTTTTAGAACCAGCCGCTATATTAGTTGTTTCATTAATAGATTTTTTTAGTTCATTAACTTCAGTTATACCTTGTTTGGCATCTACTTCTATCTTAATTTTAACATTATCTGCCACTTCATATTACCTTATTTTTTCGCATTTCTTCATTTATTCTATCATTCTTATCTTTCATTAAAACCAACCAATTCAAAACTGAAATGTAATTTTGTTTTAATATATAATCTGTTTTTGTCATATCACCATCTACCATATTAAATAATACTTCTATCCAACCGGATTCATCTGTTCTACTTTCATCAGATTCATCGTTTCCATCATCTTCTTCTTTAATTCTTTCACTGAATAATCTTGTGAATTTAGTATAGTTGTCGTGCTTAAAATTGAAAAAAAAACCATACCACCTAATACTTTATCCATCATTAATTTAGTTTTAAATAATTCAGCACGTTTCATTACATTTTCACTATCATAATCTATTATTTTATAATCTTTATTTTTTCTAAAAAAACTTTTTTTAGTTTTGATTGGTCTATAAAGAATAGCCATCAGAATATGTAAATTATTATTTACTTCTTCTGGTTTTGAAAATTCTTCCAAATCAATATATTCACCAAAGGACATTTGATTTAAATCATAATTAAAACCATATTTCTGACCATCTATTGAAAACCTATCAACCAATTCTATTTTATCAGCATTAAACATAAATTGAATCTTATCTTGAATTAGTTTTAACTGTTCAACTTTAATTTGATTAACTGTTTCTTCATCAATACCAGTAAGTAATGAAATTATTTTTTTATACTTATCCATATCACTTAAATCTTTATCTATTGAAATTAATTTTGAATACATTTCAATATTCATTTCATTAAAAGTGGTTGGTAGTTTATATTCTTTTTCATTTAATTCTAATGTTATCATTATTCTTTCATTTTTTTTAATTGGTCTTCTATATCCTTTTTAAAGGCTTCTTGAATATCATTTATAAAATCATTATTTGATTTTAAATCAGTAAATGGTTTATTAAAATTCAAAGGTTTAATACCTTTCTGTGAGATTGTTTTTGCTACTATATATGCTTTTGATTTTATATTTTTTCCTTTTTGTGCTTTATATTTTTTACTTTTTAACCATTTAACTATTGCATCTATTGGTGGTTGTTTAGCACCTGCTTTTCTTCCAGATTGAATATATTTACCATAATCTATATATTCAACTATCAAATCAAATACACCTTCACCCTTTTCATCAACATCATAATCTAAAGAACTTATTAAAGCACCTGTTGCACGTTTATTTGCTTTGGTTAATATAGCTTCCATTTCTTTTACAATTTGTTCACCATATTCATCCATCACTTTATATACATTCGGAAAATCTTGTTCTGCCATTTTTATTAATTTGTTTTATTGATGCGTTATAAAAATTCTTTGCCTGTGTCCCGGTGGTGTAGGTGCTGATATTGGATTTAATGCTACTATAAAGGCTTGTTTCACCACAACATTTGCTGAAATAGTTGAATATGTAGAAACATCACCTGTACCAGAATAAACACAACTATTAAAATCCCGAGAATGACCAAAGTTGTTTGCATACTACGCTGTTATTAATTTTTTCTTTT
>Ga0208980_10000639_pt1 | contig 20132 bp, 19 predicted proteins | sample WetSurMetagenome_3_FD_187993 | JGI IMG/M metagenome (GOLD analysis project Ga0208980, IMG submission 187993) | Wetland microbial communities from Twitchell Island in the Sacramento Delta, sample from surface sediment Aug2011 Site A1 Bulk (version 2) | ecosystem: Environmental > Aquatic > Marine... | reverse complement strand
GCCGCCGCGGGAGATTATGTGACTGCCGCCCATTGGATCCAGGAGGCGGAAAGGGTCGTGATCAAGGTCGGCGGGGGCGGGCTGGACGCCGGCGCGGAACTGGTTCAGCTTCTCGATCGCAGCGGCGGGGTCCTCGTCCACACCCCCATCGCCACGGGGTGCATCCCGTATTCCGATCCCCGGAATATGTCTGTCGGCGGTTCGAAAGGGTCTCTTTGCGGCAATTTCGCCATGGAAAATGCTGACCTGCTCATCGCAATCGGAACGCGCGCGGTCTGCCAGTCGGATTGTTCCCGCACCGGGTACCCAGGTGTGAAGCGGGTGATCAATATCAATGCCGATTTTGAAGACGCCACTCATTACAACCGCACGCTCGCGCTTGTAGGCGGTGTGCGCCCCACCCTCACCCGCCTCAATCAGGAATTGGGTGAATCGCCTCCGGCAAAAACTAAATGGCTGACGAATTGCGCCAAGAAGAAGGCTGCCTGGCAGGTATTCAAGCAGGAGCGCTTCGATAACCCCTTTCTCCCCGATGATTACTGGGGCAAGCCTGTCCTCACCCAACCCGCGGTCATCCGGATCGCCGAGGATTGGGCCAAATCGAACGCAATCCCCTGCTTCTTCGACGCTGGAGACGTACAGGCGAACGGATTCCAGATCGTGGAAGATGAGCATCCCGGGCAAACCTTCACCGAAACCGGCGCATCCTATATGGGCTTCGCCGTATCCGCCCTGCTTACCACCGGCATCGCCTCCAAACCCTTCTACGCCCTCGCTCTCACCGGTGATGGCTCCTTTACTATGAACCCGCAGATTCTGATCGATGGCGCTGAGCACGGAGCGCGGGGTTGCATCCTTCTCCTGGATAATGGGCGCATGGGCGCAATCACTGGGCTGCAAATGGACCAGTACGGGCAGGAAATTGCCACCGCTAACACCATCCATGTGGATTACCTCGCCTGGGCAAGATCCATCCCGGGTATCCTGGCTCTGGAAGGGGGCGATTCGCCCGCCTCCCTTCAAAATGCGCTGCTGCAGGCAGGCAGTCACGCAGGGCTCAGCCTCATTCACGTCCCGGTGTATTACGGACCCGATCCCTTGGGCGGCATGGGCGTTTACGGACGTTGGAACGTGGGTAACTGGAGCGAAAAAGTACAAACGATGCGTCATGAAATCGGTCTGTGAGCATTAAGAGGTGAAATGAGCTCTTTGACACCCCAACGAATTCTAGAACTGGAAGAGATCTCCCGCCAGCTGCGCGTGGATAGCCTGCGCTTCATCCACCGCAGGGGATCCGGTCACCCCGGCGGAGCTCTTTCCGCCGCAGAGATCATGACCGTTCTCTATTTTCACATCATGCGCATCGATCCCGCCCGACCGGATTGGGAGGACAGGGATCGATTCATTTTATCCAAAGGGCATGCTTCAGCGGTGCTCTATGCAGCCCTCACCAGGCGGGGGTTCTTCCCCGTCTCGGAGATGGAAAATTGGGGGGAGATCGACTGCCCGCACCAGGGGCACCCCGACCGTCTGAAGACTCCCGGCGTGGATATGACCAGCGGTCTGCTGGGTCACGGGGTGGCGGTTGGCTCGGGATTGGCCCTGGCAGCCCGGCTGAAAAACCTCGATTACCGTACCTATGTTTTATTGGGTGATGGTGAATCGCAAGGCGGGATCGTCTGGGAAGGCGCAGCCGTGGCAGCCAAATACCATCTGGCCAACCTCACGTGCATCCTGGACTGCAACGATGTACAGCTCGATGGCCCGGTGCATGAAGTGATGCCCATGGAACCCTGGGACAAAAAATGGCAGGCTGCCGGCTGGCATGTGCTGGAGATCAACGGCCACGATATCCTCGAGGTGGTGGAGGCTTTACGGGTGGCAGCCCAGATTCACGATAAGCCCACCATGGTCATCGCACGCACCACAAAAGGCAAAGGGGTTTCCTTCATGGAAAACAATTCCTTCTGGCATGGTAACGTACCCAATGCTGATCAAATGAAGCAAGCCCTGACTGAGCTGGGGGAGGTGAACCATGGCTGAGATGGCGATGCGTGAAGCCTATGGACGAGCGCTGGCAGAATTCGGAACAGAAAATCCCAATGTGGTCGCGTTGGATGTGGATACCTCCGCGTCCACGCTCTCCAGTTTCTTCGCCAAACAGTTTCCCGATAGATTCTTCAATATCGGCATCGCCGAACCCTGCATGGTGGATGTGGCTGCCGGCCTGGCGCTGGGAGGATTCGTTCCATTCATCAACGGTTTTGCTTCAATTCTTTCCCTGCGCGCACTGGAGCAGATCCGTACCTGTGTTTGTTACGCCCGCACGAACGTAAAGATCGCCGCCAGTTATGCCGGCATCTCGGATTTCAAGGACGGACCCACCCATTACTCCATCACCGACCTCGCCAATGTCCGCGCCTTGCCCGGGATGACCGTGATCGTACCGGCAGATGCCGCCGAGGCTGCAGATTGGGTCCCGATCGTGGCTGAATACGACGGCCCGGTTTACCTGCGGATCAGCCGCGCGGGTGCACTCCCGGTTCATCAGCCGGGTTCCCCTCTCCAGGTCGGAAAAGCCCGCCTCCTGCGGGAAGGGAACGATCTCACAATTATCACGATGGGGTCCATGACAGGACGCTGCCTGATTGCCGCTGACAAACTTGCAGAGAAGGGCTTAAGTGCAAGAGTACTGGAAGTACATACGCTTAAACCACTGGATATGGACATGATCTTAAAATGCGCTGAGGAAACCGGTACTGTGGTCACCGCTGAAGAACACAACATCATTGGTGGTCTGGGAAGCGCGGTGGCCGAAGTGCTCGGAGACCAGCTCCCCACCCCGCTGGAACGGGTGGGCATCCGCGATGCCTTCTGCCCCACAGGAAGGGATCTGGAAAAGTTGATGGATGCCTGTGGGTTATCCGTGGATGAAGTCGTCAAGGCAGCCCACCGTGCGCTAGCCCGCAAGAAATAGAAATAAATTCGAGGAGAAACAATGAAGATCGCCGTGATCAACGAGATAAGCGCTGCGGATAAAAATTCCGATATCCTTAAAGCACTGGAAGGCCGCGGGCATGAGGTTCTAAACCTCGGAAATACAAATGCTGGCGAAACTCCCAGCCTGCTATACATCCACACCGGGTTAATGGCAGCGCTGCTGCTCCACCTTAAAGCCGTTGATTTCGTTATCGGCGGTTGTGGAACGGGGCTGGGATTTCTCAATTCGGTGCTCCAATATCCCGGCGTGGTCTGCGGTCACATTCTCACGCCGCTGGACGCCTTCCTGTTCGCCCGTATCAATGCAGGAAACTGTGTATCGCTGGCGTTGAACCAGGGGTACGGCTGGGCTGGGGATGTGAACCTAAGCATGATCTTCGACAATCTATTTTCGCCCCAAACAGGCACTGGGTATCCTCCCCACCGCGCAGAACCGCAGCGCCAGGGGCGGGAATTGCTGGCGAGGATCTCACAGGCTACCCATAAGCCCATGCCCGAGATTCTATCCGCACTGCCGGATGAGGTGATCCAGCCGGCGATTCAATTTCCCGCTTTTCGGGAGGTTCTGCAGAAAGAAATGCGCACCGATCCGGGAATTCAAAAAAAGCTGACTCCCTTGTTCAAGGGTGATGGATGCCGAGGGACGGGATCAACTGGAGGATGAAACCCCAGTGAAAACTGTCGGTTGAGGAGGCCTTTATGAATCCATTAAGAGTTGCCATTGTCGGCTGCGGACGGATCTCCGATCTGCATCAACTTGGGTACCGCGGCAGGGATGATGCCAAAATTGTGGCCGTATGCGACACAAACAAAGCCCACGCGAAAAAGAAAGCCAAGGAATGGGGCGTTGAGAAGGTATATGACAAATTCGAGGATGTGCTCGCGGATCGAGAGGTGGACGCGGTGGAGCTGCTCACCCCTCACCACCTGCACTGCCCCATGACCATCCAGGCAGCCCAGGCGGGCAAGCATATCTCTGTACAGAAGCCCATGGCGCTGTGCGCTGCCGAGGCAGATGAAATGATCGCCGCCGCCAACAAAGCCGGGGTGATCCTGCGCGTGTATGAGACCTTTGTGTTTTACCCTCCCGCAGTTCGCGCCAAACAAATGATCGATGCGGGGGAGATTGGCGAAATCCGTGCCATCCGTATGCACGTCAGTACCGGCACTGGGGATACTGCCTGGAAGGTGCCACTCTCCTCCTGGGTCTGGCGGCTGAACGAAAAACAGTGCGGTGGAGGTCCTTTGGTCTTTGACCACGGTTATCACCTTTTCTCTCTAGGGTATTACCTGGGCGGCCCGGTGGAGAGGGTTTATGCCTGGATTGATAAAACTCCGTTGGCTGAAACTGCGGGGGTCTATAAGATCGACGCCCCTGCCATGATCATGTTCCAATACAAAGCCCCGCGCTGCTACGGCGAGCTGGATATTGAACACACCCCCAAAATGCGCATCTACTCGGATTATTATGCTGATGATGACCGCATTGAGGTGATCGGCGAAAAAGGAATGATCTTTATCAATCGCTACACTGCCCGGACGGTGGACCTGCCTGAATTGATGCTTTTCAAAGATGGCAAGACCACCGCCATTCCGGTGCAGGGCGTGGAGTGGCACGATAGCTTCACCGCCACAACCATCGACTTCATCGAGAAGGTGAATTCAGGCGGTCAACCGCGATTGGATGGTCCCACCGGCAAGGCAGTCCTGCAGTTCACCCTTGCAGCTCTGCAAAGCGCGGAGACGGGCAAAGAAGTCCGGCCAGATGACGTGAAATAGTTTGGACAAACCGTTTAATATTTCACAAATTGGATAAAAACGGTTATGATTAGAGACGATAAATTTTCTAATTCATCATGGAGGTAAATTATGTTAAACGCAGCAATGCATAAAGCGATCAATGAGCAGATCAACAAAGAATTGTATTCATCTTACCTTTACCTTGCGATGGCAGCTTACTTCGAAGAGCAGAACCTGCCTGGTTTTGCCCAATGGATGTACGTGCAGGAAGGGGAGGAACGCGAACACGGCAAGAAGTTCTACGGGTACCTGGTGGACCGCGGCGCGAAAGTTGAGTTAAAAGCCATCGCCGGACCAGAAACCACCTGGAAATCCAGCCTGGAGGTTTTCAAACAGGTACAGAAGCACGAAGCCGCGGTGACCGCTTCCATCAATGCCCTGTATGAATTAGCTCTGTCTGAAAAGGATTACGCCTCACAGATCATGTTGCAATGGTTTATCACCGAGCAGATCGAAGAGGAAAAGAACGCCGCTGAAATCGTGCAGAAACTTGAGATGATCGAGGCGAAAGGTACTGCTGTGTTGATGCTGGATCATGAGTTGGGGCATCGCGGCAGGGACTAAGATCCATCGCCCGGAGGCAGCCCCTCCGGGTTTTTTCTTGATATATTTCGATTGGCTGAATTGTTGATTTGCTAGTCGAACAACCGATCGTCCAATATTTTTTTGGAGCAGGGTATGGAAGCAAAGATAGGCGTGGTGGGTCTGGGTGTGATGGGGCACATGTTGGCCCTCAATATGGAGCGTAATGGCTTTCCGGTAGCAGGTTTTAACCGCAACCCTGATCGGACAAAAGCATTTTTGGATGGTCCCGCCAAAGGGAAAAATGTGATCGGGACGTATTCCCCTGCGGATTTAATGGTGGCATTGGAGAAACCCCGCCGGGTATTGCTTATGGTACCCGCCGGCGAGGCAGTGGATGAGACCATCCTGCTTTTGAAACCCTACCTGCAAGCCGGTGATATTCTCATCGACGGCGGAAATTCATACTTTCAGGATACCGAACGCCGTAACCTGGCCCTGGCGAAGGAGAATTTCCAATTTATCGGCACGGGCGTTTCCGGTGGAGAGCAGGGTGCCCTATGGGGTCCAGCGATCATGCCGGGCGGCCAACGCGAAGCCTGGGAAGCCCTGGCTCCCATCTTCCGCGCCATCGCCGCCAAAGCCGATGATGGTGAACCCTGCGTCGCATATATCGGCCCGCGCGGTTCTGGCCACTATGTGAAAATGATCCACAACGGGATCGAGTACAGCGATATGCAGCTCATCGCCGAGATCTACGATATCCTGCACCGCGGGGCGGGCTTGACCGCGGGGGAACTGGCTGACCTCTATAGCGAATGGAATAAAGGGATCCTTCGGTCATATCTGATCGAGATAACTGCAGCTGTGCTTCGATATACCGACCCTGAAACCGGTAAACCCCTGGTGGATGTGATCCTCGATCAGGCGCAGCAAAAAGGCACCGGAAAATGGACTTCTCAAAACGCATTTGACATTGGCGCGCCGATCCCCTCCATCAACGCTGCCGTGGAGAGCCGCATCCTTTCCAGCCTTAAGGAGCAAAGGGTCGCCGCCAGCAAGGTTTTCACCGGTCCGGAGATGAAATTTCCCGGCAGCCGGTCGGAATTAATTGAAGCCGCGCAGGATGCCCTGTATGCCAGCAAGGTCATTTCGTATGCCCAGGGGATGGGAATGATGCAGATCGCTTCAAGGGAATACGATTACGATCTGGATCTCGGTGGGATTGCCAAAATCTGGAGGGCTGGTTGCATCATTCGCGCAACCCTGCTGGGGGATATCACTGCCGCGTATCAAAGTAACCCGGGGTTACCCAATCTGCTTCTGGATGAAGCCTTCCATCAGGCTGTGAAAACGCGGCAAAACGCGCTCCGCTTCGTGCTGCAATCCGCGATTGGGATGGGCATCCCCACCCTGGCATTGAGCTCTGCGCTGGCCTATTTTGACGCTTATCGCAGCGAGCGACTGCCAGCCAACCTCACCCAGGCGCAGCGGGATTATTTCGGCGCCCATACCTATCAGAGATTGGACCGGGAAGGGACATTTCATACCCAGTGGGAATCCTGAGCGGAAAATAGAACCTATCTAACAATTTATGATGAAACAGTCAGGCACCAAGTGAACTGGCTGTTTTTTTGGTGTTCAACCTGTTATTGAAGTGAATTCAATCAACCTGGTTCGATCCTAATGCCTTCTCGGTACTTGAATACAGAACCTTTATAATGTTATAATATTATTTATTAGCATATGCTAATATTTCTATAAAAGCAGGAAAATCATGTCCGAATCGCCAAATTTCACACCTGTTTCCCGTCCCACCCCAACCATTGAGGATTATCTGGCCATCATCTATATCCTGGAGCGGGATGGAGAAGAGATTATCCCGGCTCATCTCGCCAAATCCCTGGAGGTGGCTCCCCCCACTGTTACCGTTACGTTGAAACGGATGGAGCGGGATGGCTGGATCACCAATGAGCATGATAAAGGGGTATTTCTGACTAAAACCGGGCGTGAAGCAGCGAGCTCTGTGCTCAGAAGGCATATGCTCATTGAATGGATGCTTGCGCGTATGCTGCACGTCCCCTGGTCGCAGCTTCACTCGGAAGCAGATGAGATCGAGCATACCATTTCAAACGAAATCGAAGCCCAAATGCGCGCCAACCTGGATGATCCCCGCCAATGCCCGCATGGCAACCCCCTGCCTGGTTACGAGTATCTTGCGTCCGATTGGCTCCCGCTCACCAGCATACAGCCTGGTGAAAAGGTGACTATCCGCCGCATCCATGAGACCGCCGAGGATAACCGCGACCTGCTCTATTTTTTGGAGATAAATGGGATCGTTCCAGGGCGCAGTGCGGAGGTCCGCGAAGTGCTGCCATTCAACCAAACTCTCAGCCTCCGATTGGGCGACAAGGATATTTCCCTGGGTTTTCCCGCCGCTCAATTTCTCTTCGTCGAGAAAACACCCTCATAAACAACCATGGCGATGATCCAGCTCACTGAATTGCATCCCGGCACCAATGCCATCATCCGTCATCTGGATGGAGGCCATTCCATCATTTCCCGTCTGGCCGCAATGGGCTTCACGCCCGGGGGCAGCCTTTCGGTTGTGCGCAGTTCGGAAACAGGACCGCTCCTGATCTGCCTGCGCGGCTCGCGGGTGGCACTTGGTCAGGGTGAGGCTTCCCATATTTTCGTTTCGTTGGCTGAGGAAATGACCTCGCCAGTGGCGGAGAAGGGCTGCGGCTGCGAGATTACCATCGCGCTCACCGGTCAGCCTAACGTAGGCAAGTCCTCTGTATTCAACCTGCTCACCGGGTTGAACCAGCATGTGGGCAACTGGACCGGGAAAACCGTGGAAAACAAAGAGGGCAAATACCACTACTCGGACGTGAATTTCCGCGTGGTCGACCTACCCGGCACCTATAGTTTGACCGCCAGCTCGGAAGAAGAACGCATCGCCCGGGATTACCTTTTGCATGGCGGATCTGAGTTGGCCGTTGTGGTGGTGAACGCTGCCTCGTTGGAGCGTAGTCTCTACCTGGTGGCTGAAATGCTGCTGCTGCCTGTTCCGCTAGTGATCGCGCTTAATATGACCGACGTGGCAGAGCAGGAAGGGGTGAAGGTGGATCCGCGCGTTTTGGAAGCCGCTCTGGGCATCCCCGTGGTACCCATGGTTGCCGCCCGTGGGACCGGATTGAAGGTACTTCAGGAAACCATCCTGCAGTTCTACGATCACGCCATTCCCTATCAGCCCAGGGTACCCTCCATCCTTCCCGCTCACCAGGCGATTTTGGACGATTTAATGGGACGCATCCAGCCGTATCTTCCCGCCGGATATCCCCCTCGCTGGCTGGCAATCAAGCTGCTGGAGGGTGACGAAGAGATCACCGCTCTAATGAAAACCGCCATCCCTGCGAAAGAATGGGAAGGCGTCGAAGCGCTGCTATATCAGCACGAGGATGCCATTCTGGATATCGCCGGGGCGCGGTACGAGTGGGCTGCCAGGATCATGCGCGCGGCGGTGGAAGAACCCAAGGTGACCCGCGCGAGCCTTACCGCAAATCTGGATCGCGTGCTTACCCACCCGTTCTGGGGAACCCTTGGCCTTCTGCTCATCCTCGGCGCGGTTTTTTGGCTGACCTATAGCATCGGCAGCCCCATCCAGGTGGCTCTAAGCAAGGGGATCAACACTCTGGCGCAAGCCCTGCGTTCCAGTTGGCCATTTCAACCTGGCTGGTTCCTGGAATTTCTGGCTGTTGGGCTGCTGGGCGGCATCGGTATGATCCTCACATTCCTGCCCATTCTGGTCATCTTTTTTGCCAGTCTGGGATTTCTGGAGGATACCGGGTATATGTCGCGGGCGGCATTTCTCTCTGACCGCTGGATGCACAAGATGGGGTTGCATGGCAAGAGCTTCATGCCCATCCTGCTCGGTTTTGGTTGCAATGTGCCCGCCGTCCTGGGCACCCGTATCATCGAATCCCGCCGCTCGAGGCTGCTGACCACCCTGCTTATCCCGCTTATCCCCTGCACCGCGCGCATGGCGGTGATAACCGTACTTGCCGCGGCTTTCTTTGGGCAATATGCGTTCTGGATCTCCTGGGGCCTGGTGGGGCTCAGCCTGGCGATCATGATCGTGGTCGGGTTGTTACTGCATCACTTTTTCTTCGAGAACGAGCACGTGCCTTTCATCATGGAGCTGCCGCTTTATCATGTGCCCAATATGCGCACCATCGGCATCTATACCTGGGAGAACATCCTCGGCTTTCTCAAGAAAGCCGGCACGACCATCCTTATCGCTACCATGATCATCTGGGCGCTGGCATATTTCCCTTCCGGACACATTGAACAAAGCTACCTTGGCATGGTTGGCCGTTTCCTGGAACCAGTCGGCAGCCTGATGGGTTTGCCCTGGCCGGTGCTGGTGGCGCTGCTGGCCAGCATCATCGCCAAGGAAAATGCTGTGGCCACCCTGGCGGTGCTCTACGGAAGTGTTGCGGTTCTGGCAGCCTCCCTGCCGCTGGCGGCTGCTCTGGCATTTATGGTCTTTTTAGTGCTTTTCATCCCTTGTGTGGGCACCGTCGCCGCCATCCGCCAGGAGACAAAATCCTGGAAGTGGACCATGGGAAATATCGGCATGCAATTGGTACTTTCTCTCAGCCTGGCGATTGCCGTGTTCCAGGTGGGCAGGTTATTTTAAATGCTTTACCGTGTATTGCATGAACTTGCTGCGGGGAATTCCCGAAACGTGGCTGAGATCGCCCGCTCGCTCGGCATTTCGCCCCTCATGGCCGCGCGTATTATCGAAGACCTGAGCCGGCTGAGGTATCTGGAATCCAACGCTTCTGATTGCAGCAGCCAGGCTTGTTCCTGTGGAGGCTGCCCGGCTTCGGCAGCCTGCAAGGAACCAGATCGTTTCTGGTTTATTACCCAAAAGGGGCAAACCCTGCTTAAGCATCAAGTCAACAATTAATTAATTCGGCCAAAATAGACCAGCCCTCACCCAAAGCGTTCGGGGCAATATTAATTTCGTGAATTTGTGAATTCTCTGTGTTTTTACGCTGACAAATCTGTTATAATTTTTATACTCATTTATTGAGTATTATTCATTAATAATTTAATTAAACAGCCACATTCAATTTCCCCAGGAGAAAATGATGCCCATACCGCTGTCCGATACAGTCATCCTTGTAACCCGAAACGGCATGGGCGAAGCCGAGCCTGAGCTGCAATTGAAATTAGCCGGAACCTACTTCAAACTACTTGATGAGAATGATCTCCTTCCCGCAGTGATCTGTTTTTACACGGATGGGGTCAAGCTGGCCGTGGAATATTCGCCTGTTTTGGAATCGCTGCAATCATTGGCGACGAAAGGTGTGCGCATCATATTATGCAGCACGTGTTTAAATTTTTTCAACCTGGTGGACAAAGTCAAAGTGGGTATCGTTGGTGGAATGACCGATATCATCGAAGCCCAAATGAAGGCAGAGAAAGTGATCTCGATCTAGGCTTTCACGCATCTCCCGGTGCGTAACGGTGAAGAAATCAACCCAACCCCAGCGCGTGATCCACTTCTCTGACAAAGCGGGGATTGAATTTTCCCTACCGATTGGGTATGATACGCCATGGCAACGAGGTTCGAGGAGCCATTATGCCGAAAGCGATAGTCAAAGAACAACACCACACTGAATACCACAAAGATGGAAGCATCTGGGCCAGGGGGCAGATGGCGGATGGCGCGCCCGCCGGATACTGGGAATGGTTCCGAAAAGACGGCTCGAGAATGCGCTCAGGATATTTCGAGAATGGAAAGCCTGTCGGTGAGTGGATCACTTTCGACAAGGATGGCAAAGTCTATAAAGTGACTACGAGGAAAGTCTAGGTTAATTTTTTCCATGAAGGGAAGGACACCATGGATTCAAATCAAAAATCTCCAGTTAATATAGATGAATATATCGCCGGTTTTCCTAAGGAAACACAGACGATCTTGCAAAAGATCAGACAGACAATAAAAGCTGCCGCGCCTGAAGCGGAAGAGGCAATTTCCTACCAGATGCCAACCTTCAAGCTCCACGGAAACCTGGTCCATTTCGCTGGATACAAGAATCACATTGGTTTTTACCCGGTCCCCTCGGGGATCGAGAAATTCAAGGCTGAACTTTCGGTTTACAAACAGGGCAAGGGCTCGGTGCAGTATCCCCTGGATCAACCCATACCCTATGACCTGATCACCCGGATCGTGAAATACCGGGTGGAAGAGAATATGAAGAAGGCGGCTGGGAAAAAGAAAAAGTAAGATTCCGGTTTATCAAAAAAACACCCGGCAGAAAGGCGCTATACATACCTTTGGCCGGGTGTTTGATATTAAGCCGGTCGCAAACTATCGATGCAGATCGAACCGATCAAGATTCATGACCTTGGTCCAGGCTGCTACAAAGTCATGGATGAATTTATCTTGGGCATCCTTGCTTCCATAAACCTCCGCGAGCGCACGAAGCTGAGCGTTGGAACCGAAGATCAAGTCAACCCTCGTGGCAGTCCACTTGGCAGCCCCGGTGGCGCGGTCGTGACCCTCAAACAAGTCGCGCTCCTCCGAAGTCGATTTCCACACAGTGCTCATATCCAGCAGGTTCACGAAGAAATCATTGGTCAGCGCTTCCGGTCGTTTGGTAAAGACTCCGTCCTTGCTCCCATTGAAATTGGCATTGAGCACCCTCATTCCGCCCACCAGCACGGTCATCTCCGGCGCGGTCAGGGTAAGCAGTTGAGCCTTATCCAGCAACAGCTCCTCGGCAGGAACAGCATATCGCGTCTTCTGAAAGTTACGGAAGCCATCCGCCTTGGGTTCCAGTACCCCAAAGGATTTAACATCGGTTTGCTCCTGGGAAGCATCCATTCGACCCGGTGTGAAGGGAACCGTGATAACCGAGCCGGCGTTTTTCGCGGCCATTTCAACGCCTGCACAACCTGCCAGGACGATCAGGTCGGCGAGGGAGATTTTCTTGCCATCGGTTTGCGCTTTATTGAATTCATTTTGAATTCCCTCTAAAGCCTTCAGAACCTTGGCAAGCTTTTCCCCTTCGTTCACCTGCCAATCCTTCTGGGGTGCCAGGCGGATGCGCGCGCCATTTGCGCCTCCGCGTTTATCCGAGCCCCGGAAGGTGGATGCCGAAGCCCAGGCGGTTTTCACCAGCTCCGAGACCGATAACCCAGAAGCTTTCACCTTTTCCTTTAGCGCCGCGATATCTTTTTCATCGACCAGTTTATGATCAACAGCCGGTATGGGATCCTGCCAGATCAGCACTTCGGCCGGCACTTCCGGGCCGAGGAAGCGCGACCTTGGTCCCATATCCCGGTGGGTTAACTTGAACCAGGCGCGGGCGAATGCCTCTGCAAATTGGTCCGGGTTTTCCATGAACCGGCGCGAGATCTTCTCGTATTCCGGATCAAACCTTAGGGCCAGGTCAGTGGTCAGCATGGTCGGGACGTGCTTTTTGGCAGGGTCGAAGGCATCCGGAACCGTGGCGCCGGCTCCCTTCGCCACCCACTGATTCGCTCCCGCTGGACTTTTCGTCAGCTCCCATTCGTACCCAAAAAGATTCCAGAAGAAGTTGGTGCTCCATTTGGTGGGCGTGGTCGACCAGATCACCTCCAGCCCGCTGGTAATTGCATCCCCGCCCTTGCCAGTGCCGTATTTACTCTTCCACCCCAGTCCTTGATCCTCGATTCCGGTTGCTTCCGGTTCAGGGCCAACCAACGTGGCATCGCCAGCTCCGTGAGTCTTCCCAAAAGTGTGCCCGCCTGCAATAAGAGCGACGGTTTCTTCGTCGTTCATGGCCATGCGCCCGAAGGTTTCGCGGATATCCTTCGCCGCCAATAATGGATCTGGATTGCCATTCGGTCCTTCAGGGTTAACATAGATAAGCCCCATCTGCACCGCTGCCAGGGGGTTCTCGAGCTTGCGGTCTCCGCTGTAACGCTTGTCATCCAGCCACTTGGATTCTGAACCCCAGTACACATCCAGGTCAGGTTCCCACACGTCCTCGCGCCCGCCGGCGAATCCGAAAGTCTTGAGTCCCATCGTCTCCAGGGCAACGTTTCCGGTGAGGACCATCAGATCCGCCCAGGAGAGCTTCCGGCCGTATTTCTGCTTGATCGGCCACAACAGCCGGCGCGCCTTATCCAGGCTGACGTTATCCGGCCAGCTATTCAGCGGGGCGAAACGCTGCTGCCCCCTGCCCGCTCCGCCGCGGCCATCGCCCACCCGGTATGTGCCGGCGCTGTGCCAGGCCATGCGAATAAACAATGGGCCGTAGTTGCCAAAATCCGCCGGCCACCAATCCTGGGATTCGGTCATAATCGCGGCGATATCCTTCTTTACCGCAGCCAGATCGAGGCTATTGAACTCCTTTGCGTAATCGAAGTCCTCCCCCATCGGATTGGATTTACGGGAGTGTTGATGCAGCAATTCCAGCTTTAGCCGGTTCGGCCACCAATCCTGGTTGGTGGTACCCCCGCCCGCATGGGGGTTGTGCATACTTTGTTTGCTTTCTTCAGACATGATTCTTTCTCCTTTCATTTTCTAATTCTTGATTTTCGAATCCACACATTCCTAGATCGAATTAATCCACATTACCTTCTTCCTTACAGTTCTCACAAAGCCCATAGAGGGTGATCTGAGGTCGGATGATCTGGAACCCTGAATACTGTTCGAGGGATTGCAGGGATTTCTGATCCAGGGTCACCTCAGCATCGATGATCTTTCCACACTTAAGGCATATCAGATGGGGATGGGGTTCAGGTCGGTGGCCATCATAATGGCTGTCATCCCGCAGATCGATCTCCAACACCTGCCCCATTTCTTTCAATAATGCCAGGGTTTTATAGACCGTCGCGTGGCTCATGGTTGGAAAGCGGGTGTGAATTTTGGCGTAAAGCTGACCCGCGCTGGGATGGCCATCACTGACGGCAATCAGCCGCACAAGCTCCACCCGCTGGGGGGTCAGGCGGAAATCCTGTTCCTTAAGGGCTGTGATCATTTCATTGAAACGTGTTTCGGGTTCAGTATTCATTATTGATATTAATTACTTATGGATAATTATTATCTATTATTATACGCTTTTGAAAGAAGAGATGCAAATCAGAACTTGAAAACGACCACTTTTTTAAATATACCAGAGGGGTGTGAACCATACTAAACAAAAAACCACCATTCAGTGTTTTGTGGTGCCCCTCTCAGTTGGTGCACCCTCGCAGAGGGCAAGGAGAATCGAACAAAAAAAACCACCTTTCGGTGGTGTTTTGTGGTGCCCCCAAGGAGACTCGAACTCCTGTTATGGCCTTGAAAGGGCCGTGTCCTAACCACTAGACCATGGGGGCAACGCGAGGAATTTTACCGTACCTCCCCATTCCGGTCAAGAATTTTCATAATGGGTCTTTTGGCATTCGCTCCACCGGTTTTGACTCCATCAATACCGCCGGATATGCCGCGAGCATGGCCTGCAAGCCATTGGCATCCTTTTTCTCCAGCCATTGCCAGCAATTGGCTGTATCCAGGATCACTGGCATGCGGGGGTGCACCTTGGCCACAATTTCGTTTGCATCGGTGGTGATGATCGTACAGCTCTTCAGCTCGTCGCCCTCCGGTGAGCGCCACAATTCCCACAGTCCGGCGAAGGCGAAAGGCTGCTTCCCTTTCAACTGGAACCGGAAAGGTTTTGAGGGTCCCTTTTCCTGCTTCTGCCATTCGTAGAACCCATCCGCAGGGATCAGGCAACGCCGCCTCGCAAATGCAGTTTTGAAGGAGGGTTTTTCCTGGATCGTTTCTGCTCTGGCATTGAACATCTTGCTGCCAATGCTGATATCCTTTGCCCAGGAAGGGATCAACCCCCAGCGCATATACTCGATCCGACGGGTCTCCGGGTTGGCCAGCACCGCCACCGGCTGGGTGGGGGCGATATTCTCCCTCAACACCCAATCCACTGGTGCCTCGCTCAGATCGAAGGCTTCCTGCAATTCCACGGGCTCCACACCCAGGGTGAATCTTCCGCACATGCCCGCCTCCTTCCCTTTCCCAAAACCGCTAAGGTTATAATACCATCATATTTTTCCCGCGAGGAACTTATGCCCGCTCCCCTGGTTGAATGCATCCCCAATTTCAGTGAAGCCCGCCGCCCGGAGGTGGTGGAGGCCATTCTGGAATCGATCCGTTCGGTTCCTGGTGTGCGCATCCTGGATCATCACTCGGACCTCGATCACAACCGCACAGTTGTGACTTATGTGGGGGCGCCTGGAGCCGTGGAGCAAGCCGCGTTCCAGGCAATCCGTACCGCTTCCGAACTTATCAACCTGGAAGAACACACCGGCGCCCACCCGCGTATCGGCGCCACGGATGTGGTGCCCTTCGTTCCCATCGCCGGGGTAAGCATGCAGGAATGTGTGGAGATCGCACTTCGGCTGGGTAAACGCGTGGGGGAGGAATTGCACATCCCCGTATATCTATATGAAGAAGCCGCCACACAGCCTGAGCGGCAGAACCTGGAGAACATCCGCAAGGGACAATATGAAGGGCTGAAAGACGAGATCAAATCCGGCCCCTCCCGTGTTCCGGATTTTGGTCCTTCCAGGTTGGGCACCGCTGGCGCCACCGTGATCGGCGCACGACAGCCGCTCATCGCCTTCAATGTCTATCTCACCACTGATCAAGTCCCAATCGCCCAAAAGATCGCCAAAGCCATCCGCCAGTCTTCGGGTGGAATGCGCTTCGTAAAAGCCATGGGCATCCTGGTGAATGGACGTGCACAGGTTTCCATGAATCTGACCAATTTTCGCCAGTCGCCCATTGCGCGGGTGGTGGAGATGATCAGAAGGGAAGCAGCCCGATACGGGGTGAATATCCACCACACAGAGCTGGTTGGCCTGACCCCCCAGGAATCACTGATCGACGCCGCAGTGTGGTACTTGCAGCTCGACCAGTTCGAGCCCGGTCAGGTGCTGGAAACAAAGTTGTTTGATGCCCAGCATGTAGCGCCTGATACTGCCCCCCAGAATGAACCCGCTTTTCTCGACCGTCTTGCAGAAGGCAGCGCAGCTCCGGGCGGGGGATCTGCTTCCGCTTATACCGGCGCCGAGGCGGCCTCCCTGGCTGCCATGGTCGCCCGCCTGACAGTGGGTAAGAAGAAATACGCTGAAGTTGAAACGCAGATGTGGGCGCTCGTCGAACAGGCTGATTCTCTTCGCGCGGAGCTGACCGCTTGTGTGGCGGAAGACACAACCGCCTTCGAAGGATTGATGGCAGCCATGAAGTTACCAAAAGACACCGAGGAGCAGTTCAACTTTCGCGCCGAGGCTATTCAAAACGCCACTCTGGAAGCCATCCGCGTACCGCAAAAGGTCGCCCACCTTGCGCTGGAGGTAATGATGCTTTGTCTTTTGGTTTGCGAGAAGGGCAACGTCAATGCCATTTCAGATGGAGCCACTGGAGGAGCGCTGGCCATGGCCGCCATCACTGGAGCAGGGTACAACATCCGCATTAATTGCCTCGGGTTGGAAGATAGGTCCATCGCCACTATTTGTGAAGACGACCTGCGCAAGCTGGAAAAAGAAGCCGCTGACCTGCAGGCGGAGATCCATCACACACTCGTAGAGCGCGGGGGGTTCAACCCGGCTTGAAATTAAACATCCATTTTTTGGCCGTCTCCGTCCTATCCAGCGTGTTCCTGCTCAGCGCCTGCCAAAGCGCCGCAGGTATTTTACCCACCCCCGCACCGACTTCAGCCCCGACTCTTACAGTGCCGCCGGCAATACCCACGAAATCCCCGACCCCCGCTTCATCTCCCACATCAAGCTTGCCGTGTGACCCGGATTACTGCATCAAGGCAGGAGATTTCCCCCTGGAACGGCCGATCCTGCCTTCAGCCAATGACCGGGTGGATGAAACCTATCGTTATGGCTACACGCAGGATGGTACTCGTGAACCGCACCACGGGGTGGAATTTAATAATCCCATAGGCACCCCCGTCCACGCCGCAGCGGCGGGCACCGTGATCTACGCAGGCACGGATTCCGCACAAGTCTTCGGTCTTTACCCCAACTTTTACGGCAACCTGGTGATCCTCCAGCATAACCTACCAGGGTTCGTGACGCCTGTTTATACGCTCTATGGGCACCTATCCTCAATTGCGGTTAGTACCGGGGATAAAGTCTCCCGCGGAGAAGGGATCGGCGCAGTCGGGCTCACCGGCTCCGCCATCGGCGCCCACCTGCACTTCGAGGTCCGCCTGGGTGAAATTGAATATGACCACACCGCCAACCCGGAGCTGTTCCTGGCTCCCCCGGCCGCCCTGGATTCAACCCTCCCCAATGGCATTCTCACCGGACGAATCGAGGATCAATTCGGCTCGCCGCTCAATATTCCCATCACCATTCAACCTGTTTTGCCGGATGGATCATTGGGTTCAGCGCTTTTTCCCGAACTTTATGGAGCCGGTGTGCCAGAATCCCCTGTCTGGGGGGAGAACTTACTAGTCTCCGGTCTCCCGGCAGGAAAATACCGCGTGGCATTTGTCAATTATTCCAAAGTATTTGAGCACACCGTGGAGGTCATCCCCGGTGGTGTGACATTTGTTAGAATTCAAGCTAAACCATAAACGAGGAGAGCAACAATGGGACTGAAATCGGACGGCTGGATCCGCAGGATGGCGCTGGAGCACAAAATGATCGACCCCTTTACCGACGGGCAAAAGCGAGACGGGGTGATTTCCTACGGGACTTCCTCCTACGGATATGATATCCGCGTGGCGGACGAGTATAAGATTTTCACCAACGTCTATTCCGCCGTGGTGGATCCCAAAGCATTCGATAATCGTTCCATGGTGGATTTCAAGGGTGATGTGTGTGTAATCCCACCCAATTCCTTCGCCCTGGCACGCACGGTGGAGTACTTCCGTATTCCCCGCTCTGTGCTGACCATCTGCCTGGGTAAAAGCACGTACGCCCGCTGCGGGATCATCGTCAACGTCACTCCCTTCGAGCCGGAATGGGAAGGCTTTGTGACGCTCGAGATCTCTAACACCACCCCCCTACCGGCCAAGATCTATTCCAACGAGGGCATCGCCCAGGTGCTATTTTTTGAAGGCGACGAACCCTGCGAGGTTTCCTACGCGGATAAGAAGGGCAAGTACCAAAAACAGCTAGGTGTGGTTCTGCCAAAACTTTGATCAATATTTTCAGTTTTGGAAATAATCACCGGATGAAAGAAACTTTCATCCGGTTTTTTCATTAGTTCTCCCCAACGATTCAACGAATCGCCATATTTCTATTCAACGATTCGTCAAATCGACGAATATCCCGCAACCAGTAACCTCCATCCCCAAACTTAATTGACTTGCCTATCCTCCTATGATATTATCATCTCATCATAATTTATTATTTTCCCGTACTTTAACAATCCGTCTTTCATTTATTTTTTCTGGAGGAATTATTCATGAGCGCAGATTTTATCGCTCGCCTGATCGGGATGGTCGTTTTCGCCATCCTCGGCACCTACTGGGGTACCCAGATCGGTGCCATGGCCACCGCCAACGATGTGATCCCCACCGTACCGATCGCGCAGTATTCATTCACCATCGGCCTGGTCGGCGCCCTCTTCGGGCTCATCCTGACCCCCTATTTCACCACCCGTCCTGTTCGCGCGCTGCGTGCCCTGCTGGGTCGCGTCTCTGCGCAGACGCTGACGGCTGCCCTTTTCGGGCTAATCGCCGGATTGCTCATCGCGGCCCTCCTGGCTTTCCCGCTCTCCCTGCTGCCGTCCCCCTTCGGCTCCATCCTGCCCTTCGTCGGCGCGGTCCTTTTCGCTTACCTGGGGGTGGCGGTTTTTGTCACCCGGCAGAATGATATTTTCAATTTATTTCGCAATTTCGGCCGCCCCGGGGGGCAGCAAAATGTGGAGTCATCCGGCGCCGGTTGGGCGGAAAGCCGTACGATCCTGCTGGATACCAGCGTGATCATCGACGGGCGCATCGCCGATATCTCCCGCACCGGCTTCCTGCCCGGCACCATGCTCATCCCGCGTTTTGTGCTTACCGAGCTTCAATATATCGCGGATTCGCCCGACAGCCTCCGCCGTCAGCGCGGCCGCAGGGGGCTGGAGGTGCTCTCCACCCTTCAAAAGGAACCCTCCATCCGCGTCCGCCTGAGTGACATCGATGTGGAGGGCGTGAAAGATGTGGACGAAAAGCTGGTCATCCTAGCCCGGCAGATGCGCTGCCCCATCCTGACCAACGATTACAACCTCAACCGCGTAGCCGAGCTGCAGGGCGTCACCGTGCTGAACATCAACGAACTGACCAATGCGGTCAAGTCCGTTCTCCTGCCCGGCGAGCAGATGCGCCTCCGTGTCATCCAGGAAGGCAAGGAGCAGAACCAGGGCGTGGGGTATATGGACGACGGGACGATGGTTGTGATCGAGAACGGCCGCGATCACATCGACCAGGAACTCCTCGTCACCGTAACGAAGGTGCTGCAAACCGCGGCCGGGCGGATGATCTTCGCCCGTCCTGAAACAAACCCCTGAAAGAGGCGCTCATGAGTATTAAGATCTACAACACTCTTTCCCGTAAAAAAGAGGATTTCCAGCCACTCATCGATGGCAAGGTGGGCATGTACGTCTGCGGACCTACTGTCTATTCCAACGCCCATGTCGGGCATGCCATGTCGGCGCTGGTGTTCGATATCATTCGCCGGTATTTCGCATACCGCGGCTACCAGGTCAAATTCGTCATGAACTACACCGACGTGGACGATAAGAT
>Ga0208980_10000638_pt1 | contig 20137 bp, 14 predicted proteins | sample WetSurMetagenome_3_FD_187993 | JGI IMG/M metagenome (GOLD analysis project Ga0208980, IMG submission 187993) | Wetland microbial communities from Twitchell Island in the Sacramento Delta, sample from surface sediment Aug2011 Site A1 Bulk (version 2) | ecosystem: Environmental > Aquatic > Marine... | reverse complement strand
GCCCAACAATATATCTGACAATAGGCCACCTCAATTCACTGTTTATCAGGGCAAAATTGTTGCCGTTCCTGATATTCTGGGCGAAACCACGCATATTGGTAGCAAGGGTCTGAAAGCCGTAGTTCACGTTTGGAGTGACTGGAATTGCACTATTGAACATCTCAACATTATTAAACCAGTAGCCCATCCAGTTGTCAACACCTCCCAGATAATAAAGAAGTTTTGTGGGACCGAATGAGGAACTTGCCGCGAACCTGTTGGCCCATATCAGCTCTCTGTGTATCCGCGTGTATTTCCGGAAATCAATGCCCAGAACAACCATATCTGATTTTGCGCTTGTAACCTCCCTGTAATATTCACCGAAGATCTTGAACCTGGTTCCGTAGTAAATATTTACGAGCCTCCTGCGTGTATTGTCATATATTAATTCTCCCTTGAGTCCAACCCAATGCTGTGTCTTATCCGGGTAGGAGAGGGAAGGAAGGTCAATAGCCATTATAACTCTCCGGTCAAGCCTGTAGGAGGCAGTACCTTTCAAGGCCAGTGACTCAGAGAGTGGCTTTGAATAGGAGAGATAGAAATTCTGCGAGATAGTTTTGAACAGGGTCGTATCATTATAATTCAGGAAAGCCTGCCTGTGGTAGATGAGCTGCTTGTCAAACTTGCCGTTAAGATTCTCAAGGCTGAGAAGGTATTCGTTGCTGTCGAAGTTCCCTGCCAGCCTTACTCCACCGGTAATGCGGTAGTTTTCAAAAAGATCGACTGTACCGAAGCGTGTAAGGATATTGAACCCCGGATTAAAATATGGCGCTCCGCCGCTGTAAACCTGATAAGTGTTGTTAAGGAAGCTGAAGTCTATCTGAGTTACAAGGTAATTATTGTAGAATGATTTTTCGTAGATCCTGATCTGGGGAAGATGAATCCCCGCGGTATCGAGATCGATGTCCATATACTTCTTGCGCCACAGCTGCTCGTAATAATTTTGTTTTTCTTTTTCGAATATGTAATGGTTGATATCTATGGGCTCATTTTTAATATAGTATTCGTAGATCGGCTTTGTAAGGGTATCCCTCCTTCGCTTGTCCTCTGCTACAAGCCATACTCTCAGCTGTTCGATGCTGTCAGCCTTATGCAGGAGTCGCGTCCTCTCTTTTCTGAATGATGTGGTAGTAATCTCCGAGGGGATTATTGCATCCGATTCGCTTACCTGCCCTTTCCTGAGGTTGAATTTCCGCTTATTGTATACTACTTCGCCAAAGGTATTTGATCCGCTGGCAACAGACTGGTTTATTATATTCCTGTCATAGTTGGTCAGAGGTTTCGATTTTATAAAATACCTGAAATGCGTAGTGGTATCTATGTAGCTTATTGTACTGTCGAACCTGGCAATATACCTGTTGACTATCCCATTCTGGTCTCCCAGATATGAAAATTTATTTTTCTCAATTACGGTGGGCTGAAACCTGTCGGTGTATTTGTCTTCCGGGAGCCTTACAAGAACATTTTTCCCGCTCGCAAGATTATAAGTGAAAAGGTCAAAGTTGAGTCCGACTCTTTCGAAGGGATCTCCGGTGTTTGAAAGCGTGTCAGCAAGCCTGTTCGATGAAAAGATTATTTCATCCTCCGAGTCTTTCATGAATGAAGGATGGAGGTCATCGGCCACATCGCGGGTAATCTGCTCATTGGTTCCTGATGAAATGGTATGCAGGTAAATGTCTGTTATTCCGTCTTTCACGGCCGACATTATCAGGCGTGATCCGTCAGGAGAATATGAAAAGTCCAGAATCTTGTCAAAATAAAGGACGTTTCTCTTTTCAGTCTTCTTCTCGTTAATCCTGTAGAAATAGATGACAAGACCACCCTTCTCCTCATTGATATATGTGAGTATTTTCCCGCTTGGGTGCCAGGCAAGCACCGGGTATGAATTATCAGTAACATGCTGGTATTTAGGTTCTTTTCTGAATATTATCTTTTGTTTGCCAGTAGCCTGGTTATAGACCAGGATCTTTTTTCTTCCCCAGTCATTTGTAGCATATGCAATATACTCACCACCAGGGCTCAGTTTTACCTGCTGGTAGACCTGTTCTTTTTTTGACTTTCTAATGGTGTTGGCGTCAATGGCCGGGAGACTCTTATCGGCTGCATACTCATCCAGATAGTACTGCTTCCATTCCTTAAGAAGTTCATGCAGATCATTGCCGATCACGTAAAGAAAGCCGTCATCAACATTTTTATAGATCTTTGTGAGGTATATGATATTGGGTATAAGGACGTCCCCGTATTTCTTACCGATAAATCTCCAGAAGGATTGTCCTGCATCTATTGCATCTTCGTTTTCTAGGTAATTAATGTTTTTATATTTTCCCGACTTCAGTCCATCCTTTACCCTGTTCTCTGATTCGTAGCTCCATCCCGATGAAACATATTTGATAAGGCCTTTAATGTACCAGTCCGGCATATGTATTAGTGAGGAGCTGGATATCCTGTCCTTCAGATCCGCATTGTACAGCATCTCATTGATTATCACTTCCGATATCGAAGAAGCTATCTGATTTTCAAGAGCCTCATGATCACCTTCATAATAAAGCATCACCTTGTTTTTTATAATCCTGCTGTAACCGCCGGTATTATAGCTTTCCTGATCTGAGGTTATCAGTCCGATATTCGACTGCTTATACTCGGAATTCTTATTGTATATTACGAAAATGATCCGTTTATCGAGAGTATAATCAAAATAATCCTGCAGCTCAGCCAGCTTCTTGTCTGCATAATTTGCAGTAAACTCGGCGAGGTCGCGGCCGAATTCATTGAAATAGCAGTCAAAATTGTCAAAGCGGTAATACTGCCAGTAAAAATCAATATACTGGACCCTGTTTTTGCCGAAGGTCATCTGATGACCATTATAAAACTGACTGAATGCATTCAGGGAAAATCCGAATACCAGAATAGTGATAATCAGTTTTTTGATGTATCTCATTTTCAAAACCTTCTTCAGGGGGACAGGATTAAAATGCCGCAAATATTGTTCCAAAAAAGATGCTCGCATCCGCAAAACTAATGATAATCTGTTTTAAACTATCTAAAAAGGATAAACTTTATTATTTTTACATCTCTTAACCAAAAGCAATTTCGGTCTGATTTTTGTAAGATGTTAAACAACAAAAAACGGAAATGTATTGTTATAGCAGGGCATTTTATTTAAACAAAACTAATATTATCTCAAGAAACAGTAATCATCAATATTCTAAAATGAAATTTGATATGAAAAAGTATCTACTAATTATCTCTGTCCTTGTTTTCTGTGCCGGAGTAAATGCTCAGTATGCCCAGACAAAGATGAAGGTGTCTGAAACAGAACATGATTTCGGAAAATTCAAAGAAGAAGCCGGCAGGCAGGCTCATGATTTTATTATAACAAATTCAGGCAGCGATCCGCTGGTTATTCAGAATGTCGTTGCATCATGCGGTTGTACAACTCCCGAGTGGACAAAACAACCAATCCCTGCCGGAGGGACAGGGAAAGTAACTGCAATTTATGATCCTAAAGACAGGCCCGGACCTTTTAATAAAACTATTACGGTTTACTCCAACACGAAACCTGAAACCACGGTTCTTATAATCAAGGGTGAAGTTATTCCGCATGAAAAAACGGTTGAAGAGTTGTTCACCTTTCCGGTCGGATCAGTAAGATTCGAAAGCAACCATATGGCATTCACCGATGTGAAGAAGAACGAGAAGAAAATAAGGGTGATGCAGCTGGTAAACACTTCCAGTGCACCTGTAAAAGTTGAATTTGCAGGTTTACCCGCGCATCTGGCATTAAAATGCAATCCGGAAACTCTCAAACCGGGTCAGAAAGGTGTTGTCGAAGGTACCTACGATGCTACTAAAAATCAGAGCTGGGGAAATGTAAGCGATATGGTAAAAGTCGTTCTTAACGGTGTGACCCAGGAAAATGTCTATTATTATGTATCGGCCAACCTGGTTGAAGATTTTTCTGCACTTTCAAGGGAAGATCTTGAGAATGCTCCTGTCTTTAAAGTTGAAACCACAACCGTTGACCTTGGCAAAATCAAAGGAAATACGCAGAATGAAGTTGAGTTCAAGTTTTCAAATGCTGGTAAGAATGACCTGGTATTAAGATATATAAGATCGTCATGCGGCTGTACTGCCGTACAGCAGGGTAACCAGGGAGTCGGCATCAAATCAGGCCAGTCAAGCTCTATAAAAGCAACTTTCAATTCCGGTTCATACAAGGGGAAGGTTACAAAAGCTATCTATGTTTATACCAATGATCCTAAGAATTCACAGGTTGTTCTTATGCTTAATGCAGAGGTAGAACAGCCTGAAGCAGCCAAGTAGTGGCTAATGGAAAGGAAAGAGGAGTCTGGCAGTGCCCTTAAGGTGAATGCTGGTATTTCACCGCCGCCCAGCGTCAATCCTGACGTGCTCAGGAAAACCTCACGAAGAAAGAGGAGGAGATATTCGGTTGATGAATATGTTGAAGGCATCATTGCGGGTAACCGGACCATTCTTAGCCAGGCCATAACTCTTGTTGAAAGCTCATTACCTGAACATTATGAAACAGCTCAGGCAATTATTGAGAAATGCCTGCCCCGAAGCGCAGAATCTGTCAGAATAGGGATAACAGGAGTGCCTGGTGCAGGTAAAAGCACTTTCATTGAGACATTAGGTCTCCATATAACCGGTTACGGGAGGAAGCTTGCAGTTCTTACGATTGATCCGAGCAGCGAACAGACCCGGGGAAGCATCCTTGGCGACAAAACGAGGATGGAAAAGCTGAGCACTCATCCCTCTGCTTTTATAAGACCTTCACCTTCAGCAGGCTCACTCGGTGGGGTGGCAAGGAAAACCAGGGAGACAATAATACTCTGCGAGGCAGCAGGATTCAATACAATCTTTGTTGAAACAGTTGGAGTTGGACAGTCAGAGACTGCAGTCAACTCGATGGTCGATTTTTTCCTGCTTCTGATGCTGGCTGGTGCCGGTGACGATCTACAGGGAATAAAGCGTGGTATAATGGAGCTCGCTGATCTGGTGGCGATAACAAAAGCAGACGGGCAGAATAGAATCATTGCAGATGGTGCAAGAGTGACATATCAGAATGCCCTGAGGCTCTTTAGCTCAAGGGCTCCAGGATGGACCCCGCAGGTGGTCACCTGTTCTGCACTTGAAAATTCAGGTATAAGCGAACTATGGGAACTTATCCTGAAATACTTTGATACTGCAAAAAGATCCGGCTATTTTGATGAATTCAGACGACAGCAGGCAGTAATAAGGATGCATAGCATGATAATAGAATCACTCAACAGTGCCTTTTACAGTCATGAAGAGGTTAAAAAGCTGCAGCCTGAAGTCGAAAAGCTGATTTACGACGGCAAAATTACTTCATACAAGGCTGCTGCTATTTTACTTGACAAATATTACAAAAGATGAAAACCTTTATCAATAATTAGTACTTTTGGCGGCATAGAAAAATCGAATAGTAGTAAATTCAAATAATGAAAATGAAAAAAAGCATTAATCTTTTATTGGTTATTTTGATTCTGGCATCATGCAAATCAAAGCCTCATTATACAGTTACAGGGAAAATTGCAGGGTCTGACAGCATCATGTTCTATTTACAGAAAAGGGATGCCGGCAAAACAGTGACAATTGATTCTGCCATATCACAAAAGGGTACCTTTATTATAAAAGGCGGGGCAGTGGCTTATCCTGAGATGATTCAGCTGGTTGCCGGAAATACAAGGAAAAGGACCGCATTCTATCTTGAAAACTCTGAAATCAGCATCACCGGAAGCCTCGATTCACTGTTCAGTGCAAAGATAAGCGGATCAAAGACACAGGATCAGTACAATGCTTTTATTGAGTCGAATAAGCCCCTTAGTGATGCTTATTCCAAACTCTACGAGGAATACAGGGTTGCAAGAAGGGCAAATAATCCTGTTCAGATTGCATCAATAGAACGAGAGGCAGATTCAATCCAGAAAGAGATGATGAAACTTCAGAGGAAATTTGTAAAGGATAATCCGGCTTCATACATTACTCCCAATATTCTTGCAAGTATCAGCTCAGAAATGGAACCTCAGGACCTGGAATCTGCAATTAAAGAACTGGATACGACTATCGCTGCTTTGCCTCAGATCAAGTTGCTGAAGGAGAGGGTTATTGCCATGAAAGCAGTTTCAGAGGGACAGAAAGCTCCCGATTTTACTATGAATGATCCCGAAGATAAACCGGTATCCCTGTCATCCAAAATAGGCCCCAAATTACTGTTGATTGATTTCTGGGCTTCATGGTGCGGTCCCTGCCGTCAGGAAAATCCTAATGTGGTTAAAGTTTATAATGAGTTTCACAAAAAAGGATTTGATATTTTCGGAGTATCTCTCGACCAGAAAAAAGAGGACTGGATTAAGGCTATTTCTGATGACAAGCTGACCTGGACGCACGTCTCCGACCTTAAATACTGGGGAAATGACGCTGCCAGATTATACGCCGTGAATGCTATTCCAGCAAATTTTCTTCTTGATGATAAGGGTATTATCGTTGGCCGAAACCTCAGGGGTGACGATCTATACAATAAGGTAAAAGAGATCCTGGATAAAAAATAATACAATTGTTTGGTAAGATTTAGGGGCTTTTGAAAAAGTCGTAGCTTTTACATTATCTTTCTCTGTGGATCTCCGGGTTTTCTCCGTGTCCCGATAGCTTCCCGATAGCTATCGGGAGGGACTCTGTGTAACAATAAGTTAATAAACTTTCACAGAGAACACAGAGGTGGCACAGAGTTCCACAGAGGACTTTTAAAACAGCCTAAGAAAATTTTCTGCCCCTACAATGGTTTCTCAGGAGATTACTGCAACATCGATGCCTATCAGTTTACCCATCATTTTCAACTGTTCAGAATAATCTCCATATACCCATGGAAGGTGATTGCCATAGTCTGTCTGTTTCCTTACAAATTCCTGAGCAGTGCCGCTTTCCCTGCCAACTATATTGGCAACATCATGACATCCAAGAACATCCTCGCCCCATCCCTGTGAACTGACGAGAGTACCTTTCAGCACCAGTATCCCGGTTCCCTGCGGATTCATCCTTGCAACAGTTACATCTTTCGTATCATTATTCATAAAATCAACAATTGCCTTGGTCCCCCAGCCAGATGCCACAAAGTGACCGAGCTGGTAGGGTAATCCTGGTTTGTCAAATCCATTCATTTTTATACCCGGCACGCTATGATTTACGGTGAGAACGCCTTTCCCGTTAGTCTGATAGAACATATTACCCAGATGAGGAGATTTATTTGAAACAAGCATAAGCAGATGCATCGCCAGAAGACCACCCAGATCGCCTTCACAAGCTGAAGGGATTCCAAGGTCTTTCAGCATTGTGTGTATGAGACAGGGAGTTATCTTCCAATTCTGGGGCAGCCGGCTTGTACAAAACTCAAAGCATTCTATCGTGAAGGCATTGCAATTATAGGTCTTCATCAGGTTTACAACAGTCTGGTAAAATTCCATGCTGTTGACTACATATTTTTCATCAATGAATGAATGATTGGCATTTTTAAATAAAGTGCCAGCCATTTTCTCTGACTCACGGCCTGAAAAGCTGTCACTGCGCACTCTTTCCATTTCCCTTGAGAGCTCATTATATGAGATGGTTACAACATCAATGCCAAACTTCTCCTTTAATGCTTCAGGCTTATTGATTCCGGAAATTGATGCGACTGCAGGCCAGCCCCAGTCCGTTGGGAATAGAATCCTGGTCCCGCAAAAATTCTTCCTTGATTTAAGCAGGTTAAAAGTCCGGTTGGTTTCCTCAGGCGAATCCGGGATATAACATTCAATGCCGTTGCTTCGGCAATATGCAGATATATCGACCGATCTGCAATTCAATCCTGAACTTATAACGACAGGTTTGTTGTATCTCTTTGCTATATCATAGGTAGCGATAGATGATCCGTCAGGAGAAATGTAGAGTACATCAGCTTTCCGCGCATCATCACTGATTTTCTTATATTCACTTTCACTGATCTTAAAATCCTCCACAAACAAGATCTGCGATGGTTCAAGAAAAGTCACATCAGATGGGATGTAGTCTCCCTTCCAGATCTTTTCCCTGAATACTTCGAATGCTTTGAGAGCAGCACTCTTCTCTTCTTCCATTGAGGCCACATTAAATCTGCAGGGTCCCTCCCAGATATCAGTATGATACATCCCTGTAATAATTGGCTTTACAATCAGTTTGTTCAAATAAGCAGTGGGAATATCGATCGGTAATCCTGCTGATCCACCAAATAATGTATTGTTGTAAAGCCCCCCGATGACAGCCGATCCTGTTACTCCGGCTATTGTACCTGTTTTTATAAATTCTCTTCGGTGCATAAGGTTAGAATTTAAAGGTAAGCGATCCGGAATTTACATCTTTTTCCTGTTATTTACTATTTTCAGGAGCAATTTCTTCAAGTATAAAACCGGTGCCCCGAACAGTCCTTATGTCGATATTTTTGTCGGAGGTGACATATTTTCTGAGCCTGCTGACGAATACATCCATGCTTCTTCCAAGGAAATAATCGTCTTCTCCCCATATTTCGGTGAGTATGTCCTCCCTGGCAATTATCTTGTTCTTGTTGACTATGAAATATTTAAGCAGCTGAGCTTCCTTAAGGGTAAGCTTGACTTTTGAATCGGGAGTTATTAGCTCGAGGGTATTATATTTAAGCAGTGTCTGTGAAATCCTGAACTCATCATTTGCCGATGAGTATGCTCGTTTCAGAATATTGTTTATACGCAGAATGAGCACTTCAGGATCAAATGGCTTGGTGATATAGTCGTCGGCGCCTATTTTCAGTCCTCTCACGATATCTTCCTTTAAGCTTCGTGCAGTCAGGAAGATAAGCGGCACCCCCGGATCAAGCTCTTTTATTTTTTCTGCCAGAGTGAAGCCATCCATCTCAGGCATCATAATATCCAGCACACAAATATCGGGTTTGTCACGCCTGAAGATTTCCCATGCTTCATTACCATCTCTTCCAAGTGAGACATCAAAACCACTTATTGTAACATACTGTGCTAGGATATTCCCGAAATCCCTGTCGTCTTCAGCTATAAGAACTTTCATCTCCTTAGTGTATTAATGGGGTAGATTAATAGTAAATGTACTTCCCTTGCCCGGTCTGCTGCTTACAGAGACGCTTCCGCCATGAGCCTCGGCAATCTTTTTTACATAATAGAGTCCCAGACCGAGCCCTTTGAATTTGTGAATATTGCCGGTGGAGGCCCTGTAAAACTTGTCAAATACATGCTTCTGGTCATTTCTGCTTATCCCTATTCCATTATCTGATACAGAGATAGTTGCGGAATCATTTGCCATGAATCCCTCAATTGTTATCTCCGGAGGTTTCTCAGAATACTTGACAGCGTTTGACAGAAGGTTATTGACCATAGTTGTGAAATATATTACATCGAGATCAACCCTGGCTCCATTAAAGCTGTATTTCCTGTTGATGGCAGCACAGTTGCCGCATCCTGACCTGAATGCATCAATAATGTCATTCAGAACTTCTTCTATATCCACTGTTTTTTTGTCAAGCTGAAACTGGGTTCTCTCCCACATACTTATCTCCAGTATCATATTTATAAGCTGGTTGAGATGGATGCTCTGTTTTCCGATAAGTTTTGCTGTTTCAAGAATTTTTTCCTCATTATTCCTTATCTGTTCCATCTCGAGTGTTTTTCCGGCAACAGTGATTGTCGAGAGCGGTGTCTTCAGCTCATGTGTCATGTTGTTTATAAAGTCGGTCTTGAGGTCAGAAAGCCTTTTTTCCTCCCTGAGATTCCTGTAAGTTACAATAAAGATGACAATGACCACTAAAATACTGAATATACTGAGTCCAAAGTAGATTGAAGTTTCTTTCAGGAGCTGTTTCTGCTTATCTGTAAAATCGATGTAATAGGCAAACGCAAATCTGTAGTTGTTGTCCTCCATCACGAACCAGTTTACAAGTATCTTTGATTTCGACATCTCGGAAGATGGACTTTTTCCTCCTCTTTCCTGAGAAAGGCGATTGATGAAATCCTGGCTGCGGAACACTATGATGGTGTCCTGATCAATCATTTCCAGACTGTTAACGGCTATTGTAATCTGGAATTTATTATCAAAACCTCTGCGTTCGAAATATGAGGCAAGCATATCCGCAAGATCCTGTTCCCTGTTCACTACCCCTGTGAAAAATTCCAGAATCTCCTTTTTCTTGTCTTCAAGCGCCCGGGGATCTCTGATTGCGTGAATATCTTTATTAGCCTTCACCGAATAGCTGCGCAGGATGTACCTCACAGTATCGAAACCGTCGCCGGCCATTCTCCGGCTCATATATTTAAGGGCTTCCTGTGAACGCAATGTGTATCTGAGAATAAACATCTCATCCTTTTGCTGCCAGATACCTTTTATTATAAATAACTGAACTGATACCAGTAGAAGTATTGAGATAACTCCCAGTAACAGAACAGTGTCCTTTTTCTTCATATTATCCCTTTTGCCTGACAAAATTATTCATTTTATCAGAACATTCAGAGTAGTGTCCAAACATTAACCCCACATTAACCCGGTGTTAACAAACTCCGGGGCAATACGGCCGTATCTTTACATCATAAAACTTAAATATCGGCAGTCATGAAAAGAACAGGTTTATTTTTAATATGTGTTTCCCTGATAACATCTCTTTTATCATTTCAGCAGGCAGCGGCACAGGAGAAATCAAAAGAAGATCAGGAAAAGGAGTTCAGGATCCAGCAGGCCATTGATGAGCAAAAAAAGGCAATGGTAGATCAGAAGAGAGCCCAGGAGGAGGCTTTGCAGAATCTGCAGAAGAATCAGGATGAACTGGAGAAAAGTCTGAATGATATTAATGTGCAGGTCCAGGTCGATGACGCCGATGACGCTGATGAAGCCATGCAGCATGTGAAGAGAATTAACCGTTCCTTCCGTTTCAATGAGCCTTTTGTTATTTCGCCGGGAGTGGATGCATTCTACGGACATCCTTTCGATGGCGATAATGAAAGCACAACCTGGGAATTTTCCAGAAGAGTAAAGGAAAAAACTCTGAAAAGCGAGTATTCATTCGATGTTGATAAAACATCCAATACAGTAGTTATGTCAGTTAATGGTGATTGCAAGGCGGGAGATATAAGAATCAAGATTACCATGCCTGGAGGAAAGACCTATTCCGACATTGTGATAGATGAGTTCGGAAATCTTAACTGGAGGAAATCCTTTACTATTTCTGAAACCGAAAACCAGGACAAAGCCGGAGTATGGAAATTCCAGATAACATCAAATAAGGCAACCGGTTACTTCAAGATTTCTCTTCAGGCCTATTAGTTTTTTGTTTTCATTCCTTTGCAGGGGCACAAAATTTTGTGCCTCTGCGTTTTTTGTTTGTGCTCCTGAATTTTTTATTGTGCCCCTGCATTGTTATTCTGATCTCGCTGTCACCCTTCCCCCCTTGACGCTTTCTGCACTTACAATAAACTTAGTTCCTCCCCTAACAATCCACCTGACATCAACGTGCTGATAACCACTTATATTCTCAATCTCAAGCCTTGAAGGATTCTTTTTCTGCTCACGTCCAATATTATTGTCCCTGTCAGTGACAATCATGCCCGCTATAACCGTTCCTCCTTCAAGAGAAATATAATCTGGAGGATCTATTTTAAACCTGAGATTGCTTGATGAGTGGGTAGGAAGCATTCTGGTATTTTCAACAGTAGCAGTTATCTCCCTGAGACCTCCGGGCAGATTCTTGACCTTAATGTCTGAGATCTCCAGCTTGGGTGACTGATAAGCATTATAGATACAAAATGCTGCATTCCTGTGAGCATCGGTTTCAAGCATAAACCCGGGATGCAGCCTTCCGAAGTTTTTGCCAAAGCCTCCAACCTCTATCTCGCCAAAAACCGGATGGTTTACTTTCTGCCATGGAATGAAAGCATCTTCAAAAAGAAGCAGCTTGTCAAATTCGTAGATGTCATTTTTTGTTGTATCGTAGAACATCAGATAACTGTTCCATAATTCGTTCGAATAGACGAAACATCCCATCTCACCATACCACCAGTCAAGCTCACCTCCATATACCGGATAGAGGTCCTTCCATATGGTAAGCAGCTTATACCCGGGAATTATCAGCTCACCCTTTTTCCCAATTGTATTTATTACCTCGTTATCATCATTTGTATAGGATTCCTGACCTCCGTCCTGAATTGAGGGGCCCCTCAGTATCATCCCCCCCGAGTTATGGAATGACTGGGCGCCTGTTATATTCCTGTGCTTCATCGTGAAGTCCATCACAGCCTGGTTTTCGGGCAGGGAAAATGGATATTTGCCCGCACCACCCTGAATGTAATCGGGCTGCCAGTTAAAACCCCAGTCGCGGTTACCGTCATAACCCCCGGGACCATCTTCATTGACAAGACCATCATTGTCATTGTCGATTCCTTCCATCCCAAGGATCTCCCATTCTCCCTTTTCTCCAGGTTCCACCTTGAGGAGCCTTCGCGGATCCTTGAGGTCCTGCCTGTACTCGCCATGAGTGCTTTTTCTTCTCATCAGTGTTATATTCCTGTCGTTGTTGAGGTCATCGAACCCATCTTCATCATAAAGGCCGTCGCGGTCATTATCCGTTGGAACCAGACCTGATCGGGGAGGCAGGCCTACCGAGGTGAAATACTCCCTGGCATCAGGATTGATGGTAGGGGCAATGTAGAAAGTCTTGTCCTTAAGTAATTGCTTAATGAATGCATTGTCGGACGACATCTCACAGAGATACCAGGCAGTATACAATGCCATTTCGGTTCCCTGAAGTTCAATTGAATGAATGTTGCCGTCAATCCATAGTGCTGGCTTCAGATCGGGGTTACCGGCTTGTTTGTCCGACACTGTAAGAACAATAATGTCACGTCCCTGGTAAGATTTTCCGGCCGATTGCTTTGTTACCAGCTGGGGATATGCTTTGACAAGCCTGGAGCAAAGATCAGCCACGCCCTCATAGGTATAGTACTTATTCCACGAAGCCTGCACCTTCGGATTGGCCGGCGAACCTGCCGCATGGTAAAACATCTCAACCTCCTGTGCCTTCAGCGGAAATGCTGTCAGCATCGCGAAGGCGAAAATTTTAAATTTATATGATATATTTTTCATGAATAGGATGATTTTACCTGAGTTCAATTGTTGTTGACACTGTGCCTGTATTCAGCGCACCGGCTTTGATCTTAAGAGACCCCTTACCGCTTATAAGCCATGAAAATTCGGAATATTTGCCTCCCTCGAGCCGGTCCGCGTTCTGTATTTTCTGACCGCTGATTATACTCTGACCCGTTGATGGCTCCAGGGCTATTCTCATAATCCGGGTATACATGTTTTCTTCTCCTATTTTGGCGCACGTGGCAAACACTCCCCTGTTGTGAAGCTTCACTGATACCCTGAAAATGCCTTCTCCTGCATTTTCACTTTTAATATCGATCAATTCAAGTTCAGGATGCATGGCTGCAACAGTCTTTATGAATTTATAGTTCCTGCTTATCATTAACCCGATTGAATCAGCAGGAGGGTTTATCATAACAAAAGGCCTGATGCCTCCGATTTCAGTTTCCTTTCCCGGAAAGTCAGGATGGTTTGCTTTGGTCCACGGAACAAAAACATCCGGAATCTTCCTGCTTTCTGCATATTTCAGAAATGCCGCCTCAGTGTTTTTTCCCTTCTCGCATGGGAACCACCATGCAGGAGTGGTAAAACTGTATCTGCCGTAATGATAATATGCCCATTCGGCAAAATTGCCGCGCGCAGGCTCCTGTGGCGGAGTACCTGTCACCCCGGTTATTTCGTGGTATCTGTCGGAGACAAGCTTATTGATGGTTTCATCATCCTTCATCACAGATTTAATGATTTTCTCTGCTTCGGAAGCGGCTTTCCATGGCTGGCCAAGATTATCCTGGGGGCCGAATGTAAAAACAGCATATATGTTGAATTTATCGAAAAGAAAATCTGCCACCGCTTTGCTCTCCTGTTCTGAAACAGGATACATCCCTGCCTTAAGCCCGAACGATTCATAGCTGAAGCTGAAATTCCTGTTGAAATCCACACCCCCCGGACCGTCTTCATTATAGAGTCCATCCTTGTCATTATCAATGCCTTCAGAGTAAACCAGGTAATTCCCCGTTTGTCCTTTTGAAATGTCTGCTTCACTCATAATGCGCTCATCATCTTCATTTTTAACATACCTGCCGGCAGGATCTTTCACCCTGATGAGAGTTATAAGCCCGTCCTTGTTGAGGTCCTCAAATCCGTCCTCATCAGCTGCAAAATCCCTGTCATCGTCAGTCGATACTGTATTGCCTGTTCTTTCATACTTAAGGTCAGCAAAAAACTGCGCCGATGCATCGGGATTCACATCAGGGAAGACATAAAAAGTCAGTCTGTCGAGTAGATCCTTTACCTCCTGAGATGATGATTCACTCAGAAGTGATTCTGCGAATCCAAGCGAAATTTCCCTGCTCAGAATATACCTGCCGTCAACACCTCCGATAACAGCCACAGCAGGTTTACTCTCTTTATTCCCGGTGCCGATTGAAATAACCCGTATTTCTTTTCCTCCGGCAGTCGTGGCAAGTAAACTGGAGGAGCAGAGCTGAGGATGATCTCTTGGCAACTGTTCTATCCTTGTGAGCATGGATTTATAATCAGTATACTTATGCTGCGCCAGAAGCTGTGTTGGGGCCAGGCATAGTATGATCATTATAATCAGCCAGGTAAAAGTTTTTTTCATTTGGTAAGTTGTTGTTAATGATAATGTATTACAGAAATATTATAAAGTGTTCCTGCACTGTATTAAGCCTGTAAAGTGTAATAATCTTTCTTCTGAAATGTTACCCGGAAATATTCCGGGCTGATTTTGTTTTGCAGTTATTGAAGTCCGGATCCCATTTGCTGTTCTCAAAGAACTCTCCAGTTATTGTATTGAAGTGGCCCAGGATATGCTTGTGAGAGAGTTTATAGACGAGTTCGTAGTTGTCGCCGTAATACGGTTTTGTTGTCGTAATAACCTCCTCAAGACCGACCTCCTTCCTGAGTGAAACTGCAGTATAATACTCGAATGTTTCTTTTGGAATTGCAATTACAATCGTATAAGGGCCATAGTCCTTTCTCAGGAGCAAGAAATATGCTATTTCAATCGGTTCTGCAACATTTACCCTGTCGGAAGAGTGGAGAAGCTGATCTTCAAAGATAAATCCCTCATTCATAATCTTTTCAACAATACTGAAATCTTTAGTATTATGCATAAAAAAATAGCAATTACCGAAATCCTTCAGCCTTGAGGCAAGTATTTCACCTTTATCCTTCATCAGCGAGCAGGCGGATTTCCCGGTTAACCATATTCAAAAATAGCTTATATTATTTTATTTGCAACAGTTAGGCCATTTGTTCTGTTATATGTTAAATTTGTACCAACTTAGAATTTTCTGTTGTGTGAGAAAGATTTTCTATTTGCTGATAATTATTTTTTTTACTTCGTGCAGTGGGGGTGGAGTTAAAGATTCTGAAGAGGGGAAAAGGGTCATTACCGTCAGCATAGTTCCGTTCAGGTATTTTGTTGAAGCGATCGGAGGAGATGATTTCAGTGTTAATGTAATGGTTCCCGCAGGTTCAAATCCACATATTTACGAACCATTCCCGGATCAGATCTTCAGGCTCAGGAAGTCAGTTGCCTATATCAGCAACGGCTACCTCGGTTTTGAAATCACATGGCTCGGACGTTTCTATGATACAAATGAGACGATGAAAAAATTGACTCTAAGTCAGAATATCGAGCCTCTTGGACCGGAACATCATCAGGAAGGAGATCATGTTGAAGGTGCCGATCCGCACTACTGGGTATCACCCAAATGCGCATTGATCATGGCAGCATCGGTAAAGGATTTTCTGGTTGAGCTTAATCCTGACAGTAAAAGCAAGTATGAGACAAATTACCAGAAGCTGCTTACTGTCATTTCCGGTATAGACAGGAAGGCGACTGATCTTTTCTCAGGTGTCAGGAGCAAAAGTTTTATGATTTACCATCCTAACCTTGGTTATCTTGCAAGAGACTACGGGTTGGAGGAGATAGCTGTTGAATATGAGGGTAAGGAGCCTCCTCCGTCAAGAATGAAAAATCTTATCGACAGGGCAAGGGCAGGGGGGATAAAAACAATATTTGTTCAGAGGGAATATGATGCAAAGAATGCAAAGGCAATTGCTGACGAGATAGGAGCTGAGGTCCGGATAATAGATCCCTTGTCTGGAGACTGGCCTGGTTCAACCCTGGAAATCATTAATGCATTGAATGAGAGCTTCACTGAAAGCTCAAAATGACCTTACAATATGGCTACTTTATTCGAGATGAATTCCCTTTCAGCTGCCTATGGAGCCAACATAGTACTGCAGGATGTAAGCTTCCGGGTAATGGAGAACGATTTTATAGGTGTTATTGGCCCGAACGGAGGAGGGAAAACCACTTTGCTTCGAATAATACTTGGACTTATCAAACCAGTTAAGGGAAACCTTACCTTCAATCAGGACCTTATCGACCGGAAAAGCATAGGATACCTTCCTCAGATCTCCACAGGCGACACAAACTACCCTGTTACTGTTACAGATATAATTCTGTCGGGACTGATGATCAGGAAAGGCATCATTTCCAGGATGTCTAAGGATGACAGGAAAAAAGCATCTGTTGTGATGGATGAGCTTGGCCTTTCAGCATTGAAAGGATATACCCTGGATACGCTTTCAGGCGGACAGATGCAGAGGGTCTTTCTGGGAAGGGCAATTATAGGCGATCCGAAACTTTTGCTGCTCGACGAACCTGGCAACTTTGTTGATGCAACATTCGAAAACGATTTTTATGAAAAGCTCAGGGAACTGAATAAGCGAATGGCGATTCTCATGGTTTCGCACGATGTGGGAACCATCTCCGCTCATATCAAATCGTTCGCCTGTGTCAACAGGACTCTTCATTACCATCCCTCCCATGAAATTACCAACGACGACCTGCTCGCCTATGGCTGTCCAATTCAGCTGGTTACTCATGGCGATGTACCTCATACAGTACTGAAAATACATTGCTAGTGGAAACAAGCATCTTCCAATATGAATTTATAATTAAAGGCCTCCTCGGTGCTGTCTTTGCCAGCATTACCGCTGGCATATCAGGGACCTATATTGTTTCAAAAAGAATGGTGTTTCTAAGCGGAGGAATAACACATGCATCATTCGGCGGTATCGGGATTGGATATTTTGCCGGCATCAATCCTGTAATAGGGGCCGCGGTTTTCGGAATCCTGTCAGCTCTTGGCGTTGAATACCTGTCTGTAAGGCAAAAGATCAGGGAGGACTCAGCGATAGGTATCTTATGGGCTTTCGGAATGGCAGTGGGAATAATATTTATGTACATAACACCGGGCTATACCCCCAACCTGATGAGTTATCTCTTCGGAAGTATCCTTACAGTCACCAATGCTGATATTCTGGCGCTTGGAATAATGTCGGCTGTCCTCCTTCTTTATTTCGGGATCTTTTACAGGGCCATACTCTATATTTCTTTTGATGAGGTATTTGCGCGAACCTATTCATCCTATGTTGATATCTTCAAATACCTGACAACTTCTCTTATTGCCCTTACCATCGTTTTGAATATCAGGATGGCCGGAGTCATACTGGTTCTCTCGCTCTTAACCATTCCGCCAAATATTGCAATGATTTTTACAAGGGTCTATTCCCGGATTGTTGTCTGGTCTGTGTTTGCAGGCTTTATCGGGACGGCAACAGGTTATGTGATATCATTTTTTGCCGGCGTGCCTGTTGGAGCTACAATAATATTTACACTCGTCATTATCTGGGTGATTGTAAAGGGATTGCATTATATTGTTATGAAGATTTCAGGGAAAGAAAGCAATTCCCTGTCACTTTCAGAGACTGATTAAATAAAATGGAATTCGATAGCCATTATTAATTAACTGTTAAACTGTATTTTATCTGAAATAAAATTAATATAAAATGGATTACGATCTGATAATTATTGGCAGTGGCCCTGGTGGTTACGTAGCTGCTATAAGGGCTGCGCAGCTTAAGCTGAAAGTTGCTGTTATTGAAAGAGCTGAGCTCGGAGGAATATGTCTTAACTGGGGCTGTATCCCCACCAAATCGCTGCTGAAGAGCGCGCAGGTTTTCGAATATATAAACCATGCAGCCGATTATGGGATTACTATTTCTGGTTCAGCCAGACCTGATTTTGGTGCGATAATTTCAAGAAGCCGGGGAGTGGCAGATTCAATGAGTAAAGGGATACAGTTCCTTTTCAAAAAAAACAATATTGTTCATCTCAGGGGATCCGGCCGCCTTGCAGGAAACAATACTGTGGAGGTGGAAGACCATGATGGAAATAAAAAGAATTATACAGCTAAAAATATCATCCTGGCTACTGGTGCCAGGTCGAAAGAGCTGCCCGGACTTCAGCAGGATGGTAAGAAAATAATTGGTTACCGTGAAGCAATGACACTTCCAGTTCAGCCCGGCTCAATGGTGGTTGTGGGATCCGGGGCTATTGGCAGCGAATTCGCAAGCTTCTACCAGTCAATTGGCACAAGTGTTACGCTCGTGGAATTCCTCCCAAGAATAGTACCCAATGAGGATGAGGAGGTTTCAAAACAGCTTGAAAGATCGTTTAAAAAGATGAAGATGAGAGTGATGACCGATTCTTCTGTTGAATCTGTCAATACTTCCGGAGCAAAGTGCGTGGTGACCGTAAAAACCCCGAAAGGATCTGAAATAATCGAAGCTGATATTGTTCTATCAGCTGTGGGGGTCACTCCTAATATTGAAAATATCGGACTGGAAAATGCGGGGATAAAAACAGAAAAAGGGAAAGTCGTTGTTGATGACTACTACAGGACATCTGTTGCCGGGATCTTTGCAATAGGAGACATTGTTCACGGACCGGCACTGGCGCATGTGGCATCAGCTGAAGGCATTATTTGCGTTGAGAAGATAGCTGGAGCAGAGACGGCTCCGCTTGATTATCAAAACATTCCTGCCTGTACTTACACAAATCCGGAGATAGCTTCCTGCGGATTGACTGAAGCTGCAGCAAAGGAGGCCGGATATGAAATCCGCGTCGGTAAATTTCCATTTAGTGCATCCGGAAAAGCAAGCGCCTCGGGTGCCAAGGAGGGATTCGTCAAGCTGGTATTTGATTCAAAATACGGAGAACTGCTTGGAGCCCATATGATTGGAGCCAATGTTACCGAAATGATTGCTGAGATCGTTGTGGCCAGGAAGCTTGAAACCACGGCACATGAAATCATAAAGGCAATCCATCCTCATCCCACAATGTCTGAAGCCATTATGGAAGCTGCAGCAGCAGCCTACGGGGAAGTTATACATATTTAGCCTTTTTTTGTCTCTGCGCAACCTTTTTTACATTAAATGCATCAATCTGTTAAATACTTGTTAGCATTTAAGGCAATTATTTTTTATTTTTATGATCTCAAAAAGATTTACCCTTGTCGGAGATTAAGGAAATAATAAAAGGTTGTCTTGCAGGTAACAGGAGAGATCAGGAGCTGCTGTACAGGAGGCATGCATCCAAGCTTTATGCAGTGTGCCTTCAGTATTCCGCAAATAATGAAGAGGCAAGGGATATATTGCAGGAGGGATTTATAAAGATCTTTGAAAACCTTGGTAATTATAAACATGAAGGCTCCTTCGAGGGATGGATGCGCCGCATTACTGTTAATACCGCCCTGGAGAAGTTCAGAAACAGAAGCAATCTTTATCGCGTCGACGATATTGATCAGGTCCCTGAACCTGATGCGGAGCCGGATAACCAGGATTACGCAGGGCTGGAAGCAGCTGACCTGCTTGAAATTATAAGGGAACTACCCCCTAAGTACAAAATGGTTTTTAATCTGTACGCAATTGAGGGTTATTCCCATAAAGAGATTAGTGAAATGATCAATATATCTGAAGGAACATCCAAGTCAAACCTTTCGCGGGCCAGGACAATCCTTCAGCGCAGAGTGGGATC
>Ga0208980_10000637_pt1 | contig 20185 bp, 20 predicted proteins | sample WetSurMetagenome_3_FD_187993 | JGI IMG/M metagenome (GOLD analysis project Ga0208980, IMG submission 187993) | Wetland microbial communities from Twitchell Island in the Sacramento Delta, sample from surface sediment Aug2011 Site A1 Bulk (version 2) | ecosystem: Environmental > Aquatic > Marine... | reverse complement strand
AAATACCGCGGTGGCCTCACCTACTGGAGCTTCAACAGCGAGAAGGGCCGCATCGATCCGGAAAACTCCTTCACCTTTGAGCTGCCCCCCTATAGCCAGGACCTCTCGGACGCCGGCAAGAAGGACAGCTACGGCTGGGGCTTCACCAACTCCTTCTGCTCCGAGCGCTATGTGGGCGGCATCGAGCGCGGGCGTCCCCCGTTCGAGGCCGGCTGCTCCTCGAAGGACACCGACTTCCTGCACATCACCAACTGGAAGAAGGCCGCCGAGCTAGTCAAGGCGGGAAAGGTACAGAAAAAGAACGGCATGTACCTCATCACGATGCAACAGGCGGTGGAAAACGGCCTGCTGTATCTCGTTCCCGAGCCCAAGAGCCCCCATGGCGTGGACGTGACCCCCGACGGCAAGTACATCACGGTATCGGGCAAGCTCGACAGCCACACCTGGGTGTACAGCTTTGACAAGATTATGAAGGCCATCGAGGCCAAGAAGTTCGAGGGCAAGGATACCTATGGTATCCCGATCATCGCGCTGAAGGACGCCCTCCATACCCAGGTCCAGGTGGGACTGGGGCCGCTGCATACCCAGTACGACGCCAAGCCCTGCGTCGCCTACACCTCGATTTACGTGGACTCCATGATCACCAAATGGAACTACTGCGAGGGTAAGGTGCTCGACCAGCTTCCCATCCAGTACAACGTCGGCCACTTGATGACGATGGAGGGTGACTCGGTCACGCCCGATGGCAAGTACCTGGTGGCCCTGAACAAGCTGGCCATCGACCGGTTCAACCCGGTGGGTCCACTGCATCCGCAGAACCACCAGCTCATCGACATCAGCGGGGAGAAGATGCAGCTCCTCTACGACATGCCGTTGCCACTTGGTGAGCCGCACTATGTAGTCGCGATCAAGGCAGACAAGCTGCAGCCGGAGGTACGTTACAAGTCCGGTTGGAACAGCCGCACCGATGAGAAGTCGCAGTTCGCCGCCCGCGCCGGCCGCGAGAAGACCGAGCGGACCTGCGACGCCCAGGGCAAGTGCAAGGTGGAGGTGATGGGCACCGTCATCCGTTCCCACATCACCCCGGAAATCATCGAAGCTGAGGAAGGGGATACCGTCAGCATCCATCTCACCAACCTCGAGCGGGCCCAGGACGAGGTGCATGGATTCGCCATGTACGGTCAGAACGTCCAGCTTTCCATCGAGCCCGGTAAGACCGCCTCGGCCACCTTCATTGCCGACAAGGTGGGTGTCTACCCCTACTACTGCACCGAGTTCTGCTCGGCGCTGCACCTGGAGATGCAGGGCTACCTGCTGGTCACACCCAAGGGATTCAAGACCGGTGATGCGAAGATGAAGGAAGGCACCGCCTATACCAAGGCGGACTACCAGACCCAGGTCAAGACCAACCAGGAGACCCAGGCGGTCATCGACCAGGTGGTGGCCTTCATCACCAGCCACAACTACAAGGACTTCCCCACCGTGGTCGCTCTGGTGGAAGACGCCACCGACCAGCTCGGCCATGCCGAGGGGGCGAAGAAGAAGGCTGACGAGGCCGCCGGCAAGGAAGACTGGCAGAACGCCATGCTCTGGGCGAACCAGTGGTGGCAGTATCAGGTCAAGACCGCAGACCTTGGGTTGCGTGCCAAGACCTATCTGGAGCAGAACCAGGCCAAGAAGGTCAAGTAGCGAACTCCGGTTGAGGCACACCTAAGCGGAGGGGGCCACGGGCCCCCTCCGCGCCTCTGAACCTTAAACCCACCTAACCCTGAGGTAATCCCATGCACACCATCAACCAGCGGATCATTGGCGCAGGGCTCGCGGCCCTGGTTCTGGGCTTCGCGGGCCAGGCCATGGCACTCGACGGTGCCGATCTGTTCCAGAAGAAGACCTGTTTCTCCTGCCACGGCAAGGACGCCAAGACCCCAATCATGCCCGTCTACCCGAAACTGGCCGGTCAGAACGCGGACTATGCCTTCAACCAGATGAAGGATATCGCCTCGGGTGCCCGCAACAATGGCCAGACCGTGGCCATGAAGGGGGTCATGCACCTGGTCAACGAGGAGGAGATGCGGGCAATTGCCACCTGGCTCGCATCCCTCCAATAACCCCCGGGGGTTGAGCGCGCGGATGGTTGACGGACGTCAAGGATTTCCCTCCCGCGCCCGCTATACTTCCATCACTGCCGAGCGCCTACCAGTCGTGCTCAGGTGCGCAGCGTCCCGGCGGCCCACTGGGCCGCCAACCCTTTAGAGCTTCGGAGGTTTGCGATGAATAGGTTTGTGTTAAAGGCGGCGGTCGCGGCGGTCACCGCCGTACTGGCAGGCACCGTCTATGCGTGGAACGAGGCCGGCGGCGAAAAAGACGAGGCCATGCATCTGGTCGGAAGCGCCGAAAATGGCCGTGAGGTATTCGAAGTCTGCTCCGCCTGTCACCTGCCCGAGGGCTGGGGTCTGCCGGATGGGACCTTCCCGCAACTGGCCGGCCAGCATCACAACGTGATTATCAAGCAGCTCGCCGACATCCGCGCCCTGAACCGCGACAATCCCACCATGTACCCCTTCGCCCTGCCCTCCCAGATCGGCGGTCCGCAGGCCCTGGCGGATGTGGTGGCCTACGTTGCCAAGCTGCCGATGACCCCGGCCAACGGCGTGGGCCCCGGCGACGACCTGGAGCACGGCAAACAGCTTTACAAGGACAACTGCGTGCGCTGCCACGGGGAAAACGGCGAGGGCGACAACGAGAAATTCTACCCCCGCATCCATGGCCAGCACTTTAACTACATCGTGCGCCAGTTCCGCGAGATCAAGTCCGGCTCCCGCAAGAACGCCAATCCCGACATGGTCAAGCAGGTCAAGGAATTCAGCGATAAAGACCTGATCGCGGTGTGCGACTATGCCTCGCGGATCAAACCACCGGCGGAGATGCTGGCAAAGTCGGCCGATTGGAAGAACCCGGACTTCAAGTAATCTCGCTGTAGAAGACTCCAGACTGCGGCGGTCCCCCGCCGCGGTGCCCCATCCCGGGTAACGCGGGTTGGCCGCGCCCCCGATCCGAAACACAGAGGCACCGGCGAACGTACAGGGATTTATCCACAACGCTTCGGCCCGACCTGCGCCCACGCCCCGGCACGTGGCGTTTTGTTTCGACACCGATCGCCTCAGCCAACCCAATGATGCATCCCTCCCTATCCATCCGATAAGCGGTATCCCCGATGAATCCTCAAACGAAGGGGCACTCCTCCCTGATCGTTGGCCTGCTGACCCTGGTGGCCCTCGGCCTGCTCGTGGCCATGTTTTACTCACCCATCTGGTGGGTCTCCCTCACCGCGCCCAACTACCCACCCGAAGCCTTCCCCGACGGGGTCCGTATCCACTTCCACATGAATGGGGTGTTCAACGGCTGCAAAAAGGTGGACAAAGCCGAGATCCGCGAGGTCGAGGCGCTCGACTGCGTGCATGAGATGGATACCATCAACCACTACGTCGGCATGTATCCCATCGCCGCGGGCGGGGTGATCGAACGTGCGTTCGCCCCCTTCCTGCTGAGCATGCTGGGGATCATGCTCCTGGGGTTCGCCACCACTCAGCCGAAGGTCCGCGTCGGCGTCCTGGTGGTGGGGTTTGGCGCCATCGGCCTCTGGATGTACCTCACCTTTTTCAGCGGCCAGGGTTTCCGGTTTCAGAACGAGGGCTACGTGAAGGCGATGGTGACCGCCCTGGACCAGGAGGCCACCGCCGAGTCGGCCGAGAGCCTCTCCCCGGGGCAGGCCCTGCTCACCCGCCTCAAGGCGGAGATGGCCAAGAGTGAGGCAAAGGAGCGTGAGACCGCCGCGGTGAAGGGAGGAAGACCCGAGAAGGAGGCCCTGATCGACGGCATGCGCGCCACCTTTGACAAGGATCAGGCGCGGCGCGAGGCCGGAGAACGCATGGCATGGACCGGGACGGGCATGCAGGTGCTCTCCTGGCATTACGGCAAGACCCTGGGACGCTATTTCAATAACCCCGAGCAAATCCGCCCCATGGTCAGCAAGATGACCCTGGCGGCGCATATCGTCTTCTGGGGCATTCTGGCGGCCATGGCGCTGCTGGTCTGGGGGGCGCGTCGCACCGGCGGCCTGTTCTACTGGTTGCTGGTGGTGGTACCCATTGCCCTGCCCCTGATCTTCGTCCTCGACTACTCCGCCTGGCTCTGGTGGTACGGCCACACCCTCAACGACATGGGTGCCTTTACCGTCAAAGCCTTCATGCCCACGGTGTTCGGCGACGGCAAGGTGGCCCAGTTCGCCACCCACTCCTATCCCTCCGTCGGTTTTGGGATCATGCTCGGGCTCTCGCTGGTGCTCGCCGTAGCGGCATTGATCCGGCGCAAACAGATCAAACCAGGGGCCGCCTGATCCGTCGCCCGGGGTCGCAGCGCATCATGTCCCGATCCCTGGCGAGTAAGTTGGCAAGCGTGACGGGATTCTGCGCGCTGATCCTCACCCGTGCGGCCGTCGCCGACCCCTATCCGCCTCTTCAGCCGCTTATCGATGCCGCGGAGCCCAACGCCCTGGTGATGCCGGCGCCCGGCACCTATGCGGGACCCGTGCACATCGACAAGCCCCTGACCCTCGATGGTCAGGGGCAGGTGACCATCGACTCGGGCGGAAAGGGCTCGGTGGTCATCCTCGACACCGACGGAGCCACCCTTAAGAACCTGCATCTGCGGGGCTCGGGAAGCTCCCACAACGACATCGACGCCGGGGTCCAGGTGCGCGGCAACTTCAACGTCATCCGCGACAGCCGAATCGAGGATTGCCTGTTCGGTGTGGACCTACAGCAGTCCGCGCACAACCAGGTGCGACGCAACCGCATCAGCTCCAAACCGGTGGAGTTGGGTGTTCGCGGCGATGCCATCCGGCTCTGGTACAGTGTCGACAACGAGATCACAGACAATACCATTCGCAACTCGCGCGATACGGTGGTTTGGTATTCCAAAGACAACCTGATTGCCCGTAACGATGCCCGCGGTGGTCGCTACTCGTTGCACTTCATGTATTCCGAACGCAATGAGGTTACCGACAACCACTACGAGGACAACTCGGTGGGCGTCTTTGTGATGTACAGCGACGCTGTAGTGCTGCGCAACAACACCATCACCCGCGCCAGCGGCCCCACCGGGGTGGGGGTCGGCGTGAAGGAAAGCTCGGAGGTGACCATCGAGCACAACCGTATCCTCTACTGCGCAACCGGTCTTTATCTCGACGTCTCGCCCTACCAGCCCGACACCACCAATCGCTTTACCAATAACCTGATTGCCTACAACGGGGTGGGGATTCGCTGGCTCAACGACTGGCAGGGCAACGAATTCCAGGGCAACCACTTCAAGGGCAACATCGCCCAGGTGGTGGTGGAGGGCGGCAAGAGCGCCAACCGCAACCTCTGGCAGGGCAATCTCTGGGACGATTACGAGGGTTTCGATCGGGATGCCAACGGCATTGGCGACACCCCCTACGAGCTCTACGCCTACGCCGACCGCGTTTGGATGGATGTGCCCGCGGCCCAGTTCTTCAAGGGCTCACCGATGCTGGAAGTGCTCGATTTCCTGGAGCGGCTGGCGCCGTTCAGCCAGCCCGACCTGATCCTGCGGGACGAAAAACCGCTGCTGGTGGCCGCGGCCGCACCGCTCGCAGGCAGCTCCGGGGCCCCTCGGCCCGCCAGCGAGCCGCAAACCCAGGGGCAGGCGCTCGGGGAGCCCTCCCCGCCGACCACCGAAACCCCATTGCCGGAGAGCGCCTACGAGCAGCTCAAGCGTTCCCTTGGCCAACCCTAGGGCGCATGCCATGAACCCCAGAGACGAGACCCCCAACGCACCCGCCGATCCCGCGGAGGCCCTCCGTCCGCAGGCCTCACCCCAGCGACCTCGGACAGACGCGCGGCCGGGAAATCGGGCGTCCAAGCCCACCGTTAAGCCACCCACCACGGCCAAACGCCGCGAGCAGAGCCGGCGGGAGTTTCTGCGCACCGCGGTGCTCGCCACGGGTATGGCGGGCCTCTCGCTTCTGGGGTTGCTGCCGGTGGCCGGCGGTGCCGGCGCCCGCCTGCGGCCGCCCGGCGCCATCAAGAACCTGCTCGATGAGCAGCGCTTCCTAGCCGCCTGCATCAAGTGCGGCCAGTGCGTTCAGGTGTGCCCGGTCGAGGCGATCAAGCTCGCGGACCTCACCGACGGTGTCGGGGTCGGCGTTCCCTACATCGAGGCACGGGCTCAGGCCTGCGACTTCTCCTGCGATGGGCTGCAATGCGTGCTCGCCTGTCCCACCGGGGCGCTGACCCACGAGATCAACTACCCAGCCCAGACCCGCATGGGCTTTGCCCGCCTTTCCCGCCCCGAGGCCTGCCTGGCGGCGCAGGGCCGCGGGTTCAAGGGCCAGGCGCGGGGGCCTCAATTCGCGGGACGACTGCGCTACGCCGAGGTGGATCGTTGGAACCCCATCCTGGTGGCCGATCACCCCTATGAGCTTGATCTGTGTAATCTGTGCGTGCGCCAATGCCCCATCGAGATCCGCATCGCCGATTGCGCCCAGGGCAAGCCGCCCTCAGGCGACCACAACCAGTGTCCGCCCCGCTCGGCGATTGCGCTGGAGCCGATGGCAGGGGCCGAGGGCAACCGGCGAATTCCGGTGGTTAAGGATGGCTGCGTCGGGTGCGGGGTGTGCGAGATGATCTGCCCGGCGGAACCGGCGGCCATCGTCATCGACATTCACAAATCCGCAGAGGTCGCCTGAGGAGACGCGGGCACCAGAACCCTCGGCCAGCCACCAGAGTCGGTAACCGATCATGAACTACGTCATCGAATCCCTGCGCCAGCTCCTCGGCGCCCCGCCGAGCAAACCGGACCCCACCCAGGTGCTACCGGAGGTCACCGAGACCTATGCGGAGAAGCGCCAGCAGAAGCTCACCCGGGAGATGCTCCGGACCAAGGAGGCCGAGCGGGACGCGCACAAGGACCGGCACAAGTGGCGTAATCGACGCTGGGCCACCCTGATCATCGTGAACCTGCTGTTCCTCTTGTCCTACTACCTCGATGTACAACTGCTCGAAGGGGCACTGACCGCCTCGCGCTTCATCGGTTTCCACTTCGCCGACCTCAACTCCGCGCTCCAGGTGATGCTGGCCTACAAGCACCTGGTGCTGAACTTGGTGATCGGTACCCTCACCGTAGTGGTGCTCTGGTGGCTGCTCGGGGGGCGCACCTTCTGCTCCTGGGTCTGTCCCTACCACCTGCTGGCCGAAGGGGCGGAGAAGCTCCATCTCTGGCTGGCCGCCAAGGGCCTAGCCCGGGACCTGCGCTTCCATCGTGGGGTGCGCGCGGTGTTTTACCTCCTGTTTGCGCTGCTCGCGCTGCTCACCGGCTACACGGTGTTCGAGACCCTCTCCCCCACCGGCATCCTGAGCCGCGCCCTGATCTACGGCCCCGGGGTGGCACTGCTTTGGGTGGCGGCACTGCTCGCGTTCGAGGTCTTCGTCTCCCGCCGCGCCTGGTGTCGCTACGTGTGCCCGATCGGGATCACCTATGGCCTGGTGGGCCTGGTCTCACCGGTGCGGGTGCAGTACAACGTGCAGAACTGCCACCACGAGGGGGACTGCCGCAAGATCTGCCTGGTCCCGCATGTCCTCGATGTCACCATCCGCGGGCGCGCCACGCGTATCGACACCGATATTGGCGCCGACTGCACCCGCTGCGGGCTCTGCGTCGATGTCTGCCCGACCAGCTCGCTCAGCTTCAAGATCAAGGGCCTGGACAAGGCCCTGTAATCCTGAAACTTAGGGGCACCTCCGGCCATGATGCCAGATTCCTCCGTTACCGGTTGCATGCCCCCTTCGACCAGGCTCAGGGCAGACCTCGATATGGCCGCCCCGAGCCCTATCCGGGACAAACGCGACCGAATCGGCAAAGCAAGCGAAGGGGTAAAGCACCGTTCGTGCCCAGTAGGCGCTACGTGGCACATCGAGGGTCGAAGTCGCGCCAACGGTGGTTTCTCCAATGATTCGCTTTGAGGGAGTCCGCAAGCGGTTCCGGCGCCAGGAGGTGCTCAAGGGCATCGATCTCACCATCGGGCGGGGTCATCGGGTGGCTCTGGTGGGCTCCAACGGCGCGGGGAAGACCACCCTGATCCGTTGTCTGCTCGGGGAGTACAACTGCCAGGGGCGGGTGAGCGTCGACGGACTCGAGCCCCGGGCACACCGCCGCGAGGTTCTGTCCAAGATCGGCTTCGTACCCCAATTGCCCCCCCCACTGAAGATGCCGGTGAACCAGCTCCTGCGCTTCAGTGCCGCGGTGTGCAACACCAGTCCCGTCGGAATGGAAGCCGTGGCCGAGCGCCTTGGGCTCGACGTCGGGCGTTTTCGTCATCAACCCTTCGTCAAGCTCTCGGGGGGGCAAAAGCAGAAGCTGCTCATCAGCATCGCGCTGGGCCGCAGCACCGAGCTTCTGGTGATGGATGAGCCCGCGGCCAACCTCGACCCCGAGGCCCGCCGCATCTTCTTCCAGTTGCTGGCCGAGCGGCAGAGCACCTCCGCGATGCTCATCTCCAGCCATCGCCTCGACGAGGTGGCACCCCTGGTGAATCGGGTCATCGAGCTCGACCAGGGGGTGGTGGTGCTCGACGACCGGGTGGCGGACCTGGTGGAGCTCACCAGTCGGCTTCGCTGTCGGATAGCTCTCACCCGGGCGGACGAGGCCTTCGGCCACACCATCACGCCCTGGGGCTTCCGCACCACAGACGGCGGCCAAAGCTGGGACGGCTGGGTGGCCGGTCCGGATCGCCTGCGGTTTCTCGGCATGCTCTCGCGCTACGCCGCCCTGCTGGCGCACATCCGGCTCGATGAGGCCGAGACGACCCCAGGGACGGCACTCGATGAGCGGGTGATGGGCCCATGAGCGGACACCTCCGAGCGGCTGACATCGCAGCGGGAGGGGACCAGGGAGTCCTCGCCGGATTGGCCATTCCCACCGATTTCCGCGGCCCACGCCATCCCAGCCTGCGCCGCCGCATAGCCACGCTCATGCTCCTGGCCGGGCTGGGCGGTTGCGGTGGCGATCCCGGTACCGGCCCGGTGGAAGTGAAGTGGGACCGCACCACCTGCGATCGCTGCCGCATGGTGCTTTCCGACCGCCAGCATGCAGCCCAGGTACGGCTACCCGCCCAGGAGGGTCGCTCCCGGGTCCTCACCTTCGACGACTTCGGCTGCGCCATCATCTGGCTTGAGGCCCAACCCTGGCGGGACGACCCGCGCACCGAGGTCTGGGTCAGTGACTGGCGCAGCGGGCAATGGCTGAATGCCCGCGCGGCCACTTACCTTCCCGGACAGGTTACCCCCATGGAGTACGGCCTGGGGGCCCAATCCGACCCCGCGCCCAACGGGCTCGATTTCGCGGCGGCGAGGACGCATGTCCTCACCGTCGAACGCCGATACAACCTGCACGGCAACCACCCCTCTATCCCCTGAGCGCATCGCAGCTTGAAAACCTTCTGGCTCACGGCCTACACCGACATCCTGGAGTCCCTCCGCGCCAAGTGGTTCTTCGCCTACACCCTGGTGTTCGGCGGCATCGTGGCCCTGCTGTTCGTCTTCGGGGTGACGGAGTCCCGGGTCATGGGCTTCACCGGGATGTCGCGGCTGATGATCACCTACCTTCAGCTCGCGATGGCGATCCTGCCGGTGTTCGTGCTCATCACCACCGTGCGCTCGGTGGCGGGTGACCGCGAAGCGGGGGTATACGAATACCTGCTCTCACTGCCCATCGGTCTCGGCGCCTGGTACTGGGGCAAGCTGCTCGGACGCTTCGCGGTGGTGTTCCTGCCCGTATTCCTGGCAATGCTCGGCGGCATCGCCTGGGGTGGACTCAAGGGAGTGGCGATACCCTGGGCCCTGTTCGCCTACTACACTGGTCTCCTGATGGCGATGGCCTGGTGCTTCCTGGGGATCGGCATGCTCCTCTCTACCCTGGCGCGATCGGCGGATGTGGCCCAGGCGGCGGCCTTTGTGGTTTGGCTAACGCTGCTGCTGTTCCTCGACCTGATCCTGCTCGGGATCATGATCCGCGGGCATTTGCCGGTTGAGTCCGCGGTGGCCATCGCACTGGCTAATCCCCTGCAGGTGTTTCGCACCGCAGCGATGATGCTGCTCGACCAGCAGCTTGTGCTGCTCGGTCCCTCGGCCTATGTGATCCTGGATCACTTTGGCACCGCCGGCTACATGATTTACGCCCTTACCTACCCGCTGGTCCTCGGCAGCCTCTGTGCCGGCGCGGGCTATCTGCTGTTCAGGCGCAGCGACCTCCCCTAGCCTGAGGGAGTCCCTCCCCGGCCGCGGCCCCCTGCGGCACGCTCCGACTTTTGTTTCCCCCGCGATTCTCCCCCTTGACCCACAGGGGTAGGCCCCTTCGCGGCCTCGCTCAAGGTCGCCTGCGCGAGCGACCGCAGCGATTGGGCCAAATCCCCCAACGCTTTCTCTGGAAGATTTAGCAACCTGTTGTTTTATAGCGGGTGCTTAATTGGCCTGTCCCTTGCTTACAAGAGTTGTTTGGACCGAGACCGGTCCTCAACGAGGGGCGCAATCCGCGTGAGAAAAACACTTTTTGCGGTGCCGACCGACTCCCCGTGCGGGCTTCGCAGGGCACTGATCGCGGAGCGCTTTGGCATTGCAGCGGCGGCCCGGCCCGCGAAATTAGCGCCCCTCAGGGACAACGACAACCTCCGTCCATCAACCGGATGTTGACGATGCCCGCCCCCTGCCTGTCCCACCTTTCCCGTCTCGACACCGGAGTCTGAAAGCATGCAACCCAGTCTCAAGCCCCTTGCCGCATTCATTGCCCTCTACACCATCCAAGGCCTCGCGGCGGATGATCTCCCCACCCTGGGCGAGGTCCTGGTCACCGCCCCCGCGGATAGCCTGCTCGATTCCGGTTCCTATACGCTCGGCGCCGCCGACATCGCCCCCCAGCGCGCCCGTACCAGCGACACCGCCGGCCTGCTCACGGAGTTTCCCGGCGTGAGCGCCTACGGTGCCGGCGGAGTGTCCAGCCTGCCGGCCATCCGCGGCCTGGCGGATGATCGCCTGCGCGTCAAGGTAGACGGCATGGACCTCGTCGCCTCCTGCCCCAACCACATGAACGCACCGCTGTCCTACATCGACCCCACGGCAGTGGAAAATGTGCAGGTCTATTCCGGCGTCACCCCGGTGAGCCTGGGTGGCGATAGCATCGGCGGCAGCATTCTGCTGCAGTCCGCGGCGCCTGCCTTCGCCATGCCCGGCGAGCAGCTCGCAACGGGGAATGTCGGCACCTTCTACCGCAGCAATGGCAATGCCTGGGGAGGGAATCTTTCCGGCACCTACGCCACCGAAAGCCTGAGCCTCAACTACACCGGCGCCTACGCCCAGTCCGACAACTACAAGGCCGGCGGCGACTTTAAGAACTACAGCTTCACCGGTCGGGCGGGTCACACCCTGCCCGAGGATGAAGTGGGCTCTAGCGCCTATGAGACGGTCAACCAATCCCTCAAGTTTGCGTGGAAGACCGACGGCAACCGGGTGGACCTCACCTACGGCCGCCAGCACATCCCCTACGAGAACTATCCGAACCAGCGGATGGATATGACCGACAACCTCAGCGACCAGTTTAACCTGGGCTATACGGGCAAACAGGGCTGGGGCACGCTGAAGGCGCGGGCCTATTACGAGCACACCCAGCACGAAATGAACTTCGGCGACGACAAGCGGTATTGGTACGGGCCCGGCCAACCGCCGGCCGGCTCCGGGGGCGATACCGCTCTCAATGGCTCGCCCTGCTCGCCGATCTCTGGCACCACCATGGTGAACGGCAAGATGGTCGGTTGCGCCGCCGGCATGCCGATGGATTCCGACGGCAAGAACGGGGGACTCTCGTTGAGCGCCGACATCCCCCTGGCCGTGGGCGGCCTGCTGCGCGTGGGCGGCGACTACCAGAACTATCGTCTCGACGACTGGTGGGACCCCTCCGGTGCGGGCATGTGGCCTTCCACCTTCTGGAACATCAACGACGGTCAGCGCAACCGCTATGCCGCCTTTGGCGAATGGGAGATCCAGAAGGATCACTGGCTACACATACTGGGCCTTCGCTACGAGGCGGTGGATATGGACACAGGCCCGGTGCACGGCTACAACCTCGATACCTACCCAACCAGCGGGGTCGGTGGTATGGGCAACCAGACCCGGGACGCGGCACTCTTCAATAGCCAGCCCCACGATAAGACCGACCACAACTGGGACCTGTCCTGGATTGCCCGTTTCACACCCGACGCGATCCAAACCTACGAGCTCGGTGTCGCGCAAAAGACCCGTTCACCCAATCTCTATGAGCGCTACACCTGGTCCACCTGGCAGATGGCGGCCTTCATGAACAACTTTGTCGGTGACGGCAACGGCTACGTGGGCAACCTGGACCTGGAACCGGAGGTGGCCCGCACCCTAAGCCTCACCGCGGACTGGCATGATCCGAGCGAGGCGCAATGGGCCCTCAGGGTAACGCCCTACTACACCTATGTGCGGGACTACATCGATGCGGTGCAATGGGACTCCGCAACCAATGCGCCCCGCGTCGTGCCCGTGGTCGACAATTTCACTGTTCTCAAGTACTTCAACCAGTCCGCCCGGCTCTATGGCGTGGACCTCTCCGCCCACTACCTGGTGGCAAGCGGCACCGGTTATGGCGATTTCAGGGTCCAGGGCATCGCCAGCTACACCAGAGGCAAGAACGAGGATACCGGCGACAACCTCTACAACATCATGCCGCTGAACGCCAAGATCGCCATCACCCAAGAGCTTGGTGCCTGGCGCAATACCCTGGAAGGGGTGCTCGTGGCCGCCAAGAACGATGTCTCCCAGGTACGCAACGAAATGCCAACCGCAGGCTACGGACTGGTTAACCTGCGCAGCCGCTACGAACAGAAGACCTGGAGCGCGGAGGTCGGTATCGACAACCTGTTCGACCGCTTCTATGACCTCCCCCTGGGCGGGGCCTATGTCGGCCAGGGCACGACCATGACCGTCCCACCACTTCCCAATCAACCCCAGTGGGGTACCCCCGTACCGGGGCCGGGCCGTTCCCTCTATGCCGGCGTGACCCTGAAGTTCTAAGCCACCCCCGGGGCGCATCGATGAAGACCACGAAGCGCCACGCGACCGCCTTCCACAGGCTCAGGGATCGAGCCCGAGCGGCCAAATGAGGGGATCACGATGAGGGGTGGCGACGAAAGACGGTGGCTAAAGAGCGGTTTTCGGCCGTAGAGCCGGGTGTCACGAGGGTCCGCTTGCGACGCCGTCGTTGGCTCAATGCCACCAGCAGGCAACCGGCGAAGCGCTTACCGATAGGCCGTCACCCCGACATGAGGTATCGCGCCGAATCAACATGAGGCTGCTCGGACACCCTGCGTTCCAACCGCTCGGCGATCCACACCTTGATCACCGATTGCCGGATCACGCCGAGCCGCTTGGCTTCGCGATCGAGCGACTCCACCATCTAGCAGGCAAAGTCCACGTTGACGCGCCGCAGCGTCTGTAGGGGTCGGCGGGCGCACGCGGGGTCCAGACCATCGGTAATGTCTTCAGTACCTTCGGCCAACCCCTTGTCAAACTCACTCGCCTTCATCAAGCACCACCTCCTGTTCACGCGACCGACGCACGCAGATCCATCGGATTCTGTCATCGCCGTACCTGATCACCGCCGACCAGTGCTTGCCAGCGATCGTCCCCACCACAAGGAAACGCGGCTCGTCTTCGGTGCACGCCGGAACCTCGATCAGAAGGTCGTCGCACCACAGCGCCTGGGCCTCGATGAAGTCAATGCCCTGCGTGGACTTGTTGCTGCGACTCTTTGCCTCGTCAAACTCGAAAAGCACGACCCGCCTTCAGAGATCGAACTTAAAGTATAAAAAGTATGCCTTAATGACCACTAAAAGACCCTGCTACGCGGTTGGTTGTCCACCGCTGATTATCGGCAACCCTGATGGGCTTTCCTCTCGTCGACTCTAGCCCGCTCCGCACGCGGAACTTGCCTCACAGGATTTAGAGAGCCCGGGTAGCAAACGCAATCCGCTGAATGTCCGCCTGATGCAGCAACGACAGTAGCTCCGCCAGCTCCTGGTAGCGTGCCGCCCCATCCACACCCAACCGCACCACCAGCTCCGGTGCCTGCGCCTTGCGCGCCCGCAGCCGCTCACGCAAGGCCTCGCGCTCCAGCGCCGCCCCGTCGAGCTCCAGTGCCCCATCCTGTCGTAGCACCAGGTCCGCGACCACGGGCTCCGCCACCACCGGGGCGTCGGCGCGTGGCAGATCCACCCGCAGGGCCTGGGCCATCAGCGGCGCCAGGATGATGAAGATGACCAGCAGCACCAGCATCACGTCCACCAGGGGCGTGACGTTGATCTCGGAGAGGGGCTCGGTGTGATCGCCCAGGGGTCCTACGGCCACCTCAGGCATCCCCCGACCGCGAGCCCTGGAGTGCCCGGTCCAGCAAGCGCAGGCCGTTGCCCTGCACCAGCGCCCCGATGCGCCGCAGGCGCCGAACCAGGAGGTTGTAGGCCACCACCGCCGGAATGGCCGTGAACAGACCCGCCGCCGTGGCCACCAAGGCCTCTCCCACCGGTCCGGCCACCCGCTCGATGGACAACCCATGGCTCCCGTCGAGCGTGGCCAAGGCGTGCATGATCCCCCACACCGTGCCCAAGAGGCCGATGAAGGGCGCCGAGCTGCCGATTGAGGCCAGCAACGTGAGCCGGCTCTCCATGCCTACACGGCTCTCCGCCACCGCCTGCTCGAGATGCTCGCGCAGAAGGGAACGCGCCGGCGCAGCCCCGGAGTCCTGACCCTGACGCACCCCGGCAAGCAAACGGGCCGACAAGGCATCCCCCGATCTCCCCGCGACGCTCTGCCCCGCCGCCAGGTGGCGGGCCAGACGCCGCTCGCGCCGCAGCACCCCACCCAGCTCCCAGAGCTTGGCGAAGATGATGGTCCAGCTCAGCACCGACAGACCGACCAGCAGCAACAACACCCCGCGTACGACCCAGTCGGCATCGTGCCACCACGACAGCCACAAACCCGTTTCCAACTCCATGCCTCAGGACTCCCCCGCAAGGACAAACCGAATAGGAACCTCCACCAGGCCCTCCACGGGGCTACCCCCGCGGAGGGCCGGCACGAACCGCCAGTTCCGCACCGCCTCTGCGGCCGCCTGGTCCAACAGATCGAACCCCGAGCTCGACTTCAGGGTCACGCTCAGCGCCAGACCCTCCGCGCTCACCCGCACCGCCAGGAGAACCCGGCCCTGCATCCGCTGCTGGCGCGCCTGCCGCGGATAGGCGGGGCGGGGGTTATGGAGATAATCGGCGTGGGTCAGGGGTGGCGAGAAGGGCTCCTCGTTCCTCATCGGAACCTGCGCCAACTGCGCGCCCCGGCCCTGGCTTTCGGTGCCCAGCGCGGCCCTTGGCGCCCCCTCCTGCCTGATTCGCGGCCTCGGCTTGGCCTTGGGCCGGGACACGGCCGCCTTCGCCACGGCCTGCTTGAGTTGCGGCCCGAGCCGCGGCTCGGGCTCGGACGCCACCGCAGGTTTCGGTGCGGCCTCCACCGCCGGAGACGAGGTATCCTCGATGGGTGCGACCGGCGGTGGAAGCTCCTCCCTAGGCGCCAGCGCCGGCTCGGGCAACGGCACCAGGGTGAAGGCCTGCGGGAGCGGCGCCCTCGCAACCCCCGCCTCGCCGTAGTGCAGGAGTCCGAGCACCACCGCGGCGTGCAGACCGAGCGCCGCGGTCAGGGCGATCAGCAGCGGGAAAAACGGCGATCTCGTCGGCCCCATTCCCGTCCACTCTCGATCGTTAGCGCCCCGCGATAGAGCATCTTTCCGCCTCAGCGCCCCCGCGCTTGCCCAGCAGCCGCGCAAGGACCAAACCAAAATGACAGCAATCCTTTGGCCAACTCGAGAACCCGGGGTAACCCATTGAAACTTCGAGAACTCGAACGACCACGACGTGCCCGCTGGCGTGGCAAATGCCTCAGGCCGCCGCGTCGCTTCACCCAGACGTCGGCCGCGGGCCATTATCTGTCGACGCGATCAAGAGCGCGGGCCGAGGGGCGGATGCAGTTAACCGCAGCGACAGTTCAAGGCGCCATGAGCGCATCGGCCGAGTGGTTAGGCTGCCATCTGAATCCCGTCGCCCGAGAACTGTGAGCTCTTTGGCAAATCCGAAAAGCCACCCTCGCACGGCACTGTACAACTCGGTGCCATGGTCTAAGCTGCTTGATAGTAGCGGTTCATTGTGGGGCCGCCGCATTGGGATTTGGAGGAGTCTGGACATGCCGGAGAAGATCATCGTCAGCCAAACCGTTCAGATCGGCTCCACCCTACAGCGAGCGGTATCCAGCGTTCTGGAAGTGGACGCCTACGACATCATCGAAATCATCATACCCAAGAGCTCGACCGACCAGGAAGTGGAGGTGCAACCGGGCTCCGCCGTTAGCCTACTAATGATCACCAGCGACGGCTACGACCCGCCACTGAGCTACAAGGTAAATGACGCTGGTCATACCGCGCGCACCCTCAACCAGCCCCAACTCTTCGTCGGCTCCGGTGCGGTGGCCCTGCTTGACCCCAGCACCCCCAGCTCCCTGTTCTTCAGCAATGGCCCAGCCAGGGATGTTCGGGTCAGCATCCTGGTGGGCCGCAGCGCCTAATCCTGGCCCTTCTCTCGCAGTCGCATCTTCTCGGAGGCACAGATGCCCGTCAAACCCACCCATCCTGGTGTCTACATCGAGGAGCTCTCGAGCGGTGTGCGCACCGTTACTGGCGTATCCACCTCGGTGGCGGCCTTCGTGGGCCAGTTCCCGCGGGGTCTGCGCGATGAGGCGGTACAGATCTTCAACATGGGGGATTTCGAGACCGAGTTCGGGGGTCTCCATCGGGACAGCGTCGCAAGCTACGGGATCCAGCAGCTCTTTCAGAATGGCGGCACGGAGGCATGGGTCGTGCGCGTCGTCCAGGGCGGTTCCGTCAGCACCACCATGCTGCGCGACCAACCTCAGGTTGCGGGGACTGCCGTGCTTGAGGCCCGCGCGGGTAGACGGATTCGGGGCGAGGCCGCCGAGAACCCGGGGATCTGGGGCAATGACCTGTATCTTGAGGTGGATTACGACACGGCCGACACGGCTGCGACCTTCAACCTCACGGTAAGTGAGATCCAGACCCAGGGCGGGCGCCGGGTGACGGTGCGTTCCGAGACCTTCCGCAACCTGACCCTGACCGAGAACCTGGCCAACAGCGCGACCGAGGTCGTGGGCGAGGGCTCACGCCTGGTCCAGCTCACGCGGCAGGGCGCGGGACCTCTGAACCGGCCTGCCGCGACTGGAACGCTCGGCACATCATTGCCGATTGCACCGGTCATCCCGGCCAATGGTGCCGCCTTCACGGTTGATCCGGGCACCGGCGCCATCAACTGCACCCTCGCCTACGGCACAGCAACGGCCCCCGGCGACTACGCGCAATTGCGTCCTTACCTGGAGGCGGCCATCCGCGAAGCGGCCAATTCCCTCGCGGTTGCCGCCTTGGCCGAGCCCACGCGTTCCAGTGTACGAGCGCTCTTGAGCGGGGCCACGGTCAGGTTGGAGGGGCGCGGGACCGTCGCCGCGCCGTTCCGTTATCACGTCCTTGCCGGCCGCGGCAGCAGTGGCTTTTTGCACACGAGCCTCCTCACCTTTGCCGGTGCAATAGCACCCGCGCTGGGGCTGAATGTCGCCCCCAATTGGCAACTCTACAAGCTGGCGGGTGGTACGGACAGCGCCGCGATCGGGGGTACGAATCTGCTCGGCAACCGCGCCACCAAATCGGGGATGTACGCCCTGGAGGACGTGGACCTGTTCAACATCCTCTGCATCCCCCAGGCCGCCGATCTGGATGCGGACAACATGCGCGCGGTGTATGCGCAGGCGGAGACCTATTGCGAAGAGCGCCGCGCATTCCTTCTGATCGACATCCCGGAACCGGTGGCGACTTTGGACGGCATGCAGACTTGGTTGTCCCAGAACGAGTCGCTGCGTCATCGCAACGCGGCCGTGTACTTCCCACGCGCCCTGATCCCCGACCCGCTCAGCGACAACCGTCCGCGCAGTCTGGGGTCCTCGGGGACCATCGCGGGACTCTATGCCCGCACGGACGCCGCACGCGGGGTGTGGAAGGCCCCGGCCGGCACGGATGCACGCCTGCGCAACGTGCAGGCCCTTGCCTATCTCCTCACCGATCCACAAAACGGCGCCCTCAATCCGCTGGGTGTCAATTGCCTGCGCACCTTCCCGGTTTACAGCCATGTGTGCTGGGGGGCGCGCACCCTGGACGGGGCTGACGCCCAGGCATCCGAATGGAAGTACATCCCGGTGCGCCGCTTCACCCTGTTCCTGGAGGAGAGCCTTTACCGCGCAACCAAGTGGGCAGTCTTCGAGCCCAACGACGAGCCGCTATGGGCACAACTCCGTCTCAACATCGGCGCGTTTATGCACAACCTTTTCCGCCAGGGCGCCTTTCAGGGCACGAGCCCCCGGGACGCCTATCTGGTCAAGTGCGACCGGGAGACCACCACCCAGAACGACATCGATCAGGGCATCGTCAACATCCTGGTCGCCTTCGCCCCGCTCAAGCCGGCCGAGTTCGTGATCATCAAGATCCAGCAGAAGGCCGGGCAGATTCAGACCTGAGGGAAGCACCCACATGGCCAAGTTCACCGTCAACGCGCAGCGCTTCGACCCGTACAAGAACTTCAAATTCCGGGTCAAGTGGGACGGCCGCTACGTGGCGGGCGTCAGCAAGGTGGGTGCGCTCAAGCGCAGCACCGAGGTGGTCGAGCACCGCGAGGGCGGCGACCCGAGCATGAGCCGCAAGTCGCCAGGCCGCACCAAGTACGAGCCCATCACGCTCGAGCGTGGTGTCACCCACGACCTGGACTTCGAGCAATGGGCCAACAAGGTGTGGAACTTCGGCTCAGGGCTCGGCAGCGAGGTCTCCCTCAAGGATTTCCGCAAGGACGTGATCATCGACGTATACAACGAAGCAGGGCAGCTCGCCCTGTCCTACAAGGTCTTTCGCTGCTGGGTTTCCGAATATCAGGCGTTGGCCGACCTGGACGCCAATGCCAACGCCGTGGCCATCCAAACCCTGAAGCTCGAGAACGAGGGCTGGGAGCGCGACTACGAGGTTACCGAGCCCACGGAGCCCAGCTTCAACGAGCCCGAGCTATAGACGGAGAAGGTATGACAGACCGCGCCCAGATCCGGCTCCCGGGCGGACTGTGGCTGGAGGGGAACTGTCACCGGGAGGTGATCCTCCGGTCGCTCAGGGGACGGGATGAAGAACTGCTCAACGAGAGCGCCGAGGCGCTGCCAGCCGAACGTGTGAGCGGGCTCCTTGCCTGCTGCGTTGAGCGTCTGGAGGGCTTCGGTGAGCTCACCCCCGGCACGGCGGCACAGTTAACGGTGGGCGATCGGGAGGCGCTGCTGCTGCATCTGCGACGGCTGACCCTTGGAACGCGGCTGCAGTGCCTTGCTCAGTGCTCGGCCTGCGGCGAGTCCATCGACCTTGACCTTTCCGTCGACGACCTGTTGCAACCTCCGTACTCGGACTGGCGCCCCGAGTACGAAACCCGGTGCCCTACCCCAGACGGCCCTCTGCAGGTACGTTATCGCCTGCCCACTGGAGCAGACCAACGTGCCGCGGCCCTACTCGCCGCCGAGGATCTTGCCGCAGCCCAATCGTTCCTCTTGCGCCGTTGCGTCATCGAGGTCCGCGCGGGAGACGGCAGCCTCATCGAGCCCGAAGAAGTCGAAGCGCCGCTGCTCCAACACCTGCCGAGGGAGCTGGCCGAACGTGATCCGCAGGCAGAATCCATCCTCGACTTCGTCTGCCCCGCCTGCGGGGCTGCCGGGCGCGTGCTTCTCGACGCGGCCGACTTCCTTTTCCGGGAGCTGGGCAGCCGACGGGGTGAGCTCTACCGTCAGGTGCATCGGCTTGCCCTGCATTATCACTGGAGCGAGGCCGAGATCCTGGCGATGGCGCCGGGCCGGCGGCGCCGGTATCTCGCGCTGATCGACGAAGCGCTGGGAGGGGCGCTGTGAGCAACTTCGTGGAG
>Ga0208980_10000636_pt1 | contig 20197 bp, 15 predicted proteins | sample WetSurMetagenome_3_FD_187993 | JGI IMG/M metagenome (GOLD analysis project Ga0208980, IMG submission 187993) | Wetland microbial communities from Twitchell Island in the Sacramento Delta, sample from surface sediment Aug2011 Site A1 Bulk (version 2) | ecosystem: Environmental > Aquatic > Marine... | reverse complement strand
CAGCCACTTCGGTCAAAATCGGTTGCATGCACATGAATGACAAGAGGTTTCCCTGAAACTTCCATAGCTGCTATGCCTGCAGGATATGCAAGCCAGTCATGGGCATGTATGATATCAAACTCATTTTCCTCAGCAATGACTGAGGCAACGATAGAATACTTATATATTTCGTCCATCAGGGAACCGTCGTATCTTCCTGAAAAATCAACCATTCCTTTACTGTTTGTCTGAATGAAAAGACTATGGCCTGAAACTTCCGATCTGGTAACTTTCCAGAAATCCTCAGGATCAGTATAAGGAACTATTTTTGATGAAACTTCAATCTTTTCAATTGGGTATCTGAATCCCTGATATAATACCTTCCTGAAAGTTACCGGCACCTTGTTTGCTCCAACCACACGGACCATTGTCTGATCTTCATCTCCCCATGCTTTAGGAACGACAAAGATAACCTTAAGGTCATCGAGGGTGGCCATTCCTTTTGTCAACCCGTAGCTGGCAGTTCCTAATCCACCGGAGATATGTGGCGGAAATTCCCATCCAAACATTAAAACACGCATATCTCTCTTTTATTGATTTGCATACTCAGTTTCAAGAATATTTATTATCCGCAAAACCTCTCCGACACTCCAGGCTTGCGAAATTGTTCCTCCGGGTGCATGTGGAGGATCGCCGTCATGGATTTCGGATATGGTGCTTATACCGTGCTCGCTCATCACTTCCTCAAGGCCATAAATCAGCTTTTTGACCTTCTGGACACCCTGCTTGCCGTAAACCTTTAACCAGCCTTCACAAAACGGTCCATAAAGCCATGGCCAGACAGTACCCTGATGATATGCACTATCACGTTCCTTCTGATTTCCCTTACAAACCCCCTTGTAATAAAGGTTTCTTGGAGAAAGTGTTCTCAGACCCCTGATTGTAACAAGCTCTTTATCTGCAATATCAAGAACCTTTTTCATCTGGTCTTTAACCAGCATTGAAAATGGCAATGAAACAGCAAGAACCATATTTGGCCTTACAAAAACATTCTTACCTTCATAATCATTAACATAATCAGCAAGATAGCCAAGCTTTTCATCCCAGAACAGATCAAGAAAAGATTTTTTTATCAGTTCAGCCAGTGGTTCGTATTCCTTGATGAACTTCTTATCCTTTGCTATTCTTGCCATCTCAAGTGAGAAACAGACAGCATTATACCACAGGGCATTAATCTCCACAGTATAACCACACCGTTGAGTGACCGGAATCCCATCCACAACAGCATCCATCCAGGTAAGGGGTTTTCCAGGGGCATCTGCATATATCAGGCCATTATCTCTCATGAGAATGTTATATCCTGTCCCATTCTTATAAGCATTCAGAACTGATTTTGCAGCATTCCCATAAAGCTCCCATCCATCGTTTCCCCCATGCAACATATATTGCTGAACAGCCCAGAAAAACCATAAATGAGTATCAACTGAATTATTAATAATATCAACTGCTCCTGCCTTATTTGGAAACAAACCATCGTTCATCATTTCAACCTGGGTATTCAGGACATCCCTGTAGAGAGCAAGTTTGTGCCTGGCAAGAGCAAGTCCGGGAAGTGAAATAAAAGTATCTCTTCCCCATGATCCATGCCATGGATATCCGGCAATAATAAGTGTCTTTCCCCCCCTTTTCTCTACAAATTGCTGAGCTGCATTACGCAGACAATTAACAAAACTGTCCCTCGGAATTTTACCTGAAACTGTTTTGGTAAACTTCTGCTTGAGCCCCGATGCTTTCTCCTCTCTTGTTGAAGCGGAAAAGACAATTGTATCGCCCTCTACAGCATCAATCTCAAAAAATCCCGGAGTAAAAAGGTCTTCTGAATAATCGTATCCCCGCTTTTGTTCTTCAGGATATTCAACACCCAGATACCAGTCAGGAACATGTACAAATTCAACTTTCGCGGAAAACTGCATATTTAATGATGGAAATCCTTCATAGAGTCTTGATTTAATCCCGTTCTCAATGAAATCTACCTTAGTATTCGCATTAAGGTTTGCATGTGTAAGCTGGTGAATGTTTCTGAAAGCAAGAAAAGGACGTAACTGAAGTTTCATAGGTTCATTTGCTTCGAGAACAGTAAGTCTCAGGAGCATCTGTTCTTCATAATGAACGAGAAGTCTTTCCTGTTTTAGAATAACCCCGCCTACCCTGTAAATTCTTGAAGGAATATTATCAGCATTAAAATCTTCAATGTATTTATGTCCCTTAGGATTAAAATAATCGCCTTTGTATTTTCTTATACCTGTATTGAAACTTTTATCATTATTTACCACGGTAATATCAAGGGAGGAGAGGAGAACATACCTCTCTCCACCAAATGAATCAACCGGGCAGATGAGTAATCCATGGTATTTACGTGTGTTACAGCCAACAATTGTAGTCGAGGAGTAGGAGCCTGCCCTGTTTGTCCTGATGATCTCCCTGGCCAGCGAAAATTCAAGGTTCACCACCTGACTCTTTTCGAACTTAATGTAACTCATATACTTACTGTTTGAATTATATAAAAAAGCCTATGTAAGATAACAAAAAAAAATGAACCATGCAAAAAGACTAACAGGTTGCAAAGAAAATTAATAAAATTTCATAAAAGTAGTGCCGGTAAAAAAAAAGAATAACTTTGCATTTCAATAATTCAAAAATAGTTATCAATTAACATCTTACTTAATGAATAGGAAGCTTTTTCTTTACTTATTTGCGGTGTTGGCATTTACAGGATGTAAAAATAACACTGTCCGGATTTCCGGAACACTTTCAAATCCTGTAGCGGGTGAATATATCTTTCTTGATGAACTCAAGTCGAATGAACTAAAAACAGTTGATTCTATAAAGGTAACTGATAAGGGAACGTTTAGTTTTAAAAAAGAGGTAAAGTTTCCTTCATTTTACCTTCTGAAAATTAATAATAATAATTTTCTGACCCTGCTTGTTGAACCTGGCGAAAAGTTAGTGCTAAATGCAAAACATGATTCACTGAATTATCCGGTATCAGTTTCCGGTTCCAAAGGAACTGAATTGATGACTGAATACAATGCTAACCTGAGACGAACAATAAATAAATTAGCTGGACTGAATACCATATATACACAAAATGCTGAAAGTCCAAAATTGCCGGCAATCATTGAATCGCTTGACAGCCTGGCCCAGATCTATCTGACTGAGATAAATACATACACAAAAAACTATATCAATGATAATATTTTATCACTGGTTAGTCTGGTGGCGCTTTATCAGCAGGTGGGTCCAAATGTCTATGTCCTTAATCCGACAAAGGATATTAAATATTTTATAAAAGTTGATTCATCAATGTTCAGCAAATACCCTGAATACGAACCTGTTGTCACTCTTCACCAGCAGGTAAAGGAGTTTCTTGCCGGCATGAAAGGTGAAACGGCAACTGCACCGGTTTCGGAAGGCGGAGCTGTTGCACCGGAGATAAGCCTCCCCACGCCTGAAGGCGATACAATTAAGCTTTCTTCAACAAGAGGATCGGTGGTGCTCCTTGATTTCTGGGCTTCATGGTGCACACCGTGCAGACAGGAAAATCCTAATCTTGTAAAAGCATATAACCTATATCACAAAAAAGGTTTTCAGATTTTCCAGGTATCGCTTGACAAAACCAAAGAAGCATGGATGAAAGGCATTAAGGACGATCAGCTGGAAAAATGGATACATGTGAGTGATGTTCAATATTGGAATTCTGTCGTAGTTCCGCTATATAAAATTGAATCTATCCCTTCCAATCTCCTTCTTGACAAAGATGGCCGGATAATAGCCTCAAACCTCAGGGGCCAGCAGTTACAGGAAAAACTTGCAGAACTTTTTAAAAATTAAAAAATAGAGAAAACTGGTAATCCGCTTGTTAATGAAACGAACATTATTTCTACTCACACTTGTCATACTTTTTACCGGATGTCATAATAAGGCAAAATTCTCTGTTGATGGGGTTATAAAGGGTAAAACACAAAAATATATCCACCTGAGCAGGTTGGATGTTGACACTCCTATATTGATAGACTCTGCAAGAATCAGCCGTAAAGGACATTTTCACCTTAATGTCAAAGCTACTGAATCTGATTTTTATCAGCTGGGCTTTTCTGCTGCAAACTATATTACCCTTTTAGCTGACCCGGGTGAAAAAATAAGTCTTGCATTTGAAGGAAACAATCTATTTGAAAACTATTCAGTAAGCGGGTCAGAGGGATCACAGAAATTGCTGACACTCGACATCGCACTTTCGGAAACCAAGAGGAAACTTGATTCTCTGAGAACATTATATTCAAAAGCTTCGAAAGAGCCTGGTTTTGATGTTAACGGGCCGGCACTTGAGGAACAATTCAATATTCTGATTAAGAATCAAAGGAAAAAGAATATTGAATTTATTATCAGTAATACGAACTCATTGGCTTCAATTAAAGCGTTGTATCAGAAGATCAACCCTGATACGTACGTCCTTTATGATCCGAAAGATCTCCAGTTTTACAAGATTCTGACTGATTCCCTTTCACTTCATTATCCAAACTCAAAACATGTTCAGGCCCTGGCAAGAGATTTTTCAAAAGAGATGAATCAGATGTATGTTAACCAGCTTGAACAGGCTACCAAAGATCTGCCTCAGACAAAACTTGATCCTGATCTGAAAAATGTAGATGGAAAGAGGGTAACGCTATCCTCTCTCCAGGGAAAATATGTACTTCTTGCCTTCTGGTCAGTGCAGTCAAAAGAAAGTGTACTTGAAAATCTTCAGCTGAAACAGTTTTATAAACTCTACAACAAAAAAGGATTTGAGATTTATCAGATTAATCTGGTAGATACTGAGGAAGCATGGAAAGCGGCCGTCAGATTTGATGAATTGCCCTGGATCAGTACGATTGAGGATGATCCAAAAAATCCTGTAAATGCAGTTCTTTTCAATGTAAAAACACTACCAGCCAACTATCTGTTTGATAAGGAAGGGAAGATCATAGGTAAAGACCTACATGGCAAAGCCCTTGAAATTAAACTTAACCAGTTGTTTAATAACAAAGAATAATCATTGGCTGACACAGGGAAAATATATTTTGCTTCAGATTTTCATCTAGGATTGCCAACAGGAGCACCTCCCCTGGAAAGAGAGAAGAAGGTGGTGACGTGGTTGAACTCTGTTGCCAGTGATGCAAAAGAAATTTACCTGCTTGGAGATATTTTCGACTTCTGGTGGGAATACAAGCTCGTCGTACCACGCGGATTCACCAGATTTCTTGGGACTATTGCAGCAATTACCGATTCGGGTATTCCAATACACTTTTTTACAGGAAACCACGACATGTGGGTGGGAGATTATCTTTCAACCGAGTGCGGAGTAACGATCCATACCATCCCCTGTACCACTATACTCAATGGGAAAAAATTCCATCTCGCACATGGGGAAGGACTTGGCACAGAAGATAAAGGATATGAAATTCTTCTTGCTATTTTCCGGAACAACTTTTTGAGGGCAATGTACTCAGCCCTGCATCCTAGAATAGGTATTGGCATCGGACAAAAATGGTCACTTAACTCAAGGCTTGGAAAAGGAATTTCCAAAAAATTCCTTGGTGAAGAGAAAGAGGATCTGATCAGGTATTCCAAATCTGTTCTTACAAATGATAAAATTGACTATTTCATTTTTGGTCACCGGCATCTGGCTATGACCTATAAACTAAAGGAAGATGCTGAGATAATATTTCTGGGTGACTGGATAAAAAATGGCAGTTACGCAGTTTGGGATGGCAATGCCCTTATTTTCAAAACACTGTCTTAATCAATCTTATCTTCAACCTTAACAGTTAAAGTATAATAGGAATAAAGATCACTAATCTTTTCGAACTGGTAAACTAATTTACTTCCTGATTTTCTAGCCATATCTATAAGTCCCATATTTCCTGTACTGTCAGTACTTATAGTCTGTCCTGAAATGGATTTTCTGAAAAGTTCTTTAAGCCCCACATTGTCATACTTATTTATTATATCCAGTTTTTCCTTTAGAAGCTCAACGTTTGAATTCAGAATTAAATTCCCGGTGGTAAGTGCATATTCATCATCGACAAGTCTTATCATCGCAACAGACATTCCAAAATGTTCCTCCGCTTCTACACCCGGACTATATTTTGCAACATTCTCAAGAATTTCAACAAGGACGCTGAATACCCTTCTCCTCACTGTTGTTTCTATATCTTCTTCAGTAAGTTTTGTTTCAGTAAATGATAGTACCTCTTTACCTATATCGGTAGATATATGCCCTGACCAGATCAGGTATACATTGTTTTCCGACATAAGCCTTTCAAGCTGTGCAACTGATTTACCATTAAAAGGCTTCTCCTTATCACCGAAATGTACGCCGACACCTTCTGAATCAACAGTTTTACTTAAAATAAAGTAGGAAAATTCAGCATCGAGAGGGACAAAATCATAATCAAGCTTATTTCCTGTTTTTTTTGCCATCTCAATAAGGCCAAGCCCGGCTCCTCCTTTATCGCTGAATTCAGCCGTACTTAACATTTGTCTGTAGACATTTCTTATGTTATTGGCCTCCAGATTATTGATCTCCTCAAGCCTGACTTTAAGATCGTTAATGTTTGAGACAGGGATTACATTACCGGTAGTTACAGTATAGCCATCGCCAGTCTTTGAATAAACGACAAGCGACATATCTGAATGCTGAAAATATTTGCTGTGCCTGGAAACATTCTGCAGACTCTCCAGAACAAACATGAAGAGTCGCTTCCTGCCGACAAAACCAAATTCCGAAGTTTCCATTTCTTTTTCAAGAAGCATAAGAAGCGGACCGGAGTTTTCATTTGTAACAACACCCCTGTACACAAACATCAGACGTTCTTTCATCATTTTATCTCGAATTCGGCGGGTCAGATCCATATAAAAAAAATAAGGTGATTTTTGGGTTCTAAAAATAGCATAATTTGATTATTCCACCAATAGACATCTCTGGAAAGGATAATAATACCGGATCAGCTCATTCTAAGTGGAGATTAGATGAGGTTAGTTGGGTTTCTTCAGATGATTGAAATAGTTGTTAATTATCGTTCAACTTACTGATTTCATCTCTGCATCTGGAGCAAAGGTATGCACTTTTCTGATCAATATCTTCAACATAGGTGCTCGACCTCATCACACAGGTTGGATTATGACAGTGTATTAATCCAAATGTATGACCGAGTTCATGAATAACTTCCTTCTTAAAACGTTCCAGAATAAATCTATCATCGGGGTCGATACCATATCTTTCATTGCTGAACCTGTATCGGGAAGCTATCCCTGTACGACCATTTAAAAATGCCTGACCAAAAATATAGGTCAGGATAGGAATGAAAAGATCTACATTAAATAATCCAATAGTTTTAGTTGAATCGCTGGCAGACAGGGAATCTACTTCCTTCAAGAGACGGTTACCATTATATTGCCTGCGGATAGGATCATAAAACTCACTTAAATCGAGATGTCCCTCCCTGATAAAAACTGATGAAAGTAATTCATAATGTACTGCCTCAGCAATACTGTTAAGAAAACTTTCCTCGAAATAACCGTATGATATCAATGTGATATTTTGCAGCTTCATCTTGAAAATTAAAAGTAATGGAAGCTTTTATTCTTTTGGTTTCAGCCCGTACTTTGAAATCTTATTGTAAAGAGTGACTCTGTCAACTTTCAAAGCTTTGGCTGCACGGGAAATGTTCCAGCCGTATTTATTCAGAATCTGAAGAATATGTGCTTTCTCAAGATCATCGAGGCTTTCAATGGAATTATTGACAATTGTTCTCTCGAGAGGAAGGTCCTTAAGTGTGATTCTTCTGCCATTCCCTACAACAATTGCCCTTTCAATCATATTTTCAAGTTCGCGTACATTACCCGGGAAACTAAAATCCTCCAGCCGTTTCAAAGCTGAAGAATCAATTGGGACAGGAGCTCTGTTCATCGATGTGCAATACTTCCTGATAAAATAATCCACAAGTAACGGGATGTCCTCAATCCTCTCACGCAAAGGCGGAATAAAAATATTTACAACGTTTAGCCGGTAGAAAAGATCTTCCCTAAAAAGTCCCTTTTCAACCATTCCTTTTAAATCTTTATTTGTTGCACATATTACCCTGAAGTCGGATGATATTTCCTTATTTCCTCCAACCCTTATAAACTTTTTGGTTTCGAGTACACGAAGCAGATCTATCTGCATTTTTGTTGATATTGTTGCTATCTCATCAAGGAAAATTGTTCCGTTATCTGCCATTTCAAACCTGCCCTTCCGGTTATACATTGCACCGGTAAATGCTCCCTTTTCATGTCCGAAAAGTTCGCTCTCGAGCAAGCTCTCTGTTAATGCACCGCAATGCACACTTACCAGTGGGAAGAACCTGCGGGGGGAATTGGAATGGATTGCCCTGGCTACCAACTCCTTACCAGTACCGCTTTCACCTGTAATTACAACTGAGGAATTAGATTGTGCAACACTTTCAATCTCCTTAAGAACCTTTTTCATAGCCTCACTGTTCCCAATCAGATCTTCTATATTCTCAAGTGAAATAACTTTTTTTCTGAGGGTCTCATTTTCTTCAGTCAGAATGATTTGTTTCGATGCATTCCTTATCAGGTGAGAAAGGTCATCGGGGTCGAAAGGTTTTGTAACATAATCAAATGCTCCGTCTTTTAATGCCTGTACTGCAGTATCAACTGTGGCAAAAGCAGTCATAACAATAACAATTGATTCAGTCTTAAGAAGTTTAATCCTCCTCAGCATTTCCAACCCATCCATTCCTGGCATCTTTATATCAGCAAGAATAATGTCAAAATTATCAGATTCAAGTATTGATAAAGCCCGGTTGGCATTCTCGGCACACTCAACCCGATATCCGTCTTCAATGAACCAATTATATAATGAGTCTCTGACAGACTCTTCATCGTCAACTATTAATATTGATAACTTTCTGGTCATTTTCTGATCTCCTTATGTCCTGATTATGGGTAATATAATTGATATTGTGGTTCCCTTTCCGAGTTCCGACTTAACCTCAATCTTGCCATTATGGCTTTTAACTATTCCGTGAACTATGGCAAGACCCAGTCCGATGCCGGATGTGTCCCTTTTCGTCGAAAAGAATGGTTCGAATATGTGTGGCAGGTCATCTTCCGGTATACCGATTCCGTTGTCTGATATTTCAATTTTTATTGAATCAATATCGGGGTTCCTGGTTGCAATAATAATCTCGCCGTTTTCAAGAACAGCCTCAGAGGCATTCACAATGAGCGCCACGCAAGCTTGCTTGATCTGGTTGGGACTGCAGAAAATCAGGTCCGATTTAGCAGCGAAATCAGTTAAGAAGTTAATATTTGCTATCCTAATAGGATGTGTCATCAATTCATAAGTCTCCTGCAATATTTTATGAAGATGCTTTGACTCAAAATCTTCCTGTTCCTTTCTTGAGAAATCCAATAAACCCTTAACTATTTCTCCACACCTTTTTGTTTCATTCTCAATAAGTTTCAGGTGTTTCAGCATGGAATCCCTCTTGGAAGCATAAAGTTCAGGGTTGCTTAACTGTTTGTATATTAATTTTGTATAAACAAGTATCCCTGAAAGAGGGTTATTTATCTCGTGGGCAACAGAAGAGGATAATTTGCCAAGGGATGCAATCCGCTCAATATGGATAAGTTCATTTTGGGCTGCCCCTAATTCTTCAGATTTTTTTTGTACTTTATATTCAAGCTGTTGTGACCAGTTTTGTAATTCCTCTGTGGCAGACTGGAGGTTGTCAAGCATATTATTAAAAGCCTGCGAAACCATTCTCATATCGTCCAGTTGATTTGGCTTCATTTCCAGTCTTGTATTTTTATTGCCATTTGCCACTGCCTCACTGGCTTTTATTATATCATTCAATGGGTCTTTAATCTTTTTCCTTGTGAAAATGATTAAACTGATAACAAGGAGAATAGTAATTATTGTTGCCAGAAGGTAAAATTTAGATGATGATCTCTCAACTGCACTATCCAGGTCATAGAGTGGCATTTTTATTATCAGAGACCCAAGTACTTCCTCGTTTTCCGAATGGGCATGACAGGAGCTTGTATAACACGACCTTTCATTAAGAATCGGTGACCGGATTAAAAGATGTCTGTGAATATTATCGTTCTCATTCATACTGCATTCACTTTTAACATCTATTATCCTGTATGACTTTTCTTTCCTTGGAAACATAGATTGAATATTCTTATGACAAGTCAGACAGTTTGGGTTGCTATGTGTTGCCGGATCATTGGTAAATGATGAATAAACAAGACTGTCATTCGCGTCATACATGTTTACATCATCTATTCCCGACATGGTATTGATAATATCGAGGGTGCTCTGAAGAGTGCTCTTGTTGTTCTCGAGCATCGAATGATACAGTGATCCTTCGACTATCGAGCCTATATTATTGCCATTCTGACGAATGACTGTATTCAGATTTTGCTCATAAACTGACCTGAAAATAACTCCGAAAGAGACAAAAAGGATTAAAGAAGACAAAGTTATGATATAGACGACCCTGCTATAGATTGAAGAGCGAAATTTGAGATACTTTTTAAGCATCGTTTTTTAACTATTTTCAGACCAATTAAATCAGCTGCCCGGTACTTTTCGGGGATTCAATTTTCAGCTGGTCTAATTTAAGAAAGATTTCTGGAAATCCTGCCAAACCTCGTTGGGTAGTTCGGAAAGAGGCTGGTCGGATAACTCACCTCCATCCTGCAGTACCAACGGGGAGGTTTCTGGTGAGTATTTATTCATAGATTCTGCCAAAAAATCCTTAAATCTGATAAGCTCACTTTTTGACCAGGCAACAGCCTCTTCTGCCAGAAAACATGAACTTGTCTCTTCAATCCAGCTGGTGGGGTCAATTTTATATATCCATCCCTTTATATAGGGATCTTCATTCAGGATTCCAGGATTAAATTTTAATTTTGAGTTTGTGCTAACTATTTTTCCTGAAATGGGTGAAGTAATTTTTAAATTTTTCCCATCCTGGACAATTTCTGCAATTAAATCACCCCTTCTAATGAAATCATCTGGTTTCTTAAAACTCTTGAATTTTATCTCTCCGGTTACATGAAGCAGAAAATCATCAAGCCCGACCATTGCATGCCCTGATCTTTGGAGATGTGTCCAGGTATGATTTTTACTGAAAAAAAGCCCTCTGGGAATTCTTAACACTGCGGAAGAAAGAATTCCTAATGTCTTTTTAGCCTGTATCTTTATGGCTTTTTGTTTGTTTATGATTATCCAAAATGGAATAATCAGACAAAGAAATGCTATTATAATAAGGTACTCAATGCCCTTTGTCTCAAAAATATTGGTGTAACTGAATCCATCCATTTTTTTAAATATTTTGCTTACCCATATAAATATGTGAAAGCTGGTTAATTAATATCATTTACCCACGATGGAGATTCCCTCAAGACTGGCATCCGGTTAATTACCCATCTGAAAATCCATATTTCAGTAAATATCACAGCGAGAGTAACAACTAGTTCCATCCATGTGGGGATATATCGTATAGCCGCATCCCATCTGAAGCCGATGACGGTGACGTTTAGCCTGTTAAGTATAACTCCGAGCATAGTCAGTACTGCTGCGACCTTTACCAATTTAATGTTACCTCTCCTATAACTGTAAAAGAACAACAACATTGGTAAAAATACAAAACCTAACATTTCTGTGAGATACCAGTATCCCATAGGAGTACTCAGCAGATCCCAGCGTTTCCCGTGAACAAACACAAGAACCTGTAAGAAGAAGTATGCAAACATTGCAACAGCACATATCTTGGATAAACCTACCATTATTGAATTATGTGATTTATGGTTTTCGTGACTGATCTGACTAAAAAATACTTTGTGGCTTATTGAACCCTCAAAAATTACCATTGAAAGTCCCGCAAAAATACTTGATACAAAAAACAACACAGGTATAAATTCAGAATACCATAGCGGATGAATCTTATCCTTAGCCATAAGATAAAGCGCCCCCAGACCTGACTGATGCAAGGTGGACAGGGTAATACCGAAAATAACTGCAGCAATTGTCATCCCTGAAAGAATCTTTCTGGCACGCTTAGCACCAAGCCATTCTGCAATTGCGGGTGAAAACTCTATTAGCTGTGCTATCATATAAAGCAGGAAATGCCATGCAACCAGGAATAATACCGAACTTGTGCCGAAACTATTTCCAATAATCGGATTTATGACATTCCATGGTCGTCCAAGGTCGAGCAGAAGAGCTCCGGCATAAAAGACATATGCAAGAAAACCATTTAAAACTGTAATTCTTACAATTGAATGGTACTTCTGAATATTCAGAATATAGACCATGAACGTTAGCACATATGCTCCACCTGCAAAAGCAACACCTGTAACAACATCAAATCCGATCCACAAACCCCACGGAACTTCCTGAGTCAGATTTGTTACCGAGCCCAGCCCCTTCCAGAACCGGATTATTATTATTATCAGGCCAAGTATCATGATCGGAATACTAATGATATTAAAAGTGGTAAGAAATTTACCACGTGGTTTCATTTCATGAGCAAGGAACTGCAGGACAGATTTGCCTTCATTGTCTTTTGCGATAGTAATAGCCCGGTTACTCATTCTTTTCTGCATTAAGGTGATTATTTTTTGTTGCTTCGTGTATACCTAATAATATTGCCGGCCAAAGAACAAATATTGTAGGGACACTGTATAGAAAGCCCTTTGACAAACCAGGGTAAGATTCAGTTTGAATCGATGGATTTAAACCAAGTTCAGCAAATGGAACTGCTGACAGGTACAAAAAACCTGTACCTCCTGCCTCATGTTCTCCATAAATATGATCCACATATTGTTCCGGGTTCTCACCTATTCGTTTTCTGGCTTCCTTAATCAGATCGCGCCGGGTGCCAAAAAGCAAAGCTTCTGCAGGACAATTCTCAACGCAGGCTGGAATCTTTCCCTCAGTTAACCTGCTATAGCACATGTTACACTTTTCAATTTTCGGATTTGAACTGTGATATTCAAATTTTGGTACATCGAACGGACAGGAAACCATGCAGTAACGGCATCCCATACATTTATCTCCTCTCCAGATTACAGCTCCCTCTCTGGTTTTATACATTGCCTGTGTAAGACAGGCTGCAGTGCATGCCGGTTCATTACAATGCATACATTGCTTTTTGAGATAAACCTCGCCTTTTGAGGAATTGAAAGCATTTACCACTGTCCGGTGCGATTCGTCCGTTTTTCTAACAATACCAGCCTGTATAGAATCAGTTGGAGCAGGTAACCCATTTGCCTCTGCACAGGAAGTCTCGCAAGTCTGGCATCCGGCACAACGTGTCGAATCGTACAGAATACCCGAAAATTCAACCATATCATCCTTTTTCTGGGCAGCATTTAATTCTTTCCCGATAGCCAGCGAAACACCTGTTACACCAAGCACCTTAAAAAAGTCTTTTCGATTTATAGTCATAAGTCTTTATTGAAGTTTCTAAAACAATTCGTAGAACCACACCTGTCTGGAAGGATCTATAAATTTTGATTGAAAATCTTCCCAGATTTCAGGACCCAGATTTGCTAGAGTGTTGTCAATCAGTTCACCACCATCCTGAAGAACTACCTGTGCATATTTTTCATTATCTGCTTTGAGAATATCTGCCAGAAAATCCTTTAACCTGGAAAATTCATTTTTTATGTACTTTCTATGTTTGTCTGCCATAAATAAGAGCTGATTTTCCCTGAGCCAGTTTGCTGGCTCTATTCTGTAAACCCATCCATCGTTATATGGCGAATGGTTCAGCATCGAAGAATTTGTGTCCAATGCACTATTTTTCTCTAAAATAGTACCTGAGATCGGGGCATAGATATTTAACTGTTTGCCGTTTTGAATTAATGAAAGAATATGCTCTCCTTTTTTTACTTTATACCCTTCATTCATCATCTTAATGCGGGTTATAGGACCTGTTAAATGCTGGAGAAAGTCATCTATACCAACTTTTACTACTCCATTCTGTTCCATAAAAGCCCAGGTATGGGTTTTATCAAAATAAATTCCTTTGGGTATCAATAACGAATTCTCATCGGGCAGAGGCATCGAAACGGAAGCTTTAACGCTGACTCCAGCTTTTTTACGTTGACGATATCTTGATATAGCTCCTGCAATAAGCCCCGCCAAAACTATTGTAGTTATTACAAAAAATAATGTTTTCAATAATAATCTGTCATTCGAAACAGCCCCGGTATAGACCCTGGCATTATAAAGTTTATCCGTATTTGATTGTCTTTCACTTACCAGCAGATCTGAAAATCCGTTACTAAAGAGATATTTCTGTCCATCTGTGATAACCCATTTCAGGAAAGCAACCTCACTATCATTTTTTGGTACTTTTGATGAAACAGAATAAATACTACTGATTAAAGATTTGGGATATTTCCCAATCCACACTCCCCTGTTAAAGCTATTTAAATCATCATATATCTTTTCATTGTAATCTATTTCACCATTCCCATTTCTGTCAATCGGTGCAATCGATATACTCTTAACCAGGGTCTGATTCTCAGGATCAAGAATATTTATCATTTTACAAAATCCGATTGCATAAGGATCTTTTTTTATTGCTGAAATCATTTCTTCTGAACTCTCAACTTTAATCCCATTGATTTTAGTCGTTTCTGTTTCAAGGAACTGTGATATACTTTTTGATATCGATTCATCACTATAATAATAAAAATTTGCAGTCGAATTTTGCTTGCCTTTCAGAAGGGTTCCCCAGTTCATGAAATCCTTATTATCAAAAAAACGTTGATAACTTTCGGGAGAAATACCCTTATGAGATATTTCACTCAAAAATGGGTTATTGGAATTAATAACCGGAACAATTACATCACGACCAACAACAATTTTCCAAACTGATTCATTATCAAAAGCTGTAGAATATTCGTTTGAGACAAATCCTATTTCTCCCTGATTCAAAAAACTATCTGCGATCTTTCCTTTATTGATGCCGATGACTTTTATTTTTGTCTCAGGAAATATTTTATTGTATTCACTTGCCCATTTCAATGAGAGATTATACAAATCCGGAGAGCTCAATACTCTAAGTGAATCGGAAGCTGGAAGATTTCGTGCAGCTGATCCTGGATTACCGCTGATGCTGTAATTTACTAACAGGCAGCTAATTAAAAAAATAATTACCCTTTTCATTTTCTTTTATTTTAGTTCGTCATTTTAGTAGTTACTAATTCCACGAACAGGTTTTCTGCATTATTAAAATCATCAATTCAATAGATTCAACAATAGTGCCAAACCAAAATATCTATTCTAACATACTAATTATTAACTAATTAACCAGATAATATATCTTGATCATAATGAAGCTTCATGTTGAATATCTCTACACTGTATATTTTCTATACTCATATGCCGCTGCTAATTAGCGAGATTAAGGTTATTGTGTATTTATTCATCATCTGTTGAATAATACATCATTTTTTGATTTTATTCAATAAAACAGTGTTGGATATATTTTTGGAAATCATCAATATTGGCAGAATATTAAGGTATTTTAACAGTGCACCTTAATAACAGTCTGGAAACACTGAATTAGTATCTTATATGATATTGAAAATTTTTTAGTCTGATTCTAAGCCGTTACAACTAGTTTTGGAAGATATAAACTGCAATCAGACCAGATTATCCGGCATTGAATTGCAGCAAATATCCTGTCCTCCAATAATGGTGAATTGTACAGGACCAATAAGATACAACATAAATAGAATTATGTATTAATGATGCAGACTTCAGAAATTAGCACTGGAATGTTTTATTAATGATGCTTTGGTATGATACAAAAAAGCCTTTGCTCTTTTTGATGAGCAAAGGCTATAGCATGGTCAGAAAAGATTTCTGACAGAAATATTATTAGCTTTTCTTAGCAGGATTCGGGTGGGCGATCTTTGCAGAGTAAGTTTCAAAATTAAACTCTTTGAAGAACGGATTTTCTTTATTATGGCATTGCAGACACAATTGTTTATCAGGGACAATCAATCCCATTGTTTTTGCCTGTTCAACATTTTTCATAAGCGAAGGAGTTTTATAGGAGCTGCCAGGTCCATGGCATGATTCGCAAGATACTCCTTCTGATTGCAGAATAGTTGCCCTGAGTTTGGCATCAACCCTGTCAAAAGTGGAATGGCATTTAAGGCATTTTGCTTCTTTGGAAGCATCTGCAATACCATTTTTCTTTGCATAATCCATTGCAGCCTGACCACTAAGTGTTTTAATAGCCTGTGAATGAGGATCTTTCAGCCATTTACTGTACTGATCACCTGTAGCCGGTTTATTGTGGCACATTTTACACTTGTCTGCTCCGATGTATTTAAAAGGACCCTGCGCTGATAGAACATTCCCTATTAAAATTGTCAGACAAATCATTAGAATTCCTTTTCTTGCTATCATAATTCGTAAGTTGTTAATAAAACATAGTTCAGTATATGAGGCTATTGGATTTTCAATGCCTTCGAAACAAATATATAGAAAATATGCTAATGTGAAATATTTAACAATGATTTTTGCAAATTATACTGAAATCACCTTCTCGATAATATTTCCTGTTACTTTATCCTTCAACATCAGTTTGGTCTGTCCGTCAGGCATTATTTCTCTCTTTATCAAATAATAATGATCATCAAAATCAATCAGATCAACATTTGAGAATACTCCTTCCTTCCCTCTCCAGTCAGAAATATTTATAGATTCCCATTTTTTTGTTTTTGATGATTTGTAGCATGCATCCATTATTGCATTAACAATATAGCCATCATAGAATGTCTCGCGAGGTACTTTCCCATTTTCCATTGAATCCAGCATATCTGTGAACATATCGGGGTAACCAAGAGAATGAACTTCATCTCCAACAGGGAAAAGCCAGCCGGTATCACTTTCCGTCTTTTCCGAGACATATTTGCCGGTACTTCCTGTTGTAAAGATTTCGAAGCCTGTCCTGAGCCAGTGATCCAGTCTTATAGTACCTTCAGTCCCTGATACCTCATCCCTCAGGTCCATTCCTCCGCGGAAATTCCAGCTTACCTCAATTTGTGAAACAGCCCCGTTTTCATACTTAATCAATGCAATTGCGTGGTCCTCTGCTTCAATTGGTTTTACCTGTGTTTCTGCCCAGCACATTACCTCAACCGGCTTAATATCTTTCCCAATATAACTCCTTCCGATTTCGATACAATGACAACCCAAATCGACAAGCGCACCGCCTCCGGACTGTTTTTTATCCCAGAACCAGGCACTGTGAGGTCCTGAATGGGCTTCCCTCGATCGTGTCCATAAAACTCTTCCGCATGATCCGTTTTTTACCATTTCAACTGCCTTTAACGTTTTAGGCGTATATACAAGGTCTTCCAGGTAACCGTGAAACAGACCTGCTTTTTCCACAGCATCAAGAACTTCTTTAGCTTCCTCAGCATTCATAGCAAGCGGTTTGGTGCACAAAACATGTTTCTTTGCCCTGCATGCCATAAGAATAGCCTCCTTATGCAGGTAGTTCGGAAGAGCAACAATAACTATATCAGTTTCAGGATCTTCTATTGCCTCTTTCATGTCGGCCGTATACCTGGGTATATTCCATTTAGCGGCAAACTCCCTTGCAGATTCGACAGGAAGTGAACATACGTTTTTAATAAGATCCTGCCTGCGCTGGCTATGTAATGACATAGTATAAAATGACCCGATAAGTCCTGTACCAAGTAATGTAAATTTTTTCATCATATTTATTTTCAATTTTCAAAGAGAGCCTTTTCTTATAGATATGTTGAATTCAGGTTTCAGTAAAATCTCACTGAATTAACAAATTTAATAAAAATATATAGACCAAACAGGGTCATGACCTGGCTTCACTCACTGAGCCGGATTCATCCGGCCCAACCCTCCTTGTCGAGATTGCGGTAGTTAATTGCTTCTGAGATATGCTCAGCAGTAATATGTTCTGATTCTCCCAGGTCAGCGATTGTCCTTGCAACCTTAAGTATCCTGTCGTAAGCACGGGCCGATAATCCCCTTAACTCCATGGCAGTTCTAAGAAGCCTGCCTCCAGATTCGTCGAGCTGGCAATATTTACGTTGCATTGATGAAGACATCTGGGAATTGGAATAAATTCCTTTTACCGACTCAAACCTTTTTGCCTGAATTGCTCTTGCTTTAATAACCCTCTCACGGACATCGACTGAATGTTCCACTTTTCCTGCATCAGTAAGTTTATCATAGTTAACAGGGACAACTTCGATATGGATATCAATACGGTCGAGAAGAGGTCCGGATATCCTGTTCAGATACTTCTGAACCATCCCGGGAGAACACATACATTCCTTTTCCGGGTGATTATGGAATCCACACGGACATGGATTCATAGAAGCTACTAACATAAAACTGGCAGGATAATCGACAGTTGATTTTGCTCTCGAAATTGTAATTACCCTGTCTTCGAGTGGTTGACGCATCACTTCAAGAACTGTCCGCTTGAATTCCGGAAGCTCATCAAGGAATAACACTCCATTATGTCCGAGAGAAATTTCTCCTGGCTGAGGGAACGTTCCACCACCTACCAATGCAACATCAGAGATGGTGTGATGGGGCGATCTGAATGGTCTTCTTGTCATCAGGGCAGTATGATCATCGATCTTACCGGCAACGGAATGAATTTTTGTGGTTTCCAGTGCCTCTTCAAGTGTCAGGGGAGGTATTATAGTCGGTAACCTTTTGGCAAGCATTGTTTTACCTGCACCAGGGGGTCCAATCATGATAATATTATGTCCTCCTGCTGCAGCTACCTCAAGAGCGCGTTTAACGTTTTCCTGACCTCGAACATCAGAAAAATCAACATCATATTTATTTGCTTCAGAGTTGAATATCTCAACCAGATCGACTTTGACCGGGATGAACTTCCTGCTACCGTTGAAAAAATCAACAACATCGCTTAGATTTTCCATACCATAAACATCCAGACCTCCAACCACAGCAGCTTCCCTGGCATTTTTAACGGGAACGATAACTCCTTTGAATCCTTCTTCCCTTGCCCTGAGTGCTATCGGCAACACTCCTCTTACCGGCTGAAGGGTCCCATCAAGCGATAATTCTCCCATAATAACATAGGATTCAACCTCTCCCCGTATAACTTTTTCATCGGCAGTCAGTATTCCCAAAGCCAGTGGCAGATCATATGCAGAACCCTCTTTCCTGATATCAGCAGGTGCCATATTGATGACGACCTGTTTCCCTGGCCAGTGAAGGTTAAGGGCCCGAAGAGCCGATTCAATCCGCTGCTGGCTCTCTTTAACTGCGACATCTGGTAATCCGACTAGAAAGAATCTTATACCCCGTGACACGTTAACCTCAATTGTTACGGTCACTGCATCAATACCTGTTACGGCACTGGCGTATGTTCTGACAAGCATAATACTTAGTTTACTAGCACATTAGGAAACACATTACCAAATATAAAAAATTATAAGACAAAAGACAAGAGTAAAAAGACAAATGTTGAGGAAAAGTGAGACCCAGGTCAATGGTAACGAGGCTAGAAGTCGATTGAGATGTTAAGTACTATTTTTAATTTGAAAATTGTGCTTTGCTAAACTGATAGATTTTTGTTTTTTTTATGGTGCTTCACAGCATGTTCATCTACATCAAGAGCGAGGCTGGCTAAACTACCATTTATGTGGTCTTCGAGGTCAGCGAAGATACCTTCATCAGAGAGATCGAGCGGGTACGAGTTTTCCCAGTCGTGTCTGGCAATTTTATTAAGTCGCTCGATTATATCTTCATCATGAACTTCGATAGCCAGTTCGCGACGGTCGTCAAAACTACCTGGAGCCAGGTTAATAGAGCCGATAATAGCACGAGCGCCATCGGCGAGTATCATCTTCCCATGAAGTTTTAGTCCTTTCAGCTTGTGAATCTTTATTCCAACATCGTCCATAATGCGGAGACCGCCTACACCTTCACCAAGCTTATTCATTTTTAAGAAGTGTGGTGGTTTTGCCATAATGTGAACTTTTACGCCATGCATGGCGGCACGCACGAGGTGCTCGATAATAATCGAGTCCTTCTTGAGCTGCC
>Ga0208980_10000634_pt1 | contig 20213 bp, 15 predicted proteins | sample WetSurMetagenome_3_FD_187993 | JGI IMG/M metagenome (GOLD analysis project Ga0208980, IMG submission 187993) | Wetland microbial communities from Twitchell Island in the Sacramento Delta, sample from surface sediment Aug2011 Site A1 Bulk (version 2) | ecosystem: Environmental > Aquatic > Marine... | reverse complement strand
ATAAAGAAAAAAGAAGTCCTTCAAACCCTTGAGCGTGCTGCCGACCGTATGGAAGATGTGGCCGATGTGCTGAAAACCATCATGATCAAGATAGCCTAAGCAGGCAGGTATGTATTCCATCGTTGTAATAGCCGTCGTTTTAGCACTGGTATTCAACTTTCTCAATGGGATGAACGATGCCGCTAATTCCATTGCCACGGTAGTAGCGACTAAAGTTTTATCCCCTTTGCTTGCTGTAGTATGGGCAGCGTTTTTCAACCTTGTGGCCGTGTTTTTCTTTGGGGTGCATGTAGCCACTACCATCGGCACCGGAATCGTCGACCCAAAATTCATCAATGAGTACATTGTCCTTTCAGCCCTTGTTGGATCTGTTATCTGGACTTATGTTTGCACGGCCATGGGGCTCCCGATCAGTGTTTCACATGCCTTGATCGGCGGACTGATCGGCCCGGCGATGATGATCGGCGGGAGTGGGGCACTGATCATGCCGGGCATTATTAAAGTCGCGCTGTTCATCATTCTGTCACCTGCCATCGGGATGGTACTGGGATATTTCCTGATGATTTTGACGATGGTCTTATTCCGGGGCAAATCTCCCCGCAAGGTGGATCATATTTTCAGGGGTTTGCAGTTGTTATCCTCTGCCATTTTCAGCCTGGGCCACGGCAGCAACGATGCCCAGAAAACAATGGGCATTATTGCGGTATTGCTTTTCACCACCGGACGACTTGGCAATGAATTCTATGTTCCTGTGTGGGTTATCGCCTCCTCTTACCTGGCTATTTCCCTCGGTACTCTGGCAGGTGGCTGGAAAGTGATCAAAACCCTCGGGCAGAGCCTTACGACACTTAAGCCCGTACATGGGTTTTGTGCAGAAACCGCAGGGGCTGTCACCATCATCGGCAGTTCCCTGGCCGGAATCCCCGTGTCCACCACACACACCATCACTGGTTCCGTGATGGGGGTCGGGATGACCCGGAGCCTTTCCGCCGTCAGATGGGGAATTGCGGGAAATATCGTACTGGCCTGGGTATTGACCATACCGGGAACAATGGCGATCAGTATGGGGGTTTTTTGGGTGATTGAGAGGTTTTTATAGAGCCACAAGCCTCAATCTTCAACCTTCAATGTAATCATTTGAATCCTGCACTGGCAGCATCCAGTAAATTCATATCTTCCGGTGAAAGTCTAAATTTAAGGGTACCTGTATTCTCTTCAGCTTGTTTAGCTTTTGTTGCACCCGGGATGGCCACGACCGTTTCCCCATGGAAGTGGATCAGCCAGTTCAGCGCAATCTGTGAAGTGGTAACATCATACTTAGAGGCAAGTTTTTTGATGAGGTCGATCACAGGCCGGCTTTTCTCAAGCCCTTTGGATTTAAATCCGGTGAAGTATTTTCGATACCCTGTATTTGCAATCAGTTTGGGGTTGTCATGGAATTTGCCCGTGACAAGTCCCTGTGCAAGCGGCGAAAATGCGATGATGGTAATCCCGAGTTCTTTGGCGGCATCCATAATTCCGTTTGACTCTATTTTCCTGTCGAGCAGGTTGTAACGGACCTGGTTCGAGACCAGGTTGATCCCGTCTTTTTGAAGGGTTTCCCAGGCCCTTCTCATTTTGGAGGCGGAGAAATTGCTCACCCCGACATACTTGATCTTCTTTGACCGGACAAGCTTTGCCATGGCTTCCATTTCTTTAACTTCTGAAGAAAAGCTGAAGGGTTGGTGAACCTGGTAGAGATCGATTGGAAAAGGCGTCAGGCAGGCGAGGCGTTCATCGATGGTGCCAATAATGCTGGAAGCCGTCCGGAACAAAGGCCACCATTTGGTGGCAATGAGGATTTCTCCCGGCTTTTTCCCAAGTTTTACCAGGGACCCGGCAAGATTTCTTTCAGATTCCCCCTTGCCATAAAGCTCTGCTGTGTCAAACCAGTTGATGCCGCCTTCAAGACTGATCCGGACAATATCCAGTATTTCATCATCTTCAAGGTATGGCCAGAATTTACCGGCAAAATTGGCTTTTTTACTGAACTGCCAGCATCCCAGGCCGATGGGGGTTACTTTTAAATCGGATTTTCCGAGGGCTCTTAATTTGATTTGGTTTTCCATGGTTGATAATCATATAGGACATACTTATAATTTCTTCTGATGTCACAATTCTCAATGATAAATGGACTTGAATTAATGTGATACAATCAGCTTACTTTGCCTTTCTTCGCCTTGGCCCATCAGCCTTACAATATAGATACCTGCGGGCAGATCAGAAAAGTCAATTTTATCTTCTCCATTTGTAACTGTCTCATGATAAACCATTTGCCCCAGGCTGTTGAAAATCAAAACCTCTTCAGCACCAGTGGTGTCAAGAGTGATGAAATCCCTTGCCGGATTGGGATAGATGAGAAAATCGCCTTCGGTTCCGGGAGAATCAACATCATCCAGTAATTCCACTTCGATGTAGCATTTTTTGGTCAGCTCATCGCTGCCAAGTTCATTCGAGGCAATAAGCGTGACTTCATAGGTGCCTGGCTGATCATAGACGATGCCCTGTGGATGCTCGTCATCAGAGGCAGATGGAGTCCCTCCGGGAAATTCCCACTGCCATGATGCAGGGGAAAAGGATGCCTGGTCAGTAAAATCAATGCTTTCATCAGTATAAATATGATATGTGGAAGCGGCAAAATCAGCCACCGGGGCGTGAGAGGACATATACTGGTAAGCCTTGATGCTGTTACCGGCGCCACAGACCACCATGATGCCGTCTTTGGAAAGTGCGGGACCAGCATAATAGTTGCCGGAGAGATTCATCTGCCATTTAACAGTCTGCAGGTCATATGAAAGAGCATAGTATTTGCCTTCTGTATCATCAATATAAACAGTGGAATCAGCCCCAATGACAATCCTGCCCGACACGATCCCGGACACGGTTGATGAATCAATCACCGTGCCGTCAATTTTGCTTAACCTGAATATCTTCTCATTGTCCATGACCAGGATATTACCGTCGGGCTCCACGCCGTAATTCATCACGAACAGCCCCATGTTTAGAGTGGTGTAGGTCCAGAGGATATTGAATCCGCTGCCGTTATCTTCAACAGCAAAGAAATTACCGCCGTCCCTGCGAAAATAGATAGTACCATCCGGACCCAGGGCAATTGGGCCTTCCTGGTCGCCATCGCCTGGCAGGGACTCCGAATAATAGAGGTTTTCCCCATTTCGCATATCCACGGCTACCAGTTGTTTTGGTTGGTTCAGCGCCCCTGCGATCATGTAGAGCTTATCGCCATGGGCTGCCTTGGTTTCATTGGGAGTCACGGCAAACCAGTTGGAGTTTGCCCAGATCACTTCCCCGTTTTCTTTGTCCAGGCAAAGGGTGGATTCATCTACCGAACCAAGGTCTCCATTGATAATGACATTTCTATCGCATGTATAGATCACCCCATCCATCGGGCCAAAGGTGTAGGATTTGAAGCCGGTCTCCCATTTGATCGAACCGTCTGACGGATTTAGCGCATAAAAAAGATTAGAATTGTAATCGTGCGCATAGACAGCATCTTCGTTGAATCCCATGACATAGAGGATAGAATTGGGCCCCAGGTCGGGTGAGGTCCAGATCAACTGCCCTTTCTGGAGGTCCCGGCATTCGATCATGGCATAATAAGGTGAAAAATCAACCCTCGACGTGACAAACCGGTCGCCAAAAGAATAAATGTTCATCCCCAGGCCCGTCGGCGTGGCATCGTTGATGGTCCAGATGGGCGAATTAACATTCTGCGGACCAGTAATTTCCGATAATCCATTGCGCTCGTTGTTACCATTGTGGGTTGTCCAGTTTTGGGACTGAATGCTAAGGTTCAGCACAATAAAAATTGGAAAAAGTATTAGTTTCTTCAAAAATTAGAATTAGGAATTAGGAATTAAACATTCTCACTCAAATCTCTTTCCCTGCCATTTCCAAAAAGGCTGGTATAGCCTTTCATGATCCCACGGGTCGAGGCGGCGATAAAGGAGAGGATCTCATCCCTTTCAGGCGTAGCGGGCACATCGGCTTCAATGATGCTAATGGCCTGGGAGACATTGTATTTTTTAAGGTAGATGATGCGGTAGATTTCCTGGATCTGGTTGATCTGCTCACTGGAAAAGCCCCGGCGGCGAAGTCCGATGGAGTTCACACCTACGTAGGACAACGGTTCCCTGGCTGCCTTGGTGTATGGAGGTACGTCTTTACGTGCTATGCCCCCACCGGCGATCATCGAGTGGGCGCCTATCTTGACGAACTGATGTATTCCTGCCATTCCCCCGACGATGGCCCAGTCGTCAATCTCAATATGGCCTCCCAGTGTCGATGCATTTGCCAGGATCACATGGTTACCAATGGTGCAATCGTGGGCTACGTGCACGTAGGCCATGAGCAGGCAATTCTTGCCGATGACAGTCTTATTATTGGCTTTGGTCCCACGGTTGATGGTGGCAAACTCACGGATGGTCGTATTATCCCCGATCTCGACGGTTGTCTCTTCCCCGGCATATTTGAGGTCCTGTGGGATGGCAGCAATAACGGCACCCGGGAAGATCCGGCAGTTTTTGCCGATGGTGGCGCCTTCCATGATGGTCACATGGTGCCCGATCCAGGTGCCTTCCTCGATGGTCACATTCTTTTCTATTGTCACAAAAGGCTCTATGACAACATTATTGGCCACTTTGGCCTGCGGGTGGACGTAAGCTAAAGGTTGGATCATTCAGGTTTATTTGCTTCGTTAGTATGGGTTTTTTCAACGATGGAGGCAAGGAGTTCAACCTCGGCTACGATTTTGCTTCCGACATATGCATTGCCGGCCATGTGGCAGATGCCTCTCCGTATTGGCCCTACCAGGCTGACATCGAATATCAGGGTATCGCCCGGCACAACTTTTTGCCTGAATTTAACATGGTCGATCTTCAGGAATAAAGTGGTGTAGTCGCTCGGATTAGGTACGGTGCTGAGAGCCAGTACGCCGCCAACCTGTGCGATCGCTTCCACCTGGAGGACTCCCGGCATAACCGGTTCATCAGGGAAATGCCCTGCGAAGAAAGGCTCATTCATAGTAACGTTCTTCACCCCGACAACACGTGTATCGGTCATTTCGATGATTTTATCGATGAGCAGAAATGGAGGCCTGTGTGGCAGAATCTTCTGGATCTGCATAATGTCAAGCACAGGGGGCTTATTTGGATCATACTTAGGAGCCTGGCTCATTTTACGGTCTTTATAAAGTTGTTGTTTTATTAATCTTGCAAGTTTAGCATTGGCGGCATGCCCCGGCCTTCTGGCAATGATGTGGGCTTTGATCGGTTTTCCAAGTAAAGACAGGTCTCCAACCACATCGAGGAGTTTATGGCGTGCGGGTTCGTTCTCGTAATGTAACTGGAGATTATTTAATATCCCTTCGTTCCCGACTTCTATGGAAGGTTTATTAAAAAGCTTTGCCAGCCGGTCAAATTCTTCCTGGGTAATGGGGCGGTTGACAAAAACGATCGCATTGCTAAGGTCTCCGCCGCGAATAAGCTGGTTAGCCAGGAGGTATTCCAGCTCGTGCAGGAATACGAATGTCCTGCATGTGGAGATTTCTTCGACGAAATCCTCCAGCTTTTCAAGGATGGCATACTGGGTTCCCAGTACCTTTGTTTCGAAATCAATCATTGTCGTGACCTTGAACCTAGGGTAAGGCATGGCCACCATTTCTACCTTATGTTCGGGATCTTCATAGAATACCGGGGTCTGCAGTTCAAGGTATTCCCGGTAAGCATGCTGCTCCTGGATGCCTGCTTCGCGAAGAGCTTCCACAAAATACCGTGAACTGCCGTCCATAATAGGAGTTTCAGCCTGGTCAACCTCGATGAACAGGTTGTCTATTCCCAGTCCGGTAATCGCTGCAAGCACATGTTCCACTGTCTGCACCCTGGCCTCGCCTTTCGAGATGGTGGTTCCCCGCGCCGTATCAGTTACAAATTCGACCAGCGCTTCAACTTCAGGGTTCCCTTCCAGGTCGGTACGGATAAAAATCCTGCCGGTATTCACCGGCGCAGGCTTAAATGTGATCGTAACGGGTTGCCCGGTATGAAGGCCAACACCGGAGAGACTGACCGGTTTGATTATAGTTCTTTGATTATCCATTCTTCATTGTTCAATCTTCAATCCTCAATCTTCAATCCTGATCCTTCATTTTTCTTTCAAGTTCCTGCAGCCTCTTTACAATATCGGGAAGGTTTTTAAAATGCACAAATGATCTTCTGAAATTTGCAATATCAATAGCCGGGGTCCCCAGGACGATCGAGCCATCTTTAATATCGCCCGGCACTCCTGCCTGGGCACCGATCTTTACGTCATCTCCGATGTTGATATGCCCGACAAACCCTACCTGCCCGGCAATCATGCAGTTTTTGCCGATCTTTGTGGATCCGGAGATGCCGGTTTGTGCAGCGATCACAGTATTTTCGCCGATTTCCACATTGTGGGCCACCTGGATCAGGTTGTCAAGCTTAACGCCCCTGCGGAGAATGGTAGAGCCAAGCGTGGCCCTGTCGATAGTGGTATTGGAACCGATCTCGACATCGTCTTCAATCACTACATTGCCAATCTGTGCTACCTTTTTATAATTCTTATCCTGCTGCGGTGCAAATCCAAATCCATCCCCTCCAATCACTGCTCCGCCATGGATGGTGCAATTGCTTCCGATCAGGTTATCACTGTAGATGATCACACCAGCAAAGAGGGTGGTGTTTTCGCCAATCTGGACGTTGTCTCCAAGAAAAACATGCGGAAATATCTTTGTGTTATCTCCGATAGTTACATTGTCACCTACATAGGCCAGCTCGCCGATGTAAACATCCTTACCTGTCTTAGCGCTGGGGGAGACGAAAGCAAGCGAAGAAACGCCCTTTTTCTCGTTATTGATCTGGTTGTACAATTCCAGGAGCTTTGCAAAGGCAGTGTATGCATCATTTACCCTGACCAGGGTGGAAGTCACTTCCTGCTCAGGGAGAAAATCCTTATTCACCACTACTATTGAAGCCCTGGTAGAATAAATATACGGAGTATACTTCGGGTTTGCCAGAAAAGTCAGCGAACCCGGAACACCTTCTTCAATTTTAGAGAGTTTGTGGATCGTAATGTCAGGATTTCCTTCTATTGTGCCTTCTAAAACTGAGGCTATCTGCCTGGCAGTGAATTCCATTCGGTATGATTTAATTATTAATTTGAAGCTGCGAAAATACCAAAAAATCTGTTTGTTAGCATTTTAGAATCAATTCACTTTTCAACACCGGTGAGTTTCTTGGGATAACCCAGTACATATTTTACATCCGGCTCTGTAAGTATAGTAAGGTTAAATAACCCTGATGCCTCGGAAAGGTCGATGACGCTGCCGTCTTTTAAGAGCACGCTGATCCGGTTGTCAAATAAATCATATGAGTAATTGGAAGTGATATCGCTAAAGACAAAGTATCCGGTTTCCTCGGGGGAAAGAGATGGCATCTCTCTCTGTAAAGCAGCTTTCAGGCGATAAAAATAATCGGGCGGAAAAGGATGCGTCTGCATTTCAACCCTGAACAGTTCACGGTTGACCAGGGAATTGCTTAATGTTGATAAAATAAAATCTTCGTGGGTGGACCATGTCTTGATGGCTGAGAAAATATCGAAATCATCTATCCGCGAGAAATTGTCCAGGACGGCCGGGTCATTGATAAATTCCTCCTTGCCGATATGTTTTTCCAGGAAGAAAGCCAGGGGAGGAGTAGCGAAGAGTTCGTGCCCGTTCCTAGCCAGTTCCCTGGCCCTTCTCAAAATCCTTATCAGAAGGGCTTCGGCGGAAAGAACCGTTTTATGCAGGTAGACCTGCCAGTACATCAGCCTGCGGGCGATGATGAACTTTTCCACAGAATAAATCCCCTTGGCTTCAATGCCGATATTATCCCCCAGTATGGTAAGCGTTTTGATGATGCGCTCGTCGCTCACAATCCCTTCTGCAACACCACAGAAAAAACTGTCGCGTTTCAGATAGTCCAGGCGGTCAAAATCCAGCTGACCCGACACCAGCTGATGCAGGAATTTTCTTTCATATTCATCCCGAAAGATATCTATGGCCATGGAAAGCGAGCCCTGAAATTCTTCATTCAACCGATTCATGAACAACAGGGAGATGTCTTCATGACTGATGCCATCGACGATAGAATTTTCAAGGGCATGTGAGAAAGGTCCGTGGCCAATGTCGTGCAACAGGATGGCCAGCTCTGCCGCTTCCACTTCCCGGTCAGAAATGTCATGGCCTTTTGCCCTGAGGGATTCCATTGCTTCCGTCATCAGGTGCATGGCTCCCAGGGAATGCTGGAAGCGGGTATGATGGGCACCCGGGTACACCAGGTGTGTCAGCCCAAGTTGCTTGATCCTCCTCAACCGCTGAAAATAAGGATGCTCGATGATCGTGAATGCTAATTCGCCGGGAACCGTTATAAAGCCATAAACCGGATCGTTGATGATTTTGCTCTTATGAACCCTTGATCTTTCCACAGGAATGAAGTAACTTTGAGAGCGTTAATTAAAACTCCTCATAAAAATTGTTAACTGCACAATAAAACCGGCAAATTCACATTTGAATTAGACAAAAGTAATTGATTTCCCCTAACTAAAACGAATTGAATGGAAAACGCCAGGATCCTTTGGGTTGATGACGAGATTGAAATGCTCAGGCCGCATATTATTTTTCTTGAGCATAAGGGCTACCACGTGGATATTTCTAACAACGGGAGCGAAGGGCTGGAGATGATCATGAGCCGGCCCTATGATATCATTTTCCTGGATGAGAATATGCCAGGGCTTACCGGCATTGAAACCCTTGAAAAGATTAAAACAAAATATCCCAACCTTCCCGTGGTGATGATCACCAAGAGTGAAGAGGAAGCCATTATGGAAGATGCCATTGGCTCCAATATTGCAGATTACCTGATTAAACCGGTAAAGCCGAACCAGATCCTGCTCAGCCTTAAGAAAAACCTGGAAAACAAGAAACTGGTAAGTGAAAAAGCCACGTTCTCCTATCAGCAGGAGTTCCGCAACATCAGCATGGATATTTCCAACAATCCCGATTTCAATGGGTGGATGGATATATACCGGAACCTGGCCCGCTGGGAGCTGGAATTGGAGAAATCAAATGACGAGGGCATCCAGGATGTTTTGCAGCTGCAGAAAAGTGAAGCCAACTCGGTTTTTTCGCGTTATGTTGAAAATAACTATGTCAATTGGGTCAACGGCAGGGCAAAAGACAGGCCTGTCCTGTCGCCGAGCCTGTTTAAAGACAAGATATTTCCGTTGATGGACAGCAATGAATCGCTGTTCGTCATCCTGATCGATAACCTTCGCTACGATCAGTGGAAGGCCATCCAGCCCATCCTGGAAGAGTTTTTCCGGGTGGAAAGGGAGGAGATGTACTATGCCATCCTGCCAACAACGACCCAATATGCCCGTAATGCCATATTTTCAGGCCTGATGCCGCTGGAGATCGAACGTAAATACCCGAAATACTGGGTGAGCGAAGAAGAAGAGGGTACCAAAAACCAGTATGAAGGGGAACTGCTGGGCGAATATCTGAAAAGGTACGGCCGCGATGTCCGTTATTCATACCACAAAATACTGAACCTCACAGCAGGCCGGAAACTGGTTGAGACCCTTCCGAATCAGATGAACAATAAGCTCACTGTGATCGTGTATAACTTCGTTGACATGCTTTCACATGCGCGCACGGAAATGGAGATCATCCGGGAACTGGCCGACGACGAAAAAGCCTACCGGTCGCTGATGGTTTCCTGGTTTAACAATTCGCCATTACTGGATATCATCAAATACCTCGCAGATAAGAAAGTGAATATAGTGATCACCACCGATCATGGCAGCGTGCGTTCCCAGGATCCGGTCAAGGTGGTTGGCGATCGCAATACCAATACCAATCTCAGGTACAAGATCGGCAGAAGCCTCAATTACAATCCAAGGGAAGTTTTTGAGGTAAGGAACCCGCACGATATCTTCCTTCCAAAGACCAATGTAAGTTCATCTTATATATTCTGCCGACGGAACGATTTCTTTGCCTACCCGAACAATTATAACTACTATGTGAATTATTACCGCAATACTTTCCAGCATGGCGGGATCTCGCTGGAGGAGATGCTGATCCCGATCGCCTACCTGAAGGCGAAATGATTTGCAAAATCCCCTGGATTTTCATAATTTTGATCTTTCGTAAAACCGATGGATCAGATAGTCTTTCAGAATTGTTCCCTGGCTGAGCTGCCGGGCATTGCCGGCAAAATCATGGAGGCATACCCGCATGAGCCTGTCCTGGCTTTTTATGGTGACCTGGGAGCGGGTAAGACAACCCTTATCAAAGCTTTTTGTAATGCTCTCGGAGTAACGGATGAAGTGACGAGTCCTTCTTTTGCTATTGTGAATGAATATCATTGCCAGAATGACGAGTTGGTATATCATTTTGATTTTTACAGGATTAAGAAACTGGAAGAAGTTCTGGACATAGGCTATGAGGAGTACCTGTACAGTGGCTGGTATTGTTTTTTGGAATGGGCTGATAAGATAGAGGAACTTTTACCTGAAAGTTTCGTTCAAATCTCTGTAGAGAAAAATGAAAATGACGATTTGAGGAAAATCCTGGTCAGAAAGGTTTAAATCAAATATTTCCCGTTATGGCGATGGATCAGAACCAGAAAAGCTACATCAAGTTTTCCCATTCCGAAGGACTGATGCCCAAGGAAGAGATGCTGGAGATCCAGCGTCAGAAAAGCCACCTGGTGGTTGGGATTCCCAGGGAGATTGCTCACCAGGAGCGTCGGGTCGGACTGGTGCCGGAAGCCGTCAACCTCCTGGTCCAGAATGGCCACACGGTCCTGATCGAAACGAATGCAGGCGCCGGTGCCAGGTTCCATGACCATGAATACAGTGAGGCCGGCGGCCAGATCGTCTATTCCGAAAAAGAAGTTTACCAGGCCGATATTGTCGTTAAGGTAGCACCACCGGAAGATTCAGAAATTGAGTTGATGAAGGAAAAAATGACCTTCTTCTCCGCTCTTCACCTCAGCAATCGTGAAACTGCCTTCTTCCGGAACCTCATGCGCAAAAAAATCACCGCTTTTGCATTTGAATACATCCAGGACCATTTTGGCTCATTTCCCGTCCGCCGCACCATCAGCGAAATCGTCGGAAATGCATCTATCATGCTGGCAGCCCGTTACCTGAGCGATCCGGAATACGGCAAAGGCAATATGCTTGGCGCATTCTCCGGAATTACACCCACAGAAGTCGTTATCATTGGTGCCGGGACAGTAGCTGAAAATGCTGCCCGCGTAGCGCTTGGAATGGGGGCGATGGTCAAGGTGTTCGACGACTCGATTTACCGCCTGCGCAGGATACAGACCAATGTCCAGAGCCGGCTGTTTACATCGATCATCCAGCCCAAAGTGCTTTTGAAAGCCCTTAGCACAGCAGATGTCGTCATCGGTGCCATCCACAACGTGCATGGCAAAGCCCCGGTCATCGTCACAGAAGAAATGGTTCGCCAGATGAAGCCCGGCTCTGTGATCATCGATGTGAGCATCGACCAGGGGGGATGCGTGGAAACCTCCCGGATCACGACACACCAGAACCCCGTCTTCAAAAAATACGACGTGATCCATTATTGCGTACCCAACATTGCTTCCCAGGTGCCGCATACCGCCTCCTATGCCCTCAGCAATTTCTTCACACCGGTGATGCTCAGCATCGGCGAAGCCGGCGGAGTGGACAACCTGATCCGGAGCGACCGGGGATTGTGCAAAGGGGTTTATCTCTTTAAGGGTATCGTTACCAGCCTGGCAGTCTGCGAGCATTTCGACCTTCCATTTCAGGATATCGACCTGCTGCTGGCGGCTTTTCATTGATTCCTTTTAACGCAACTATGCAGACCGATTCTAAACATACCGCGCAAGGTTTGCATTACCCTGTTTATTTTGGGAAAGATATATGGTGCAATCTGAAGAACCTGTTAGAAACAGAATTTTCTTCTTCAACGATTTTCATCCTGACGGATGAAAATGTTGGTCACCTTTGTCTTCCGTCTTTTCTGGATAAAGTTCCTGCTTTAGCTGACAGTCCGCTGTTTTCAATTCCTGCCGGGGAAAAATCCAAAGATATTTCTGTGGCTGCAAAAAGCTGGGACTGGCTGGCCAATTATCATGCAGAAAGGAGTGATCTGTTAATAAACCTTGGTGGCGGCATGGTCTCGGATCTTGGCGGTTTTGTGGCATCGGCTTATAAACGGGGAATGCCATACATCAATATCCCAACGTCATTGACAGGTCAGGTTGATGCGGCTATTGGAGGCAAGACTGGAGTCAATTTCTCGGGTTACAAGAATCTGCTGGGTGTTTTCAGTGATCCTTATGCGGTTTTTGTAAATTTTATATTCTTGAAAACACTACCCAAAAGAGAACTTTACTCCGGTTTTTCGGAAATCATCAAATCTTCATTAATTGCAGGGGAAGATTTCTGGGAAGAGATTAAAAAAGGGGGATTGGATGCAGAAAATGGATTGAACCGGCAGATCATCAGGGCTGCATCATTGAAAATTTCAATTGTTGATAAAGATTCCCTCGACCTTCATGAGCGTAAAAGCCTGAATTTTGGCCACACCATTGGCCATGCATTTGAAAGTATTTCCATGGAAACTGGTCAGAGACCTCTACTACACGGTGAAGCCGTCGCTGCAGGAATCATTTGCGAATCTTATATATCACACAAACTTATCGGGCTGTCTGAAGATACCTTGAATGATATTCTACATTTGCTTAAAAGATATTTTCCGCCATTAAAGATTGATTTTTATGAAGATGATTTCTATAGGTACCTCATTCAGGATAAAAAGAGCCAGAATGGCGTGATCAGGATGTCATTGCTGAATGCCCCCGGTACAGTGCTCGTTGACCAGCCTGCCAGCATGGAAATGATCACTGAATCCATTGAATATTATAAGGAAATGACTTCCCCATGATGCGCATCAGTAAAGCCAGGGAAGATATAACGGGACAAATAGTCCTGCCGGCATCCAAGAGCATTTCCAACCGGCTGCTTATCCTCCGGCATCACTACGGCCCAAACTTGAAGATACAAAACCTCTCCCTTGCTGATGATACCGTCCTGCTGAATGAATTGCTGGAAATGCTGAAAAGTCACCTGGCAGCGGGAAGTCAAGGCATCCTCAGGCTGGATGCACACAATTCCGGAACTGTTTTCAGGTTCCTGGCAGCCCTTCTTTCGATAAGCCGCGGGAAATATTATCTCACCGGTTCCGACAGGATGAAGCAACGTCCGGTCGGGCCCCTGGTGGAAACCCTGGCTGAAATGGGTGCAGAGATTGAATATGCTGAGAAGCCTGGATTTCCGCCACTGCTCATCAAAGGGCGAAATATCACCGGCGGAAGGATCGGGATTGATTCCTCCCAGAGCAGCCAGTTCCTGTCAGCCCTGCTGCTGATTGCACCAGTGCTTGAAAATGGCATGATCATCCATACCCGCGGAGATGCGGTTTCACAGCCTTATATTACAATGACCCTTAAAATCCTGGAAGATTCAGGCATAAGGGTGAGCCATGAAAAGAATGAAATAACGGTATTTCCAAAAGGAACTGTCTCGGCTGCCTTCAGGATTGAACCAGACTGGAGTTCAGCCTCCTTCTGGTACCTGCTGATATCAATCGCTCATAAAGGTGAACTTTTCTTCCCTGGGTTGCATAAGACCGGAATGCAGGGGGATGAAAAGGCCGCCCTCTTTTTTGAGGCCCTCGGAATAGAAACAATCGATCATGATGATGGATTATTGATCAGATTTACCGGAAGAATATCCCAGCCTTCCAATATTGATTTTTCTGACTGTCCTGACCTGGCATTGCCGGTCATGCTGGCTCTCGGTGCTGCAGGTTTACCGGTGGAATTTTCAGGCCTCGAAAGGCTACGGTTGAAGGAATCAGACCGGCTGGTTGCCGTTGACAGGGAGTTGGGCAAGACCGGCCTCAAGTTGGCCCAAACCGATCAGGATAAATGGACCATCAGGGGTGAAATGAAGCCAGGTCGGCAAATCTTCATAGAAGATGATGGTGATCACCGTGTAGCCATGACGTTTGCCTGCCTGGCTGCGACGGGATATACGGTGTCTGTTGAAAATCCCGCTGTTGTCAGCAAATCTTACCCTGGATTCTGGAAAGACCTTGAATCTGCCGGTTTTGATATCCGGTAATCCTGTTGAAAAGATTTAAAACGGGCAGGAGGATATTTTGATATCTTTGTCCCGTACCGGTGAGAATTCCTTATGATAACCGTTGATATATTCATCCCGTGCTTTATTGACCAGATCTATCCCCAGACCGGGTTTAACATGATCCGCATTCTGGAAAAATTTGAGGTGGAGGCGATCTATAATGAAAACCAGACTTGTTGCGGCCAGATCGCTTTTAACAGTGGATTCTGGGATGATGCCAAAGCTGTCGGAGAAAAATTCATCCTGGATTTTAACCACAACAGGCCTGTTGTGGTCCCATCCGCTTCGTGTGCAGGTTTTGTGAAGAATTACTATGCCGAGCTTTTCTTAAATACCGGTCTTCACCTGGAGTTCCGGCAACTGCAGAAAAATATCGTTGAATTCACTGATTTCCTGGTTAATGGATTGAACGTGACAGATGTTGGCGCCACTTTCGAGCATAAGGTAACCTATCATGATTCATGCGCCTCCCTGAGGGAATACAGGCTTGGAAATGAACCCCGGACACTGCTTAAAAATGTCAGGGGCCTCGAATTGGTCGAAATGAAGGATACAGATGTCTGCTGCGGATTTGGCGGTACGTTTTCCGTTAAGAATGAGCCCATCTCCACGGCCATGGCACAACAGAAAGTTCAGAATGCCCTCGATACCGGGGCCGAATATATCGTTTCCACCGATTCTTCCTGTCTTATCCACCTGGACAGCTATATACGTAAACATAAGCTGCCATTGAAGGTTGCACATATCATCGATGTCCTGGCTTCAGGCTGGTGATGATCCCCAAAATGCGGCATTTAAAAAAATCTGCCAGAATAATTTTGATTTTAGTAATTTTGGTGCTGCGTCCTGACCTTTAACCTGTCCGATTATGAAATTCTCTTCTTCCCGGCTATTCAGTACTATTCTATTCATTTTTCATTTTTCATTTTTCGTTTTTCATTTTTCATTTATTCAGGCACAAACGCCGACTGTGCAAGACTGCCTGGGAGCCATTCCGGTTTGCCAGGATATTTATGTGGAAGAGAATAGCTATTATGGTTCGGGTAATTATCCTAATGAAATCTTCAATCCGACCGGCAACTGTGAGCAAGACTGTCCCGGCAGTTGCCTTGACGGGGAGCAGAATAGCGTGTGGTATGTTTTCACTGTACAGCAGGCCGGGATGCTCCGCCTGACCATTGATCCCCTGGATGATTATGATGATTATGACTGGGCGGTTTATGATATTACTGCCCTGCGGTGTGACCAGATTTACTCTCAGTATTCGCTCATGCAAAAGAGTTGCAATGCGTGGGGCTCATCATCCATTAACGGAAATACAGGCATCAGCAGCCTCCAGGGCGGGACTACAAACTGCAACCACTGCGGGGAAAGCGGCACCAGCAAATGGAATGTTGACCTGGCGGTTGTCCAGGGAAGGACCTACGTGCTGCTTATAGAAAACTGGGGCTCTCCGGATGGGGGATATACCCTGGATTTCAGTGCTTCTACCGCCAGCATTTACGATAATGTAAGGCCATTCCTTCAAACAGTGCAGGGGAATCAAATAACCTGCGGTGACACAGAGATTAAAGTAGATTTCTCTGAAAATGTCATGTGCTCCTCCGTTGACCCGTCAGATTTTATAGTGACCGGCCCGGGTGGACCTTATGCTGTGCTGGATGTGCAGGGGCAGACCTGCTTGCTGGGCGGGGAAATGGAAAAGACCTACACCCTTATCATCAACCGGGCGATCAGCACTGATGGCGACTATGCAGTGGAACTAACCCCGCTGAATTTTGTGTATGATGCCTGCAATAACTTTGCCATTGGAAATACGGTGACATTTTCAGTGAGCCTGGGCGCACCGATCATCAGCACCTATGCCATGGTGATCAATACTGCTACCTGCGGGCTTTCTAATGGCTCAATCACGGGTATCCTGGTGACCGGCAATCCGCCTTTCACTTATACCTGGACCAATGAAACAGGTGCTACGGTTGGCAACCAGATTAACCTCGTAAATGTCCCGAGCGGGAATTATACCTTGACGGTCAGCGACAACAATACCTGTGTCACCGTAAGCGGCCCTCATTTCATCGATCAGACTGGGGCACCGGAATTTGATGACAGCGGCATGACCATTACTTCAGCGACTTACGGGGCTAATAACGGATCAATCACCGGGATCACGGTTACCGGAACCCCTCCGCTTACATACAGCTGGGAAGACGCTTCAAACACAGTCGTCGGGACAAGTGTAGACCTGACTAACGTTTATACTGGTTATTATCATCTTATCATCACGGATACGTATGGATGCGACACGGTTGCGGGCCCTTATTTTATCAACGAGATTGGCGGGCCGGTTACAGTGACAGCTGTTGCATATCCCTTCGAAATCTGTATTGGCGCCAGTTCACAGCTGACGGCGCAGAGTACCGGCGGTACAGGCACTTATACGTACAGCTGGTCCTCGGTGCCGTCGGGGTTCTCTTCCTACCTTCAGGCTCCGGTCGTATATCCCCTGGTCACAACTACCTATTACGTTTCTATCAACGATGGATATAATATCGCTACAAGCTCTGTTCTGGTGACAGTCAATCCATTGCCAGGCTGCGATGCGGGTGAAGATCTTACCATTCCTTATGGAACAAGCACAACGATTTATGGATCGGCAAGCGGTGGCTCAGGGTCATTTCATTATTTCTGGCAGCCTTCCAATATGCTGATCAACGCGTATACCCAAAGTCCGGCCACAAAGAATCTTTACCAGACCACGGTATTTGTGCTGTATGCCATTGATGACAACACGACTTGTATAAGTCCTACAGATACGATGGTTGTCTTTCTGACAGGAGGTCCGCTCGGGGTGACTCCTTCCGCCCAGGATGACACTATTTGCAAAGGGGAAAGCACCCTGATCACCGCCTATGGTTCCGGAGGTAATTTCGATCATTACACCTTTACCTGGAGAGAAGGATCTACTGTCCTGAAAGTGGAAGAAAATGGCACTTCGACGCTAACTGTCAGCCCTGTAGCGACAGGTGACCACATCTATTCCGTTGAAATTTTCGATCAGTTCAATGCATACGATACCACCATCACGGTCCATGTAGCGCCCACCCCATTTTTCAGCATCACCCCCGGACCGACCATCAATGCCTGCCCGCTTGATACCGTTGTCATTGCGCCGAACTTCCTGTTTCCCGGGGCCAGTTATTACTGGTCGAATGGTTCGGTAGAACCCACCATCACCGTAGGGACCACGGGAATCGGTTTTGATGTGAAAACCCTTGACCTTACGATCACCAATGCAGATGGGTGTGTATATTCCGACACGGTTACGATCATTTTTGATTTTGCTTCCTGCACGGGAATCGGTGAAAGAGATTACAACCCCGGTTTCCTGGTCTATCCAAACCCGACACCCGGATTGCTTCATGTGACATTCCACCAGGGGGAAAAATTCAATGAGATCGATGTTATTGATATCCATGGAGTTGTGCTGAAAAAGGAAATGCTTCATTTCAGCAATACGGGACATTCAACCATTATCATCAATTTAACTGATTCCCCGGAAGGTATTTACTTCCTGAGGGCAGTTCATGATGACTTTGTAAAATATCAAAAAGTTGTTGTAAGTCATTGACTTTTTGATTGAATGAAAGATGCCGCTATAATTTATTTTTATAACTTTGCGCGCTCATTTTTAATAGTTCTAACGATTATTCTTTTCCTGGAAAATTTTAACACATGAGGGGCTTATTTTATTGTTTATTTCTGCTGTCAGTTGTTTTTTCCAATGGACTGATGGCCCAGGAGGGCCGCCAGTCTGATGCATTACTGCAGGCAGGCCTGGTTTTCGACCAGAAGGATTTTGGCGGGCATTTTGCCGTCAAGGCTGTTTCGGAAAATGATTACGAATACTATGTTACAGACCTTACTCAACTGATTACCCGATTTGAGCGGATCTATTTCCTCAATCTCACCTATGCCGATCACCGGCTGGTCAATATTGACCCTGATATTGAAAATTCCCAATTATGGTTTAAGGCCCATTACCAGTACCCTGAAAATGAAATAATCTGCCAGCTGGATGATTTCCGGAAAGAAGCCCTGAAAATCAGCCAGGCATGGACAGATTCCGAAAAACAATCGTGGCTAAAGAAATATGATAAATTTAACACGCTGAAAGACAATGGCAAATAGGTTTTTATCCCTTTTCGTATTTTCTTTATTGGTTATTTTCAGGATACACGGGCAGGGTTTAATGTGCGAGTCATCGGCGCCTTTCTGCACCGGGACCATCTATAATTTTCCCGCTGGTACAACCGGGACGGCCCAGTATGGTGCCAATTACGGATGTCTGCAAACACAGCCGGCACCTGCCTGGTACCATATGCTTATCGATAACCCGGGCAATATAACCATTTACATGTACAGTACTCCCCTTGTAGATATAGATTTCATCTGCTGGGGGCCGTTTGCAGATCCATATTCTCCGTGCGTTACGGGATTGACAGCCAATACGATAGTGGATTGTAGCTATTCCCCAAATCCGACGGAATACTGCGACATTACAAATGGTCAGACCGGACAGTACTATATTCTCCTGATCACAAATTATTCACAGCAGCCCTGCAACATTACGTTTTCGCAAACAGCAGGCACCGGAAGCACAGACTGTACGATATTACCGCCACCTGTGAGTAATAATGGGCCATTGTGTGTCGGAGACACCCTGCACCTTTATGCGGAAAATATCGTTAATGCCTCCTATTGGTGGAGTGGACCGAATGGTTTCCTTTCGGCACAGCAAAATCCGTCCATTCCCAATGTGACCCAGGCCAATGCCGGAGATTATTCCTGTGTCATCACGGTGAATGGCCAGAGCAGCGACCCTGCCATCACGACAGTCAACATTTTCAACCTTCCTGCAGCAAGTCTTTTGACGGGCGATACAACCATTTGCATTGGCACGCCGGCCTATGCCATTTTTAACCTGATTGGGTGGGGGCCGTTCCATATTCAATACACTGACGGGACCAATACTTTTAACTCTCCGAATTTATACAGTCCGAAGGATACCATCTTCCTGTCGCCCACAACCCCTACCAACTACACATTTACGAAAGTTTCGGACAGTCACTGTGATCGCACGTTGATATTTATGAATATGGATGTGGGTACTTATCCATATACAACCGGGGTGTTGAGCGGCAATGGTTCCATTTGTGCCGGCGAGCCGGCGGCACTCATATTCAACCTCACAGGTACCCCCCCGTGGAGCATCACCTACACGGCGAATGGCACTAATCCGCAAACCTTCATCGCCAATTCATCTCCTTACACCCTTGATGTTTATCCTTCTGCTTCAACCACCTATGCATTTTCTGCCCTCGAAGATATCCATTGCGACGGGCAAACATCGGGCCAGGCGCAGTTCACGGTCTCTCCCAGCCCAACGGCCAATGCCGGGGCAGACCAGACATTGCCGTATGGGGCCAACACAGTCCTCCAGGGTGGAGGTAGCGGGGGCTCAGGAAGTTATTACTATGCCTGGACCCCGGCCAATAAACTCGTCAATGCAACCGTTGCCCAGCCGACTACGCTTAACCTTACTGAGACGACCCTGTTCACGCTGACCGTCACTGACAATAATGGCTATTGCAGCGGAACGGACGATGTCCTGGTGACCATTACAGGCGGCCCGCTGGGATGCAATCCTTATGCGACGCCGCAGGAGATCTGCCATAACCTCACTTCCCAGCTGTATGCCATGGCTGGTGGCGGATCGGGTGAATATACTTACTCGTGGACGTCTGTGCCGGCCGGATTCAGCTCTACTATTCAGAATCCGGTTGTGATCCCTGATGTCACTACAACTTATTACGTTTCTGTCTCTGACG
>Ga0208980_10000633_pt1 | contig 20214 bp, 14 predicted proteins | sample WetSurMetagenome_3_FD_187993 | JGI IMG/M metagenome (GOLD analysis project Ga0208980, IMG submission 187993) | Wetland microbial communities from Twitchell Island in the Sacramento Delta, sample from surface sediment Aug2011 Site A1 Bulk (version 2) | ecosystem: Environmental > Aquatic > Marine... | reverse complement strand
CAACAGAATTCGCGAAGGGTTATTCACCGCAAGAGCAACTGTCTTTTCGAATGACGAGATCGGCCGTTTGGCTGTTGCCTTCAATCAGATGGCGGAATCGTTGATGCAATACAGACAGGAAGTGCAGGCGAAGGAGAAAGCTCGCTTGTCCCTCATTGAAAGAACCGTGCAAATCCAGGAGGACGAACGCAAAAGCATTTCGCGGGAGTTGCACGATCATTTCGGGCAATCACTGCTTGCACTCTTGTTGCAGGTGGAGTCCGGCTGCAAATATAGCCCCTCGAAATGCGAATATGCCAAACGTCCGGGCTCTCTTTGCGACACTGTGGAAAAAACCATCCGCCAGATCATCGAGGAAGTGCACAGGCTTGCCTGGGGAATGAGGCCTTCCATACTTGACGACTATGGGCTCGAATCGGCGCTTGCCCGGCACATCGAGGAAGTGGTTAAAACAACCCGATTGGAAATTGACTACCAGTACATCTCCCCAGAGGGATTGAGCCGTTTGCCGATCGGGGCTGAGCTGTCGCTTTTCCGGATTGCCCAGGAAGCCACCGCGAACATTATCAAACACGCCCGGGCCTCTCACGCGAGCTTTGTGGTCCTCCGGCGGCCGCATGAAGTCACAATGCTCATAGAAGACAACGGGCAAGGCTTTGATTTCACCGCCGCCAGCAAGAAGGGCGACCAATGCCTGGGTTTGATGGGAATGAAGGAAAGAGTGAACCTTCTTGGCGGAAGTTTTGTGATTGAATCTGCTCCTGGAGAAGGAACAACCATTCGTGTGATAATACCCTTAAGTGAGGAATCGCATGCCGATACGGATCTTCATAGCGGATGACCATGCGGTCTTTCGCAGCGGCCTGAGGATGCTGCTCGAAAAAGAACCGGATCTTCAGGTTGTGGGTGAGACTGGGAACGGATTTGATGCGATTCGGGCGGTATCGGAGACGGACTTGGATGTGCTCCTTCTCGACGTGGCCATGCCCGGATTGTCGGGTGCCAGGGTTGCAGAGGAAATTCTCAAAATTAAACCTGATTTGGCTATCGTGGTTCTTACCATGCACGAGGATGAATATTACCTGCAGGAGTTTTTCCGATTGGGCGTGCGAGCGTATGTGCTCAAGAAGTCAACCGGCACCGACGTTTCACAGGCGATCCGGGCTGCCCAGAAGGGCAGGCAATATATCGATCCGGCCCTCGCGAACCTGGTCATTTCCTCGTATGTCGGTCGCCCGCCGATAAAGCAAAGGACTGGAAGGATTGATATCCTAACTCCCAGGGAGTTGGAAGTGCTCACTCTTCTTGCCTATGGCCATACCAACGCGGAAATCGCCGAAAAACTGTGTATTTCTGAGCGCACGGTGGAAACGCATCGCAACAATATCATGTCCAAGATGGAATTCAAAAGCCGAGCTGAACTGGTACGATTTGCCATCGATAACGGAATGCTGAAGCTGGCAGCCGACTGACGCGATATGCATCCGGCCCCCCCTAAGCCGGTTAAGGCGGTCAACCACGCCGCCGTGCAGTACGAAGGCGTCCCATAAACAATGACCATCTGTTTTGACTTCTTGGAGCTTTTGATATGACCAATGACACCTATCCAGTCAAACCGCATATAGCCCAAAGGGCTTACATCAACACCATGGAGGAGTACCAGCGACTCTACAGGCTTTCCCTCGACAACCCGGAATGGTTCTGGGGCGAACAGGCAAAGGCACTAACCTGGTACCACCCATGGCAGCGGGTTTTCGACGCAGACTATGAAGAAGTGGATTTTTCCTGGTTTTCCGGGGGGCGGCTCAATGCATCCTTCAACTGCATTGATCGCCATCTATCCACGCTGGGCGATGCGACTGCCATAATCTGGGCCCAGGATGAGCCGGACGCCTACACCCATATCAGTTACGATAAGCTGAAACACCAGGTATGCCGGGTCGCGAATGTTCTTCTGCAACACGGCGTACATAGGGGCGATCGTGTTTGCCTTTACATGACAATGATACCCGAGCTGGTCTACACCATGCTGGCCTGTGCTCGCATCGGCGCTATCCACTCCGTTGTGTTCGGTGGATTTTCCGCCGATGCCCTCCGGGATCGTATTGTCGATGCGCGCTGCAAAATTGTGGTGACCGCCAACGAAGGGCTCCGGGGCGGAAAGAGAGTGCCTCTCAAGAAGACCGTCGACAGGGCAATTGAAGGCATGGATATGGTGGAGACGGTGCTGGTGGTGCAGCGCACCGATGGTGAGGTAGATATGAAACCGGGACGCGATTTCTGGCTGGAGGAGGAATGCCACAAACAGCGTTCCACATGCACCGCAGCATGGATGGGCGCGGAAGATCCGCTATTCGTCCTTTATACGTCGGGCAGTACCGGCCAGCCCAAAGGCCTGATGCACACTACAGGTGGATACCTGGTGTTCGCATCATTTACGCACCGCATGGTTTTCGATTACCATCCGGGCGATATTTATTTCTGTGCGGCTGATATTGGATGGATCACCGGTCACAGTTACATTGTATACGGTCCGCTCGCCAACGGCGCGACAACCGTGATGTTCGAATCGACGCCCGTATATTCTGATCCGGGCCGCTACTGGAAAATCGTTGACGATCTCGGCGTCAACATTTTTTACGGAGCACCAACGGCTCTGCGCACTCTCGCGCAGCACGGCAATGAATGGATCCGGAAATACAAACGTTCCTCTCTGCGCATTCTTGGCACGGTCGGGGAGCCCATCAATCCCGAAGTCTGGCGTTGGTATCATGATGTCATCGGTGAAGGGCGCTGCACGATCGTCGATACCTGGTGGCAGACAGAAACCGGTGGGGTGCTCATCACTCCGCTGCCCGGAGTGACGCCAACCAAGCCCGGCTCGGCAACGCTCCCCTTTTTCGGCGTTAAGCCCGTCGTCATGGATATAGCCACGCAGAAAATCCTTGAAGGGAACAATGCAGAAGGGGCGCTTTGCCTGGCTTCACCGTGGCCTGGCCAAGCACGGACCGTATGGGGGGACCATCGACGCTTCAAACAGACCTATTTCAGCCAATACCCAGGTTATTACTTCACCGGCGACGGGTGTCGCCGCGATGAAGATGGGTATTACTGGATTACGGGCCGGATCGATGATGTTCTCAACGTATCGGGACACCGGCTCGGAACCGCGGAAGTCGAAAGTGCGCTTGTCGCCCACGAAGCAGTAGCGGAAGCCGCCGTAGTCGGATATCCCCACAGAATAAAGGGTGAGGGCATATATGCCTACGTCGTTATCAATAGCGAATTCGAAAATGCAGACAGGGAACAACTGATCGGCGCATTGAAGCAGCAAGTGCGATCGGCCATCGGCGCTTTTGCGGCTCCGGACGTGATCCATCTTGCCTCGGGTCTGCCCAAAACCCGGAGCGGCAAAATTTTGCGGCGGATTCTGCGCAAGGTTGCAGCGTCCGATTACGAGGGCCTGGGGGATCTCACGACACTCGCCGAGGCGAGTGTCGTGAGCATCCTCATTGATGAGCATAAGAACGAAGCAAAAGAATAGAAGTTACGCAGCCTGCCGGCCAGCTGAGCTCATGAAAGCGATGGCTCCAGCTCAAAGCGATGCGCCGACTTCGACATGAAATGGATGCTATAATCATATTGCGACGCGAAGCGAGAGACTACAGACCGTGCGAGGGTCGTTAGCGGGCATATGGAACGCTCTTTTGCCTGGTCTCATTTCAATCTCCTTATGTGCCTCAAACACAACTGCAAACCGGAAACAGCGCATTTTAGCGGTCTCCCGGTGTTTCTCGATTTCAAATCACCTATAAATTCGTGAGAGTCTCGGCATTCCGATGGGCACAGAAAAATTTAAACTGATGGATGGTTCGAGGGTTGCCGTTGTCGGCGGCGGACCTGCAGGCTGTTTCTTTGCCCTGTATCTGAATCACTATGTTCGGGATTATGGCATCAAACCGGACATCACTATTTATGAATCCAGAAATTTCGGCGGATCCGGCCTTAGAGGCTGTAAGGGTTGCGCAGGCATTCTGTCCAGTTCTCTGCTCAGCAGCCTGGCTGAGATTCAGTTAACCCTGCCGGAGGAAGTTATCCAGCAACGAATAGATGGCTACAACATCCTGAGCCCATACAATTCCATAACCATGAGCAATCCGGATAAGAACGCGCAGGTTGTCAGCGTTTTCCGCGGCAGCGGACCGCGAATATGCCAGGGCCGAAGGCCGACTGGTTTTGATGCCTGGCTGTTGGAGGAAACTCAGAAACGGGGTGTCCATGTTGAATACGGAAGAATAGACAGCATTCAGGCGGGCCAGCCGATGCGGTTGAGCGTTGCAGGCGAGATCCGGGATTATAACCTGATCGTGCTGGCTACAGGAGTCAACGCAAAACCGATTCAATTGGCAGGACTGAAATACCTGCCGCCGAAGACACAAACCATGGCCCAGGACGAACTGAGAGTGGAGACAACCAGGATTTATCCATTCCCTGATAATGTGGCCCATGCATATTTAATACCCCGTTCAGGGTTGATTGCCGGTTGCTTTGTTCCCAAAGGCTCCTTTTTGAATGTGTCTGTTCTAAACAAAACCGAGCAGCCCATTTCAGTCAGCGAATTTCTGCAAAATAAAATTGTGAAAGGCACCCTGCAGGACCAGTATGAACGAGTGTGCGGATGCTCTCCCAGGGTGGTGATCACTTCTGCACACCACTATTATGCAGATGGATTTGTGGCGGTGGGCGACGCCGCAGTTTCAAGGCTTTATAAGGACGGCATTGGTTCCGCTCTGCGCACTTCAAGGGAAGCCGCTCGGACGGTCGCTCTCCACGGATTTTCGCGTCAGGCTTTCGGGCGCCATTATAAACCGCTATGCCGCAGAATAAACCGGGATAACCGGTGGGGCAAAGTATTGTTCTGGTTGAACGATAGGGTTAAAGACTCTAGAACCATCCTTTGGATGCAGCATCGCCTGATAGGAGATGAACAGATTGCGAACAGGGGCCCCAAGCCTTTTACCAAAGCCGTTTGGGGTATGTTTACCGGCTGTTATAGCTATCGGAGCATAGCCCATATGACTCTCAATCCAACGGCCCTTTTCAGGCTATTTCTCGCCATGCTCCGGGAAATGGCAAGCAGCCCGTTTCCCAGAAGTCCCGAACCCAGAAAACTAAATATCGGAGCCCGGAAAGTCCTGATACTCGGCAGCGGATTTGTTGGCACCTACGTCCTGCGAAGGCTTGTGCCCTCTCTCAATCGCAATGAAAATGTGGAAACAACGATGATCAGCGACGAAAACTTCTTTTTGTTTGCGCCGCTGCTTCATGAGGTAGCCATGGGCCGGATAGAGACTCGGCATATTGCGTATCCGATACGACGCTTGCACTGGAGAGATCGCTTCCGTTTCCTTCAAGGTGCCGTCACGAAAATCGACCTGGATCAACGCAAGGTTTTTACCACCTCAGGAACTCTTGAATATGATTACCTTGTCCTTGCTCTCGGCAGCGTGCCCGATCTCTCGGAGCTGGCAGCTACGGGCCCCGCCGTATTCACGCTGAATAATCTGCACGATTCGATGCGGATCAGGAACCACATTATCAAGGTTTTTGAACAAGCCCTCGCTGAAAGCAGCCAGGAAAAACGGAACCAGTTGCTGACCTTTGTTGTTTCCGGAGGTGGTTACAAAGGAGTCCAAGTTGTCACCGAACTCAGCGATTTCATTCGCAACACGATGCTCAAGCTTTACAGGCCGCTAAAACGGGAAGATATCAGGCTTATATTGGTAGAATCCGAACACAAGGTTGTCGCGGAATTGGACACGAAGTTCGGTGCTTATATCATGAAGCAATTGGCAAACATGCGGATTGAGGTCAGGAGATCTTCTCGAATAACCGGAGTATGGGAAGATCGGGTAGAGATTAATGGCTGCGAGCATGTGCAGACGAGCACTCTTTTATGGGTTTCCGGCGTCATAGCCAATCCGCAGATTGCCGAAATTGACGTCGACAAGGACAGCCTGGGCCGCGTAATGGTTGACGCATATCTTAATGTGCCGAAATATCCCGGGGTCTACGCCGCAGGAGATTGTGCTCATTTTAAAGATCCTTCGTCAAATCGGCCGATCCCTCCCCGGGCATACACGGCTGTACGCCAGGCTGAAACGATCGCGCGCAACATCCTGGCTGACATTCGCGGGAATGAGCCGAAACCATACAATTGCGGACGCATCCCGCAAATGGTCTCTTTAGGCGCATCCCGCGCGGTCGTGAGATTCCGCAATTTGCAGCTGTATGGTTACCCGGCGAGACTTGTATGGCTGGTGGCTTACGCGCTGCTGATTGCCGGCTGGTACAACCGCATCCGCGTATTGATGGACTGGCTGCTTTCCTCAATATTTGGCCGAGACACAACATTTCTCAGGCTCACCAAATCCTAGCCCGCATTTCTCAAGGGCATTCTACTGCGGCGGCGGATCCGGGCATGTCTGCTTCGGGAACCGAATTGTTTTGCGGCCTAGCGTGTCCGTGATTTTTTGTCTTGAGCGGGAGGCGGCAGCCGGGTGAGGCCGGACTCGGCCCCGTCCAACGCCCCCTGGGTAATCTCGATTGCCTGATTGATCCGGTTCCAGAGTTCCTCCTTTTGCTTCTCCTCAGCCAGTCTCTTGAGAATTTCGAGTTCCTTGGCGGCATACTCCGTGGTCTTCTTCAGGGCATTCAGCGCCTTTCGAACCTGCTCCCGGCTGGGGCCCGGCGCCTGGAATGCCTCGTCGAGGTTGTACATCACGCTCTGAAGAATGCGGTAGTAGCCCTCCATCATATCTTCCGGCGTGAAAAACTCGAACGGATCCCCGGGAAGAGATTCCCTGCCATGGAGCCTTTCTTCGGCCGCCTTGAGGCGCGCCTTGGCTGCGTCCATGTACAGGACAGTTCTCGGGCCGATCTCCTGGGCATCCTGAATCAGCTCGATTTCTTTATCCGTCAGGAATTCCTTGCCGGCCAGGGGAGATTTAACTATTAGAAGCAAGAGCACGGAAATCATCAGATAGGTGCGTTGCACGAGAAGCCCCCGGTGAAAGGACAATCGTTCAGTTTTCGAAAAGTATTTCCACGAATCTTTTTCGCACTTCTCCCGCCCGGGCGAGACAGGAATCAAATACATCCAGCTGATCTTCCGGAGCACGGAATCTGTTGTCCTGCAACGTCGCGATGGTTTTGCGCACCTGAATTTCGTAACGGATGAGAGCGCGGGACTTTTTGCTGGATTTGAGATTGGCCTCGATATCCTTGAGAGATTCATCGAGCAGGGCTCTCCAAAGCGTCAGGTTCCCGGGGATGGCCTGGAATTCCTCGGTGGAAATCGCTCCCTCGATAAGGTTCTGATATCTTGCGGATGCGTTTTCATAGATCCTAATGCGACGTTCTATGTTTTTTTCCCCTTTGATACTGAGGCTTTCGGCAGGGCTCAGGACGCCTTCAGGGAAAGAAGGCACCGCGGCGGTTTGAAGCAGCAGGCTGACAATGAAGCCGATCAATCTCAGGGTCAACATGGCGATCACATTTTTGGCGGAACCTCGCACCCAAGCAGGTGCAGCGCCTCCGTCAACTGCCTGCGCACCAGATTCGCAACCAGGAGCAGGTGCTGTTTGCGCCGCGCATCTGTCTCGGACAGTATGTGGTGTCTATGGTAAAAGAGGTTGAATCTCTGCGCCAATGAAAAGGCGTATTTGCAGAGCTGCCCCAGTTCCAGGGACTGGGCGATCTGACGCACTATTTCGGGCAATCTGGCCGCCTGGTAGACCATTTCCCATATTTCGTTGTCGGCGGCAAGAAATTCTCCAAGATCCGGGAACGCCTCCTCGAGGCCCGGGGCGTTTTCGCCGGACTCGGTCAATTTGCGGAATATGTTATTGGCCCGGACGGCCGCATACTGGACGTAAGGGCCTGTTTCCCCGTCGAAATTGAGGGCTTCCTTCAGGTCGAATGCGATCACCGTGTTCCTGGCAAAACGCAGCAGAAAATATCGCAAAGCTCCCACTGCGATGATGCGGGCGATCCTCTCCGACTCCTCTTCCGGGAGCGAGTGCCGCGCGTGGACTTCCGCCAGCGCTTTCCGTTCCAGCGCATCCAGGAGGTCGTCGGCCTTGACGCCGAGCCCTTTGCGTCCGGACACCTCCACGTAGGGGCGCTTTCTGTCGTTTTCCGAAAGAGGAAAGCCCAGCTCATCGCAGCAGGCCGGCGTCAACGCGACCATCTCATAGGAAAAATGAATCGAATTGCCGGCTTGCTCCTCAAACCCAAGAGCCTGGAGGCCCTGCACCACGATATTCTGCAAATATGCCTGCCGGCTGTCGATCACGTTATAAACTCGATGGGCAGATCCGAATACAGGCGGCTTCACCTCGGGATCCGCTTCGGTCGAAGTGATCCAGAGGCGGTGGCCCTCGCTGGTATCGAACAGCCGGTATTGGAAATCGAGACCCAGCAGGCCGAATTTCCAGAGCTGATAGGCGATATCCTTCCCGACATAAGTGACCGTGCCGTCCGAACGGACGATAATTTTCTCGTCTTCTTCCGCCTCTGCTCGCGAGATTTCGGCTTCCGACGGTTCTCCGGTTTTCATAACCCAGCAGCCCCGGTTCTTTCCCTCGTCCACAAAGTATATGGCCCGGCGATCCCGCAACAGCTGGTAGGCAGTCTCCCAGAAGTGCAGGTGGAGGATCTCGCTTTCACGCGGCAGAAGGTCGTACTGCACATTGATGCGCGCCATGGTGGCCAGATGCGCTTTTACGATACGCATGGCCACGTGCTGCGCCAGGTCGGCGGTTGGGTTGCCTCCCGCCTCAATCGCCTGAAGCGTCAGGCTGCGCCACTTTTTATTTTCGTCTGCCTGCTGGTAGAAATCGGTTGTCCGGGCATAGACATCCCAGCAATAGTAGTCGAATTTTCCGCCGATCGCCGCCACGTCGGCGAGCGTTTTCCCCTCCATGCGCTCGAGACCAACGACGACATCCGCGACCTGGACTCCCGTGTTGTCCAGATAGTTCTGCACCTCGACTTCGTGACCCAGGAAGCCGAGACAGCGCACAAAGGAATCACCCAGGGTGGCGTTTCGCAAGTGCCCGATATGTGCCGCTTTGTTGGGATTAATATTGGTATGTTCTACGATGATTTTGCCTGCCCCTTCGGGGTCCGAAGACCTGCCGAAACGCTGCCGGGCGACGCTGCGGGCCAACTCCAGCGCAAACGCTGCCCGATCCAGGTGGAAATTTAAATAGCCCCCGCCTGCCACATCCGCTTTCCAAATGCCGGGGATGCCGGCCGAGTCGGCTGCCAGATCTCGGGCGATTTCCATCGGGGGACGGCGAACCTTGCGTGCCAGGTCGAAAGCTACCGGCAGCGCCAATTCGCCCAGCTCAATTTTGGGCGGGATCGTAAAATTCAGGGAATCATAGCGGACGCCGTACCGTTCCGCGATCCTTTGAAGGAGTGCTTTCTCGAGATTTCGTGTGAGTGCAAGTATCATAATTTCCAAAGCTTTCCACGGTTCCATAGAAACATACCCTAACGATCCGATCAAATCAACCAGCCTGATCCAGCGGTTAGCGGTTAGTGGTTGGCGGTTAGTTGAGGTCTTTATCCTTCACCGGTACCTATATATATGACAGATATATGACAGGGAAGATTGCCGGAATTCTAACCACTAACCACTAACCGCTAACTTGACTTCACGGCACACGGCCCATAGACTCAGTCTGAAAATGAGAGGAGCCGAAGTGCAAGCCAAATCAAAGACCAGTGAGGGGAAAATACTGTTCCTTGAACCATTCTCGGGCATCAGCGGAGATATGATGATCGGAGCTCTACTCGATCTCGGTTGCGATTTCGAGGAGCTGCAAAACAAGTTGAATCTTCTTCCGCTTAAGGGCTATCAGCTCTCCTCTCAAAAATGCAGCCGTTCGGGGATACAGGCAACCAAGTTTGATGTGCAGGCAGGCCACTCGCATAGCCACCGGAGCCTGGCAGATATCAGGCAGATGATCGAATCCAGCGGACTGTCCGCTTGGGTCAAGGAAAAGTCCGTGGAAGCGTTCCGCAGGCTGGCCGAAGCGGAAGGGAAGGTTCATGGACAGCCGGCGGAAAAGGTTCATTTCCACGAAGTGGGCGCCGTGGATTCCATAATTGACATTGTCGGAACCATGATCGCAGTGGAGGGTTTGCTGCCTGTTCATGTCGTTTCGTCTCCGGTAAATGTTGGACAGGGTACCCTGGAGTGCCAGCATGGGATCTATCCGGTTCCGGGACCGGCGGCGCAGGAATTGCTTAAGGATGTCCCCATTTTTGCGAATTCAGTGACCGGGGAATTGACGACGCCCACCGGCGCGGTTCTGCTGGCGACACTCGTCGAGAATTTCGGGACGCGGCCGGCGATGAAAATTCTGGCATCGGGATATGGCGCCGGTACACGGCAGATTCCCGGCAATGCCAATGTCTTGAGGGTAAGCCTCGGTGAAGTCCAGACGGAACTTGACGCGTCTCCCGAAGAGGAAGTGACTGTGATGGAGGCCACTATCGACGACATGAGCCCCCAGATTTATGGATATTTCCAGGAACAGGCCCTTGGGGCCGGTGCGCTGGATGTCTATTCGACGCCGATTCAGATGAAGAAAAACCGCCCGGCGCAGAAGGTGACATGCGTGTGCGCCACCCGGGACATTGACCGGCTGGCGGAAGTGTTTTTCCGCGAGACCACAACCATAGGGATAAGATACACCGTAGCCCGCCGCAAGACGCTGCAGCGCAAGTTTCTTAAGGTTCAAACCGGCTACGGAGAAGTCACCATGAAGATATCCATGTTCAACGGGCTGCCGGTCAATTATGTGCCGGAATTCGAGGACTGCCGCCGCCTGGCGGTTGAAAAGGGAGTGGCTCTTAAGGAAGTTCAGGCTGCGGCGATTCATGCCTATTTGCAGGAACCTTAAAGACTTGGGGTTTGGAGATTAGGAGCAATAATGTCCGAAGAACTGATGAATCAGATAAGCATTGAGGATTTCGCAAAAGTGCAGATGCGCGTAGGGCAGATTTTGGAGGCCGAAAAGATCGAAGGCTCGCGCAAACTGATCCGGCTCAGGGTGGATATGGGGACGGAAGTACGGCAGGTGGTTGCGGGGATTGCCGAGGCCTACGAGCCTGCCGGCCTGCTGAATCGAAAGGTCGTCGTGGTGGCCAATTTGAAGCCGGCCAAGCTCATGGGCGTGGAGTCCAACGGCATGATCGTGGCTGCCTCGGTCGACGGGAGACCGGTCCTGGCCACATTCAGCGAGGAAGTACCTAACGGCGCTCTGCTCAAATAGTCGGAATTGATGGCTGCCGGCAATCTACCTATGATAAGATCGATGCCGTTAAGTGCTTTGAGTTATTGGTTCTAAATGAACGGCCGCAGAGAGTATCGAATTGACTCCGCACGAAATTTATAAGCTGATCGAGAAGGATCTGGCGCAGGTGGAAGTGGAGCTGACGCGGCAGTCGACTCCGGGCATTGCCCTGATTGACAGCATCGGTCAGTATATCTGCGGCAGCGGCGGCAAGCGTATACGGCCCGCAATCCTCTTGCTGGGCGCCAAAATGTGCGGTTACGAGGGGCCGGTGGGGCCGCGGCTGGGCGCTGTTGTCGAGTTGATCCATTCGGCCACACTGGTTCACGACGATATTATAGACAATGCAAACGTCCGACGAGGCCGAGCTTCCGTCAATGCCCAGTGGGGCAATGAAATCACCGTCCTGGTTGGAGACTGGCTGTATATGACATCTTTCAGCCTGGCGCTTGGCGAGCGTCGTCTGAAAGTGCTGGATATCCTCATAGAAGCCACGCGTAAAATGGTTGAAGGAGAGCTCATCCAGCTTACGTTAAACGGAAACCTGGATATCACTGAAGAGCAGCACCTGGATATTTCCATCCGCAAAACAGCATTCCTGTTTTCTGCCTGTTCCCAGCTCGGGGGGATCCTGGGCGCGGCGGGCAAAAAAAGGGAAGAACTCCTGCGCCTGTATGGGTTGAATGTCGGGCTTGCCTTCCAACTTGTGGATGATGTCCTGGATTTCACCTCGACCGAAAGCACGCTCGGCAAACCGGTTGGAAGTGATTTGAAGGAAGGGAAGCTGACGCTCCCTTTGATATACCTTATGCGCGACGGCGAACCCCAGTACCGGGAGATGGTGCGCAAAGCCCTTCACGAGAGCGAATCCGACGCCGCGAACCGGGACGAGATTTTTGACCTTGTCCGGGAGTACCGCACGGCGGATCGTGTGCTGGAAAAAGCCCGGGACTATGCCCAAAAGGCGAAAGAGTGCCTTAAGGATTTCCCCGCCAGCCAGGCCCGGGACGCCCTGCTGTGCATCCCCGACTACATCGTCCAGCGCGACCGCTAGACCGAATTACGAATGACGAAATACGAATGACGAAATGAAACACGCGGCAGCGGTTCGTCGTACTCCGTCGATTTGTCCCGGACCTCGACGCTCATTGCCATGTATGTTGAAATTCGTAATTCGTAATTATGGTTTGGTGACGGGGAGGTCTTCAATGTAAAGGCTTTTGGAGCCTGGAGAATCGGAGGAATCGTCGATGACCGGGCCCGCCGGTTCCACCGCAGCGAAAGACTCCATCGGCTTATCCTTCAGTATTCCCCGCATGCAGTCGATCCATATCGGCAACGCTGCCACGGCTCCTGATTCCCTTGCGCCCAGCGTCTTTTTTTCGTCAAAACCAACCCAGACTGCCGCGGTGACGGAGGGTGAAAAGCCCACGAACCATGCATCCGTGAAATCGTCCGTCGTTCCCGTTTTCCCGCCCACGGGCCATTTGAGCGACTTCGCCGATGTGGCAGTGCCGCTCTGGACCACCTCCTGCAGCAGACGCAGCATCTGATCCGCGATCCGCGGTTCTAGCACGGAGTGACTTTGCGGCGCATTTTCTTCCTTCAGTGCATGGTCGTAATCTTCCACGCGCCGTATGAAATAGGGCTTGGCTTGAATCCCGAGATTGGGGAAGACAGTGAATGCGGAAGCCATTTCCAGGGGAGTGGCTTCGCACGCCCCCAGGGCAAGCGGCAAATAGGGACTCAGCGGGCCGCCGAGCCCGAATCGTCGGGCCATCACCACAACGTTTTTGATGCCCAACTGCGAGGCCACCTTTATGGTCGGCACATTGCGCGATTCCGTGAGTGCCTGGCGGATCGTTATCTCTCCCTTGAATTTGCCGTCGTAGTTGCCCGGCCGCCATGTTCGCCCGAGGCTGTCGGTGAAACTTATGGGGGAGTCCACGACGATACTGTCGGCCGTCATCCCGCTTTCGAGCGCCGCCGAATAAACCAGCGGTTTAAAAGTCGATCCGACCTGCCGCATTGCCTGAGTGGCCCGATTGAACTCGCTCGACCCGAAATCGTAGCCGCCCACCATCGCCTTGATTTCGCCGGTCTTGTTGTCAACAATGATAACGGCGCCCTCCACCAGCGGGTGCTGCTCCAGCAGTAGGGAAGCGGTTTTATGGGTATCGTCCAGTGAAACAATTTTGAAATAGGCCAGATCGCCGGTCTTCAGGATCTGGGCAGGCGATTTGGCCTTGGTCCACGCAATCTCCCTGGCGCCGACGGTGGCCTGGTACTTGCCGATCTTTACGACGGCCTCCGAATCCACAACGGCCTTCACCAGCCCCAGGACGATGTCGTCCGGATTATGCAAGGCGCGCCAGTCCGCATGCTGATAGCTGTCGATATTGAGGCCGGGCATTTGTAGAACATTGCCTATGGGGCCGCGCCATCCGTGCCGCTTGTCGTAATTCCTCAACCCTTCAGTGAGGGCTTTGCGAGCAGCCTTCTGCATATCGATGTTGAGCGTAGTGTAAACCTGCATCCCCTTCCTCCAGATTTCGTCGGTCGAATATCGGGCGGCCAGGGATGTGCGGACCCACTCCAGGAAATGCGGGGCGATTTCCGAATCGTCATGCACGGGAGGCTTGAGGATCAGCGGCTTTAGTTTGGCTTCGGCTGCCGTCTTGGCTGAGATCATGCGCTCCGCAGCCATTCGGTCAAGCACGTAATTGCGTCTTGCCAATGCAGCGGCCGGATGCAAGCGGGGGGAATATGCGCTCGGGTTGCGCGGCAGCCCCGCAATCATCGCGCATTCTTCGAGCGTGAGTTCCTTGAGCGGCTTTCCGAAATAGTAGTCGGCGGCGGCCGCCACTCCATAAATACCGGGTCCCATGTTGTGCAGATTGGAGTAGAGCGTGAGGATCTGCTGTTTGGAGTACTGGTTTTCTATCTTCCAGGCTATCAGCAGTTCCTTGATCTTGCGGTCGAAGGTCTTCTCGTAATTGCGAAGCAGCATGCGCGCCAGCTGTTGTGTAATGGTGCTGGCACCTTCCGACTTCTTCATTCTGATGATGTCTTTGTAGATTGCCCGAATGTTGGAGAAGTAGTTGATCCCGGAATGGTGGTAAAACTGATCATCTTCGACTGCCACGATGGCCATCTCGAAATTGTGGGGGATCTCGTCGCGGGATGCGACAATTCTTCGCTCAATGGCAAATTCGCCGATAACCTTGTTGTCGTCAGAGTAGACATCGGTGATGACGTCAGGGCGATAGTCTTCCAGGCTCTGGATTTTGGGAAGGTTGTACTGGTAGCCTGCAATCGTTCCGATCAATGCTCCTGCAGTGACGAAACATAAGATCAGAAATACAAAAAAGGCCCAGAGCCAGGGCGAAGCCCTCTTCGGTTTTTTCCCCGGAAGCGCCCCTTTTTCCACAACCATGATGCTTTACTGTATCACAACGCCAGCATTCTGTGCAGGATGCAATCCGGTTAGGATTCTTCTGCTCCTCCATTAATGAAGCAGAACCGGGATTTTTTGCCGGGTTGGGACCAGCCAGGCAACCAGGGTGGACCGTCAAGCCATGATCGGGCGGCTACTCGCGAAAGCCGACCCGCCAATTCTGGGCTTCTCTCTCAAAATGGTTCCTCTTCGTGTTCTTCCGCCACCTGCTGAGCAGGCGGCCTGCTGCCGTTCGAATCGAGAAATGTCACGCGGGAAGCAACGACATCCGTAAAATAATGTTTTTCTCCCGGGGATTTCTCCCAGCAACGGGTTTGCAGCGAACCCTCGACACCGACCAGACGGCCCTTTCGCAGATACTGGTTGCACTGTTCTGCTATTTTGCCGAACACGACAATGCGGTGCCAGTCGGTGGTTCTTTCGCCGTTGCTGCCGTGATAATTGTCCGTTGCCAGGCTGAAGCTCGATACTCGGGTGCCTCCTGCCGTGGTCCGCTCCTCGGGATCTTTTCCCAACCGGCCGATCAGTATGACCTTATTCATCGTTCCCATGCTCGATCCTCCTTGCTTACCTAATGGACCGGGGCTGCGGTTGAGCGAAAAATTCTTTAGGCCGCGGGCCTGCAGCTTGCATCCTCCAACCTGCGGCCTGTATGCTGGCGCCATGAAATACGACTTTGATCAGGACATAGAGCGGAGAGGCACGGATAGCGTCAAGTGGGGGGTTCATCCCGACAATGTCATACCCCTGTGGATTGCGGATATGGACTTCAGATCTCCCGAGCCCGTAATTGAAGCTTTGCGCGCGAGGGTTAACCACGGGGTTTTCGGTTATGGACTGCCACGGAAACTTGCCGGTGTACTGACGGACAGGATGAAAAAACTTTATGACTGGACTGTGGACGAGCCGCAAATACAGTTCCTTCCCGGGATTGTGCCGGGTCTTAACGTTGCATTTCAGGCGTTCGCCGCGCCAGGTGAAGGAGTCCTGGCCCAGCCTCCTCTTTATTTCCCGATCCTGCGGGACCCGCCAGAGCACGGCAGAATCCTCCAAGACCCTCCTCTGGTCAGGAATGGCGACAGCTATGAAATCGATTTTGAGCTTTTTGAAAACACCATTACGGAGGCAACGCGGATTTTTGTTCTGTGCAACCCACACAATCCTGTAGGACGCGTATATACGAAGCCGGAATTGGAGAAAATCGCTGAAATCTGCCTGCGCCGGCGGCTGATAGTATGTTCCGATGAAATTCACTGCGATCTGATCTATCCGCCTTATCACCACATCCCGATTGCCGCTCTGGGTCCGGAAGTGGAGGACAGGACCGTGACGCTGATGGCTCCGAGCAAGACCTACAACGTGGCCGGCCTGGAGTGCGGATTTGCCCTGATCAGGAATGCGGAGTTGCGCAGGGCCTGGAAGAATATCAGCCATGGCACCCTCCCGGGAGTCAATCTGATGGGCATTGTGGCTGCTGCCGCAGGATACAGCCAAGGCCAGGAATGGCTGGAGCAGGTCCTGGCATATCTGCAGGGGAACCGGGATTTCCTGCTCAAGTACTTTCGCGAGAAGATGCCGGAAATCGGGATGTGCAAAGTGGAAGGCACCTATATGGCCTGGCTGGATTGCCGAAAGGCGGGCATCCCGGGAAATGCCGCAAAATTTTTCCTGGAAAAATCACAGGTTGCGCTGAGCGACGGCGCGGACTTCGGCAAAGGGGGCGAAAATTATGTCCGCCTGAATTTCGCCTGTCCCCGCCGGCGCCTGATTCTGGCCCTTGACCGGATGAAATCAGCCCTCGGGAGTCTTTAGCGCGCCAATTTGCTTTTTTGCTGATCCGACTCTTCATCCCGTAATCCGCGTTGCCAGGCAGATATGCCGTGATCTCCGGCCTCAATTTACGGCTTTTTTATTCGCCGGGACCGGTTTTATCCAGCCGCAGGTTTCTAAGTTACCCATGGACCGGCCAATTCCGGCTGCAATTAACCTCGGGATTAGGGGCTGGAAATCGGTTCCACGATTCAAAGAATCTTCAAATATTTCATTTGCTTGACACGATTCTGAGGGTTTGCTATATTCGTCAGGTTTTTCGCTGAATCAGGCGTGGTCCGGGGATGCTTAATTGTGAGAGATATTCCTATCCACGCGGGACTTAAATATAAGGAGAGCATAGTTTGCCGACCTTCAATCAGCTGGTACGATCTGGCCGAAAGAAGATTCGTTATAAGACGAAGAGTCCGGCTTTGCAGGGGAGTCCTCAGCGTAGAGGCGTGTGCACCAGGGTGTATACATCGACGCCCAAAAAGCCAAATTCCGCCTTACGCAAAGTTGCGCGTGTCCGGCTTACCAACGGAATAGAGGTTACAACCTATATTCCAGGGATCGGTCACAACCTGCAGGAACACTCCATCGTGTTAATTCGCGGCGGACGTGTCAAGGACCTCCCCGGGGTTCGGTACCATGTGGTGCGGGGAACATTGGATTCTGTCGGAGTTCAGGATCGGAAAAATTCCCGCTCGAAATATGGTGCCAAGCGGCCTAAAAGCTAATCACTTCTTCATATCTATTGTTCAGGGGTGAGCGATTCGCGCCCGCCGAGAATCTGCAACGGCGCCTGCCAGAAGCCGACAAGATTCGCTCTCGGCGGAGCATCCTCACCCTATAAAGTTAATGAGTACCAGCAGGGCTTTGGGAGATCTTTAGTATGCCGAGGCGAAGAGAAGTACCGAAACGAGAGACACTGCCGGATCCGGCTTATGGAAGTACGCTCATCACCAAGTTCATCAACTGCATGATGGTTCAGGGTAAGAAGAGCGTCGCGGAAGGAGCCTTCTACGGTAGTCTCGATTTGGTCAAAGATCGAGCCAAGGAGGACCCTGTCAAAGTTTTCAAAAAGGCCCTCGAAAATGTAAAGCCGATCCTGGAGGTGAAATCCCGGCGTGTGGGCGGTGCGACCTATCAGGTTCCGATAGAGGTGCCTCAGGACCGGAGGACTTCACTTGCGATTCGTTGGATTATCTCCAACGCGCGAGCGCGTGGCGAAAAAACCATGCGGGAGAAGCTGGCAGCTGAGATACTGGATGCCTCCAATAATCGAGGCGGGGCCATCAAGAAAAAAGAAGATACGCATCGCATGGCGGAAGCGAACAAGGCTTTCGCCCATTACCGTTGGTAGTGAGGTTTTTCCGTGACTCGCTCTGTACCCCTGGAACAAATTCGCAATATCGGCATCATGGCCCATATCGATGCCGGCAAGACCACGACTACTGAGCGAATTCTCTATTATACGGGCATTACCCACAAGCTGGGCGAAGTGCACGAAGGCACTGCGACCATGGATTGGATGGAGCAGGAGCAAGAGCGGGGAATAACCATAACCTCAGCGGCCACAACCTGTTACTGGGAGGATCACAGGATAAACATCATCGATACTCCCGGCCATGTCGATTTCACGGCCGAAGTAGAGCGAAGCCTTCGCGTCCTGGATGGCGCGGTCGCCCTTTTCGGATCCGTTGAGGGGGTGGAACCGCAGTCGGAAACCGTTTGGCGACAGGCCGACAAATACCGGGTTCCGCGCATCGGATTCGTGAACAAGATGGATCGCCCCGGGGCTGACTTCCCGCGGGTGCTGCAGATGATGCGCACGCGCCTGAATTCCGTTCCCGTGGCTGTTCAGATCCCGCTGGGCACTGAGGATGAGTTCCGGGGAGTGATTGATTTGATCACTCTGAAAGCCATAGCATTCCGTGACGAAACCCTCGGGGCTGATTTCGAGGTCGAGGACATTCCCGAGGAATACCGCGAGGAATCGCTAAGGTACCGCGACATGATGATCGAGTCTGCCTCGGAAGTCGATGATCCGCTGCTCGAAAAGTACCTAAATGCGAGCGAGATCTCCGAAGATGATATCCGGGCTGCCCTGCGCAAAGGGACTATCGGGCTGAAATTTGTCCCGGTTCTCTGCGGATCGGCTTTTAAAAACAAGGGGGTTCAACAGCTGCTGGATGCCATTGTCGCCTTCCTCCCTTCTCCGTTGGATGTTCCTCCGGTGACGGGCGCAACGCAAAACGGCAGCAAGCCGCCGGTTCGAAGGGCGTCCGACGATGAGCCTTTTTCGGGGCTGGTTTTTAAGATTATGACGGACCCGTTTGTCGGGCATCTAGCCTTTTTCCGGGTTTATTCCGGCCAGCTCAAATCCGGCACCGGTGTATACAACTCCACCCGGGATTCGTCGGAGCGGATCGGACGTTTGCTGAAGATGCACGCCAATAAGCGTGAAGAGATCAAGGAAGTTTACGCCGGCGACATCGCAGCGGCAGTAGGTTTGAAAAATGTGAGCACCGGTGACACGATCTGTGACAAACAGCACCCGATCGTGCTTGAAGCGATAGAATTTCCGGCGCCCGTGATTTCGGTCGCGATTGAGCCCAAAACCAAGACGGATCAGGAAAAACTGGGCATATCGCTCGACAAGCTGATCCGCGAGGATCCGACGTTCCGGGTTCACACGGATCCGGATACGGGACAAACCATCCTCTCGGGCATGGGGGAGCTTCACCTGGAAATCCTGGTGGACCGGATGGTCCGGGAATTCGGGGTAGCTGCGAATATCGGCAAGCCGCAGGTCGCGTATCGTGAAACCATTCGCCAGCATGCCGTGGCAGAAGGGAAATTTGTCCGGCAGACAGGCGGCCGGGGACAATACGGTCATGTGAAGATTAACCTCGATCCGCAACCGGCCGGGAGCGGATTCGAGTTTCTCAGCGAGATCGTCGGGGGTGCAATCCCGCGCGAGTATATTGCCCCAGTGGAAGAAGGGGTCCGGCAGGCTCTCGAAACAGGAGTCCTCGCCGGCTTTGAGGTGGTGGACGTAAAGGTAACGCTGATAGATGGCTCCTACCACGAGGTGGACTCGTCGGAAATGGCCTTCAAAATCGCCGGTTCAATGGCGCTGAAAGAAGCCGCGAAGCGCGCCAAACCTGTGCTTCTGGAACCGATGATGAAGGTCGAAGTTGTAGTGCCTGAAGAGTTTATGGGAAGTGTTACGGGCGACCTGCATGCGCGCAGGGGACGGGTTGAATCAACCGAGGCGCGCCTCGGTTCAACCATCATTCAGTGCAAGGTCCCGCTTTCAGAAATGTTCGGTTATTCGACGGACCTGCGTTCTATGACGCAGGGCCGGGCAACTTACTCCATGCACTTTTCTCACTACGAGGAAGCGCCCAAGGCAGTCAGCGAAGAAGTGATCTCGAAGATCCGTGGAAAGTCGTCGGGTTTTTAGGTTCGGAGGAAAATATGGCCAAGGAGAAATTTGATCGTAGCAAGCCGCATGTAAACATAGGGACGATAGGGCATATAGATCACGGCAAGACAACCTTGACATCG
>Ga0208980_10000632_pt1 | contig 20225 bp, 20 predicted proteins | sample WetSurMetagenome_3_FD_187993 | JGI IMG/M metagenome (GOLD analysis project Ga0208980, IMG submission 187993) | Wetland microbial communities from Twitchell Island in the Sacramento Delta, sample from surface sediment Aug2011 Site A1 Bulk (version 2) | ecosystem: Environmental > Aquatic > Marine... | reverse complement strand
GCCGAGCCACGAAACAACCAGCGTCAGCAGCACAAACATCGCACCGTACAGCAGTGCAACAATGATGAACTTGTACTGACGAAACGGGGCTAGCTTGCGCTCAAAAAGAAACGCCGCGAGAATAAGCGGCAAGTTCACACCGAATGACCAAATAGCGGCATTCAATGTCGTGATCCAGTTTGTGGCAATGGCAAACTGTATGGCGCTCGTAACTACGGCAGCGGTGATTGTCTCCGAGAGTCCCCTTACGTGGTAGAACGCAAAGATGAACGCACCGCTCAACCCGAAGGAGACAAATGAAAAGCCAATATGCGTTGTGTTGAAGACTTCGCTACCATGGACCATCAGGCCCACAACGATACTCCCCACAAGACCCATGAGCGTAAGGAACGCAAGCTTTGAAACTTGTTCAACAAAACGTGCCATAACGACCTCCTTGTGCAACGCGTTGCACAGCTTGATCTGGAGTTAACGCCCTCGCACATCGGGGGCAGGAGTTGATCCCCTATCCACTCCGCTGGCATCTGCCTTGAATTCATGGTTCCCAAAGTATCGGGGAGTGGAATTCACGGGGTTCACAAAATCGGTTTAGTCTGCCATGCCTGCTTCCAGCCCGCGCTGTTGAAACAGGTCGTCGAGCTCTTTGCGAAGCTGGTCTGCATGGCCTTGTTCCATCTCCGAGAGCTGGAGCAGCATTCGTCGCGTGTGCGAACTGCCGGCAAGGTCCGCTGCATGTTTGTAGTAATCCCTTGCATACTCCTCATCAGCGATCGCCAGCTCGAGGATCTCTTCGATGGAAATCTCGTTCCAGTTCACGGTATCGTCACGTTGATGTGCCATGATCTCCCCGTCCGGTCAGCCGAAACTCTCGTTGATGTTGTCCAGGATGTTGAACTTCTCGGTCAACTCCGCGCGTTTTCCCTGCAGCATGCTGACCGTCCGTTGATGATGGGCAATCAATTCTTTGATAATCACCTGGACGTCAGGATAGTTGCACTGGTCGAGGAATGATTGATATTCCTTGATTGCCGAGAGCTCGCGATGCTCGGCCATCGAAAGGGCGTTGCAGAGACCTCGGCAGGAGTGAACACACTGTACTTCCATCATGAGCTCCTTCTAGATTTGGAGGGGATCTGACTTCTTCCTACACAACATCAACCCTGGCAACCAACTCCATCCCACGCCGGATTGCCTGCTCATTGAGCGGCAACAGGTGATGGTAACGCTCTGGCAGCACCTCTTTCAGGGCGTGCATCAGCGAGTCAATCTCAACTACGCTCGTCTCGGCAATGAACGAGCCGAGCACAATCATGTTCATGATCTTCGTGTTCTTTAGCTTGACCGCCTCCTCACTTGCCGGAATGGGAACGATGCCAATGTCGGTGCGCGTCGGCAGCTCAATGATATTCGTGGAGTCATAGATCAGCCTTCCGCCGGGCTTCACGGCCTTTTCGAACTTGTCCAACGACGGCTGGTTCAGCGCGATCACGGTGTCGAATTTCGAGATAATCGGAGAGCTGATCTGCTTGTCTGAAACGATGACAATACAATTGGCGGTGCCGCCGCGCATTTCCGGACCGTACGATGGCATCCAACTGATTTCTTTCTTTTCAAGAAGGCCGGCATACGCCAGCGTCATGCCCATCGAGAGCACACCCTGTCCGCCGAAACCTGCTATGAGTAGTTCATGTGTCACGCTTTGTTCTCCATTGGCTGTTATTTGATGACCATCATTTTTCTGTTCAACGTTGCGCCGCCTGCATATAAGCGATACACATACACTCCGCTGGCTTGTCTCGACGCGTCAAACATCGCTTCATGCGTTCCGGCGCGTTTGAAACCCGACTCCAATGTTGTCACCTCTCGACCAAGCATGTCACACACAACCAATGACACAACCCCATCCTCCGGCAATGAGTACTGGATTTTCGTCGATGGGTTGAACGGGTTGGGATAGTTCTGATGCAACGAAATATCCTCTGGAACGGCAGCACGAACGGAAACGCCAGTGATGAAGTTGTATCGATAGACCCCTGAGCTGTACGTTCCGGCATACAAGACGCTGCCATCTGAAGCAAAAGCAAGAACTTTGATCGTTTGTCCCCCGAGAGAGGGGGACATCAGTTGCCAGTGAACACCATCATCATCACTCGTGTAAACATCGTCGGCGCCGGCGAACCACCGTGCCGGGCTATTCGGACGAAATGCGAGACAAAATACCCACCGTATCCCCATCGTATCAAAACTCATGGATTGCCACGTCAATCCCTTGTTTGTCGATCTTGCCACATATGGTGCAGGTCCATAATCGGCGACAGCAAACACCGTGTTCGGGTTACGTGAATCCACCTCCAGAACCTTAACAATTGATCCCAAAACCGCGCCTGTCCCGAACCACCATTGGCCCGCATCGGTGGTCTTCGCAACCGAGCCATTGATACCTGTGTAAAGAATGCGCGTGCTCTCCGGATCCATCGCGATCGCCCGCTGGTTGTATTCCGTCATGCCACTATCGCTGGGGGACCAAGTGTCGCCCCCATTCGTCGTCTTGTACAACACATCACCCCACCAACCCCAGTTTTGGAAATACAGAGTCTGAGGAGAGTGAGGATCTATGAGAAGAGGTCCGGAAAACATCTCCTCCCACCACACTCCAGCGTCAGCATAGGCCCAAGTGACGCCACCGTTCGTGGACTTCACAACACCCGGTCTGTATGAACTCGGATGTCCAAGTGTTGCATAAACGACGTTTGTCTCGATCGGGTTGACAACAATCTTGACTGCACGAGTCTCCCCAAGAACACTGGCCCAGCTTTCCCCGCTGTCTGTTGACTTGTAGATCCAGCCGGGATGAAAAGTTGTGTCTTGGTAGAAGCCTTCCGTACCAACGTAGACAACATTGGGACTGTCAGGGTTAACCGCTATGGTACCTATTCTCTCACCCTGCAAACCGGCTGGCTCCCATTGCTGTTGCGCGTGCGTTGCTTCTCTCACAGCGATCAACGCGATCAAACCGCAGAGACTATGGACAATTCTCTTTCCCAAGGTTGAACCTTCACGTTTTGCCACTGGTCTCCTCAGTGACTCCATGCCTGCCTGCTCAACGAGTCTGCGACTCGATAGAGTCGTGGACCGTCAAGCAGGTCTCAGTGGCTAATTCTTCGGCACCTTGATCTCTCCCGGCGGAAACACCGGGAACATATTCTCTTCCATCCATTTGTTGGCCTGGAGAGGCGTCATCTTCCAGCCGGAAGGACAATTGGAAACAACTTCTACAAAACAAGTCCCCTTCCCCTGCTTCTGGTACTGGAACGCCTTTGTGAGCGCCTTCTTCAACTGCCGGACTGCATTGGGCGTGTGGACAGAAGTCCGCGCCACATAATACACGCCCGGCAGCATGGCAACCATTTCGGTGATCTTGATGGGGAATCCTGCTGTCTCAATAGTCCGCCCGGCAGGTGATGTGGAAGTCTTCATCCCCAGGAGCGTGGTGGGAGCCATCTGGCCGCCTGTCATCCCATAGATCGCATTGTTGATGAAGACAACCAGGATGTTCTCGCCACGATTCGCCGTGTGAATCGTCTCCGCCGTACCGATTGCGGCAAGATCACCATCCCCCTGATACGTGTACACATACTTGTCAGGATGCATGCGTTTGATTCCTGTTGCCACTGCCGATGCGCGCCCATGAGCAGCTTCCTGCATATCGACGTTCATGTAGTGATAGGCGAACACCGAGCAGCCAACAGGCGCAACGCCGATTGTCTGCTCCTGAATGCCAAGCTCATCGATCACTTCCATAAGAACCCGGTGGGCAACGCCATGTCCGCATCCGGGACAGTAATGGAATCGTTGGTCCGTCAGCGTGTCGGGTTTCTCGTATACGCAATCCATCATTTCTATGTCTGTATGAGCAAGTGCCGTTTCCATTTCAATACTCCTCTACGTTCGCTTCAACGGGTTGATGAATCATGGATTCGAGAGCATGGACAACTTCATCCGGCGAAGGAATGATACCACCCATTCTCCCGTAGAACTTTACCGGCACCCGACCTTCAACTCCAAGGCGCACATCCTCCACCATTTGACCGGCGTTCATTTCAATGACCAGTATCCCCTTTGCCTTCGTCGCAAGCTCCTGAACCCTCCCATAGGGAAATGGCCAGAGCGTGATTGGCCGAAGTAAACCGGCACGAATGCCTTTTTCCCGCGCAATCTCCACCGCCCTGTGAGCAATCCGTGCAGCCAATCCATAGCCAACAAGGATGTAGTCCGCATCATCGGTTTCAATCGACTCAGAGCGCGTCTCGTTCCGGGTGATGGTCCGATATTTTTCCTGCAGCGCCAGATTGATCTGCTCCATCTTTTCCGGTTGAATGTGGAGCGACGTGAGGAAGTTCCGTTCACGATCGCGCGTCTTCCCAACCGTTGCCCATGGTTTGGGCGGAATATGATCGGCAGGATTGTACTTCTTGAACTCCACCTTCTCCATCATCTGACCGAGCGCACCGTCTGCCAGGATCATTACCGGATTGCGATACTTGTCGGCAAGATCAAAGGCATCGTACACAAAATCCGCCATCTCCTGCACGCTTGCGGGCGCGAGAACGATGAGCCGGTAGTCGCCGTGACCGCCCCCCTTCGTCGACTGGAAGTAGTCCCCCTGCGACGGCTGAATTGTGCCGAGTCCGGGCCCGCCACGATTGATATTGACGATGAGACAAGGCAACTCTGCGCAGGCGATGTAGGAAATTCCCTCCTGCATCAAGCTGATGCCCGGACTTGAAGAGGACGTCATGACACGCGCCCCGGCCCCGGATGCGCCGTACACCATATTGATGGAGGCAACTTCGCTCTCTGCCTGCAACACCACCATGCCCCGTTTGCGCCCCTCGTCCGTAAGGTACTCAAGAATTTCCGATTGAGGCGTGATGGGGTAGCCAAAGTAGCCCTGGCATCCGGCGCGAATAGCGGCCTCCGCAATCGCCTCATTTCCCTTCATCAGTTGAACTTCAGACACGATCGTTTCCTTTCACTTTGTCTTGTGGAATTTGTAGCGACTCTTGCCGTCCTTGCGCATCTCAGCGCGATCCCGGCGTGATCAGCGCATAGCTGAGCTTCAGCCCTTTCACCAATTCATACGTTGCACCAACCTGGTCTGCTCCTACCAGGATCCTCATCGGGCTGTAGTGTATGCCGCCCCCAGAGACCGTATGTTCGATTCCGTTGGCACTCAAAACGGATTCGATGATTGCCATGTCGGCCCGGTTATATGTCCGCAGGATCTCGACCAAGCCAACAAGTGCGTCCGCCCGATGTTTGGATCGATCCTGCCGTCTGTTCATTTTTCCCTTCACAACGATCATCTTATCCAACAATCGAAGCGTCGTATGCCCGTCGCTCACCCGCTCTTGCCATCTTCATCGTACTTCTTCTGCGTAGACCTCTTCTTCTCAGCCTGACAGCCGGACCCGGCGGCGGAAGCAACGACGCCACAACATTGCACAATGAGCCAACGATGAATCCAAGAAACACGACGGTCAATATCGTTTGCATGGGGGAGTGTCTCAGTTGTGTTCTACTGAATCGTGCGTTCCGACCTGACTCTAATTTGGGGTGCCATTTCCACCATCGCTCTCAGCAATGGTCACAGTGAGATTCTCTTTGACATTGGAAATCGTGGCAACCGGAACTTTCTTCTTCTTGTCTTCGCGATACACGGTGATCACAGCATCCGGACAAACGAGAGCACAGTTCACACATCCGGTGCAGTTGTCCTTGATGAGGACGGCATAGTGGTAGCCTTGCTTATTGATGCCCGGAGATAATGCCAGGCTTTCCTGGGGACACGCCTCAATACAAAGCTCGCACCCCTTACATGTATCAATTTCAAACTGAACGGTTCCGTGTGCCATCAACTGTCTCCTCGCAAATAATGGTATTCGTTACATGCTCCAACACTTTACGGCGCGGCGGTTCATAGCTCAAAATCTGCAACCTCGAGCGGTGCACCGATGCGCGTTGCCCCAAGCGAGCGACGCAAATCCTGGATAATGTCGTCCGGCTTCTCCAACCCAATCGCAAGTCTGACGCCGCCGGGATTCAGGCCCTTTGCCACCTGCTCATCGGCTGGTATTGCTGAGTGAGTCATTGATCCGGGATGCTCAATAAGCGTCCTGATGTTGCCTAGACTTACGGCAAGCGTGATGCAATATGCGTTCTTTGCCACATGGTTGATAAAGCGCTCCGCCCGAGCCAGCGAGTCGTGAGGGTTCTCCCCCTTCATGATGAAGTAGATCATTGAGCCGGGAGCAAAGTTGCCGTCGTAGTCGCACATCTGCCGCCGGGCCAGCTCATACTGGGCGAAAGACGAAAGACCGGGATAGACCACCTGCGCTATCTCAGAACAAGTCCCAAGGAACTCGGCCACCTTCATTGCGGTGCTTTGCATCTGTCGCATACGTACCGCAAGCGAAGGGAGTCCTGTGACGAGCACAGGCCACGCGCTTTTCGCGGAGAGCACTCCGCCAAAGTCCTTTCGATACAGCACAAGCATATCCTTGCTCCACTGCGGACCGATTACAACTCCCCCGATGTCCGTTCCAAACCCGCCAATGGCTTTCGTCAACGAGTGCACGACGAAGTCAATTCCATGTTTGAGTGGCCGCTGACAAAATGGAGTGGCGAATGTGCTATCAACAACTGTGTAAATCCTCTCTTCGTTCGATCTACCAGCGTTTGCTTCTTTGACCACATGCACAACTGCAGCAAGGTCAACGAGCTCGAGTGTTGGATTGATCGGCGATTCCAGGTACACAACACGCGTGCGCTTCGTAATGTGTCGCCTGACTTCCTCCGGGTCTGTAGAATCGATAAATGTCGCGTCAATCTTGAGCCGCGGATACCAGGTGGTGAGGAGTGAATACGTACAGCCGTAAAGCAGTTTGTGGGCGAGCACCTCGCTGCCCGTCCCCGTCAGAATACCGAGCACACCTGCGATAGCCCCCATGCCGCTGGCAAACGACACGGCGATATCCCCACCTTCCGCATAGGCAAGGTTTTCCTCGAGCATGTCTTTGTTCGGCTCACCAAGACGGTCATAGATGTAGATGGGCGCCTTGCTTGTAACGGTCAGCTCATCGCTTGAATGCGCAAACTCTGTGAAGCCTTGAGCACCACGCTGGGCACTATCAAGTCTGAATGTTGCAGACGCCGAAATGGGAGGAACCAGGTGATGGGAGTAATCCCATCGAGGGTCCTGAGATTCGCCGTAGATTAGATGAGCCTCGGTTGAGTACTGATTCTTGTCCACGTCATCGGATGGATCGATTGGTATTTTCATCCAGTTACCTTTGTGACTCTGCAAGTTTTAAATTCATCGGTTGCCGACAGATGGAGCATTGAGAACAACCTCTTCCAGTGGCCTGCGAGGCGATGGGGCAGGCTCGGTCAGGCAGTACCCAACACGCAACAGCACTTGCGGCCAGGACGATATCTCCAGCAGCGAACGCAGCCGGGTACGCAAGGGCTGAACCTCGGTAAGCATGTTGAAGAAGCTGCATTGCACACTATTCTTCGTCAGGGTCAGTAGTATACGCTCGAGAAGTTCGCCAACTTCAACCCAGTGCAGCAACGAATCTTCACTATGGATGACAATCAGGCCGGGGGCTTCAAGGCAGAGATTCCTATCCTTGGCTGCACGGAGTCTCCCAAGGTCAAACGTCTTCATTGCCCAAGGATTGACAACCGAGACAAGATCATTGATACCCAGGCTTGCGCCGGTTATCCCGTCCGGCTTGTGTGTGTAGTTGGGCCGGATCCACTCGGCCAGCTCTTTCCGGAACGAACTGTCAGCCAATTGCGCACGATCCGCCTCTGCGACAAGATCAGCGACTTTCTGGTTGAGCGCTCCGTCTCGTGAAATGAAGATGGAAGCCGTACCGGACCCCGCCAGTTCGTTCAGCGAGGTAACGATCTGCTCCGGCAGCCGGGCCATCAGGAACGGGTTCCTGTTCGTATGTCGTCTTGTGATTGCCTGAAACAACTGAGAAGGAGCGCCCTCCTCCGGAAACAGTGACGGCGGAGGAGACAGCCGGACAAACGCCAACGGTTGCTTGCCATCCCCCGACTGGTTGTAATCCACTCTGCACCCAAAGCCGAAATGCTCCGCCGCAACGCGCAGATTCATGATTGCCGCCCCGACACCCATCACCAGTTCGCGGCCACCGGGATCAGCAACGGGAAGCCGGCGACTGTAGTCAGCATACACAGCGATGCCTTCATCGCTTGGTCCGAATTTCCAGGGCTGGGTATTATGGCTTGAGGGGGCAAGTATGGCGTACCGGAGGAGAAACGTATACTGTTCACGGAGAGTGTCGTACCAGGGAAATGCTTGATCGTCAACCTCATACGGAGTCTTGAAAGGATCGTACGCCTGATGTGCTATCGCAATCTCCTTCTGGGGCTCGCTATCGAGTTCCATATTGTGCATCGACACTTTCATTCACTCGCCTTGCGGATGGCATCTACCGGACAATCTTCCATCGCCTCCCGCACCAGCTCGGCTTCATCCTGGGATTGAGGTTGCCGCGCTATGAAGTATGTGTTCGTAGGTTTGTCAAACTCAAAATTCTCCGGTGCCACCATTCCACAGTAGGCACACCCGTCGCATTCTTCAGACACAAAGAACTCTCCAGGCGCGTTGTTCGGGAGTTTGGCCGGTTTTTCTTCCATTACTCTCACTTTGCCTCCTTCTGTGGATGTTGGACGACTACGTCTTGCACGCTCACGGAAACCGAGCACTTCACTCTTGTGTGCAATGCCTGTTCTCTCAAATGGTCACGCTAACTTGATGCCTGACTGTCGGGACCCTCAAACAGTCCATTCACAATATGCGCGACGAAATCAATGTCGATTGGCTTATACAACACAAAGTCAATGGATTTGTGAATTTCCGCTTCGCGTTTGCGGTCATCGTAACGCCATACCCGAAAGAGCATGACTCGCGTTTCCGGATACGTCTGCTTCCACGAGTCAAACAATTTGAGTATCCAGCTTGTCGGAAGAGCGTCTGCAATCACCAGCGAAGGATGATACGTTTCGACAAGCGCCGGCAAGGTATTACCATCTGTTGTCGTCACGACAACATACTTGTTCTGAAAATACAGCGTGAGGCTCATGCAGAGATCCACATCCGGACTGTACATCACAATCGTTCTCATAGTCTGCTCTCGAACACCTGCAGAGGCACCTTCTGTTTGTGGATCGTTCGCCTGCACTCCAACACGCACCCTAGTCCCTCCTGAGCACGTGAAGATCTTCCTCGATATCCTCTTTTTTCAGAATCCTCTCTCTCATCTCTAACGGTTTTACTGCCAGAACGGGAATTGGTGAATGGCGGACAATCTTCTCCGCAACGCTTCCCATAAGTATGTGTGCCAACCCCGTACGACCATGTGTGGCGATAACGATGAGGTCGATTTCATTATCATGGGCATACCTCACAATTTCTCTGTGTGGCTCGCCGTGCAGAATCACCTGTTCAAGGTTCGTATTGTTCTTCAATTTCCAATACACGAACTTCCTCATCTCCTCCTCAGCATTGGCTTCCAGTTCATTTGCCAATGCTGTCGTATTCAACTCGACATTGGGAACACCAACCACAGAGCCGGCCTCAATCACATGAACAAGGTGGATTTTTGCGCCATACAGCAATGCAAAGGATGCAGCGTAGTCGACAGCGGCACCGGAGAAATCAGAAAAGTCGGTGCTCACCAGAATGTTTCGTATGATGTACATGACACCCTCCCTAACTGCATTGTCCACAGGCTTGTACTACAACGGATGTGCCGATGTCGCGACACAGAAACGGGAAGAGAAAAGCCATTCTCTCGTTCAGAATGGCTGGAAACCGGAGTATTCTTCCTGGGGATGTGTATGGAAACTCAGCACCAATTCTCAAACATGAGATGCTGAAACTCTGCCGAATTCAGATTTGAGAATGGCTACTCTTGAGGGATGCCGAGTTCCTTGATCCTGCGATAAAGGGTTGGAAGGCTTATGCCTAAAACGGTTGCGGTCTGTTCCTTATCGAAGCTGTTCTTCCTGAGCACGCGTTCGATGTACGTGCGTTCAAGTTCATTCATCGCCTGCTGCAGAGGTTTGTTGTCATCGGGAAAATCTACCCGTGAGGTTGTGCGAAGAATGTCGGGCAGATCTGTCATCGTCACGAAGTCGCCCTTGCAGAAGATGACTGCACGCTCGATGATGTTGCTGAGCTCGCGGACCTCTCCTTTCCAGATGTGACTCATGAATGTGCGCATGACTTCGGCATCAACGCCCTTCACATTTCTCCGTAGCTCAGTGCGATACTTGTTGATGAAGTGCTCCACAAGAAGTGGTATGTCGTCTTTACGATCGCTCAGCGGCGGCAAATGCATCTCGACCACATTGAGGCGGTAGTAGAGATCTTCCCGGAATCTCCCCCCCTCAACCTCCTTCTGCAAATCACGATTTGTTGAAGCGATGAACCTGATATCGATGCCCAGAGGGTTTGACATCCCGACAGGGATGATCTCCCGCTGCTCGATTGCACGGAGGAGTTTCACCTGCAGGTTAAAAGGCATCTCGCTGATTTCGTCGAGGAAGAGTGTTCCTCCCTCCGCTGCCTTGAAGTATCCGATTTTGTCGGCCACCGCTCCGGTGAACGAACCGCGTTTGTGTCCAAACAGCTCACTCTCAATCAGCGTCTCCGGGATCGCGCCGCAGTTCACCGCCACAAACGGGTGCTCGCGGCGACGACTATTGTAATGAACCGATCGTGCGACCAACTCCTTTCCGGTTCCGCTCTTGCCCGTGACGAGAACGGTCGAGTCTGTTTCAGCAACCGTCATGATCGTGTCGAAAATGCGCTTCATGGCAGCGCTCTTTCCCACAATAGGTGAGGCGTCAAACTCGCGCTGCATCTCGCGGCGGAGGAGCTGGTTCTCGACAGTGATTGCCCTCGCCTCCAGCATGCGCTTCACCTTGATCAGAAGCTCGTCGAACTCAAGCGGCTTCAGAATATAGTCGCTGGCACCGGCACGGAGCGCTGCAATGGCTGTTTCAAGCGAACCGTACGCGGTTATGATAAGCACGAGCGTTTGCGGACTTACCTGCATTATCTTTTCCAGCAGCTCAATCCCCTTCATCACGGGCATCTCGATATCCGTAATGACAATGTCGAAGGGTTGTTCTGAGATTCTGTCGAACGCTATCTTGCCATTGGCAGCCTCTTCGATCGTGTAGCCTTCCTTCTTTAGAATGAAGGAAATCGAATCACGAATGATCTGCTCGTCGTCGACGACTAGGATGCGGTGTGCCATAGGACCGTACTGTTAGTAATTGGGATGAAGCGGGAAGTGAATCGTAAACGAAGAACCTGCACCAACGCGACTTTGAACCCGGATATTGCCGTGAAAGCTTTTCACGATACCATAACTCACCCAGAGGCCCAACCCAGTTCCTTCCCCCACTCCCTTTGTTGTGAAGAATGGTTCGAAAATCTGTTCCACTTCCTCCTCGGACATCCCTTTGCCGTTATCGCTAATGATGATCTCGACGTGGTCCGCCGTAACGCGGGAGGAAACGACGATCCGGCCTTCGTTCCGTTCAGGGTGATTCTGCTGTATCCCAAAGACAGCGTCCACTGCGTTAATGAGGATATTGATAAGCACTTGCTCCACCTGATCGGGGACAAGGTGCAACGAGGGAATGCCCGGATCCAGATTCGTGTCGAACTGAATGGCCTTCGATTTTTTCCCCACCCGCACAATCTCGATCGCCTGCCGAGCACACTTGTTGATGTCGGTGAGCTGTACCTCATACGACGAGGGACGCGAGAAATCAACCAGATCACGAATGATCTTGGAAATACGTGTTATCTGGTGCTTGATCAGCTCAAGCTTCTCTTTGGTGAAATCATCCTGCGTCGTCCGCTGCACTACTTGCACCAGTGACGAGATGGAAGTGAGCGGGTTGCCCACTTCGTGTGCAATCCCCGCAGCCAGCGTTCCGATGCTCTCCATCTTTTGCGCCTGGAAAAGCTGTTGCTCAAGACGCCGCTGTTCCGTTATGTCGCGATGGACGCCGAAATAGCCAACCACCTTCGCAGCCTGATCGACCACCGGTGAGATAAGCAGGTATGTGAGATATGGCTCTCCATTGCGCCGCCTGTTTTCCACTTCTCCAACCCACACATCACCCGAGCGGATAGTCTTCCACATGTTTTCCCAAAACGATTTCGGGTGCTTTCCGCTGCCGAAGACGTTCGGGTTCCTTCCAATCAATTCCCCTTTGGAATATCCGCTTGCCCGCTCGAACGCAGGATTCACGTAGATGATGCGGCCATCAACGTCGGTTATCTCAAGCGGGTTCAATGTGTAGTGAGCAACATTGGAAAACCGGAGAAGGTCAATATCCTTTTGTTTCTCTGCAGAGATGTCACGAACCACAGAAAGACAAAGGGTGTCTGCATCTCTGTTCGACGGAGAGTACAGCGAGAGAGAGACATCGACATCATGTGCAACCCCATCGGGAAGATTCAACATCAGTGTGCAGTGTTCCCGGTGCCTGGTTGCGAAACACGTCGCAAGCGCCGTGGAGAAACCGGGACGCGAGGAGGGATAAAGAAGAGAGGTGAATTGCTTCCCGACGAGTGCCGCCTTGGGTTTCTGGAGCACCGTCGCGGTCGCACTATTTGCCCCGACTATCGTACCATCGTTCGCAACAACAAAACAAAGATCAGGAAGAGAGTCCAGCAGGGCGGCCAGGACTTCCGAGTCAAATGGCTGCGCGTGCAACCTTTGAGTGTCTTGCGGTATCCCTGTCATTGAACGGTCAAGATCTACTGTGTTGCTGGACAATTGTGGTGGCGTTCTATTTCACGTCCCCCCAGCAATCTACGGTTTCTCCACACCGAATACAAGGTAAGCGAAAGCAGTGTAGACCACCCTAGTGCAACACGACCATTTTTCTCGTCGCAATGTACTCCGCGGCACGAAGTTGATAATAGTAGTCGCCAATGACAACCGCGGACGCGTCGAAGGAAACCACATGCGGTCCCGCAGTCCGCCACCCGTCGACAAGGGTGACCATTTCCTTCCCATCAACGTCATATACTCTGAATGACACAATCGCTAGGCTACAGTCGAGAAGGATTTGCGCCTTTCAGCCTTTTCAATTCCACTGCTTGTTTTCTCCACCTAACGTCCCGATATTATAACAGATAGAAAGAAGCATAACCATGACAATCAAAACCGACAAATCAGGCGGTTCAACCCGCAGTGAACAGCGCCGGGAACCGACCAACGGAAAAGGGGCGCCTCGCACGGGGAAGACGCGTCGCACTCGAAAGCCCGCCGACCAAGGACTTTCCTCCACAACGTCACTTGATCCTTCACTCTATATTAACAGGGAATTGAGCTGGCTCGAATTCAATCACCGGGTCCTTGAGGAGGGACAGGACGAGCGCCATCCCCTGTTGGAACGCGTGAAGTTTCTCTCGATTGTAAGCTCGAACCTGGATGAGTTCTTCATGATCCGCGTTGCGGCAATCAAGGAACAGATACTCGCCGATGTCCTAGAATATTCGCCCGACGGACGGACACCGGTACAGCAGATCAAGAAGATCCACGCCCGGGTCACCCAGATGGTCAAGCAGATGAGTGACTGCTTCTGGAATGATCTGCATCCGAAACTCGCAGCGTCCGGAATTCACCTCCTGAAGATGACTCAGCTCAACAGCCAGGAACAACAGGCGCTCGCGGCTTACTTTTCCAATGAAATCTTCCCGGTACTGACTCCACTGGCATTCGACCCCGGACATCCGTTCCCGTATATTTCCAATCTCAGTCTGAGTCTCGCCGTGGTGGTCACAACACCAAAAGGTGAAGAGCGGTTCGCCCGCGTGAAGGTACCCGATGTGCTGCCACGACTCGTGCAGATTCCTCCGGAGAATGGTGACGGGGTGAGCGTTCGATTCGTATGGCTTGAGGATCTCATCGCAGCACATTTGCACATGCTCTTCCCCGGCATGGCGGTCAAAGAATCATACGCCTTCCGCGTTACCAGAAATGCCGATATCGAAATAGAGGAGGATGAGGCCGAGGATCTGATCCGCTCTATCGCTGAGTCGTTGCGATTACGGCGCTTCGGATCGGTTGTAAGGGTGGGCGTTCAAAACACCATGCCGGCAAGAATCAGAGACATCCTTGTTGAGAACCTTGCCGTAACGCAGGATGATGTCTACGCGCTTACGCCACCTCTTGGCTTAAGCCACCTGATGGTACTGCTCAAGGTGCCACGACCAGAACTCAAGGATGCACCGTTTACACCTGCACAGATCATTCCGGAAGATGAGACCGAGGATATGTTTTCTCTCATCAATCGTGGCGACATCGTTCTTCATCATCCGTATGATTCGTTCAGCCCTGTGGTGCAATTCATCAGGGCTGCCGTGGCCGACCCAAACGTCCTTGCCATCAAGCAAACCCTTTACCGTATCGGCAAAGAGTCGCCACTAGTTCCCCTTTTCATCCAGGCGGCCGAGGAAGGAAAGCAGGTTGCAGTCCTCGTTGAGTTGAAGGCGCGGTTTGATGAGGAGAAGAATATTGAATGGGCAAAGAAACTCGAACACGCCGGCGTGCACGTAGTATATGGCCTGGTCGGCTTGAAGACTCATGCCAAGATTGCGCTGGTCGTACGCAAGGAGCAGGATGGGCTGCAACGGTACGTTCACCTGGGAACAGGAAACTACAATCCGGTGACGGCGAGGATCTACACGGATTTCGGTCTCTTCACGTGCAGAGAAGACGTCACAAACGATGCAACCGAAGTGTTCAACTATCTGACCGGTTACTCCAAACGGGACACGTACAGCAAGCTCATCGTTGCCCCTGTCAAGATGCGTAAGAAAATCAAGACTCTCATCTCCAGAGAAATCGGTCACGCGCAAGCGGGAAAACCCGCGGAACTCGTGTTCAAGATGAATGCTCTAACTGATCTACAGATGATTGAGATATTGTATGAAGCATCAAGGGCTGGAGTGAAGGTCAACCTGATTGTACGAGGTGTCTGCAGTCTTCGTCCTGGCGTAAAAGGGGTCAGCGATAACATCTCTGTGCGAAGTATTGTTGGACGGTTCCTCGAGCACAGCCGGGTGTTTTACTTCGCTAATGATGGAAAACCCGAACTCTATCTCGGAAGTGCAGATCTCATGGGACGCAACCTGGACCGACGAGTTGAACTGATTTTCCCGATCGAAGACACTCACTGGCAAGAGATCATCAAGCAAGAAGCATTGGATATTCTACTGCGGGATAATGTTCGGGCGCGAGCACTTATGCCTGATGGGACCTACGTACGCGTTCAGCCGGCCGAAGGTGATGAAATGATGGACGCCCAATCCTACACGATCGAGAGTCGCCTCCAACAACCGCGTAGATCTATCCCGCGCGATATTGTCGGGAAGACACCATAGGGCATTCCTGGAACAGGCTGCCATCTATGCCGCTTCGGCCTCCACTTCACTCGTGCGCAGCTTGACGCCAACCCTCTTCAGAAGTTCCGTCGGCAATTCTCCGCCGGCAAACACAAACACATAGTCGTTCTGGAGATTGTGGATGATCTTGTCTCCTTCCTGCACCAGTGCGGCTTCGGGTTTGATCTCCACGACATGTGAGTTGAAGATGGTCTTCAGCTTTCCGGACTGCATGAACTCATGGATCCGGTTTTCGTTCTTTTCCTTGAGCCGGACGAACTCCTCTTTGCGATAGCTGATAGTGACAACGTTTCCTTTCTGGCTGGCAAGTCCCACAGCAGCCTCAATGGCACTGTCACCCCCACCCACAATGAGGAGATGGTTTTGTTTGTAGGTCTCCGCTTCTATCAGCCGGTACATCACCTTGGGCAGATATTCACCGGATACACCAAGTTTGCGCGGACTGCCTCTCCGTCCAATCGCCAACAACACACTCCCTGCCAGGAATGATGCACCCTTCGCCTGCACTCTAAATCCGGGATCAAGTTTGTCAATCGACTCAACTTTGTGTTGAGTGAGCACACTGAGTGAGAACTTGCCGATGATATCCTTCCACATCTCAAGGAGATCCTCTTTGGTAATCTCCGAAATCTTGAGTTTGCCATAGAGTGGCAGCTCGACTGGAGACGTGAGCACAAGTTTCTTCCGGGGATAGTGGAGAACTGTCCCCCCGATCTCATCCTGTTCGAGCACAACGTATTTCAAATTGTTTGCCTTGCATGCAAGAGCAGCGGCAATCCCTGCAGGTCCAGCACCGACAATGACAACGTCATAACCATTCGGAAGATCTCGGCGGCCCTTAGAGACTATATCGTTTATTGCCCTCAGGCCCTGGTTGACAGCATTTTTGATGAGTCCGACACCGCCAAGCTCCCCCACAATGTAAAGCCCCTTCACGTTCGACTCGTAGCTATCGTTATACCAGGGAATCTCCATTCCTTGTCGGGGGGTGCCGAACTGCATCGTAATTGCACCGACAGGACAGACGTCAGCACAGACAGCATGACCGATGCACTTCGTTCCGCTTACAATTGCAGCGTGGCCACCGACAATGCCAAGCACGTCCTCCGGACATACCCGGACACAGCTTGCACATCCAATGCAGGTTGCGACATTGATTTCGGGGTGAAGTGTTGCAGGCGCGAGTGTCCCGGCCTTCACGTTCTTCTCATACGTTCGCGCTGCTTCCTTCCTGTGTCTGACTACCCGGTACCAATACGGCAGCGCGATGGCGGAAACCAACACAAGAAAGATGATGAGCGTGAACACCGATTCCATCAAAACCTCATACTCAACTCGCCAAACAACGAATTGGACGAAATGCCATACCCCTTCAGCATATCGTAGCTCATCATGAAGCCAAGCTGACGGGTGAGCATGAGCATCACGTCAGCGCCAACGGTCCGACTCAGATGCCTATCTGCGTAGTTCTTCAGCGTGTAGATGTTCTGTTGATACCGGATATTCACATCCGCGAGCTCCACGATATTTCGTTGCACACTGACGGTAAAACCTTTGGATGAGGAATATTCGTTTGCATTCAGATTGAAGCTGGAACGGACGGAAACTCCTGAAGTAAGCAGGTTGGAAATCCCGAGGGTTGTATAGTTGGAATAGACACTGGCAAAACGGGATTCCGAGGATCTCGGGTAGAATGTGTTCGAGACCATCACACCACCAGGAAGATACAGCGACACCGTTGTGCTAATGCCCGATCGCAATCCAGTCTCGCGCAACGAATCCGGAGTGAACCGGGCAGCCGAAAACGTATACAACGGTCGTGACGCATCGGTCCCAATGCCAAGTGTCAGCATCTCCGTCGCCCGGTAACTCACATTCATAAAGAGGGAGGTAAGCTGCGGGGAAAGTATAAACTCCCCGTTGGACATTTGGCGGAGATCGAATTCTGAGTAACCATAGACTTGCAATCCTTCTGGAGAGTACCACATCACATTGGCGCTGACTACTTCCCTGTCCAAGTAGGAATGATAGTATGTTCGTGCATAAGCAGAAGAAATCGTCAGGTTCGTTGAGTCAACAGGTTGGACACTGGCAAACAGGGCAATCTTCTTGTACTCAGTGGAAACACCACGCAACGCATAGCTTGGCTGGTATCCCAAGGTTGTTCCGAGCGTGAATCTGCCAAGCGTTCGTGCATACATAGCCCCGTCGATATATCCAACGGTGGGAGCCACTGCGGGGATGATCCTGCCCAGAGCAATGTCATTCACACCATCATCATATTCGAGTGACAGATTATAGAGTCGTGACTGATTATGCGATCCTCTCGAAAATGGGCTCGTGCGGCCATAGCTGAGCGTGCGCAAATTGGAATACAGTGTGAACTTAAGCGGAATATCAGTTGACCGGGCGTGCAGGTTGACAACAACCCCCGGTTGGGTAGTATTGTACAACGCGTTGTCATATCTCTGTGCGAAATACTGAGCACTCACCCGCCCACCAATTTCGAAAGGGCCTGGCGGGGCAACTATTCTTGTTGAAGTGCCTGACACTCGGGGGGGCTTACTTGCTGCCACTGCACCCATCGCTCCAATCTCAGCAACAAGTTTTGGAGATTCAACATATACACGCGCAACGATGACATTGCCTACACTAATCTCTCTACTCGATCGAACAATCTTACATGCTGAGGATTTGGAGCTCAGGGCAATAACTTGAAGGACTCCAACGGTGTCTCCCTTGGACTTCACGTAGACAATGGTTGAGTCCTTGAGTCCACTCTCCCTTCCAAGTGAGGTATACACCGTGCCTGCCGCCACGTACGTGACTGTTCCAGTGATTTCCTTCATCTGGCCAAGCAACGCCTGCGCGGAGATCAGCATCAGAACTATTGCTATCGCTCTTCCTCTCATCTACACTCCCCGATGGCAATTGTAACAAGCGGAACTCGCATACGAGTAGCCCCTTACATTAGCGTGTGCGGGATCCATTGCACTCTGGTGGTGTTCATGACAATTGAGACATGTGAAGGTCGTGAAGTTCGCGGTGTTCAGGTGGCAGTCTGAACATGCTGTCCACGTTCTGCGATGCCTTCCGGTATAGATGCGAAAATTCCGCTGGTCATGATTGAATGTCGATGGCCTCCACGCCGAGGTGGAGTGGCATGGGCGACAATCATGCGGAAAATTGGCGACCGTGTGGTTCGGGTTTGCCGACAACTGGAACTCTGCCTCATGACACTGGTAACAATCGTTGAACACCAACTGGTAATTCCCGTTGGTATGACACGATTGACAAGGAGTTGTTGCATGTGTGCCCGTAAGCTGGAACCGGGTAACACTATGATCGTAGGTTGCCCCTCGCCATGTCGAAGTCGTGTGACAGGTTTGACAAGTAGTTGGGAACGTCGCCGCAACATGATTGGGATTGGATGTCTGCTGATACTCGATCCGGTGACAAGCAACGCATTCCGCGGGCAGCGATGTAAACCTATTCCCGGGATGACACACAACGCATGGGGCGGCCACGTGTGCCCCCGTCAACGGAAATGCCGTAAGGGAATGATCAAAGCTCGCATCCCAGGTCAATGCAGTCAACAAGTGACACTGCGAACAATCCGTTGAGAAGCCTGCAGCACTATGTTCTGGGTTGGATGTTGTCTCAAATTCACGCCGATGACATCCGATGCATGTTGTTGGTGTTCCAACATAGTGTTGTTGCGAAGCATTATCATGACAGGATTGGCATTGGGCTGTCAGATGCCTGCCTGCAAGTGGAAACCGGGTCTGCTGGTGCCTCTGCATCATGTCCGGCACGCGCCATGACTCCGCAGTATGACACCCGAGACAGTTCGTTCCAAGTTCGCTCCGGTGAACATCAGTATGGCAGGATGTACAGGTCATTCTTGTATCTGAAAACTTCAGATCACGATGGCACGATGCACACTTAATGACTTTGTGCTGACCAGTCAATAGAAACCCAGTAGTCTCGTGTTTGAATGTCGGTTCAGTTTTCATCCTCCATGAATCCGTTTCATGACAGGTTTCGCACGGAATCTTTAGCTCCCCGTGTGGCGATACCTGGGCCATCGCAACTTGCACCATAGCCATTAGAGACACTATCGCTCCCGTCCGCATGGCTAGACACTTCTGTGACAATCGTAGCACGCTGAACTCTCATAAACATAACCGGGTCTGCCCTGATGCTCTGAATCGGTTTGCGCCCGCGGGTGACAACCACTGGTGAGACAACTGAAAGCCGTCAGGCTCCCGAGTGTTGGGTGGCACTGAGTACATTGTGTCCACCTGCCTTGGTGATGACCCGAGTATATCCGGAACCACCTCGTGTCATGATTCATCGTGTTAGGCCTCCACACGCTGGTACTGTGGCACGGAGTACAATCATGACTGAAGAGCTGTGTCACATGATTCGGATTTGTCACCTGTTGGAACTGCGTTGCATGACATTGATAACAATCTGTATAGTGTAACTGGTAATTGCCATTCACGTGACACGATTGACATGTTGCTGTTGAGTGTGCCCCCGTTAACGGGAACAACGTCGTGCTATGGTTGAACGTTGCCGGACTCCACCCGACCGTTGTGTGGCACTGGGTGCAGTCGTGATTGAATTGGCCAGTTACGTGATTGGGATTCGTTGCAGTATTGAAATCTGTTGCATGACAATC
>Ga0208980_10000631_pt1 | contig 20249 bp, 13 predicted proteins | sample WetSurMetagenome_3_FD_187993 | JGI IMG/M metagenome (GOLD analysis project Ga0208980, IMG submission 187993) | Wetland microbial communities from Twitchell Island in the Sacramento Delta, sample from surface sediment Aug2011 Site A1 Bulk (version 2) | ecosystem: Environmental > Aquatic > Marine... | reverse complement strand
CGAACTATACATCGTCAAAGAAACTAATGTTAATGAAATAGTTGCAAAGCAATTATCAGATTTAATTTATTCAAAAGCCCCACATAGTTGGGGCTTTTTTTATGGATCTATATTTGGTTTAGAATATCTGTAAATGATTTTTTAAGTTTCAATAGTAATTAATTTGTAAAATACACTGCCAGATAGATACTGGAATTCCTTTATGATAATATCAAATCTAACTACATCACATCGAGCTTTATTCCGGTATTCTATTCGTTTCATCGATATTTAAATTGAGGTCTGAAATGAAATTTTCTATCTATCTTTTTTCACTATTTATAGTTTGTTATGGTAATCTTTTCGCACAGGATACAGAATCTTATTTGATATCTGTATCCATAAAAGATAATTACGTCAATAATAAAATTGAAAGCCTCAATCTGCCGATACTTTATTTGGAGGATGATCAGCTTATAACTGTATTAACTTCGGATAAACTAGTTAATCTAGAAACATTTGGAATAAAGTATTCCAAACTCGAGCAGTGCACATCTACAGATAAATTTTTCATAATCAGTTCGAAGAATAATTTTGACCCGACTTCAAAACTTGGAATTGAACAGGTAGTTTATAATGGAGTTAATTCTGTAATAGTCAAAAACACTTTTCTCAAACCCTCGAAAGCTTCACTTTTAGGTTTTAAGATAATAGAATTAAAAGGAAGCAGTACTTATAAAAATGAGAAAAGGATCTGGGATTATGATAAGATTCAATTAAGTGATTCGCTAATCACACAAATAACTTCTTCAGTAAATCCCGATAGCGTAAGATTTTTTATCCAAAGCCTTCAAAATTTTCAAACAAGATTTCTTTTAGCAGACACAAGAGATGCAGTTGCTGAATGGATAAAAAATCAATTTCTGCAAATGGGTTTTACAGATGTGATAATAGATTCATTTCAATATGGGAATACCTGGCAGAAAAATGTTATTGCAACCCTCACCGGTATTTATGAACCACAAGTTTATAATATTGTTGGAGGTCATCACGATTCATATTCATCCGGTGATCCGATGATCTTTGCCCCGGGTGCAGATGATAACGCAAGTGGAACAGCAGCCGTTCTCGAGATTGCAAGAGTGATTAAAGCAAATAATTATCAGCCAGAATCAACAATTAAGTTCATCACTTTTGCAGCGGAGGAATATGGATTATGGGGCAGTGTAGATTATGCACAAAAAGCATTAAACTCAGGTATAAATATTAAAATCATGATTAATCATGATATGATAAGCCATACTTATTATCCCGCTGCTCAGAGCGAGGTGGATATAAACCGATACAGTGGATTCGACTACCTGCGTGATCTGGCATTTTATTGTATTGATAATTATTCTGTACTGACGCCGAGTAATGGGGGTCTTAACAGTGCAGGTTCGGATAGTTATTCATTCTGGGAGCGCGGTTTCCCATCGGTATATTTTGAGGAAAACAATTTCAGCCCTTATTACCACTCACCGGCTGATACCATTGGAAATTACAGTATGGAATATTGTGCTGAAGTGATCAAGTCTTCCTGCGCGACATTATTATTGAATATACTTATGCCTTCAAAGGTTCAGAATTACAATCTTGTTGATGCAGGAACGGGTACTTCACTATTACTTAGCTGGAGTCCAAATGATTCTCCGGATTTTTCTAACTATAAAATTTATTTGGGTACCGCAACAGGAGTTTACGATACCGTGCTTACTTCTACTGATACCATCTTCACAGTTAGCGGATTAACAGAAGGAAACCTGTACTATATTGGAGTTTCAGTTTTAGATCAGGATGGTTATGAAAGTCTTATTGTTGAAAGATCAGGAGTGCCTTTCGCGTTTCCTTTAGCTCCGGAAGGTTTTACTGCAAATCCTCAATGGCATCAGGTTGAATGTTCTTGGTTAAATAATAAGGAGCACGATCTTTTGGGGTATAATCTTTATCGCTCGGATATTGAGGGTCATCTTGGAACTAAGCTGAATCAGTATATTCTTCAAGATACCACTTATGTGGATGCGTCTGCTAGTAACGGAATTTATTATTACTACACAATATCAGCATTAGATAGTTCGTTAAATGAGAGTCTGAACAATACCACTTTAAGATCAAGAGTAGTATCACTTGATCAGGGAATTCTTATTGTGGATGAAACTGCAGATGGCGATGGCTCAATAATGAATCCAACAGATGCTGAGGTAGATAATTTTTATGATGAACTTCTAGCTCACTTTAATAAAAAGCAGTATGATATGATCGAAGAAAGCCAAATTAATCTGGCGGACCTTGGAGCATTTTCAACTGTTCTCTGGCATGGTAATGATTTTACTGATATGGATGCACCTTATGACTCTAAAGATGAGTTGATAAAATATCTAAACTTTGGTGGAAATTTTCTATACATCGGTTATAGACCTTCAAAAGCTTTTGAAAACGTAGGCGGACTGAACGGGACTTACGGTAGTGGCGATTTTATTTTTGACTATCTAAAAATTCAAGAGACAAAAGGAACTATTTTCGCTTTATTTAATGAGGCGAAAAAAAATACATCCGGGTATAACAATATTTTTGTAGATTCGATGAAAACGCTTTCGTCAAATGATTATCATTTAAAAAATATCGAGATGATAAAATCATCAGTTGATGGTACTGAGGTTTTTAGTTACGGGACAAACTACGATTCAACTTCACAACAAGGTTATTTAAAAGGTAAACCTGTTGGAGTAGAGTATATTGGGAATGATTACAAAACTATAACGTTCAGCTTCCCGCTTTATTATATGAATAAAGAACAGTCGAAATCAGTATTAGAATATATTTTAACAAATAAATTTGACGAAGTGATGCCGGTTGATGATCAGATCTCTGAAATACCAACGGAATACCGGTTGTATCAAAATTATCCGAATCCATTTAACCCTAGCACAACAATCAAGTACTCAATCCCGGAAGATGGATTTGTTAAGTTAGCAGTTTATAATATGCTCGGAGAACAGGTATCAACATTGGTAAGCAATATGCAGAAAGCAGGAAGGTACGAAGTCAACTTTAATGCAAGCGGTCTATCGAGCGGAGTATATGTATATAGGATAGAATCAGCGAACTATACTGCATCGAAGAAGCTTATTTTGATAAAATAATTTTTTAAAATTTCAACAAATTTTTCTTCGGTAAATATTGCCCTGTCCAATAAGCGGACAGGGTTTTTTTTATAATTCCGATGCTTTTCAAGTTGGGGCCAAATAAATCTATTACCCTACAGCGATTTGCTAATCATCAAGAATAAGTACTGCTAAGCAAATTCTTCTTGCTTCTTAACTTTTCGTTTTGCAAATTATTGTGGGTGCAATTTTCAATAGTTGAGGGCAGGCAACTTTGTGCAATTATTTAGTTCGTACTTTTCTTGAATTAACTGAAGAAGAATAAGATGCACAAGCATTTTTTTTCGGACTTTGCACTTCAGTTACAAAACACATCTGATAACCTTATCTGCATCGAACTCTATTATATTTTTTTCAATATAAATTTTCTTAAAGGGGAATTAACAAAATCTTTTACAAACAATTATCTGGGAGGATAAAATGGCACAAATTAGAGAAGTGCATATAAAGAGTGAAGGAAGTTATATCATTATAATTCCGTCAAGCTTATATCTAAATGCTGGTGATATTGTCAGGTTTGTTGCAGACGATAATTATACTTATGAGATAGTAATATCCAATAAGGACAAATTTTTTGTTAGCACTACCGGGGCGACTTTAGAATTTCAAGTTACGCAATCTTCCCCTGCTGACACACCAGCAATTAGTAGTGGTAAGCCGACGTCTACTACAAAATATTATACTGTAACTAGAGTTGATATTGATTCGACGTGTTCACCACCCAAAATAATAATTGTTTCAACTCCGATCCTAATAAGTTAGGTATTGATAATGTTAGTCAAGTCTTTTAGCAAACTTATTTAGTTGCATTTTTTTTAATGGAATATATGCAAGGGAAATTTTTTAGCTTGAGTTTTAAGATCAGGATATTTTATATCTTATTAATTCTGTGCACTCTCTCTTTTGCACAAAGTAAAGATATACAATTCGAGCATCTGACCGTTGATGAGGGACTCTCTTCTAACACTGTGCTTTGTTTTTTACAGGATAGCAGAGGGTTCCTCTGGATTGGGACTTACGATGGGCTTAACAAATATGACGGCTATAAATTTGTAGTTTATAAAAATACACCTGAAGATTCGTCAAGTATAAGCGATAACATGATACATGCTTTATGTGAAGATAAATATGGTAATATTTGGGCTGGTTGCGGATGGGGCGGTGGTCTCAACAAATTTAATAGGCAGGCTGAAAAGTTCACACGATATTTACCAAATCCAAATAATCCTGCAAGTATAAGTTCAGACAAAATTAAATCAATTTGTGCTGAAAAATCCGGCAACCTCTGGATAGGAACTGACGGAGGCGGACTTGAATATTTAGAAATCGATAAAGAAATTTTTCATCATTACAGAAATAACCCTTCTGATCCATTAAGTATTAGTAACGATGGGGTACCTGCAGTTCACGTTGACAAAAATGAATTACTCTGGGTTGGTACTAATGATGGACTTAATAAATTCAATAAAGAAACAAATAATTTTATTTCATATAAAAATAGTACCGATCCTTTTAGTATTGGCGGTAATAAAATCGCAGCAATATTTGAAGATAAATTAGGTTACTTATGGATTGGAACCCGTGATGGTGGTTTAAATCAGTTTGATCCCTTAACAAATAAATTTAAGCGTTATAGGCATGATCCAAAAAATCCAAACAGTCTCAGCGAAAATTATGCCTGGGCAGTTTATGGAAGTTCAGAGGGAATGATCTGGATCGGAACATTCAGTCTTGGACTAAATTTGTTTGATTCAAAAACTGAAAGGTTTACCCGATATAGAAAAGTTTTTAATGATACAAAAAGTCTAAGTGATGATGCTGTTTACACGATATTAGTAGATCATACTGGTATTGCCTGGTTTGGGACCTGGAGCGGTGGAATAAATAAGTATGACAGCGAAAAAGAAAAGTTTATAACATATTCTCATATTCCCGGTAATCCAAATAGTCTTAGTGTTAATGCTGTGTACGCAATTTACAAGGATAGAAATGGGGAGCTTTGGGTTGGTACTGACATTGGCGGATTGACAAGAATTAATGAACAGCTAAACAGATTCACTCATTACATTCACGATCCAGATAATCCAAACAGTATCAGCAGTAATGCTTTGTTTTCAATTTGCGAAGACAAAGATGGTTACCTTTGGATAGGGACTGATGATGCCGGAATAAATAAATATGATAGAAAATCAAACAAATTTCAGCGCTTTCAAAATGATCCATACAATTCAAACAGCTTGGGTAATGATAGAACCTCACAGATATTTTGTGATAGCTTCGGAGATCTATGGATAGGCTTTAATAGTGGAATTGATAAACTAAAAAGAGGTGAAAATAAATTCATTCATTATAAGAATGATCCTGCAGATCCCAAAAGTGTTAGTGCACAGCTTACTTATATTTTTTATGAGGATAAAGCAGGTAATTTTTGGATAGGGACACATGGTGATGGACTAATGCTGTACAATCGTAAAACGGATAACTTCACTTTTTATAGATCCGAACCGGCCAATTTATCAAATAGCCTTAGCTACGATGCAGTATCCTCCTTATGCGAAGATGAAAATGGAATACTATGGATAGGCACAAACGGTGGTGGACTTAACAGGTTTGACAGGACAAGAAATCAGTTTAAACACTTCACTGAAAAAGATGGATTGGCAAATGATGTCGTCAACGGAATTCTAGCAGATACAAAAGGAAATCTTTGGATCAGCACTGGCAAGGGGATTTCAAAGTTTAATACTAAGGGTGTAACCTTTAATAATTATTATTCAAAAGATGGTTTGCAAGGTAGTGAATTTAATGGCAGGGCATATTTTAAAAGTTCAAAAGGGGAAATGTATTTTGGCGGAAGCAATGGCCTAAATCGTTTTCATCCAGACGAAATAACCGAAAACCAGCACATTCCTCCAATCGTAATTACAGATTTTCAAATACTGCATAAGCCGGTAGCAGTCGGTTATGATCCGAAATGGGAACGAACAATCCTTAGTAAGTCAATATCAGAAACCGACTTGATAGAGCTAAAACACTACGATAATATTCTTTCATTTGAGTTCGCTGCTCTGGATTTTCATAGTCCTGAAAAAAATCGATATAAATATATGCTTGAAGGGTTTGATAATCACTGGATACATACAAGTGCAAAAGTAAGAACAATCACTTACACAAATCTTGATCCCGGTGAATATACCTTAAAAGTTAAAGGCTCTAATAATGATGGTATTTGGAATGAATCCGGTACTTCTCTAAAGATAATAATTAAACCTCCATGGTGGGCTAGCTGGTGGTCTTATATACTTTATGGTTTTGTTTCTATTTTCATATTTGCCGGCACAACAAGATTTTATCTAAATCGTCAACGGTTGAGGACTCAATTGGAATTAGAACAAGATCACGCAAAAAAACTTGAGGATGTTGATAAATTAAAGTCCAATTTCTATGCAAATATCTCACACGAATTCCGCACACCCCTGATGTTAATCCTTGGTCCTGCTGAAAAACTTATATCGAAAGTAAAAGATGAAGATAGTCAGAAACAGGCGGGACTTATTAAAGGAAATGCAAAACGCTTGCTTACCCTTATTAACCAGCTTCTGGATCTCTCCCGGATTGAAGCAGGTAGATTAAAACTCAAAGCTTCCAAAGGTAATATCGCGCAGTTTGTTAAAGGACTTGTAATGGAATTTGAATCACTTGCTGAACAACGTGATATATCCCTGAAGATGATTATGGACAGGGAAGAAGTCGTCGCTTACTTTGATAAAGAAAAGCTGGAGAAAATTATTATAAACATACTTTCAAATGCGTTCAAGTTTACTCCAAACGGGGGAAAAATTACAGTCAAGTTAAGCGAAGCATCAATAAATCAAGTTGAAATCGTATTCAGGGATTCGGGTATTGGTATTCCTAAAAGTGAACTGACAAAAATTTTCGACAGATTTTATCAGGTTGATGGTTCACACACACGTGAGCACGAAGGAACAGGTATAGGTTTAGCATTAACAAAAGAACTTGTTGAACTTCACAAAGGAAGTATATTCGTTGATAGTGTGGAAGGTCACTGGACAGAAGTTAAGCTTCAATTACCACTTGGGAGAGAGCATTTTTCGGATGACGAAATTATTGAAGCAGAGGACATTTATAAACACAAAATAGATAAAGCTGAAGGATATTTTACCCAAGATTCAGAAGCTGAAGAGTGTATGAATGAAAACCTATTGGATAAAACAATTGTACTTATTGTTGAGGATAATCCGGACGTACGAGAATATATTAAAGAATCTTTGAATGAACACTTCCACATTGAAGAAGCTGCAAACGGTGAGCAGGGATTACGCAAAGCAGAGAAGTGTATTCCTGATTTAATTATTAGTGATATTATGATGCCGAAGATGGATGGTTACGAAATGACACGAAAACTAAGGCAGGATGAAAAAACCAGTCACATCCCGATAATACTTTTGACTTCAAAATCGGATAAAGACAGCAAGCTTGAAGGATTAGGTTTGGGTGCAGATGACTATCTGACAAAACCATTTGATACTGATGAGCTTCTAGCACGAATAAAAAATCTTATTGAAATCAGGAGAAAGCTGCAGCAGAAATTTGGAACTGGCTCTGCTGTATTACAAAAACCGGATAAAGCAAAATTAAGTAGTCTTGATGAGCAATTCATGAACAGGATTATGATGGTTATTGAGGAACATCTTGCAGAAGAAGAATTCAGCATCGAGGAATTTGGTAAGGATGTCGGAATGAGCAGATCGCAGATGCACAGAAAATTGAAAGCATTAACAGGCAAATCGGCAAGCTTATATTTGAGAACTGTTAGACTTGCCAAAGCAAAGCAATTGATTGCAGAGCAAAAAGGAAACATATCTGAAATCTCCTATCAGGTTGGTTTCTCAAGTCCAGCCTACTTCAGCCGGTGCTTTAAAGAAGAATTCGGCCACGCCCCAAGTGAACTACATAATTAATTGAATTGTAATTCCAGCTGTGCAAAGCTAAGAACCGGAATCAATTGTCTGATTAAAGACTGAATTCATTTTCAATTAAAACTTCCCAATTAAAATTATCCCAAAAACTTCTCGAGTATTTATCAACCTACCAATTATTTGCTGAACAGATACTCATTATCTAATCATTTAGCTGCTTTTCTAAAGAATGCAACATAAATGCAAGAGATTGCAACATAGTTAATAACTACCCCCAGCCTATATTTTGTTTATTTGAACAGAGAATTCAGAAAAGAATTTTCAGCGTTTTATTACAGGAGGAAGCTATGAGTAAAATAATTAAATCCGTTTCAACAAATAAGATTGGTTCATTCGGTAAAATCGCCCATCTGTTATTAATTATTACAATTCTCAGCTTCATCTCTGGTCCTGCACAAGATAAAGATTACTGGACTAATGCAGTTTCCGGTAGAACAAAAATTTTTACTATATCATTTATAGATGATGTGAATGGTCTGGCAAAATCTGGTGAGGGAGATTTATTAGCAACCACCGATGGAGGTAAGAGCTGGAGTGTTGACAAGGATTTTAGTTTTGTCAGCGAAAAACCTTCCACTCAAATTCTTTGGAAGGTTGATATATATTGTTCAGTTATGAAAACAACTGACGGAGGAAATACCTGGTTTCCTTATGAAGATGGAAAACAGGAACACTTCTGTGGAGTATATCTGAAAGATGCAAACACAGGATATAAAGTTGCAAATGATTTCCTGAATAAAGTAACAAATGAAATTATTGCTTGCTATGAAAAAGATAAACTTGATTCGCTTGTGGATCATCCGCGGCAATGCACTGAATACTACAGCAATCCTGATGAAGGATGGGCTTTAGGGTGGTGTGTTAAAAACTTGGTTAAATAATTTATCATTAACGGTTTAAAGTAAAGAAGAGTATTATAGTGATAGTTACCGCAGCACCTGGTAAAAGAAATATTAATCCGTCAGGATTTCATCTGGAACAGAATAATCCTAATCCATTTGAAAAACTGACAACGATAAAATTTTGTTTACCAAACCAGAGTAAAGTTACAGTGATAATAACGAATGCATATGGGAAGGTTGTTGATAAATTAATTTCTTGTACACAGAAGGCGGGAACTTATGAACTCAAATTTTTAGCAGCTGGATTACCTAAAGGAACTTACTACTGTCATATAGTTGCTGATAATTATTCAGAATCACAGGAAATGGAATTAATAAAATGAATCCAAATACTACCTCCTGAAAATGGATGAAGAAGAGGGTGGAAATTGTTTACAAATAAAAAGCGCACCCTTGTAAGCAATTTTGCCCTCTTTATTTTCTGAAGAGATGGAGAATGAAGGTAGAATGGATTAACATCCCTGGCTAAGGGGAAGGTTGATCAATTATTGAAAAAAAATTGCTGATGAATTTACTGATATACGGGATCAACGAAAACCACTCAATGGTCAAACGACTCAGATCAAATACTGAGCGTTTTGATGTTTTCGTAAACAATAGAATAATAAATATGCAGAAGCTTGATAGAATAATTTCTATTCAGAGAGAACTGCACAAGCAGATAAGTTTTAAATAGTTAGGAGGCAAATCTCCACGAGGACAGCCCGATTCGCCTTGTGCGAGACGGGATGGGAGGACAGCACGGGCGAGTCCCTGACTCGCCCACGATTTAAAAATTGTTTGTCGAATCAATTTTTTGATCCTGGTAAGTATCGGGAGTAATTGGAGCGAAATTTTTTAACAGGTGTCAGGATGGTGCGTTACAGATTTTAACCATAGAATCATCTGTTGGATTAAAGTACATAATATTATAGTAAAAACCCGAGAACTGAAAATGCTGCTGCTGATAAATACTGAAACAGAAAAATATTATCCGCTGGAATTTTTCTTAAAACAGAATGAACCAAATCCTTTTAATGGCAAAACAAAAATTAAATACTGTGTAGCGTACAAAACCAAAGTTATTCTTCTGGTGATTGATAATGATGGAAACGTGGTTGAAAAATTACTATCAAAAGATCAGGACGCAGGCATATATGAAATTGAGTTTATCGCAAATGGATTAGCTGAAGGGACTTATTACTATCAGCTGATAGCAGGAACTTTTTCATCAACAAAGAAAATGGAATTAAATAAAAAAGCAGATATTCCCCCACAGCACAGCAATGAGGAGGGTTGAAATTGTTTATAGTAAAATATAACGCACCCTGTAACATAATTTCGCCCTCTTCTATTTTCCCTGTGAATATGGATTGCTGTTTTGATGGCCTGCATCGATTTAAAAAAAGTTACCTAAAGTATGAATAAAATTATAAGAAAATACTTACGGTCAAATAAAGCCTTTCTATAAACTACCTTCGGGTGTCTAATTACTCAACACCTGAAGGTTGACTCGCCATTAAAAAATTTGACACTTAAACAATTTTATTAATAAACTATTCCATAACTAGGAGGTACCAATGCGACTTTTATATCTACTCTTCGTATTTCTTTTTACGGTTTTTTGTTCATACGTAATTCTTGGTCAGGAAATGGGTGCAATTAGAAAAAGTATTGAGTATTCATTTCCTGAGAAAATTCATAAAGCGGTTCTCGATCCACTTCCTGCTGGAACTTACTCTGTTGGCACTAGTGGCTACTTTCCAACAATTGATTCTGCATTCAACAAACTCAGCATTGATGGAATTTCTGGCGAAGTAATTCTTGAACTGATTGATAATCTTTATACAGCTCCTGCGAGACAATATGGTTTTATTCTGAATGGACCAATTCCCGGTGCAGGATTGAACAGCAGGGTCATTATCAAACCTGCAGTAAATAAAAATGTTACTATCGAAGGTAATATTAAGGCTGTTTTATGGTTATTAAATACCTGCTATATGACTATTGATGGGATTAGTTTGACTGGTGCTACTACGCTAACCATTCATACTCTTTATAATGCGGCTTATCCTTTCAATGATGGAATCGATTTTATAAATAATTCTGATCATAATGTAATCCAAAATATTGTTTTTATTAATGAAGATGAATCAAGATCCAGTGGCTCGGGTTTCTGGTGTCCTACTACTGGGACTACGACCGCACCCGATAGCAATGTAATTCAAAATAACTTTGTAAAGCAGGCAGGAATGGCTTTCTTTATTTCAAGCGATCTTTCAAGTGTTAGAGCAGCTGGAAATATTATCAGAGGAAATAAAATCGGTTCAGAAACCGATAGTTTAATTGCCTGGGGAATTCAAGTCGAAAAAACTCAAAATACTATAATTGAAAATAATATTGTTCAGAACATAAAAAACATTCATAGTTCTGTGGAAATTATAAGTCTTGGAATAAATTCATATAGTGGGTCAGGAGATATTATTCGCAACAACATTGTCCACAATATTAAATCCACTACGGGATATTCTAGTACTGGAATTTTACTATCTGGTGGTTTAGGCAGTAATAATTCAATTTATAATAATATGGTCTATGATATCTCAAGCACTTCTCCCCAATCCGATAGCCGTGTAGCCGGGATACAGATTTGGCTACAGAGCAATCCTAAGATTTATTATAACACAGTATACTTATCCGGCAATGGAGCAAATCATCTTGGCTCGGCTGCTTTCTATATCTACGGTGGCTGGGGTAATTCTGCAAATGTTGATTTGAAGAATAATATCTTTGTAAACACAAGAGACGAATCGCCATATTGTGCTTCATCAATATATTGTTACAATTATACGATTTTCACTTCGGACTATAATGATCTTTACTACGAGCAGAGCCCGAATAACTGCTTAGTAAAAGCAGACTACCTCGAATATTTAACATTAGCAGATTGGCAGTCAACGGGAAAGGACTCAAATAGTGTAACCGAAATGCCAAACTTTGTCTTACCAGATTTACACGTTGCTGATAATATTTTAACTCTACTTGATGGTGGTGCCACACCAATAGCAGGAATAGATATTGATATCGATGGCGAAGCTAGGAACGCGACCTTACCTGATATTGGCGCAGATGAGTTTACAATCGTAGGAGTTGAGGACGAAGAATTATTTCCAACAGAATATGCTCTTGAGCAAAACTATCCAAACCCATTCAATCCAGGTACAAAAATCAGTTGGCAGTCGCCAGTAGGCAGTCAGCAAACTTTGAAGATATATGATATTCTTGGAAATGAAGTTGCAACGCTTGTAGATGAATACAAACCAGCAGGGAATTATGAAGTTGAGTACGACGCAGCATCACTGTCAAGCGGTGTTTACTTTTATCAACTAAAAGTAGGAGAATATGTAGATACTAAGAAAATGATTTTATTGAAGTAAAATTCGCATCGTAGGGACAGGTCGCGACCTGTCCTTACAAATATAATGTGAGAAAGAAAAATGATTTAATTTTTTAATTAACAATTTAACATCCATAACTAGGAGGTTCTATGAAATCGTTCTTTTTCAAAATTTTCTTGCTCATAGCTGTATTGGTTGTGAGCAGTGCTTCTAACTTTGCTCAGTACGACTGGCAAAAGTACACAAGCAATCCACTTAACATTCATGGCTCGCCAGGTTCGTGGAATCAGAGCGTAATTACACCGTGTGTCATCTTTAATTCCGATCTTAACAGGTACGAAATGTGGTTTACAACTTTTGGGAATTTTCCAAATGCAGGAATTGGTTTTGCGTACTCAAGCGATGGAATATCCTGGACTCTAAATTCCACAAATCCAGTAATGACACCTAGTACAACTGGCTGGGATTCACTTTTTGTTGGTGCTGTTTGCGTTTTGAAAGAAGGCGGAACATACAAAATGTGGTATACAGGATGGAAAAGCACAACGTGGTACCCACACTCAATTGGTTATGCAACATCACCAGATGGAATTAATTGGACAAAACATCCGAATCCGGTTTTAAGCCCATTGACAGGTTGGGAGTCAGGCGCTGTTGGCTATCCTTCGGTTATAAAAGTTGGTAGCGACTATGTAATGTTTTACACAGGAGAAGTTTCAGCTGGAAGCGCACTAACAGGCCGAGCAATTTCAACAGATGGAATCACTTGGCAACGGTATTCAAATAATCCTGTTTTACCTGCTGGTGAACCAGGTGAGTGGGATCAGAACAATTATCTTGGAAATGTAATTGAGTTAAATAATACCCTATACATTTACTACACTGGTGAAACTAATCCTAATGTAAGCGGTACAGCAATTGGAGTCGCAGCTTCGACTGATATGGGAATAACCTGGACAAAGTATTCTGGAAATCCGATTGTTCAACAGGGAACAAGTGGTCAATGGGATCATGGCTGGATAGAAACAGGTTGCGCAGTATTTGCACAAAACAAATTAAAACTTTATTACGATGGCGGGGGTGTTGCAACTGGAAATCGTGGTAGAATTGGGCTTGCAATTTCAGATCCCCTTCCTGCAGGAACTTACACAGTTGGCACAGGCGGCAACTTCGCAACAATTCAGGATGCCTTTGATAAACTGGAAACCGATGGAGTTGCAGGAAATGTTACTCTTGAATTGATTGATGAATTATACACAGCACCAGCAACACAGTTTGGATTTACACTTGATGGACCGATACCAGGTGCAGGTGCAAACAGTAGAGTTACTATCAAACCCGCTGAGAATAAAAATGTTACCATAGAAGGAAATAATGAAGCTGTTTTGTATCTAATGAACACCAGCTACGTAACATTTGATGGTGTTAGCACATCTGGTTCAACTACCTTAACTATTCACGCTCTCCAAAATTTAAGCTATACTTATAGTGATGCGTTAGATTTCATGAATAATTCTGATCACGATGTAATTCAAAATATAATTTTTATTGTGGAAAATACTACCACTGCCAGTGGATCGGGGTTTTGGTTTACTCAAACAGGTTCTGCACCCGATAGTAACCTTATACAAAACAACTTTGTAAAAAAAGCAGGTGATGCATTATATATTGTTTCAGCTTCATCTAATGTAAGAGGTAAAGACAATGTAATTAGAGGAAATCAAATTGGTTCAGAAACAGACAGCTTAATTTCTTTTGGTATTGATGTATCAAAATGTGAAAACACCATTATCGAAAACAACATTGTCCAAAACTTGAAAGCAACAATTACTGGATCTGACCAAGTACAAACAGGCATTCTTTCAACTATGAATTCCGGCTCAATCATCAGAAATAATATTCTTGGAAATTTCAGATCAACTAATGGATATAGCACTTCCGGAATATTTTTGGGAGGGGATGGAAGCAATGTGGGCTCTGCAAATTTGGTTTATAACAATATGATTTATGATATACAAAGTATATCAACACAGAACGATAGTAGAATTACCGGTATAGAAGTTTGGTATCAGAACAATCCAAAGATTTATTATAACTCAGTTTACCTGAGTGGAACTGGTGCACAACATTTAGGATCTGCCGGTCTTTACATCGGCGGCGGAGTTTCATATGCAGATGTTAAAAATAATATCTTCGTAAATACGAGAGATGAATCTCCTTATAGTGCATCAGCGATTTATTGCTACAATTATACAATTTTCACTTCGGATTATAATGATCTTTACTACGAGCAGAACCCAAATAACTGCTTGGTAAAAGCAGATTACCTCGAATATTTGACATTATTAGACTGGCAAGTAACGGGGCACGACTCAAATAGTGTAACTGAAATGCCGAACTTTGTCTTACCAGATTTACACGTTGCTGATAATATTTTAACTCTACTTGATGGCGGTGCCACACCGATAGCAGGAATAGATATTGATATCGATGGCGAAGCTAGAAACGCGACGGTACCTGATATTGGCGCAGATGAGTTTACAATCGTAGGAGTTGAGGACGAAGAATTATTTCCAACAGAATATGCTCTTGAGCAAAACTATCCCAACCCATTCAATCCGAGTACAACTATCAAATACTCAATCCCAACACAATCAAAAGTTGTGCTAAAGGTTTACGACATACTCGGTAATGAAATTGCAACTATAATGGATGAAGAAAAATCTGTCGGCACGTATGAGTTAACTTGGAGTGCAGCGAATCTCTCAAGTGGTATTTATTTCTATCAACTTAACTCAGGAAACTTTATCGAAACCAAGAAGATGATATTACTTAAATAATTAACACTAATAGAGGGAAATAAAATGTATAGTGAAAAACCAAAAGACAACTCTTTGTATTTGATGGTGTATATATCTTTATTAATGATACTCATTTTTTTGTTAGGATATGTTTTTGAAATAAAAGCTGAAGATAAAATTGAGACAAATAAAATAATTTTGCTGAAATAAAATTCTAAATGTAGGGACACAATATATTGTGTCCCTACAAATGAGATGTGAGAATAAAAATGTTACGAATCACTGACATAGCCGAAATAAAAAATAAGCGGTGAGAAATAAGAAATGTGGAAAAATAAAGACTGTATATAGCTAAACCTTCGAGAATGTAAATGTTCATTTAAAAAATCCTCGAAGGTTATACTGTTCAAATAATTTTAATTAATCTTTTATTGTATTAAAACATTTTCCATAACTCGGAGGATAAAATGAAATCGTTTCTTCTTTCTTTCCTTTTTGTTTTTGCTCAACTAAGTGTTCTTGCACAATTTAATATCTGCCCCACAGGATCCTATACGCGTGGAGAAGTTTACGCACACGCTGTTAATGACCAGATTTATTGGGCTTCGAGGCGTGATGTAACAGGCACCATTGTTACCACCGATGGTGGAAGTACCTGGACACAATGCAGTTTTACAGATCCCAAAGCTTTTCCCGTCCAATGCATTCACGCGTTTGATGCCAATACCGCATTCGTAACTGCATCCACAATTTATAAAACAACTAACAGAGGAACTACTTGGACGCCTGCTACTGGTGTGTTTACTAATTCAGCTAGCTATCCAAACACAATTCATTTTTTCGATCAGAATAATGGAGTAGCGATGGGTGATCCTGTTGATGGTTACTTTGAAATTTATACTACAACAAATGCTGGTGCAAACTGGGTAAGAGTTTCAAGCAGTAATATACCCGCACCGTTGACTGGAGAAACTGGCCTAGTAAACTTACATGCATATTATAATAATTCTTACTGGTTCTCAACTGGTAAATCAAGAATATTTAGATCCACAGATCGTGGATATACATGGACAAGTTATCAGTTTTCTCAAACCGATTATCTTCCAGCAGTTGCTTTTCGTGATGAATTACATGGCATTGCTGATCCTTTGTATGGCGGACCCGGTTGGGATTATTACACTACAAGTGATGGCGGCATGACCTGGACTTACGTTTCATCAGAACCGAGCTGGATGTATGGTTACTTTAATATAGTATCTATACCAGGGAGTCAGTCTATATATACAATTAATAGCATTTGTTATTCTGGCACTGAAAGAAGAGCGATGGTACTTTTCACAAATGATGATGGAATGACCTGGCACAGAATGGATGACTGGGGAACATTCGCGGATGGAGATTGGGTAGATTATGGACAATGGACATCTGTAAATTCAGGCTGGGGCAGTTTCTATGGTGCTAACCAAGGTAATATTTATCACTGGCCCGGATATACCGGTAAGCATATCTGGAGAGCTGCAAGCAGCTTGAATTATGGAACCATAAATTTGGGTGAGATTGGAGATACAATTGAGATAAGCATTGGCAATTATGGTACATTGCCAACTACAGTTAATGGTTTGAATTTATCATCAGCCAATTTTTCACTAGTTAATCCACCATCACTGCCTCTAACTCTTCAACCATGGGATGCTTTTGAAGTTTCCATCTCTTTTACGCCACAAACGAGAGGTTTAATTAGCGACTCACTTATAATTTTAAGTGATGCAGCAAATCATAGTTCTTTAAGTGTGGATCTTTCTGGAAAAGTGTTAGCATTTACGCCTCCATCGTCTGATTTAATCTATGCGGCTTCAGATTCGTTGTATACAATTGATTTCTCAGATTTCACTCCTGTGTCAGTTGGTTCGTTTGAGGGTCCTCAAATAAATGCACTGGCTGTCAATCCAGCTGATACTGTTTTAATTGGAATTTCGACGGGTACATCATCCTGTACACTATATAAAATTGATCCGATATTGGGAGGTTGTATACCTTTAGTTACAATACCAGTGGGAAATATTCGTGGAATTGCCTTTGCACCTTCCGGCACTCTCTTCGCTGCCCAAAAATCCGGATCGCTGTATAATATTAATTTAACTACAGGTGAAGTTACACTTATTGGAACTGCGTCCGGAGTTTCATACGCTTCCATTACATTTAGTCCCACAGATGGCAGACTCTTTGCGTCAGTTTCAAAAATTATTGGCTCGGATAAAGATGCAATATATATAGTTGATACGTTAACAGCTGCTGCTACAATTCTCGGCAACACCGGTGATGGTGCAAGCACGCCTTCAATAACATTTAAGCAGGACGGTACATTGTACGGATTGAAAGGTATACAAAGCGAAATAAATAAACTTATCACTATCAATACTGATAATGGAAGTGGGACTGAGATCGCCTCACTGGGAATAAGTGGATTACAGACGATTTTCATCTCATCGATCATTGTTGGCGTGGAGGATGAGATAAATTATACACCGACTTCCTATGCATTAGAGCAGAACTATCCAAATCCATTCAATCCAAGCACAAAGATCAGTTGGCAGTCACCGATAGGCACTCAGCAAACTTTGAAAATATATGATATTCTTGGAAATAAAGTTGCAACTCTTGTAGATGAATACAAACCAGCAGGAAAATATGAAGTCGAATTTTCCGCTACATCGTTACCAAGCGGAGTGTATTTCTATCAGTTACACACTGGAAGTTTCATTGAGACAAAGAAGATGTTGTTATTGAAGTAAGACGAAAAACGTAAAACGTGAAATGTAGGGGCGAGACGTTGTCTCGCCTGTATTAAAAAATAATTTAACAATCCATAACTAGGAGGTTATATGAAACAGTTATTATTTCTTTCAATTGTTTTTTTAACAGTGTGTCTGGTTGACACTTCTTTTGCTCAGAGAACTGAAAACAAACTAATGTTAATCAAATTCGACAAGGACATGCCGAATTTTGCGGACTCTTTCGAGGCAGTCGTAATTCCTGGTGATACTGTACAATTTGAAACAGTTGATGGTGATTTCGCAATTTACATTGAGAATGCAATTAGCATTCTCTATACGGAGAATGTAAATCTAAAATTAGAACTAACTCAATCAAAGACTCAGAGTGATAAATATATTGTAAGAAAAGTTGTAAATGACATTGTTGAAAAACCATATTCTATATTCTGCACAACCACTAAGAATTGGCCAAAAGATGCGCCGCCGAAAATAATCGTTACTTCTACTAAGCAAGATTAGTAAAATTAATTCAGTGTTTAATAATGAATGGGCGAGATAAACTCTCGCCCAAATAAAACTTTTAAAGGAGAACCATAATGAAAATCATTTTATGTCTAACTATTGCTGGTTTGTTTTTCATTAGCTGCAGTGAAGATTCAAACTCTCCGGATGAATATTATAAATTAACTATGTCTGTGCTTGGTGAAGGCTCATATGAGGTATTTCCTGTAAAGGATGAATACAAAAGTGGTGAATTGGTGACAATCACTGCAATCGCAGATACAGGCTGGAAATTCAGAAAATGGGATGGGAATGTTAATTCCATCAGCAATCCATTACAACTGACTATGAATGAAAATAAATCTATCCGTGTTGTTTTTGATATTCCTTTTGAACCGGATATTACTGGATTCTGGGACGGCGTTGAGTATTGGATTCGCTTCCAAGTAAATCAGCTGGATATCTTCGATTCTACACTGACAGGGAAATTCTTCATATATCACTCCGATGGCTCAAAGCTTGAATACTCAGTTACTGGCTTCAATCGATCAACTTTAATAAAAATGTACTGCAGTAAGCAAGGTTATTATCAAATCGAGTACATTGGTGAGTGGGTTAACAATAATCTTATCAATGGCGAACTAGTCGAAGCCGGTTATCACTACGAATGTGATTTGGTGAAAGTAACAAATCGTCCATTACATAAAGAAAGATTGAAATTTTTTCCAAAAAAAGAAGATTAAGTAGTCTTTGGAACATTTTCATTTAATATTTATTCCATTTCCTGACATATTGTCCCCCACTTAGACCCGAAGTGGGGCTTTTTATTTGGGAACCCTCATCTAACAAATACCTTAATAATTAAACAATTTAACCACCTGCAACATAAGTACAAGTTCTTGCAACATAGTTTTAAGCGATTGAATAATTAGTGCAAGCGTTTGCAACATAGTTGATAACTACTCCCCAGCTCAATTTATTTTATTTGTGGTGAAACTTAAATCAAATTTTTTTGCAACAAATTTTAAGGAGTGCACCATGAAAACAATTTTTTTAACCCTCGTTGTTCTCTCGCTTTCATTAATTATAGGATGTCAAGAGAACATGATAAACGAGCCTGAAACCTCTCTGTTAAAAAAAGATGAAATCAGTACATCAACAACCACTACCACAAATAGTATGAAGATTTGCTGTGAGGTTCGGGACCCTCAATATGGTTCTTGTAATCTAAATGGTTCTGTAAAATATGTCCATCAGGTTATTAACCGGGCAATGAATCCTTTAGGATTAAGCGAAATATCACTAAAGCTTGATATGGATTCAAAGCTTTGCGACAAGCTCGGTATGGTACATCTTGAGTGGCGTGTTAAGGGAAAAAGTAATGATATAGTATATGTAAGCGAAGAAGGAATTTTACTTGTTGAGAAAACCTACTGGATAACAAACAGGAATGATATGGTTCTGCTTGTTCGATATATGGTTACTACTAATGGAGTTGGAATTTCTTCAGTAAATCTTGTACCACTCGAGAAATAATTTATCAACATTAATCATAAGGAATAATAAAATGAAAAACTTATTTGTCTCTCTCCTTGCTGCTTTGGTACTCTTTGTTATAGGATGTCAGGAGAATTCTATAACAGATCCAAACGCTAATGAACAAGTCAATAAGGTTCAAAGCGACATTCCTGATCCATATATTTCTGGAATAA
>Ga0208980_10000630_pt1 | contig 20266 bp, 12 predicted proteins | sample WetSurMetagenome_3_FD_187993 | JGI IMG/M metagenome (GOLD analysis project Ga0208980, IMG submission 187993) | Wetland microbial communities from Twitchell Island in the Sacramento Delta, sample from surface sediment Aug2011 Site A1 Bulk (version 2) | ecosystem: Environmental > Aquatic > Marine... | reverse complement strand
AGTATTTCAAAATTACCCGGATGAAAACAAACAAATACATCAAATTTCTACTGGTATTCCTGGTGATGCTGATTGTATGCATGACCTTATTCTCTCCTATCCCGGGAAACATTAAACTAATAATAAGGATAATACTTATAGCTTTATTTTTTGTCTCATGGAGGTGGTTTCATGGAAAAGCACTTACAGATCTGCAAGCTCTTGACTCGGGTAATGTGCGGGTTCTCAATGCATCACACACGAAGCATTATTGCACCCTTGTTTAAACATGCTGGGGCTGATCTGATGATTATTGTTCCGATTTTTGCCTCATATGGAGTAACTGGCTAATAATGTATAACATACAAGTATCACAATATTGGGTTGTAAAAAATCAGTCTTCAGGATTAACAATTATAATTATGAAAAAAATAATGGTTGCTTTTTGTTTACTGGTTTCAACGGTAACAAATATATTACCACAAGGTAATTCTGTCACTGTTGACTCAGGCTATGTTAATGTAGATGGGGGAAAGCTGTTCTATGAAATAGCCGGAAAAGGTGAAAATATAGTGCTTTTGCACGACGGAATGGTTAATCGGCAGATATGGGATTTTCAATTTCCGGAGCTTGCAAAAAACTACAGAGTTGTACGGTACGATCGTCGTGGCTATGGAAAATCAACTGATCCTCAGGTACAATACTCCCATATCGATGATTTAAACCAGGTATTTATTCAGCTGAAGATAGATAAAGCTATAGTATTTGGGATGTCATCCGGAGGAGGTCTGGCAATAAATTTTGCTCTTACATATCCTGAGAAAGTAAAAGGACTGGTATTAGTTGGAGCTGTTGTTTCAGGATTTGGCTATACTTCGCATATGACAACACGCGGAGGTAACTTCAATTCTGCAGAATATTCTGATCCTGTAAAGGTCAATAAATATTTTATAATGGATGATCCTTATGAAATTTATTCAGGGAATATCAAAGCAAAAGAAAAAGTTATGAAACTGATGCCATATCTGGCCCGGGATAACAGTGTGCCTACACGACCTGCTGCCAAGGTTGCAATTAAATACCTTTCAGAAATTAAAGCTCCAACTCTCATTCTTGTAGGCGAATACGACATCCCCGATGTTCATGCACATGCAGGCGCAATAAATGCAGGCATTCCAAATTCGAAAAGAGAAATTATACCCAAATCGGGGCACCTGATTCCAATTGAACAACCCGTACTTTTTAATGAGGCTATATTTAGTTTTTTAAAAAATTTATCAAAATAGAACTTAAAATCATGGAAAATAAATGAAACCATTTAAATCAATAATATTATTTGTACTAATCTTCTTGCAAAATATAAATGTGTTTAGCCAGCAAAATCATTTTGATTTTCCTGTTTTAACGGGCCCCTACCTTGGCCAGGTCCCTCCGGGAACCACACCTGTTGTTTTTGCACCTGGAATTGTGAGCACAGGTTTATATACGAGGGATATAGCAATATCAGGTGATGGCAAAGAAATTTATTTTTGTATTTCTGATGCCTCGGCTACCGCTATTCTTGTGACTAAATGCGTCAATGAGAGATGGACTGAACCAATAATTGCACCATTTTCCGGTACGGGATATTTTGATTTTGAGCCACATATTTCACCGGATGGTAAAAAATTCTTCTTTCTGTCAGGCCGACCGCCTCATGGAAAGGAACCCAGGGCAGGCTGGTTCTATCAGAAAATCTGGATGATGAAGAAGACTGAATCTGGCTGGAGTGAGCCACAACTTGTGGATGAACCTGTCAGCTCTGAGGAAAATGAATTTTTCCCTTCCTCAACTAACGGAAATATTCTCTATTTCTCGAGGAGTGGAAAAACAGAAAAGGCAAGAATTTACAAGTCCAGGTTTGAGAATGGCAAGTATCAGGAACCAGAAATATTGAAATTTGATATACCGGAAACAGGACTGTTGTTCAATGCTTTCATTTCGCCAAAAGAAGATTTCCTGATTACCTGTGCGCTGGGCATTGACTCAACAAACACTGATCAGGATTACTATATAAGCTTCAAAACACCTGGTGGAGAATGGGGTAAATTAATAAAATTCGGACCAGAAATAAATACTCCCGGTGACAATGCCAATTCTGCCTATGTATCACCTGACGGTAAATACCTGTTTTTCAGCTCCTCAAGAAAGGATCAGGCTCAGCCGAAGGTAAGCAGCGGAACATCCCTGAGAACTATAATTAAATCTAAATCATTGCCCGGAAATGGCTCTTCGGCAATTTATTGGGTTTCAGCCAAAATAATTGATGAACTGAAAATACAGAATCAAGATAAATAAACAAGCTGTCCTGAACCGGATTATTCCTTGCGGTAAAAATTAGTGCTCTCGAAGATTTTATCGGCCGATTTTGCGATAAACCCGCTATAGAGATGGCCGTAGGAATCGGGATACCTCTGGGCAAACTCATAATAGCATGCCGGAATCTCAAATTCTCCCTCTGTAAACCTTACCTTTACCATATCTGCCATTGTACTGGATTGTTGCAGAAGATCTTGTGGAGTCCCTTTTACTTCTCCCCCCGAACTGTTGAGAAGGAATCCTTTTTGTTTAATCAACTGATTTACTTTATGTATATCATCATATTTTTTCAGCGAATTTATACTTACTGTGAAATGGTTAGCCCTGAATCCGAAAACATAAAACCAGGCAGCATATTCTGACTCTTCCCTAAACCGATTGAAAATATCATACGACAAATGATTAAATAAAGTACCTGAAAAAAGTAAATCGTCAGAATCAAATTTCTTTTGATTACACTTCTCGATTAAATCACTGAAAGTATTCTGAATAAATTGTGAGCATTCTGAAAGTATCAGCTGACTGATAAAAACCCGAGGTGCGTTTTTATCTTCTGGCAATTCAAAGTGCCGTGCAAAAAGATGTTTCTCCTTAAAAGAATATTCACCCTTTGCAACATAGCCATTCTCAATAAATATCCGGCTAACCACATCAATATTAATTGCAGGCAAATCGAGTGTCCTGAAGGCAATATGATCATTATCAACCGTTTCTCCTTCACTGATAAACAGATCATGAATCTTACCTGCAGATGGATTCTGTTCAATATAATCCGTCCAAAGACGGTTGAAAATATAATCAAGGTTCATCCTAATAAAGATATAAGATTAATCATAGCCAGACAATATAACATTTCTGTAAAAACAATATTCCTGCTCATGTTGTTCAATTTTAAGGATTATGTATTGATTTCACACACCAGAGTGTCTATTTTTTTGACATAATACTGAAGACAATATTTCATATAATTCTGATTTTATGGCACTTAAAAAATTGGCACGCTCTTTGGCGTTCAGTAGTCAGAAATTAGGAAATAGAAATCAGAAAATGGCCTCAGAAATGAAAAGGATTTGTTTATTAATATCACTTTTATTGGCTTTATGCTTTCATGAAATATCAGCCCAGGTCAAAAAATGGACACTGGAAGATTGTATAAATTACGCCGTTGCAAACAATATAGGACTCCAGAGACAGAGACTTCAATCAGAGTCATCAGAGGTCAATCTGCTTAAATCGAAACTGGATATTCTGCCAACCCTCAATATGGGATCCAATGCAAATGTTGGATTTGGAAGATCAATCAACCCGGTCACAAACCTCATTACGTTCAAGCAAAACCTGAGTAACTCTTATTCATTAAGCTCAAACCTTGATATTTTTAACGGTTTCACTACTTTAAATACGATTGCTGCCAATAAGTTCCTGGTTAAAGCGGGGCTGGAATCGGAGAAGATAGCACGTAATACCCTGGTTATTGATATCTTAAGCCAGTACTATCAGGTTTTATATGCCAAAGGACTGGAGGATGCTTCAAAAATGCAGGCAGATTTATCGGAGAAACAACTTTTCAGGATTCTGAAAATGGTGGAAACCGGTAAAGAAGCTCTCTCCCGGCAATACGAAATGGAAAGCCGCCTTTCTGCTGATAAACTGGCTTACACAGTTGCACATAACTCGGCCAACCAGGCGCTTACAACTCTCAGACAAATGCTGCAGCTTGATCCTGGTACTGAATTTGATCTACTCGTACCGGATCTTGATAAACTGCTTGTCACTGACAACCGGTATGCGCCTGACAGTATCTATGCAATAGCTTCACAAATATTACCCCGGTTGAAGGCAATAGAATTCGAGCTCAAAGCAAATAAAAAGCAATATGCCGCTACAAAAGGGACAGCAGCACTTAGGCTTTCTGCCGGTGGATCGATATACACGGGATATTATAAAGTAATGAGTGAAACTGATATTGAACAGGATCCTTTCTCCACACAGTTAAAAAACAATAACAGCCAGGCAGTCTATGTTTCACTCAATATCCCTCTATTTAATAACTATTCAGCCGGCAGGAATATTAAACTTGCCAGGATACGTATGGATGATTCTGCACTGAGGCTTGAACAGGAGAAGAATAATCTGTATATGGAAATCGAAAATGCCTGCCTTGACTATAACAGGGGGAAAGATGAATTTTCAGCAGCTGCAGCAAACCTTGATTTTAATAAAAAATCATTCAGTGCAGTTGAGAAAAAGTTTGAATCAGGGCTGGTTGATGTAACGGATTATTCTGCAGCAAAAACCACACTCTTTACTGCGGAGACTGAAGCTTTAAGAACAAAGCTGCAACTGCTTATAAGGAAGCTCACAATTGATTTGTATTCAACAGGAGAATATCAAAATATTATAAATTTTTAAGTACTTAAGGCTCTTTGGACACTTAAGGCACTAAATAATAAACTAATCAATAAATAATAATAACAGAAATGGATACCCCAACCGAAAAAATGGATAAACCAATTGCTAAGAAAAAAGGCATTCAGAAAAAACATTTCGGATATCTTGGTATTGGAATAGCAATGATAGTACTGATCTATATGGCATTCTTTGCTGATCGTACCTCGACATATAAGGTTGAAAAAGACAAACTTATAATTGAAACAGTTATTGAAGATCAATTCAATGATTATATTACTGTGCCTGGAACAGTGGAACCAATAACTATCATTTTTCTAGATGCTCAGGAAGGAGGACGGGTCGAAGAAAAACTCATAGAAGAGGGATCAATGGTAAAAAAAGGAGATATAATACTCCGCCTATCCAATCCCGATCTCCATCTGAATATACTTGACAGTGAAGCACAGCTTGCTGAGAAAGAGAACTTTCTGAGAAATACACAGGTAACTATGGAACAGGAAAGACTATCGATCAAGAGGGAACTTGTCAGCTTAAAATATGATATTGAGAGAAGAGAGCGTAATTATAAGCAGAATGAAATTCTCATGAAAGATAATCTTATTTCCAGAGAAGAATTTATCCGCTCAAAAGAAGATCTTGATATGGCAAAACAATCAAGGGATCTCTTTAATGAAAGGCAGCGTCAGGACTCGATTTTCCGATCAGTACAGGTGAGCACAATAACCAGTAATCTTGAGAACATGCGGAAGAACCTTCAGCTTGTAAGAGAAAGAGCGGAAAACCTTAACGTCAGGGCTCCTGTTGATGGACAGCTGGGTCTGCTGGTTCCTGAAATAGGTCAATCAATACAGAGAGGAGCTAATATGGGGCAGATCAATGTATTGACATCGTATAAAGTTGTTGCCCAGATAGATGAGCACTATATCGACAGAGTCAGAACGCAGCTTACAGCAACACTTGACAGACAGGGGAAAAACTATAATCTGTTAGTGAAAAGGGTTTATCCTGAAGTAAGGAATGGAACATTCGAAATTGATATGATTTTCAGGGATACTATGCCGGATAATATAAGAACAGGACAGACATATTATATAAGTCTCCAGTTAGGTCAGCCAAAGGTTTCTGTTCTGGTACCAATAGGTGGTTTTTTCCAGGAAACCGGCGGCCAGTGGATATTTGTTCTTGATCCTACTGAATCATTCGCTTTTAAACGGAATATATCAATTGGCAGAAAGAATCCAAAATATTATGAAGTTCTCGAAGGACTTCAACCGGGGGAAAAGGTAATCGTATCAGGGTACGAAACCTTCGGCAAAAATGAAAAACTTATTCTTAAAAAAACCAAATAACAATTAATAACTAAAGTCATGATCAAAACTAATGATTTAACAAAGATCTTCAGGACTGAAGAGGTTGAGACAACTGCTCTCAATAAAGTTACTCTGAATGTAAAAGAGGGAGAATATGTTGCAGTTATGGGTCCCTCAGGATGCGGAAAATCAACATTGTTGAATATACTGGGTTTGCTTGATAACCCTACATCAGGCAGCTATATATTCAATGGCACAGAGGTAGCAAACCTGAAAGAACGTGACAGAACAATTTTCCGAAAAGGAAATATCGGTTTCGTTTTTCAGAGTTTTAACCTGATTGACGAACTCAATGTTTATGAAAATGTTGAACTCCCGCTTATTTATCTGAAAATGAAGACAAGTGAAAGGAAGAAACGGGTCGAAGATGTTCTCGAAAGAATGAAGATAGGACACCGTGCAAAACATTTTCCCCAGCAGCTGTCTGGCGGACAACAACAGAGGGTGGCAATTGCACGTGCTGTTGTTGCCAATCCGAAACTTATCCTAGCTGACGAACCAACAGGTAATCTCGACTCAAAAAATGGTATTGAGGTAATAAATCTTCTTACAGAACTCAATAAGGAAGGGACAACAATTATTATGGTTACCCACTCTGACAGGGATGCAGGATATGCCCACAGGATAGTTAACCTTTTCGACGGTCAGGTGGTAAATGAAAATCAGAAATAATTTTCTGCCATTTATTCCGGTTTTATTAAACAGCAGTTCGACGGTTATATTTCATGACCTCATAGTGTACCCATGTTAAAAAATCTTATAAAAACAGCATTCAGACATATTCTGAAACACTTTGGCTACAGCATTCTGAACATTCTCGGATTGACTCTTGGTATTTCAAGTGCACTGTTCCTGATAATTTATGTATCCGATGAGGTTAGCTATGATCGCTATCATGAGAAAGCTGACAGGATCTACAGGGTATCTTCAAAAATAACTGAGCCTGATGATCAGTTCACCTGGATATTTGCACAGATACCGTTCGGGCCACAGGTAGTTCATGATTATCCTGAAGTTCAGTCTTTTGTAAGGTTCATTCCCATGGGACGCTCACTTTATAAATATGAAGACAAGGAATTTAATGAGGAGAACTTCTTCTATGTCGATTCCACGCTCTTCGATATTTTCACCTATCATGTAATTAAAGGGGAGGTAAAAACAGCTCTTCGTGACCCAAAAAAGATAATCCTCACAGAAAAAATTGCTGTGAAGTATTTTGGAAAAAGCGATCCTATTGGCAAGACATTGACTTCGGGTAACAATACATATGAAGTAACCGGAGTAATAGAAGATGTTCCTTTCAACTCTCATTTCCGTTTTGATGCTGTGACAGCCAGAAACAACCTGCCAAAACAATTAGGGACATGGGGCAATTTCGGGGTATTCACATATCTTTTATTTCCGGAAAATTCGGATGTTAAAGCATTCGAGACAAAGATGCAGGGAATGTATGATGCCTATATGAAGTCAATCTTCGAATCAATGAAGATAAAAATTGAGTACATCCTTGAACCAATTACCAGGATCCATCTTTATTCAACAAATGCAAGTGAGCCTGCGCCAACAGGAAGTATCACCTATGTTTATATTTTCGCAATTGTTGCGGTTTTTCTGGTACTGATAGCCGCAATGAATTATATGAACCTGGCTACTGCCCGCTCAGCAAGACGGGCGCGTGAAGTCGGCTTAAGAAAAGTTGTCGGATCGCGCCGCGGACCTCTTGTCCTTCAGTTCCTTTCAGAATCCATTGTTTTTACTTTAATTTCTCTTATTATAAGCATCATACTCCTGGTCATACTCTTACCTAAATTCAACCTTCTGGCAGGAAAAAACTTTGACCTTCATGTTATTTACAGCCCAGTGGTGCTGTTGACACTGTTCGGAGTAATACTTATAGTTGGCATATTCGGCGGTAGTTATCCGGCATTTTTTCTCTCCAGGTTCAGCCCTGTTACAGTTCTTAAAGGAGAAATAACCCAGGGATCTGCCGGCAGCTTATTCCGGAAAATCCTTGTTGTTATTCAGTTTACTGCTTCTGTTATTATGATAATATGCACTCTGGTGGTATTCCGGCAGTTAAATTACATGAAGACTATGGATCAGGGTTTTGATCAGACCAATGTGATCAGCCTTCAGTTAGATGGTGCTATGGTTCGTAAATATCCGGTTCTGAAGCAGGTATTGCTTGAAAACCCGGAAATCAAATTTGTAACATCAACTAACAGCCCTATAGGTGAAGGTTCGGGAAAACTAATCTTCAATGTGGAAACCGATCAGGGGATGATGCAGAAAGGCGTAAATTTCGCAGTTGTCGATCATGATTTTGTTGATGCTCTCGGAATAAAGATTGTTACCGGACGTGATTTTCAACAGGATATGCCTTCCGATACTCTGTCGGGTGTTGTGGTGAATGAGACTTTTGTCAAACGTATGGGATGGGCCGATCCGATTGGAAAAAGAATTGAGACCTTAGATGCAAATACCCTTCGTGCAAGGGTCATCGGTGTAATGGCAGATTATCATCAGACGGGTATGTACAATGGAGTTGAATCGTTATTACTGGCTTACCGGGCCAGAAATAACATCCTGTATATTAAACTCTCGGGAACAAACACCCAGCAGACTCTTAGTTATATTGAAACAAAGTGGAAGGAGGTATTTCCTGACCAACCCTACACCTATTCCTACCTTACCGACAGATTTAACGAGCAGTTCAAAGCCGATGAAAAACGCGGGTTTATCTTTACCCTTTTCACAATACTTGCAATACTTATCGCATGCCTCGGACTGTTTGGATTGGCATCGTACATGGTTGAACAACGCACAAAAGAGATAGGGATAAGAAAGGTCTTCGGTGCAAACGAGGGGATAATTCTCAGATTAATTTCAAAGGACTTTCTGATACTTGTCACAATAGGGATAATAATTGCAATACCAGTTTCATATTATTTTATGAGTGACTGGCTTCAGAATTATGTTTACAGAACCACCATCGGAGTGACGCTGATTATAATGGCTGCTGTTCTGACTATCCTGATAACTTTTCTGACAATTAGCTACAAAGCATATCAGGCTTCAGTGATGAATCCTGCAAATTCTATTAAAACCGAGTAGTTATTATAGATTGTATTTCTTCATCTTATTATAAAGAGTTTGCCTGGTAATCCCCAGTTTGCCTGCAACTGTACTCAGATTACTATCATATCTTCTGATGTTTTCAGAGATCATTTTCTTTTCCATCTCATCCAGCGTCATTTCTTTGTGAACAATATTTCCGGAGTTTGAAGTAAATACAAAATCTGAAGGTTTCAGAACCGGAGAATCGCTCATTATCACAGCTTTCTCAATGGCATGCTGAAGTTCCCTTACATTTCCCGGCCATTCATGATTTGACAGCTTTTCAAGTGTATGGGTACTGAATTTCATATTACCTTTACCGTATCTTTCACAATTGACCTTTAGGAAATAATTTGCAAGTATAGGGATATCATCAACCCTGTCGCGAAGCGGAGGCACCTCAATCATTATTGTGTTTATCCTGTATAGCAGGTCTTCACGGAACCGGCCCTCGCTGACCATCTGCATCAGGTCGCAGTTTGTAGCACAAATCAGTCTTATATCAACTGGTATTTGTTTATTTGAACCTACCCTGACAACATATCTGTTCTGAAGCACGCTGAGGAGTTTTGCCTGTGACTGTAATGAAAGGTTACCTATCTCATCCAGAAAAAGAGTACCTTTATGTGCCTGTTCAAACTTCCCTTTACGGTCATCCCTCGCATCGGTAAAAGCTCCTTTAACATGGCCAAACAGTTCGCTCTCAAACAGCGACTCTGTAATTGATCCCATATCAACACTTACCATCAGTTCCTCTGCCCTCTTTGACAGATTATGAATTTCCCTGGCAACAAGCTCTTTCCCTGTTCCATTCTCACCGGTTATAAGCACATTTGCATCAGTACCTGCAACTTTTCTTACAATATTCATTACATTAATCATGGTAGGCGAAGCACCCAGCACTATCTTCACTCCCCCACTGTTAATCTCCCTCTTCAACTGCTGATTATCTTTCTTCAGGGCAGATGCTTCAAGTCTTGAGCACCTGAGTTGCCAGGCAGCATTAATTGTTGCCAGAAGTTTAGAGTCGTCCCATGGTTTGAGAATAAAATCCACCGCCCCTTCCTTTATGGCTCTGACAGCCAGCTCAATATCACCGGATGCAGTTACAATAACTATGCTTATATTGCTATCATATTTAAAAATCTCCTTCATCCAGAAAAGCCCTTCATTCCCATTGTGAATCCCCGATTTGAAGTTCATGTCAAGAATAACTGCATCAATGTCATTCCGTCTAAGTATCTCAATAATCCTATTCGGATTTGTAAGAGTAATTACCTTTTCAAACTCTTTTTGCATTATCAGCTCAAGTTCTTTCAGAATGGTTTTATTCTCATCGACAATAAGAAGGTTTCCTTTTATCATTGCTAAAGATTTCATAAAAGACGATACAAGTTATGAAATGTGTCAAATAAATAGACATTTATTTCAACAATTCCAATTATAATTTGAATTATTGATGACAGATTTATTCACTCCTTAAATTATCAGCCGGGCTTACTGAAGCAGTTTTGGCAACGATGAGTCCTATTGTAATGAGGGTAAAAAAGAGTGTGACCACAAACGGGATTATGAAATTCCAGATAGAGACTTCCATTTTTGCTTCAAAAGTCTTGAGCCATTCCGACAACCAGTAATAACAAACTGGAACAGCGACTAAGAATGCAATGAAGGTTATCCTTATGAAGTCTCTGGAAAACAGGAATATAATTTCTGACACACTTGAGCCCACTACCCTTCTCATACTGATTTCTTTAGTCTTTTGAAGCATCAAAAAGGAGGTCAGCCCGAAGATCCCAAGGCAGGTAACAATAATTGAAAGAAGAGCAAATGCTCCGAAAACAGTACCCATGAGCTTCTCATTCTTATATTGCTGCTCGTAATATTCATCAAGAAAAAAATAATCAAATGGGTTATCCGGAAAAAATTCCATATACTTTTTGCCGACGAGTTTTAATACACTGGTCTCAATGCCGGGAAGAAATTTCATAATAAGGAATCCTCTTATATCACGGCCATGAGGCATAAATCGGAATATATGAGGTTCAAAAGCTTCCTTTGGAGACTGCTGACAGTAATCTTTTACAACTCCAACTATGGTATAGATTTTGTCCCAATAATTAACCATCTGATTTACTGCTTCATCGGGTGATCCGAAGCCCATCCATTTTGTTGCTTTCTCGTTTAGTACAAGCGAAGATGAATCAGAGAAAGATTTGTCAAAACTTCTCCCTGCAATAATTTTTGCTTCAAACAGCTCAAGGTAATCATAGTCAATACCAACAATCTGGTAATTCTTGCTCTGGTCCGATCCAACCCTGAAGATACCACCGGCATCCCATAAGATTTGTCTCCCAGGGACTTCTGTACCAACACTGAATTTTGTAATTACTTGATTTTTAATCAACTCCTCTTTGAGAGCTAATAATTTACTTCCAAATGAAGCATCTCTCACACGTGGAGCCCTGACAACAAGAATATTTGAAATTGAGATGCCTTTATCGCGGCTCTGTAAAAACCTAACCTGTCTGAAAACAAATATAGTGCAGGTAATTAGGCAAATAGCCATAAATAGTTGAAATACCACAAGAGCTTTCCTTATAAAAATGCCCCCTTTTGAATTTACATATTTCCCCTTAATCACTTCCGAGGTTTTAAATGAAGTAAGGACAAATACAGGATAAATACCTGAAATAAAAATACTTATGACGAACAGAACCGAAAAGGTCAACCAGAACCAGCTTTCTTTCCACAAGATAAAATCAGAAGAGATACCTGTTAGATTGCAGAACAGAGGTAGTATTAACAGTATCAGAACCAGTGATGTAACATATGCAGCAAGATTTACAAGAAAGGTCTCAATAGAGAACTGACCGATCAATTGCCACCTTGTAGCACCAGCAACTTTGTTAAGCCCCACTTCGGCTGCCCGGGTGAGTGATCGTGCAGTAGTAATGTTTATATAATTTACCCATGCTATTATAAGGATAAAAAAAGCAATAATATTCAGAAAATTTACAGTGTCATTATTACCGTTTACATCCAATTCCTGCATAAAATGCGACTTCAGGTGTATATCTGTAAGAGGCTGTATCTTAAGGTCACATGTAAGTTTGTAACTTTTAAGCTCATCACCAAAGTCTCTTTCGACCAGAGCTTTGAGCTTCTCTTCAAATTCTTCAGGATTGGCAGAGGGTCGTAGAACAAAATAGGTAAAGAAGCCCGTATCTCCCCAGGAGGATTCAATATCAGGTCCATAATGAGTTATCAGATTTGGCCACGATAAGAGTATATCGAACTTTAGATGTGAGTTTCCGGGAATATTCCGGAAGATTCCGGTAATTACAAAGCTCATCTCCTTATCAACTGTAATTGTTTGTCCAAGTGGATTAGCATCACCAAAATATTTTTTTGAATATGCCTCTGAAATAAAGGCGCAATTTGCGTTTGAGATCCCTTTGGAAGGGTCTCCAGCAATAAATTTAAAATCGAATACTTCAAAGATCTGCGGTTCAGCAAAATACATTTTTTCTTCATAGAACTTTATATCACCGAATATTACGGTTGCCCTATATCTGAAAATCCTTGCTATTTTTTCAACCTCAGGATATAGCTCTCTGATTCTTATTGCAGCAGGAGGACAACAGGATGCAAATTTCACAGATTCCCCTTCTGAGCTTGACCGCTCATACCTCAGCCTGTAAATACGGTTGCAATCTTTATAAAATGTATCATAACTTTTTTCATATGTTACATAAATAAGAATGAGAAGAAATGAGGTAATTCCAGCGGATAATCCAATAACGTTTATAAATGAAAAGAGCTTGTTTTTGAGAATACTTCTTATTGCAATTCTGAAATAATATAACTTCATATTACAAAAAATTTTAACCTGATTATTCCATTCACAATCAAGCAAATTCATAAATCTTAAAAGTAAAGTAAATATATAAATTAGAATAATTAGTTTCAACTATATGCAACATTTCAATTCAATGCTCGTCTTTATTATGGAATTGCAAAAAGAAAAATAAGGGAACAAAAAAATATAAAGAGCCATGACAGTAAAATTAAACGCTAACGAAGTTGTTCTGAACGCAGGCGATACAAACCAGGTAATAGACAACAATACTATTGAAGGGAAACTGATAGTAACAAACCAGCGGATTTATTTTAAGACCATGAAGGAAGAGACTGAAAAGTTTAATCTTGAAATTATGTTCGACAACATTCTTGAAGTTATATTTTACAGCAAAGGACTGTTCTCAGTGAAGGGATTAAACGTTGTTACCAGAGATGGTAAAAGCCATTCCTTCCCTCTGAAAAAACGCGACGAAATAGGACAGCTTATCAATAAAATGTACTAAAGCACTTTCAATCACTATATACCACCCGTTAATAATATTAGAAAGAATACCTGCCAAGCGGCGGGTATTCTTATTTATCTTGCCCCCCATCCCCCCTAAAGGGTGGCTAAAACTCAGCTCTGAAGAAACCCCTTTAGGGGGCACAGGGCAAAAAGAAAGTGATCAATACTTGATATATAAATGTATATCTGATATAAATTACTCATACCTCAGTGATACAACCGGATTTTTAAGCGCGGCCTTGCCTATCTTGAATATAACAGTAAATACTGTCGCAAAAAGCATTATGGAGGCTGCAACCAGGAGTGTACCGGCATTTATTGCAACGAAATAATCCCATATGCTGTCCATAAGCAGATTTGACATATAATAACCTCCTGCGCAACCCAGCACTGATGCTATAATAAGAATGATAAGGAACTTCCTGCTCACGAGGAACATTAACAGCGGAACAGAGGCTCCCTGTATTTTCCTTATCCCAATCTCTTTAGTACGTCTTATAATATCCAGAGATACAAGGTTATACATACCGATCAATGACAATATTGTTGCCACAACAGCCAGGAATATATTGACTTTCATAATACTTCCGTTAATATCCTGTCCCTCCTGCATAAGATCGTTCTGAAGCCTGCCTCCAAAGATGAAATTAGTTGACATGTTTTTCCATTTTGAACTCAGATATTCCAGCACTCCTGGTAAATCTTCAGGTTTTGCCCTGATTGCCATAATTCCATATTGATCGGTTCCGGCAATCCTCAGCATAAGCGGCTCTATTGCGTTCCAAACCCCGTACAGATAAAAATCCTTGACGACACCTATAATAGTAAGTTTTGTTGTATCGTATAATGTAACTGTCTTTCCAACAGCATCCTTCCATCCAAAATCATCAACAAATTTCTGATTCACCACAATTGAGTTGCCGCTCCTGTCTGCTGAGAGCCTCAACTCATCGAAAAACCGGCCGTCCACAAGATTAAGACCCATAGTTTGTGCATATCCGGGTCCGATATCCAGAACATCTACCTCTAATTGCTTTTCATTATCCTTAACAGGCCGGCGATAATTGCCATAACCAATATGATTCTGTGTTCCTTCAGCAGAAATAATCTTAGGATTGGTCAGAATTTCATTTCTGAAAGAAGTGAACAGATTTGGCGAAATTGGCAAGACTATCAATTCATCTCTGGCATATCCAAGGTCTAATGTTCTCTGAAAATCTGCATTTTTAGAAAATACTATACCCATTACCAGGCCATTAACTGAAAGTGTAAACTGTAAAGCAAGAAGAACAGAAGACAGGATACCTGAACTTTTAAAAGGAGAGGCACCCTTTAGTACATTGACCGGGCTGAATGAACTTACATACAAAGCAGGATAAACACCTGCAATAAAACCGGTAACGAGAAGAAGTAATATGACAAAAATCCAGAAGAATCCATATTTGGTAAATGTCATCTCAATTGACATATATGACCACAGGCTGCTGTAAGCAGGAACAAGAAACTCGGCTAAAGCGGTACCAACCAGTAAGGCCAGGAAACAAATGATCATGGTTTCCAACATGAACTGAGTTACTAATTGCCTGCGCTGTCCACCAAATGTTTTTCTTAATCCAATCTCTTTCAGTCTCTTGCTGAATGTTGCTATCGATGTGTTTGCGAAATTGAAGCAGGCTATAAGGAGAATAAAGAGAGCCATAACAGGTGGAGCTTTGAGGGCTGCAGGGTGAAGTGAAGGGAAAAGATTTGATGACCAGATTGTCCTCGAACTTTCTCCTACATCGTCTAGAGGAATAAGATTGAACCTGTTTATTTTAAAATCCTCTCTTGCCCTGTTCTGAACAGGTAGATAACTTTTTAGTGATTGAGAGATGGAGGATAGCATTGATTTATCAGGAACCATTATGAAGAATGCACTTGTCCATAATTTCCAGTCTGCATCCTTGGCATTCCACATCAGCAGAAAATTATCAAAATGGGTGAGGATATCGATCCTGAAGCTGGAATTTTCGGGAAGATCTTCGAAAACCGCACCAACAGTATAGGTAAATTCCTTATTCTCGTCATTCACAATGGAAATAGTTTTTCCAACAGGATACTCCTCTCCAAAAAGAATAGATGCCATCTTCCTGCTGACAAGTACATTGCCCTGTTTTTCAATTGATTTCTTATCACCAATTATAATCGGGAAAGTGAATATATCCAGGAATTCAGGATCAACATATGATATCTGGGTCTGGAAGATATCGTCTCCTTCTTTAACCGGAGAGCCTGATCTCATCAGCCGGGAAGCTTTCTCTATTCCCGGAATGTCTTTTTTAGCATCCAGTCCCAGAGTAGCCGGAACTAAGCCATATTCCTGTTCTCTTCCTTTCATATCCCGGAAACTGGTAACCCTGTAGATCTTGTCAAAATTTACATGTGTCCTGTCAAACTCATAATCGAACATATGGTTAAAGAAGGCAACTATACAAACCGACAGTGCTATTCCAAGGCCAAGAATATTGATAATTGTAAATACCTTGTTTTTCCAGAGAGTCCGGAAAATAACAAGCAGGTAGTTTTTTAACATCGTCAATCAGAATTATTCATACTTTAGCGATTGGGCCGGATTGACCCTTGCAGCCCTGAGGATACGATAGCTTATTGTGAGAACTGCAATCCCCATGGCAACTGTCAATCCTGCTATAAAAGTAAATAATCCAGGATTAATTCTGTAATAAAAATTCTCAAGCCATTTACCGGCCCAGTAATAAACTATCGGCCAGGCAATGAGGGCAGAGACTGAGACAAGTATTATGACCTCCCTGGAGATAACTACATATATACCTGTTACTGATGATCCCATGGCTTTTCTGACACCAATCTCCTTGGTGCGTTGTTCAACAGTGAATGAGGTAAGTCCGAACAATCCGAGTGCTGCAATAAAAATTGCTAACACTGAGAATATAACTGCCATCTGAGCATTCTGTTTCTCCTGGATATACATCTGTTCAAAATCGTCATCAACAAAATAATACTGTAATGGATCGTTTGAGGTAAATTCTTTCCATTTCTTTTCGATTTCGGTGATAGTTTTTGAATAATTATCTGCTGATAATTTTACTGAGAGGTATCCTCCTATCATTTCGTCAGTTTTAAAACAGAAAATATAAGGCCCAATAGGATTACGAAGCGATACGAAGTTGAAATTTTTCACAACACCAATAACCTGAAGATAATTGGGTTTGTCGGAACCTGGTCTTGGTTGCATAAATCTTGTCTTTTCAAGATCATCTATTCTGAAATCTTTAACAGCGGTTTCATTGACAAGGCAGGCCTGCTGGTCGGTTGTAAAAGACTGATTAAAGGGCCTGCCTGAAACAAGAGTCATCCCATAAGTATCAAGATAATCATAATCTATCCAGTTGGTTTGCATCAGAAATGTCTCATCTTTTCTTCCTTCCATCATATAGCCATTATTATTGTTATTCCGGCCGGGAACAGCCGTAGAGCTGGCAATATTGATAACCCCGGGAATACCTTTGACTGCATCTTTGAAGGATTTCAGCTTTGTTCCAAGTGCTCCACCCCTGTTTATTACTATCAACTGTTCCTTATTGAATCCGACATCTTTATTCAGCATATACTTAATCTGCCTGTACATAATCATTGTGCCAATAATCAGAAGAATAGATACAGCGAACTGAAATACAACGAGAATCCTTCTCAGCCGGCCGTTTTTCATGCTGTTTTTAACATTGCCCTTTAATACTTCATATGGGCTGAAAGATGAGAGAAAGAAAGCAGGATAGCTTCCGGAAAGAAAACCTACAAATATTGAGAAAAGAAGCAGGACCGGAATTATATAAAAACTGGCGAAGAGATTCAGCACAAGTTTTACTCCGAGCAAATTATTAAAGTATGAAAGAGTTACTTTAATGAAAATCAAGGCAAGAATGAGCGAAATAAAAGAAAGAATGAAAGACTCAAAAAGAAACTGTGTTATTAACATGCCTCTTGAGGAACCGCCAATTTTTTTTATGCCTACTTCTTTAGCCCTTCGGGAAGCCTGGGCAGTTGAGAGATTCATGAAATTAATTGCTGCTATTAATACTATAAGTATAGCTATACTCCCAAATATTTTCAGGTACTTGGGATCGCTTGCCGGTTTAAACTGCTGTTGAATTAACGGATCAAGGTGGATGTCAGTTAGCTTCTGGCTATAAAACCTGTATTTATTTCCTTGTGCCATGAAATCATCAATGGATATTCCCATAAGCTTCTGGACTTCCGGCCCTACATACTTAACCAATAGCTCAGGTATTTTCTCATCAATAGTGATATATGTCGAATTTGGCTTTAGAAGAAGGTATGTGCTGAAACTGTTGTTCAACCATATTGTGCTTTTTGATGAAGGATTGGTCATAAAGGCAGAAATAATATTTGCCTCAAAATGAGAATTCCCGGGTATATCACTCATAACCCCTGAAACAATGAAGGGAACTGTATCGGCACCTATTTTAATGGCTTTATCGATGGGATTTTCTTTGCCAAATATTTTGCTAGCGGTTGACTCAGACAGCACTACTTTTCTGGGAGAATTCAGAAGATTCTCAGGATCTCCTTTCAGAACCGGGATTGAAAAAAAATTAAAAAAAGAAGAGTCAGCTTCTATTAGATGCTCTTCAGTAAAGGTCTGATTATTGTAGTCAATAACAGTGGGGCCTCTGCTGTTCATCCTGAGAAAGTCTTCTACTTCAGGAAACTCCTTTGCCATCGTTGGTCCCATAGCTGCTGAAGTGAAAGCCCCGGTGATTTCCTGACCACCAATTTTCCCATTTAGAATTAACCTTATTATCCGGTCTTTCTTAGTATTGTATCTGTCGTAACTGGACTCATTTATAACATAAAGAGCAATAAGCAAACTGCAGGCTATGCCGATTGAAAGTCCAAGAATGTTTATTATTATATAAGAACGTTGTCTTTTGAAAGACCTTATACTGTGCTTAAACAGATTGTTAAACATACTGAGTAGAAATTAAAGGTTAAAAATCCTGTGAAATATTTTCATAATTTTTGTCAATAATGATTATAGTGTTCAATTTAATTAAAAAAAACAATACAATCATCACAATTGAACTAAGATCCCGGATACCAGTGCTGATAAAGTCATGGTCTTGATAAAATTATGAAGTTCATAAAAAGATAGTTTTTGAAATATTATAGAGTTATCTATTCATATTTGAGCGATTGTGCGGGATTTACATTTGCCGCCCTCATAATCCGGTAGCTAATAGTAAGCAGTGCTATTCCAAGAGCAACTGTAAGACCCGCGACAAAACTGAAGATCCCAAGATTCATCCTGTAATAGAAATTCTCCAGCCATTTGCTGGCAATATAATATATTAATGGCCAGGCAATTAAAGCTGATATTGAAACAAGTATCATTACCTCTTTGGATATTTCAACATATATACCACCTACCGATGAACCCATTGCTTTTCTTACACCAATCTCCTTGGTCCGTTGCTCCACAGTAAATGATGTAAGACCGAACAGGCCAAGCGCTGCAATAAATATTGCGAGAATTGAGAATATAACTGCCATCTGGGCAGTCTGTTTCTCCTGTTTGTACATCTGCTCAAAATCTGCATCAAGAAAATAATACTGAAGCGGATCATTTGACATGAATTCTTTCCAGACCTTCTCAATCTGTGTTATGGTACCTGTATAATTTGCTGCAGATATTTTTACTGTTACATATCCCCAAAGCATCCCATCATTTTGAAACTTTAAAATGTACGGCTCTATGGGATTACGGAGCGACTCAAAATTGAAGTTTTTTACAACACCAAGTATTGGCATATATTCAATGTTCCCTTTATCATCAGGTTGAAAAAACCTGGTCTTTTCCACATCAGTTATTCCGAAATTCTTTATAGCAGCTTCATTTACAAGGCATGCCTTTTCATCGCTTGAATATGATTCATTAAAAAATCTTCCGGAAACCAGGGTCATGCCATAGGTATCAATAAAATTATAATCTACCCAGCTGGTTGTCATAATAATAGCTTCATCTTTTCTGCCTTCAATTCTGTAACCATTAACATTATTAATACGACCCGGAATAGCAGTTGAACTTGTAATATTAATAACACCCGGTATCTCCTTCACGGCAGTTTTGAAGGATTTCATCTTCTTTCCAAGTGATCCGGCTCTGTTTATAACAAGTAACTGCTCCTTATTAAATCCGACATCCTTGTTAAGCATATAACGTATCTGGCTGTACATAATCATCGTTCCTATAATCAGCAGGATTGATACGGCGAACTGAAATACAACAAGAATTCTTCTGAGTCTGCCGTTTTTCATACTGTTTCTGACACTACCTTTAAGTACCTCATACGGGTTAAACGATGATAAAAAGAATGCCGGATAACTCCCTGCCAAAACACCGACAAAAACTGAAAACAATAATAATACTGGTATTGTGTACCAGGGGCTAAAAAGACTCAGATCAAGACTTGATGAAAGAAGATTATTAAAATATGGAATAGTAATTTTAATTAGAATAAGAGCAATAACTAGGGCAATAAATGAAAGTATAATTGTTTCAGTGAGGAACTGAGCAATAAGAATCCCCCTGGTTGAACCTCCTATCTTTTTGATCCCCACCTCT